>OOCI01000086.1_pt1 | contig 85097 bp, 59 predicted proteins | sample 1671761 | NCBI WGS metagenome assembly OOCI01 (sample SAMN06348190, study PRJEB24527) | human gut metagenome | biome: human gut; feature: ankylosing spondylitis patient; material: feces | host: Homo sapiens | place: China | collected 2015-10
CACCACCTATATTGCGTTCCTAAACACCTACTTTAGCTCGCTAAACATGGACTTGGCGGACGTAAAGAGGGACTCTGTAAGGTCGTTTATGCTTGGTATTTGATACCCACCAGGAATCGTAATCTAATGATAAGTGGCTGAATATTTTTGATGTATCTTTTAGCTAAAGAAGTAATCTCCCGCTATTGCTCCACCGGATTCTCGCAATATTTTGCACAAGGTTGCGTAGAGGTCTCCTGCTACAAAGATAACTTTCTATTCTGAAAATCTTGCAATATTTCGTCTGGATTTTCTCCACCAATCCTTTCAAGTTCATCTTGAAAGCGTTCTCATGCTCTTAAATCCTCATACCAACTTTTTAGTTCTTTCCAATCGTCCATAATTATTCATTCTATAATCTGCCAATATCCATGCTTTCTACCTCGCATACGTTTCAGCAAGCCAAGTTTTTGAAGTCGAGAAAGATTATATTGATTGCCATGCACTTCATCCTGATATACCAAGTCCATGCCTTCACGAAAGAAACCTACTTTTACGAAAACTTCGGTTACATATCGTTCCGGATCGGGATGGGACAGCAAAGCCGCCGCCCGTTTCAGATAATTACCTTCATAAAGGCGGAGCTTCTCAAGCAAGCCTTGATTGTCATCCATTAAATCGGCGTCATCCATGCGTCCGCTTCGTTTCGCGTATTTACGAAACAAGTCGAATGTCGCATTATCCAAATTTTCCACTTTCAGATAAGGAACAGGCACACCGTCCCACGTTTTGCCTTGTTTACGAAGTAAAAACGGTCAAGTGCAGCTCCTTTCAGTTCTTAGTTAGTTGCGCCGCTTCATTGGTAATACTTGCCACGGAAACTGATAGGATAAGGATATGCTTCTGTCGCAATTTCTAAATATTGCATATCGTCTTTCTCTTCCAAATTTACATCTACCAAGATACCAAGCATATCACGCACTTTGTTAAGAATATCTTCCATCAGCTTCTTGGCATCTTGTACACCGCATATCTCACCATTATCTTTTATGCCGATGTAAAGTACACCACCTTGTGTGTTAGCAAAACCGCATATCCATTTCAGATATTCGTCACGCCAAGATTCTTTGAACTCTATGTTTTGGGATTCAATGTTCATCTTTTATCATAATAATAGTATATGATTATTATAACTCACGATATATCGCAATTGGGTCAATGATGCATTCATTATCAAGCCTTCCTAAAAAGAATTTTTCTACGTTTGTTAGTTTGTCTGACAGATTCAAACAAGCATTCTTTAAACTATTTGGAATATGTTCTGCTAATGGCTCCATTGTTTTTCCAGATTGAGTAACTATGCCTATCATTGTAAAATCATATTCTGTTTGCCTTGAATATTTTGAAACAAATTGCGCTTCTGTATCTCGTAAATACTCTCTATTAAGAATAGCTGAAAATTGGAACGGAAGTTCGTTTGGTGATACTCTAAATTCTAGTTCTCCATGGAATCCATATTCCATAATGTTCAACATATGCTTTATGTCATTTTCTGCTATATGCAACCCGTTTTTTTGTAAATAAGAAGTAAGAGCTTCATTAGCTTGCTGTTTGATGTTTTTTATTTTTGCTCTTTGATTTCTATCATTTATAGATTTTAACGCATTTGATGCGATATCATTAAGCGTTGTTATTTCTTCCTTATGCTGAAAATATCCAAAGGACTCACCAAGGCTATTAAAATGAGACATTGTAGACTGTAATGTGCGATAATCATTAAATACAGCACGCCCGATAATTTTAACAATTCCTTTTGTTTGAATTGTATCAGTTGTATCTTCAGGTGTGATGGCATACAGAATACCTCTATTTGTCAATTCAGTTTCTAAAAGATTGAACGCATAGTCGTGTAGATATTTCTTCTCGGCAGAAGCCTTCTCTATTTTCAGAAGGTCACTCATGATTTTCCCACTTGCAAACATTCCTTTCTGACTCTCTTCTTCAGTAAGCGATGCTGCATTTTCCGAGATAATATACTCTGTAAAGCCTTGAAACAATTGCGATGAAAGAGAGTATAATTTATAATCGTCCAGATATATAAATGATTTAATGTTTTGTGCCATAATTCCCAAATTCTATTTTTCTTTTTTCTTTTCTGTCGTTATATTGTTTAATATTTTCCTTTCTCGTTTTTATGATTAATCTAATACCATATACGATACAACTTAATGAAAATACTCCGACTATTCCTACATATATACAATCAATTGTTCCCATAATAGCGTTGTATTTTTAACATGACATTCCAACTAAAAACAAAGGATGCAACACTCATCAAAATAGAGCATATATAAGTACTAGTAATACTTAAAATTTTAACGGCAAGAAGTTCAGATATATATATCATTCCCAACGTGATTGCAAGTAAAATAATTAATAATAGAGATAGTCCTAATACTCTATCTTTATTAGGTTGAGCTACGTGGCTCTCAACCTTTTTAGATTTGTTTTTCAATCCATTGAGTTCATTTATATTTGAAATATTAAGAGTTAATCCGAAAAATACAATGTCTATAGGACTGACAGCAGAGCCAACAGGATTTTTTAATACCCAAAAACATATCAGTCGAATAAATAGAGGTAAGGCCGCTACCAATACTGTATATATTAGCCAACGTTCAAATTTCATATTTCAATCAATTTGTTATATTATTTTCCTCCTTTTATTCTATTACAATTCTTACAAAGCATTTGGCAATTTTCTGCCACAGTAGTACCACCGTCTTTCCATGGTGTGATATGATCTGCTTCCATTTCCTCCAGTTCAAAGTGTTTGCCGCAATGTACACAAATACCTTTCTGCCGTTCGTAGGCTTCACGTTTCATCTTTTTATCAAACGTACGGAAACTTAAATCACGTAAATCACCGCTCAGGACATAACGGTAAATACCGGATTTTTTCATGATTTCATCATCTTCCATTAAATCATGAATTTGTTTTTCCAACGCAGCGGTATCATAGACACCGTCACCATATTTGTCGAACATTTCGCCCCAGTCCAAACCTTTCATTTCACGGCGGTACTTAACGAATGTAGAACGTATCCATGTGATGATTGATACGAAATAAGCCCAAAGTTTATTGGCATTTGGATCAAACTGGTGCAAAGCCATATACTTGTCAATACTCTCTACACCGTCATGACGAGCAGCCCATTTTAAGATTGTGGATAAATATGCTTGTTCTATTGCATTACCGTTCAGAAAATCTGCCCCCATTTTATATGCCGGACAACCATTCTTTGAGAAGTGTCTACGTGCATCAGTTACAAAAGGTCCAGAATAAACTGCATTTAATAATTCTTGGTCAAGAAGTTTTTCTCCAGCAATGTTGATTACACGGAACCAATCCAGTTTTTCTTTATCTGTACCTTCACAAAAATAGACCGTTAACTCATAATTGAGAAATTTTTCTTTTTCCTCAACTGTAAGTGTTGAAAAATAAAGTGTACCTCGATCATGGTCAACTATATTGAAGTCATGGGTATAGAATCCGCAGATTGAAAGAGTACGTTGCTGTCCGTCGATCATTTCAAAATTGCCATTATCATCCACACTCCAATACATGATATTGAGAGGAAACCCTTTAAGTATAGTATCTATTACAGCCTGTTGTTGCTTTTCATCATAACGGAACTCACGCTGATAAGGTGGGCGTATATCCAACTTTCCATGATAGCCTTTAACACCTGTATCTGGATCATTGACATAACCGTCAATAAGATCTGCAATTTTTATTGATTTCAATTCTATCTGCATATCTTACTCCTTTCCTTTTTTTGAAGTTTTGTTTGTGCTTTGTTTCTTGGTCAAGGATTTTTCCTCAGATTTTAATCGCCGTTCTACCTTTTTTACGTCCTCTCCCGGTGGCAACTGTTCCGGAACAATTCCACGTTGAAGCAGCATATTCCTTACAGCAGCATTGTTGTCTACATGCTCACGGGTTATTTGTTCTTGACCATGCAAATCTTTCTGTTGTACATTCACTGAGGTCATTTCTGCAGCGAAATCTTTTGCTTTGATACTGATTGTTGGGAGAAAGTCTGCTAAAGGTCGATTGTCAGGAGCGCCTAACCTACGCTTTAATAATGCTGTATCTAAATGAAATAATGCCTTGTCACCTTTAGAACGGATAATGCCAAATCCTTTGTTATCCACGCCACGCTCATAAAGAATGCCTGACAGGCGGTTTTCCGTTTCAGCTAATTTGTTGCGTGCCACAACACGCTCATGTTCCAATATCCTCTTTTGTACCAATTCTGCTCGGCGTGTCTGTACAGCAAAGTAGTTTTGTGCAAATGCTACTTGTGCTTTGCGGGGGTCTCCATTTTGTGCTATAAGATAGCAGGCATAGCGCGTCAGCATGTAGTCATTTATCTCACGCTGAGCACCTTTGGCCAATTCTATCATTTTGCTGACGTCAGCAAAATGATATGCTATTTCTTGGCCTGCATTTTCACATGCTGTTTTTGCTTTCTCTATGATATTCTCGAAGTTACGCCATTGAGCATAACCCAATAAGGTAGAGAGTTCTCTTGCACTCCAGCATTCCACTCCTTCGTATTCATTAGCAATGGCTTCAAATTGCTGGAATAGTTCTATTATTTCTTCGGCTTTCATGGCTTTTATTTTTTTCTTCTTATTAAAATGCGAGCATAACAACCTATTAATTTCCCTTTTTTATCTCTGTAGCATAGCTTCCCTCTTCTAAAACTTTTATCCTCTCTAAACAAGTTTTCGCATTCAGTACTCGTCAAGTTTGAACTAACTCCACAAGCGACACCTAACTCTCCACCATTTCCAATTCCTATAATTTCGAACTGTTCAGGATTATATTTATCCATGAATGTAATAGGAACTCCCATTATACCATCATAATCCATTGGAATAAATTCAGTTTTTGCAACCTCAATGGCATCATAATTTATATAATGAGGATATTCTTCTGGAGAATATGATTTAAATAATATAATATCTTCGTGACGTTTCTTTATATCTAAATTAGTAAACCACGTTACACCTGAAACTCTTATCATTCCCTGCTTGTGATTACTAGCTGTTGCTGTATCTTCATATTTTGAAATAAAATGTCCTGCACCTCCTTTAAATCCGTATCCTAACCACATTTTATTATTTTGAATCAATGGAAATATTTCTTTATATGATAATGCATTTTGATGTCCAATAATCAAAAAATCTTTTTTATATTCCATTAATTGTGCAATATATTCCCGGAATAGAGAAAATGGTGGATTTGTTACTACAATATCTGCTTCTTTAAGAAGCTCGATACATTCTTTACTTCGGAAGTCACCATCTCCTTTCAGTGGCATTACTCCTATTTCATTTGCATCCGGAGTATGATTTCCATTCTTGTCACCTTCATAAATTAGATATACAGCCTGCTCGCTTTGATTTTGGCTGAATAAATCCATATTCTGGTTCTTATAGCATGTAGTAATTAGCTTTTTCAAACCAAGAAACTCAAAATTATATGCGAAATAGGTAAAGAAGTTACTTACTCGTGGATCGTCACAGTTACATAATACGGTTTTACCACGAAAATGTTCGCGATAATGTTTCAGTTCATTATTGATATCGTCAAGTTGGGTATAAAATTCATCCTTTTTCGCTTCTTTAGCCTTATCTATATTTCTTTTTGCCATAATTTTACATGCTTTTATTTAATAATTCTCTGATATCCACATTTAGCAATCCTGCAATTTTAGACAAGGTTGCTAAATCTGGTTGAATCTTATTGGAGCACCATTTGGAAACGGTGGAACGATCTTTTCCAAGTTGTTCAGCCAACCACTTTCCTGTTTTGTTTTGTTCTACTAATACGACTTTTATTCTATTCAAATTTTCCATTATAGACCACATTATTGGTGTATAATACAAATATAGTGATTATATATAAAACAATGGCCTTTCATTCAAATATTTTTTATTTCAGACAGAAAGGCCGTATGTCAGTCATAATAAACCGATGGCACACAATCTTTCTGTTTTGAAATAAATAATCATAATCTTCGGTCATAGGAATCCGAATTCCATAAGATACATCACAAAAAAGGACAAAAAAGGAGTGTACCGGCCGTGCCAAGCACGCCGATACACTCCCTTGGAGTTCTTCAAACTGATACGCTTAGTTGTTCTCCGGACGGAGCTTGCGAACGGTAACGGCCGTCTGCCACATTTCGCTTTCGCGCAGAGCTTTCAGCTCAGCATTCAGTTTTTCGCGATAATCGGGCTTAGAGTTGCTGTCGATAGATATCTGAGCTTCGTTACCACACTTCACGCTCTCATACAACTTCTGCATAACCGGTTTAATAGCATCGTGGAACGGGCCCATCCAGTCAAGAGCACCGCGCTGGGCAGTAGTAGAGCAATTGGCATACATCCAGTCCATACCATTCTTGGCAAAGAGGGGCATCAACGACTGCGTCAGTTCCTCAACGGTTTCATTGAAAGCTTCGGAAGGTGTGTGGCCGTTCTCACGGAGCACTTCATACTGTGCCAGCAACAGGCCTTGAATAGCGCCCATCAGCGAACCACGCTCACCGGTAAGGTCGGAAGTAGCTTCACGCTGGAAAGTGGTCTCAAACAGATAACCGGAACCGATACCGATACCCAAAGCCAGTGTACGATCCATTGCCTTGCCCGTAGCATCCTGGTAGATGGCGTAAGAGCTGTTCAAGCCACGACCTTCGAGGAACATGGTACGAAGCGACGTACCTGACCCCTTCGGTGCTACCATAATCACATCAATATCTTTGGGAGGAACCACGCCTGTGCGATCGTTCCAAGTAATAGCAAAACCATGAGAGAAGTAAAGAGCCTTGCCAGCTGTCAGATGCGGCTTCAACGTAGGCCATACAGACATGACGGCTGCATCGGAAAGCAGACACATCACAATGGTGCCCTTCTCGGCTGCTTCCTCGATACCGAACAAGGTTTCGCCGGGTACCCATCCATCGGCAATAGCTTTCTCAAAAGTCTTGCCCGGACGCTGGCCAACGATGACGTTGAAGCCGTTGTCGCGCAGGTTGCAAGCCTGACCAGGACCCTGTACACCATATCCGATTACTGCAATAGTTTCGTCTTTCAAAATCTCACGTGCCTTTTCCAAGGGAAACTCTTCGCGGGTCATCACATTTTCGATAACACCGCCAAAATTCAATTGTGCCATTGTTGTTATTGTTTTTATTTGTGGCTTTCGCCCGGTTAATATATTTCTTTTATTCAAATATCACTTTCGCACGGCATACGGTCTCATCGCCGTTCTTTTTCACTTCCACACCATACACATCGTTACCATCGTCATCTAAGAAGAAGGAAAGAGTGTCACCATAGTAACTTTCGGCCACATAGGCCATCTCAAAGCGACGGATGCGCTGCGTCCGATACTTTTCCAACGGGAAAAGATCGAGGATGTGCTCGATATAACGGATGCTGTTCACATGGCCGTTGATATCAATATCACTGTACTTGGCCGTGAGCGAAGCGACAGGCTCCGTAGCCATCACCTTGATACGTGAAGGCTTCTCGATCGGACAAGGTTCATCGCACACGTAGTTTACAATATCGCCACCGTTTATGGCTAGCAGGTCGATAGGTTTGCGTGTCTGCATGCTAATCATTGCCCAAACAGAACGGGCATATCCTATCTTGCGGCCGTCCTTGTCGAGGATGGCAAAGTTACGATCGGTAAAGAGGCGGTAAACGTTCTCTACCCAGGTCTGTATCGAAAATGATTCATACTGCAAAGGCATCTCGTCCATATCAATAGCCAGACGGGACAGTACCCACGTATAATTTTCTTCGTTCAGTTCAGCCATGCCGAAACCGCGTTCGGTAGCATGAAAACCGGCACAGTTGAGCAGATGGTTACCCAATACACCCAGTGTCAACCGTCCTGTAAAGTCTACATGAAAAGGTTCGGCCACGAAGTTATAGGTTCCTATTTTGTTGTTTTCACTCATTGCTTTTCTGTTTTTTACTTTCCAGATATTTTGCTTCCCGTTCGGCCAGGTACTCGTTAACCCGTTCGAAGCAGCTCGTAGTGATAGCCACACGCCCTGAGCGGACAAACTGAAGCACGCAGCCGAAAGCTTGCAATTCCTGATACAGGTGCGTGATATCATCGCTCATACCGTTCAGCTCGACAATGGAGAAAACGGGGTTCACCTCGACAATGCGAGCATGATTCTTACGGATGACCTTCGACACCTCAGGCGTTTGTTCCAGCGCAGGAGTCTCTACCTTGTAAAGGGCTATCTCGTGCTGATAGATTTCGTCGTCGGTAAAATAATGAGCCTGCAGTACATCCATCTTCTTGGTAATCTGCTTCACGACTTTCTCGATGGTATCCTTGTCCGTCCACGCAGTAATGGTGTACTTGTGTACGCCCTGAATGGAAGAAGCGGACACATTCAGGCTTTCGATATTGATCTGCCTGCGGGTAAACACCGCCGTCACCTGATTGAGCAAGCCGGCAATGTTTTCCGAATGGACGATAATGGTATATAATGTCTTGTCAGTCATAGTCTGTATCTTTTAGCATTCCAAAAGCATCTGGTTCACCGAACCGCCCGGAGGCGTCATCGGCATTACGTTACCCTCTTCTTCCACGCAGGCCTCGAGCAGGAAGGGACCGTCCGTGGCCAGCATCTCGCGGATAGCATCGGCCAACTCCGAACGCTCCATGACGCGGCGCGAAGGGATGCCATATGCGGCGGCTATCTGCATGTAGTCAGGGTTCAGCATGGGGGTAAACGAGTAGCGGCGGTTGAAGAACATGGCCTGCCACTGGCGCACGTTGCCCAAGTAGTTGTTGTTCATCAATATCATCTTGACAGGTGCCTTCTGCTCCATCACCGTGCCCAGCTCCTGCAAGTTCATTTGCAGGCCGCCGTCGCCCATGAAGACGCAGACGGTTCGGTCGGGACGACCAAAGGTGGCTCCAATGGCGGCAGGAAGGCCGAAGCCCATCGTACCCAGTCCGCCAGAGGTGACGATGCTGCGTTCGCGGGTATATTTGAAGTAGCGGGCAGACATCATCTGGTTCTGGCCTACGTCGGTCACCAGGATGGCTTCGTTGTTTGTAGCTTCGCTCACGGCACGTACCACCTCACCCATGCTCAGTTCGCGGGTCGTGCGATGGAGTTCAGGACGGATTACTTTCTCCTCCTCTACTTCCTCGTAGGTGCGGAAGCTGTCGAGCCATTCCTGATGAGTGGCTGGCTTCAGCAGTTCGGTAACGACAGGAAGCGTCTGCTTGCAATCGCCCAGCACGGCTACGTCGGTCTTGATGTTCTTGTCTATCTCGGCAGGGTCGATATCGAAGTGGATGATTTTAGCCTGCGGGGCATAAGTAGCTACGTTGCCCGTCACACGGTCGTCGAAGCGCATACCCACGGCTATCAGCACGTCGCACTTGTTGGTATTGATGTTCGGCCCCAGATTGCCGTGCATACCCAGCATGCCCTTATTCAATGGATGGTCGGAAGGAAGGGCCGAAAGTCCCAGCAGGGTACGTCCGGCAGGCAGTCCGGCTTTCTCGATGAAGGCCCGGAGTTCGGCCTGGGCATTGCCCAACTCTACCCCCTGCCCCACGAGTACCAACGGGCGTTCGGCAGCATTGATGAGGTCGGCAGCCTCGCGGATGGCTTCCATATCCATGTCGGGCACGGGCTGGTAGCTGCGGATATAATCGACCGTCACGGGAGCATATTCCATCTTGTCTACCTGCGCGTTCTTGGCAAAGTCGAGCACCACAGGTCCCGGCCGACCGCTGCGGGCAATGTAGAAGGCACGCGCCACGGCCCAAGGCACATCTTCGGCCCGACGGATCTGGTAACTCCACTTGGTGATGGGTTGCGTAATGCCTACAAGGTCCACTTCCTGAAAGGCATCCGTACCGAGGAAACCTGTACCCACCTGCCCGGCAATGACCACGATAGGCGTACTGTCTATCATGGCGTCGGCAATGCCGGTAATGGTATTGGTGGCACCCGGCCCACTGGTCACGAGGCAAACACCTACCTGACCCGACACACGGGCAAAGCCCTGCGCGGCATGGGTAGCACCCTGTTCGTGGCGCACCAAGATGTGGTTCAACGTCTTCCGATGATCGTATAAGGCATCGAACACGGGCATAATGCTGCCGCCCGGATAGCCGAATATCGTTTGTACCCCTTCGTGCTCCAGGGAGCGCATCAGGGCTTCTGCGCCTGTAATTGTATCTTTCATTTCTTTAATGGATAATGGAGAATTGAAAATGGAAAATTGCCTGCGAAATCACAAGGCTATTAATTTTCAATTCTCAATTTTCAATTATATAATTCTCACCGCTCCCTTGTCTGCCGAGCTCACCAGGCTGGCGTAGGCCTTTAGCGCCTTGGACACCTCGCGATTACGGGTGACGGGCGTCATGGGACGTGCCGCCAGTTCGGCATCGGTCAGCCGGACGTTGATGGTGCGGTTGGGGATGTCTATCTCGATGATGTCGCCGTCCACCAGCTTGCCGATGTTGCCGCCGGCTGCCGCTTCGGGCGAGATGTGGCCGATGCTCAGGCCCGACGTGCCACCGCTGAAGCGCCCGTCGGTAATAAGGGCACACTCCTTGCCCAGGTGGCGCGACTTGATATAAGAAGTGGGATAAAGCATCTCCTGCATGCCTGGGCCGCCCTTGGGACCTTCGTGGGTGATGACCACCACGTCGCCGCTCTGCACCTTGCTGCCCAGAATTCCTTCGCAAGCAGCTTCCTGAGAGTCGAAGACTTTGGCAGGGCCGGTAAACTTCCAGATACTTTCGTCCACGCCGGCGGTCTTCACTACGCAACCGTCCTGTGCGATGTTACCCTTCAGCACGGCCAGGCCGCCGTCCTTGCTGTAGGCATGCTCCAAGTCGCGGATGCAGCCTTCGGCACGATCAGTGTCGTATTCCTTATAAAAGTTGTCCTGCGAACCCAGCTTCAGGTTGAACTTGCCGCCGGGAGCACTGGCGTATTTCTTCAGCGCCTTCTTGCAGACGTTGGGGCTGGTGATGCAATACTGGTCAATCTCTTCGGCCAGCGTCAGGCCGTCCACGCGCTTCACACTGGTATCGACGAGGCCACCCTTGGCCAGCTCGGCCATGATAGCTACGATACCACCTGCACGGTTCACGTCCTGTACATGGTACTTCTGCGTGTTGGGCGCCACCTTGCAGAGACAGGGCGTCTTGCGCGACAACATGTCGATGTCTTCCATCTTGAAGTCGGCCCCCGCCTCATGAGCCACGGCCAGCAGGTGGAGTACCGTGTTGGTCGAGCCGCCCATGGCGATGTCCAGCGTCATGGCGTTGAGAAAAGCCTCGCGGGTTGCGATGCTACGTGGCAACACGCTCTCGTCGCCGTCCTCGTAGTATTTGTAAGCGTTCTCCACAATCAGCTTGGCGGCGTCTTTGAAGAGCTTCTTGCGGTTCTCGTGCGTAGCCACGATGGTGCCGTTGCCCGGCAGGGCCAGGCCGATGGCCTCGTTCAGGCAGTTCATGGAATTGGCGGTGAACATGCCCGAGCAACATCCGCACGTGGGGCAGGCATGCTGCTCAATCTTGGCCACGTCGTCGTCGCTCACCGTTGTATCGGCCGACTTGATCATGGCATCTATCAGGTCGAGGTGCTGCCCCTTCCATTCGCCCGCCTCCATCGGTCCGCCCGAAACGAAGACGGTGGGGATGTTCAGGCGCATGGCTGCCATGAGCATGCCCGGCGTTATCTTGTCGCAGTTGCTGATGCACACCATGGCGTCGGCCTTGTGGGCGTTGACCATGTACTCCACACTGTCGGCAATGATGTCGCGCGAAGGCAGGGAGTAGAGCATGCCGTCGTGTCCCATGGCGATGCCGTCGTCGATAGCGATGGTATTGAACTCGGCGGCAAAGCAGCCCAGTTTTTCAATCTCTTCCTTGACATACTGACCGATTTCGTGCAGGTGGACGTGCCCGGGTACAAACTGCGTGAACGAGTTGACGATGGCAATGATGGGCTTTCCCATCTGCTCGCGTTTCATGCCGTTAGCCACCCACAACGCACGTGCCCCGGCCATGCGGCGGCCCTGCGTACTGAACGAACTGCGTAACTGGTGTTTCATCTTTGTTGTTCTCCTTTCAATGAAAAAAGCCTTTCTCATCAGTGAGAAAGGCTTCAATAATTATCTTCCGACGTATGAATACATACACAAAACCTTTCTCACGCTCTTGATTTCAAGACCACGACGCGAATAATATGCAGGACTGCCAGGTTAATGGATGTATGTAGCATCATATCTTTCTTATCTCTTTAAAATTGGTAATTCTATTATCTTTTGTTGCTTAACGTGATGCAAAGGTAAGGGCTTTTTTATAATATCCAAACAGTTTGAAGAAAAAAATCATATTTTTCTATAGAATCGTAAGAAAAGAGCAAAGAAAACTCTCCTTTTATCATCAACAAGTTCATCAAAGCAGCCATCATGCCATCTTTATTTCCCAAGATGCGACCTCTTTGTTCATGCCTTTCGTACACAATATTCCCCACTGCCTACGAGTTTATTTCAGTTTATCCATAATAAACTGACAGTTTAACGGTGATAAACTGAGAGTTTAATACGATTAAACTGGAAGTTTAAAGCGACTAAACCAGGAGTTTAAAATGACTAAACTCAAGAAAAACAAAAGAGGACCGACTCCCTGCGTCCGATCCTCTTTGCCTAACAAAAAACCATTAAAAATTACCAGCCAGCATGTTCTTTCTTATGTTCGTAAGAGTCGGCCTGGCGTACACGGTCGCCATTGTAGTTCCATACGATTTCGTCGGTGTATTCCTTGCCATCGGAGGTGATGACGGCCTTGAGCACGTTGCGTCCTTCGGCCAGGGTCACTTTATCGAAAACGTAGTGGACATCGGTATAGCCCTTGCGGATGCCTTCCAGTTCCTGGCCGTTCAGGTAGACGCGGGGCGTGCCGAGGTTAGAGTAAACGGTCACGGAAGTCTCCTTGCGCTCGCGCTCCGTGTTGCGGCGCTGCGTCAGGTAGAGCACAGGTTCCTTGCTCCAGTTGGCCTTGTACCAGTAGAAGGAGTCCTTGCGCGTCTTGCGGTCGAATGTGATGAGCCCCTTCATGTTGCGCGCATCCACGCCACCGCGCTTCCACATGGGCACGGCAAAGTCGAACGTATTCCACAGGTAGGATGCCAGGATGTAGGGGTGCTGGGCGATGATACTCCACTGATACTCGTGTGTCTTGGTCTGGAAAGTCTCGGGATAGAAGTCGCTGCCCCAGTTCAGGGCATCTCCCAGTATCTCCGTCTGATGTTCGATGTTAGCGTCCGCACCATATTCGGTCAGCATCAGCCGCTGCCAGGGATATTCCTTCTCCATCTTCTCGACCCAGGGCTTAATGTCCTGTATCTTCTTCTCGTACCAGCCGAAGTAGCGGTTCATGCCCTGTATGTCGGTATTCTCGTTGACAGGATGTTCCACATGGCCGTAGCCGTTGACGGCCACCGTATAGCGGTCAGGGTCCTCGAGCTTGCAGAGGTCGTGAACAGACTGCGTGAGCGCCGCCGTATAGCCGTGCGGATGGTAGACTTCGTTATGGATGCCCCACACGTAGATGGAGGGGTGGTTGAAGCTCTGACGTATCAGTTCGCGCATCTGCTGGTGTACGTTGTCCCACTCCTGCCCCGTGACGCGGTTCACGAAAGGAATCTCGGCCCAGATGACGAGGCCCAGCGTATCGCAACGCGAGTAGATGTAGTCCGACTGCTGGTAGTGGGCGAAGCGCACGGTCGTGGCTCCCACCTCCATAATCTGCGCCAGGTCGAAGTCGTGCTCCTTGTTGGTCAGCGCGCTGCCCAGTCCCCACCAGTCCTGATGGCGGGTAACGCCGTACATGGGATACTTCTTGCCGTTCAGGAAGAAGCCTTTGCCGGCGATAGCTTCGTACTTGCGCAAGCCCAGGGGCTGCACCACCTCGTCGATGACCTGCCCGTCCTGCTTCAGGCGGGAGACCACCTTATAGAGATAAGGATCTTCCCGTCCCTGCCACAAGTGGGGATTACTAATCTTGAAATGGGAGACATAACTCTGCACACCCTGAGGTGTCAGGTCGAAAGACTGGCAATGCGTCTTGACCAGCTTGCCTTCGCGGGTATAGATGGCATTCTCCAGCTCCAAAGGAACCGGCGCCAGCGTGGCATTGTCCAGCTTCACCTTGACAGACACCTCGGCCGACTTCTTCGACACATTCTTCTGCGTGATGTACACACCTGGCGATGCGCAGTCGTTCACCACGATGTTGCAAGGCTCGGTCACCACCAGCCACACGGGACGGTAGATGCCGCCATAGACACCGAACAGGCCGTGGTTGACCGGTATCACGTCGGGCCGCGCCGTATTGTCGGCCTTCACCACGATTTCATTCTCCTCACCATACTTGACTTGTGAGCCGATTTCGCAGACAAAAGCCGAATAGGCCCCCTTGTGCGTTCCCACCAGATAACCGTTAACATAGACCTCGGCACACGAGCCCACGCCTTCGAAGCGCAGGAAGATGCGCTTGCCTTCCAGCGACTTGGGGAAGACATGCTGTTTCCGATAATAGGCCACGCCGGCATAGAAGCTGTTAGTCTTCTTCTGCATGTCGTCCGCATTCCAGGTGTGGGGCACGGTCACCTTCTCCCAGTCAGCATTCCACTTGGCCGCCACCTGCATAGCATCCGCCGCAAACGGCCCTTTCTTGAATTCCCATCCGTCGTTGAACGACGTCACATCGCGGGCTTCCGCCTTCAGCGCAAAGCCCAGCATGCATATCAGCCATACGACTGACAGCAATATAGTCTTCTTTATTATCTGTGGTTTCATGGTCTTCTATTTTAACTTAATCAGCACTTTCTGCTAAACGACAAATCTGACATCCTGCCATCAGGAAAGCACCTACGCCATAGACTTCAGTCATATCGCGGGTCACCTTACGTGGGTCAGCGCCGATAGGTTGAACATATCCCAACTTACCGTCGGCATCGACAGCATCAACCAATGCCTTCCAGCCCTTTGCTACAACTGGCAGGAATGTAGCTTTATCGAGTAATCCCTCGTTAACTCCATAAGCCAAAGCATAGACGATGAAACCTGTAGCACTTGTCTCGGGCGAAGGATAAGATTCAGGATCGAGCAGGCTGGCATGCCAATATCCGTCCGGACTTTGCAAGCCGGCTACACGAGTGGCCAGTGTGACAAACAGGTCTTGGTAGAATTTGCGCGAAGGTTCGTCACCAGGAAGCGCCTGAAGAATCTCGGCCAATCCTCCCAAGACCCAACCGTTACCCCGTCCCCAAAACACCTTTTTACCATTGGCTTCCCGCTTGTCAAAATAACGGCGGTCACGGTAGGACATTTGTTCCTCTTTGTCATACAAGTAATCGTAGGTAGCCTTATATTCCCTATTCAAAAAGTTCAGATACTTCTTGTCAAGCGTTTGTGCATAGAGCTTGGCATAGACGGGAGGTGCCATGAACAGTGCGTCGCACCAAGACCAGCGGCTCAACGTTTCCATACGACTATAATCCAACTCCAAAGTCGTTTCAGGCAGATTGTCCACCACCCAATTGGCACGCGCCATCACAGGAGCTATCATCTTTATCTCACCATACTTCCGATACAGGTCAATAAACGATTGGCCTACAGCTATGAAATCTGCATGATACATCCACTTACCTACTTGAAAATGATTCTTCCGACCAATACGGAGTAACCATTGATAGTAAGAACTGTCAGCATCTTCCTTTTCCGTCAGTTCGGCCCAGTCTATCATCCCCATATAAAGTGCTGCGTGGGTCCAGTCCAGATCATCGTGTTCGGCCTCTTTATTAGGATTGGCTATTTGCCAATCAGCTACCCGTTTCATCCAAGATTTCACTTCAGCTTTGTCAAATTTAGGCTGAGCTACCATCTGTGAAACTGTAACTAGCCACAAGATTACACATAAACTTATACTTTTCATCATACTAAATGTTTTTCTTTAGATATCAACTATATATAAATCAGGTTAGAAGTTCTCTTTTTCTTAAAATAAAAACGGACTCAATATATTACAATCAAGTCAAAGCATCCCGATATTTGTCCGTTTCCGACGTTTTTTCTTTTGTTTCAAGTTTAATGACAAACGGTTCACCCGGATCTTTATCCGGCATATCCACATTGTATTCGTTACGAGCTGTTTCGGTGATTTTCACATCATTCCCTCCATTTACAGTCACTGCCTTAACAATTTCAGTACCAACAGGAGTCTTTACAACCAAATGCTTGGAATAAGGAGGATTGAACACAACCATATATACATCCTTGCCCTTGCGGGTGTAGTATCCCCACGCCTGCTTCTCCCAGCCAGAATAGTCGCAACCATAGATACACTCGCCATACTTCTTCATCCAGCGGCCGATGCTTTCTGCCAGCTGCTTCTCTTCGGGACGGAAATCACCGTCAGGCTGGGGACCGAAGTTCACCACCATGTTACCTCCCATCGAAACGGCATGGACAATGCGCTCCAACACCTCCAACGGAGTCTTTACATAACTTAACGACCAGTCTTTGTGATATCCCCACTGATTTTCGGGTACGGTCATGCAGGCTTCCCAATCCCAGCGGGTCACCTTCAAGTCCTTCACAGGATCGGGCAAACGACGTTCATACCCCGACTCATAATCCCCCATCAGATGTCCGTTGCTATCGAAATGACGTTTACCATAATCATCAGCACGTAAACGACTATTGATAGTAACGCCCGGAACCAGTTCCTTCAACATCTTCTCGACATGAGCTGTCCACCAGCCGTTTTTCTTAATGCTGGCATCCCACGTTCCATCAAACCAAAAGTCTTTGACAGTCGGGTAACGAGTGGCCAGTTCTTTCAGTTGGTTATCTGTAAATTCCAGAAATCGGTTAAATGCTTCCTCATCTTCTTTTGACTGGATATCATAGCGATAGTCAGGATGACTCCAATCCATCACCGAAAAATAAAAATGTACATCGATACCTTCATCATTATAAGCTTTTACCAGTTCTCCCAATATATCTTTCTTATAAGGAGTCTGTGCTACTGTATATTTCGTATATTTACTGGGCCAAAGACAAAATCCTTCGTGATGCTTGGTAGTAATCTTTACATACTTCACTCCCATTTGTTTGGCCATCTTCGCCCAAACCCTGGCATCAAAGTTTTGTGGATTCCATTGGTCCATCAGCTTCATCCATTCCTCTGAAGGGACCTTTGCCCATGCCTTCAACCATTCAGCTGCACCATTATATACTTTTCCATTCCATTCTCCACCAGGAATAGCATAAAGCCCCCAATGAATAAAAGCCCCCAACCTATTGTCACGGAACTTCTGCATAGCAGCATCGCTACGCTTCCCTAGACGATCGGCTCCATACTTTAACTGGATTTCCTGATCGGCAGGCAATAGTGTCGTCCGATCCTGTGCATGGACACTTCCGACGCAATAAAAGTAACTACAAAATAAAATTGCCCAAAGCTTATTCATAATATGCGATAAAAGTTTCTGGATGCAAAAAAAGCCAATTTCAGCCGTGAAGGCTTACTCTATTCGCCATTTGTTTTATCCAAATCGCTTATTCCGCTTTATTTTTTATGTTTTGTGGCAAACGAAGTGGGTGTCTCCCCAAACACCTTCTTAAATGAATTGGTAAAATAAGCCTGACTCTCAATGCCAACTTGCATCATTACCTCACGCATCGTCAGATTTTCCTCTATTATCAAACGAGCTGCCTTACGCAAACGGCAATTCAGCACAAATTCAACAACCGATTTACCCGTCAAACCTTTTACTTTGGAATACAGTTTACTCCGGCTCATCCCCAACTCTTCAGCAATCTGATTGACATCCATCTGAGGTTGATCCATGTTGGTTTCTACAAAATCAACAAACTGTTTCAAGAAACGATTATCCTGTTCGTTGGTAACCAATTCGCTGGTATCTGCATAATAATTCTTCGCATAATGTTCCTTCAATTGTTGCCTGTTACGGAATATGTTCAGCAATGATAGCTTCAGATAAGTCAGATCAATCGGTTTCTCAAAATAAAGATCAGCTCCAGAGTCCACTCCTTCGATTTTACTTTCAAGGCTCGTCTTGGCGGTTAGTAAAACAACAGGAATATGCGATGTATTCAAATCCTTCTTAATATCATTACACAATGAAACGCCATCTTTATTAGGCATCATGATATCACTAATGACTAAGTCGAATTCCAATTCCTCCATCTGCCTCAAAGCTTCCAATCCATCTCCGGCCTGTACTACCAGAAAATCATCGGCCAACGCTTCGGCAATCAATGCACGCAAATCCGCATTGTCTTCTACTAACAAGATTTTTTTCTTATTCTCGTTCTGCAATCGTTCCTCCACATTTTCTACAACATCTGTATTTTCTTGAGAGGCAACAACTTTTGCGTCAGAAACTTCCACTTGTTGTTTCTTAAAGTCAGAATCGCGAAAAAGCGTTGTATCCAAAGGCAGGCGGACTACCATATCTGTCCCCTTATCCCTCTCACTATAAATTGTAATGGAACCTTTTTGCAGTAATACCAGACTCTTAACCAATGCCAGGCCTATACCCGTACCTAGATGTGAATCCGCATTAACGGTATTCACTTTATAGAAACGCTCAAAAACGCTACTGATTGATTCAGCTGAAATACCAACACCCGTATCGCTTACCACTAAGCTAAAAGCATTATCTCCACAACTTCCTACCGTAAAACTATTCTTGTGTTCTGAAACAAAGGGTTCACCGGGTCCTCTGATTTCCAAACAAATAGAGCCTTTCTCGCGTGTATATTTAAATGCATTGTTCAACAAATTCATAACAATCTTTTCCACAACATTCTTATCCGCATAAACAGAAACTGGCAAATCCTTGTCAAAAATCATCCGAAAATCGATATTCCGCTGTTTCGCATAGTCTGCAAAGTCATTGCCAATTTCCTGCACCATCCGATTGATATCCAACTGCTCCAGTTCTAATTTCATCATACCATTCTCAACAGTCCTGAAATCCATCAGTTCATTCACCAGATTCAACAGCCGCTGTACATTACCATTCAAAATACGATAATAATATTCCTTCAGTCCCTCACGCCTTAACTTATCCAACGCAGCCATAATCAATGAAAGAGGAGTCCGGAAATCATGCGAGATGTTAGTAAAGAAACGCAGTTGTGCCTGATGTATCTGTTCCTTCTTATCACGTTCTACACTTTCCTGATAGAGTAACATTTTAAATTTCTTTTTCTCAGAGAAATGTCGGTAGACTGCATAAACTACTCCTGCAATTATTAACAAATAGAGCAAATAAGCAGGCCAACTGAACCAAGGAGCCGTTTTTCTGACAACTTTAACAACAGTAGGATATTCACTCCAAACCCCATCATTGTTGGCTGCATAAACCTCAAAATAATATGTACCTGCCGGCACCTTCGAATACATGGCTGTTCGATTCTGGGCATTGACCGTTATCCACGTATCATTATATCCTCGCAACCGATATTTAAAACGATTCTTTTCCGGAATATGATAACTGTCTGAAGCAAACTGAAAACCAAAGTTTGTCTGATCATAATCCAGTACAACTTCACGAACTGAATCATTGAGCCTATATTCCGGACGTACAGACTCATGATCTATGAAGAAATCAGAAATTACCGCTTTCGGTTTATAAGAATTATAAGAAATCTTTCTAGGATCTACGGATGTAAATCCATCTGTTCCACCAAAATACAATGTGCCGTCCGCCCCTTTCATGGAGGCCAACGGATAATACACCTGTCCCTGTGTGTTTTCTCCTTTATCAAACCGTGCCAAATGATTTTGTGCTATATTATAACAATACAGACCGTTGTCTGTCCCCATCCATACATTTCCTGCATCATAGCACAACGTATAAATGGAATAAATATTTTGCTGCAATATATTCTTCATGCTCATAAACTGCAAGGAGCTTGTATCAAATTTCACAAGTCCATTACCAATAGTACCAATCCAGATATTACCAGAATCATCCAAACAGAAAGTAAACAACCCCAAATAAGTAGAATCATTAGGCATCATTTTCTCCACTTTCTTCGTATGAACATCCATACAATATAATGCTTCATTACTGATAGCCCACAACTTATTTTCGCCCTGTCGCTGAATATCAAATAAATAATTGGTATTATTGTCCAATTCATAATGCACAAAGGAACGAGTCTGAAAAGAAAAATAAGAAACAACCGGTTTCGGATGTTGATAAGCTATCCACAACCCGGAATCCGCCTCCTGTACCACTTTTCTCATATCATTTACCAGCAACGACTGCTTGTCATTCTTGTCATGTCGATAATGCGTCATATTTCCCCGCCTGATATCATACATATCCAGCCCTTCTCTAAAAGTTGCAATCCACAACCTTCGATCATTATCCAACACCAATGATTTCACATTACTCAAAGGTGTCTTTCCTTTATCAACAAAAGGCATAATCTGTCCTGTTGATACATCCATCAGGTTAAGGCCTCCGCCTTCCGTACCAATCCAAAGGCTGTTACCATCTTCAGCAAATGCACTTACCGGAGCGTAATTCAATCCTCCCGCCTTGGGTGTCCATGATCTGAACGCATTGCTTTCATTTACATTCACGCAACACAATTTACCCGAATACATTCCAATCCATACATTCGACTGCCTGTCACCATATATATCCCAAACTGAATTATTAGGCAGACTGAACGGATCAGAACGGGAATGTTTGTAATGAGACAATTTTCCATCCTCTGTATCAAGTATATAAACTCCGTCCATGGTTCCCATCCATACCTGCCCTTCATTATCTACATAAAAAGAACGGAGAGAAGACCCGTCATATTCCGAAAGAGGTTTAAAGCGTTTCTTTACTCGGAATGTTGTCAAATCGATCTGATACAGCCCCTCTTTATTTACAAACACCCACAAGCTTCCTTTGCAAGCTTGTGCAAAACGTATATTTCCTTCTGTATCAGGAAGTACATAACAAAGTTCGAACTGTCCCTCTGTATAGTTAAAGCGATAAATTCGCTGTCGGACAAAGCTATACAGATCCTGATGATAGGCACAAAAAGCGACATTACTATAGTCTATTTTTTTCCCGTCATATAATGGAGCCGAGAGCTCACCTGTATCCACATCCAACTGATGCCATAAAGTCTGTACTCTCACCCACAAGCGATCCATGTTATCTACCATTACCGTAGACACAGGATCGTATATCCACTCAAAACGGTCTGTAACCGATTCGTAACGATAGATTCCATTGTTCGTATTCACATACAGACAACCCGACGAATCGGATGCCATATTCTTGAAAAGCCATTTCTGAGTCGGTTGCAGCTTTGCAAAATATGGATAATATTTTTTATAGTGATAGCCATCAAAACGATAAAGTTCATAGTCCATCATTACCCAGATAAAACCGGTCTGATCCTGCTCGATCTCTTTCACACCATCGTAATAAAAACCACCTTCAGGAGACATCGTTCTGAACCGATAGTTAGCATTTGCCGAAAAAGTATCCAAGACACAGACCAACAAACCAAGGAATAAAAGAATTTTCGTTTTCATAAAAATATCACCATTACTATAAATCCATATATGTAATCTCACTCTATCCTAATAAAGGAAGCCGTACAAAAACGACATACCCACCATTCTTGTACGGCTTCCATCTTTCTGACTTCAGCCTGTCAGATTCCTGTATCAACCGGAGTTTCATCCGGGAAAAGAGGACTATAAAGAACTGTACGCTTCAACACTTGAAGCTTGCCATTCTTCACGAACTCCTCTCCACGTTCGGACAAATGCTGCACCATGGCAGCACGAAGTTTTTCTAACCGCTCGTGGTATTTTTTATCATTTACCACGTTCTTCATTTCGTGAGGATCACTCTCCAAGTCGAACAATTCTTCTGCCCCAGTATGGAAACGCCATACGTACTTGATCTTCCCGTCGGTCAAAGCACACCAATAGTTGTCGGGACTATAACAAGTGGCATGCTCCAAATCGATATATTCACGCCAACTTCTTCCGCTTCCATCCAGTAGACGAACCAACGATTGTCCGTCCATATCGGCAGGGATCTGTCCACCAGCCATTTCAAGGAAAGTAGGGAGCAAGTCACGAAGTTCTACCGGTGCATCTACCTTTCCACCTTTCGGGAAACCACAAGACGAAGGCCATTTCACGATATAGGGTACGTGTACCGATCCTTCATAGGGATAGGTCTTACGCCAATGATAATGATCGCCCAGCATATCACCGTGATCGGAGATGTAACATATCAAAGCATTATCGTACATGCCCTCCTCTTTCAATGCCTGCACAATCTTGCCAATCTCTTCATCAATAAAAGTCACGTTTGCATAATAATAGCGACGAGAATTCTTGGCGTATTCATCCCCGAAATTTCCATAAGCCGCATCCGAAGGCACATCTGAAACATTCTTCAAGACAGCATAATCCTTGTCCTTGCACCATTCCCCTACACAAGGAGCCGGTACATCCTTGTCCTTATACATATCAGCAAACCGTTGGGGCGGATCATAAGGGCTGTGTGGACGGGCAAAAGAAACCTTCAGGAACAAAGGTTGTCCGCTTCCATGTTTATAGTTGTGTATCATTTCCTGCGCCATCTCGCCAGTCCATGCCGTAGGATGCAGTTCTTCAGGAAGTCGATAGGTAGCTGCCCCATGATCATTCCAACCTATATGGGTGGAATCAGGATTCAGTCCGGGTACCTGCATCTGGAACCACAGACGATAATCACTGATAAAGTCGTCGGTCTCCACCCGACCGCTTTCATCAACCAACGTACCACGGAAACCATGCAAGGCTTTCTGCGGGAACCAATGCATCTTGCCAATACCGAATGTATAATAATCCAAATCACGCAACATCTGCGGCATCTCATAACGATACCGACTTCCTACCCTACCATATCCCAGCATGCCATGATGCCAAGGCGACAATCCAGTCAGCAGCCCCGAACGGGCTGGAGTACTACTCGGTGTAGACGAATAGCCATTCAGAAAAAGAGTTCCGTCATCAGCCAAAGCGTCCAGGTTGGGAGTGATTACAGAAGAATTGCCCATGCAATGCATCGCATCTCCCCGATGCTGATCGGATACAATAAGGATAATATGTGGTTTCTGTTGTGCCGCCAGGTAACCCGGTACCAAACTAGCACCAGCGGCTACCGCACAGGCTGTGCCAAACCAATTATTCATCTCCATAGACTTAATATTTTAAAGTAAACGATTGGGTAGCCCCTGCAAAAATAGGATTGTCTGATGGACGGAAATCAATGGTCTGCTCTCCACCTTTCGAACCGGAAATACGTACTTTAATCTGGATAGGCTGTCCAGTCTGACCGGGATCGGCGACATGAACCACCGGACGCCGACTGTTGACCTTCTTTACCATCAAAGCACAAGGTTTATCTACACGAACGGATAACTTACCATATTTAAATTCCCCCGAACGATAGAATACCATCTGCCAAACATCCAATTTCTTATGACGGACAACCTGTATATCAGCCGTATTACTCAAAATCTCGATAGCATTGTTTTTACAATATTTCTCCATCTCGGAAGCTGTACGCTTGCCAGGCACTACCACATAGGCATAAGTGGCATTTTCAGGCTGGCGGCCATGATCGAGACTTACAGTAAATACCTTCTCCTCCACCGGTTCCTTACGATTCACGCTGTTGTTGATGTCATACCAAGTACCGCTCTGTTGCTGTGCGCCTGCCACTACACGGCCTCCTTGAGGGAACAGATAACCGATACCGTCGTGCAAAACCCAATCGGCATTCTCATAGGCGGTTTCTTGGGCAGGAAGTACTTCCTGCTTACCATCAACAGAAACCACAGCTTCATCAGAAGCAGCCAGACACTGATTAACCGACGTATAGACAGCCTCGGAAGAAGTAGAATGGATATCCGAGCCTAAACAAACCACTTCGTCGTCAAAAAAGAACCAAGCTTTATGAGCTCCGGTATTGATATCTTTGTATGTATCCATATACGCATAGGTCGTGACGCCATAAAGACTGTCAGACACGCCACCAGCAAAAGTGGAAGTACCCATACACTGCCAATCGCTTGCAGCTAAGGGAATTTCCTTGAGCTGAGGAGCTGTCACACCAGGAATACGGGTCCAGTTCCAGGCAGGGAAGATATTGAAATATTCACCTCCACGAGTTGTAATATTCGTACATCCGTCCGACAGGAAATAGGTCTTCAAATTTTCTCCATTACCATACTCACAGCGGGCTGTACGGGCCGATACCAAACGTACGTCAAATGCATACTGCGGACGGACATGCAAAGTATAGTCACCGCGGAAATAATGGGTATGCTTCGGCTGCAGACCATCACCCGGTGCTTTCGTTCCTTCCATACGTGCCACAATATCACGGAACTCGTCGGCATGTTCCTTGTCCAATTCCACCATACGCTTGGCAAACAGAATAGTACGTGATTTGTCCAGAATATCCGGACGGCTGATACTGCGTCCCAGTACGTCATACGACATATACTTGCCACGCATGACTGCATAATACGTTTCACGCATAAACTTGCTGATCAGCTCCAATTTATCCTGTGGCATGGCAAACCGAGTACCTCGAGTATACATGGCAACCTGCGTCACTCCTTTCAGGATCTCGTCACCGTATCCGCCAATGTATAACTGCTGTCCGTGCTGGAAGTTGCTGTTGTCATGCTGAAATCCTTCTTTCGTAGTATAAACGACCGGATTGTACACATTCTCCAACGCATAGGCTAAATCCTCTGCATTCCGTTGCAAACAGGAACGATAAATCCAATGCAGGGCAATATCCGTACGATTGGCACCAGTCCATTTGGCCGGATCACCACCATCTTCCCGTACACGGTCCAATATTTTCTTTTCCAAATCAGCCGGCAATTGTTTTTTACCGGTACGCATCTGGATAAGCAATACGCCTAACTTCTGAGGTTCGGAAATCTGATTATACCACCAATTATGACACCACGGATTACGCTCATGCCAGAACTCCAATCCTTTCACAATCTTATCATACAAAGCTTCCTCGCCAAAATGTTTGTTTTTCGGATTGGTATAAGCAAACACAAAATCGCTGATACGCTCTACATGAACCAATGGAGGCCAATTGGTACGCTGTATACTGGCATAATCTACATCGGTAAACGAACCGTCCTGTTCATTATACTTAGCCAATGCCTCATCAATGGCGGGATTGGCCACAAAGTCCTGACGGATCTTTTGCATCAACGTTTCAAACTCGTCGCCCGACTGTAAACCATTTTGTGCCTGAGCCGGAATCCCTAAGCCAATCACCATCCCAAGGACAGCCAGCCATAGTCTTAAATTTATTCTCATATCATTCTAAAATATTTCTCCGTTCAAAAATACTAATATTCTATCTAAAGTCAAAAATCCATCGAACAGAAAATCAATACAGATGCCTATTTAAGATCTCTAAAGTTCAACTTTAGCTCGCTAACTATCTACTTTACGAAGCTAACTATGGACTTTAGACAAGCTAAATATAAACATTCTTCTGCCGATGGAACAGTTTTTCGTCCAATAAGTTTCACGCTTTCACAACGTTCCATAAAACATTTATTTATAAGAGAATAAGGTGAAAGCAATACCCCAAAAAGGAAAGCCTCACTGCTTTCACATGCCTTCACAACAATGTTTCACGAAAAGCAAAGGACAGTAAATAAAAATGGGGCCATACTATCAAATACATCATAGTACGACCCCATTCATTTCGCTTTTTCTATAGAGATTTGGATTACATCATATTATTATTCCCATCCAGGATTTTGTCCTAAAGCAGGATTAGCAGCAATTGCCGATGAAGGTATCGGACGCAGATAATCCTTAGCAGGGTCAAACGAACGACGTTCTACTGCATAATTCGTTCCACCATAGGCGTCTATATATTGTTTACCATCTTCTGCTACATATACATAGATAGGATTACTTCCTGCATTAGAAGAACCAGCCTTGGTAATATTACCATCATAACGAGGATCACTGAATGCAGAGTCTTCCAGACGCATACCCAATACACGTTCCTTCAGTTTGTCACCCCATGCCCAACGCATCAGGTCTTGATAGCGCAGATACTCAAAGCTAAGCTCCACACGGCGTTCACGACGAATTTCAATCAGCAAAGCATCCAAACCATACTTAGCATATTTGGGGTCCATTTCCGGATTGACAGTCAAATGCGGCATGTCAACACGGTCACGCAACACGTTGATAGTTTCATCCAAGACATCCTGAGTACATTGTCCCAGTTCAGCCTTTGCCTCCGCATAATTCAACAGCACTTCAGCATAACGGAACAAAGGATAATCATGAGTCTCTTCATTAAATCCTTTCTTATCCTGCTCACGTATGTAATATTTGATAGCATGATATCCAGTCAGTGACTTCCAACTAGTCATATCACCCAAACGAGGGAAAGTAAACTGACTCAGACTAGCATCTTTGAACAAAGCCTTAGCAGCATCGTTACCCGGAGCCAAGAATGTTTGAGATAAACGCGGATCACGATTGGTAAATTCCTGTTCCGGCGTATCATTGCTGTAATCATGACTCAACGCAACCGGACGGGCTACCCCATCAGCATCCAGGCAAAGATAATCATCAACAAAATCTTTTGTTCCACCATTACGCAAGTTAACAGTATAGCCACACATACGATGGCGTTTCAAGCTAGCAGCATACTTACGATAAAAAATCACCTCTTTATTAGATGACAAATCATCCGTAGTAAACAAAGTTGTGTAGTCCTTATTGGGATTACCCGTATCATAGATTTCATATCCCATTTTCATCAACTGCTCACAGGCTTCCACACAAGCATTCAGAAATTCAGCTTCGTCACCCAACTTATGGTACTTACGATATGTACCTTCATACAAACCGATACGTGCCTTCAGCGCCAAAGCAGCTCCTCTGGTCAGACGGTTAGCTCCCCACTCTTCAGCAGGCAAATAGGTACATGCATCATTAATATCCTTCAAAACCTGAGCCATTACTTCTTTACGCGGAGTACGTTCCCCGTAAAGTTCAGGCGAGTTTGTTTCCAACGGAATTGTTACCAAAGGCACATCTCCATAATTCTGTACCATATACAAATAGAACCAAGCACGGAAAAACAATGCTTCACCTACATAAGGAAGCTTAGCACTTTCATCCGTCTGTACCCGATCATAATTAGCCATAAAGACATTGATACGGCGCAACAAGTTCCAAGTCCAACTAGCATAGCTGGGATTACCGCTCGGCTGATTCTCAATACCGGCAGCTACAGCAGACGCCCATGTTTGTGAACCGTCCATGGTCGCAAAATTGTCTGACATAGCCTCCATGGAATAAGGACCAGTCACTTTCACCGAATATGCATCGCTATGGAAACCTATCATGAAACGATAAGTACCATTACTGGCAGCTTCATTATAAATACCGTTACAATAAGTTTCCAAGTCTGATGTTGTATTCCAGAAAGCATTATCATTCAAGTCATTCGTAGGAGTACGATCCAAAAAAGAATCATTACAAGCCGTCATAGACAGGGCGACCGCTCCCATTATCATATATTTACAAATGCGTTTCATGTTTTTTCGTTGTTAGAAAGTTAGATTAATACCCAAAGAATAGGTTCTCATAAAAGGATAAAGCATCACACCATTTCCACCTGCTGCTTCTGGATCATACGGGCCTTTAATCTTGGTGAATTCAAACAGGTTTTCACCGCTTACGTAGATAGAAGCGTTGGACAGGTTGATTTTGCTAATCCACTGTTTCGGAAGATTCCATCCTAATGTAATATTCTTCATACGACAATAAGAGGCATTCTGCAAATAACGATCTGTATAAACGCCACGGTTACGAGAATCTGTTGCACGAGCTATAGGTAAATAAGCGCCCGGATTCTCAGGAGTCCATGAATCATATACATGCCAGGTCTGTGCATTATAATATTGTGTAGCTGCAGGCCAGAAAGCCTCATCACCAGGCCAGAAATCACGTTTGCCTACACCTTGCATAAACAAGTTCAAGTAGTAGTTCTTATAAGTGAAGTTGGCTGTGATACCATATTGATAACGAGGAGTCGTATTACCAATCACTTCCTTATCACCATGATCGTCCAACGTTCCGATACCATCATCTATCACACCATCACCATTCAGGTCTTTTACTTTAATATCACCTGCACCCCACTGCACATTAGCTATATCCTTCTGACTATACCAATTAGCAGCCTCTTCATCACTTTGGAACAATCCTTCTACACGATAACCCCAAATATCACCAACTTTCTTTCCTTCATAATATGTACTGATATCGCCGGTCGGGTTATTATATTTTGTAATTTCAGCCTGAGAATCAGAAAGAACGAAGCCTAAATCATAAGAGAAATTTTCACCAATCTTATCGCGCCAGCTAATGGTAAATTCCCATCCACGTGTTTTCAATTCAGCATTATTCTCAGGAGGAGCAGTCGTACCCAGTAATGCCGGATAAGAAGTCTTGATTAACATATCAGCAGTTGTACGGATATAGTAATCGAAACTCATATCCAAACGTTGCTGCAAGAATGTCATATCAATACCGAAGTTCATCGTAGAAACTTTTTCCCAAGTCAAATCGGCACTTACCAAGTTACCCGGATTGATGGTCGTAGCATACGTATCGCCAAACAACCAATATGTAGATGTACTATTGCTCATAAACGGAATATACGGATAATATTTGGTATTACCACTCCAGTCACTAGATGAAATCATCTGGTTGCCCAATATACCATAAGATGCACGAAGTTTCAAGTTGTCCAACCAGTCACGAGTACCCTGCATAAACGATTCTTCACTAATACGCCAAGCAGCAGAGAATGAAGGCAGGAACACGAAACGATTGTCAGACGGGAAACGAGAAGTTCCATCGTAACGTCCGTTGAACTCGAACAAATAACGATCATTATAAATATAGTTCAAACGGAAGAAACCACCACGCAGAGCCCATTCATATCCATTTTGAGAAACCTCATGATTACCAGAACCCAAACTCAAAGAAGGAAGCTCGTCGTTCAAGATATCATAACGCTTTCCGCTGAATGTAGAATACTTAGTCAATTCCTGATTGAAACCAACCATCGCTTTCAAATAATGCTTTTCTGCAAATGTATGTTCATAATCCGTATAAGCATTGAATGAATAATAGCTGGTATTATAATTCGTCATCTGATAATAATTGGTCGATGTACGTCCATATGTCTCATTAAACGAACCATCAAAGAATTTAATCGGTTTGGAATGAGCGGAAGCTTTCTTATAATTCAAATTGTAATTGAAATCCACATGCGCCTTCCATCCCTTCAGAATATCAAAATCAGCAGTTGCAGTCAACCACACATCGTGTTGGTCATATTTATTACGTCCACCATCCTTTAACAAAGCGTATGCGTTATTTTCGCTATACATGCCGTCAAATTTATCCAATTCCGGATAACGGGGATCTTTCTGCCAAGCATCGATAAAGTCTGTAGGCAACGTATAGATTACTCGTTTCCAAACATCCTTACCGTCGTAGGTAAACGGCTTATCTTGCGTGCTATAATTATACAAAGCCTTGAAACCTAATTTCATCCATTTGGTAGTCTGATTCTCTACATTGATACGGGTATTCAACTGCTTATAATTATCATCACCTACTTTATACAATCCCTCTTGATTCAGATAACCAACAGAAGTATAGAAACGTGTTTTCTCGCTACCGCCCGTAATATTGATATTATGACGTTGGGTAGGAGTCACATCCTTAATCATCTTTTCCTTAAAATCGGAATAACCATAATAATAAAGTTGTCCGTCAATCACTTCATATTCAGGATTATTCTTCGGATCAGCCTCATAAGCTTTCATCTTGGCTATGACATCATCACGATACTTCGTTGCTACATTACCATTTATACATGCCTGATTCATCCATTCAGCAAACTGCGACTGACTGGTAAGGAATTCCGGCATAATAGAAGGCTTAGCAAACGAGAAGTTACCTGAATAGCTAACACTGGTCTTTTCAGCCTTGCTGGGGTTCTTGGTTGTAACCAATACAACACCAAAAGCAGCACGTACACCGTAAATAGCCGATGCAGCAGCATCCTTCAACACCGTTACATTCTCGATATCGTTGGGGTTCACCAAGTCAAGACTCATCTCGACACCATCGACCAAAACCAGCGGACTACCACCATTGATAGAAGTAGTACCACGGACATTGATGCTAGCCGACTGGCCCGGCTCACCACTGGAGTTCGTAATCTGAAGATTAGGAATGGTACCTTGCAAGGCACTGGTGGTACTCGTAATAGGACGTGACTCCAATACTTTCGAATCAACCTTTCCGATAGAACCTGTCAAGTTTACCTTCTTCTGCGAACCATAACCTACTACCACCACTTCTTCAAGTGCTTTGGCATCTTCGCTCATCTGTACATTAAACTCAGTCTTACCAGCAACCTTGATTTCCTGAGTTACATAACCTATAAAAGAAATCTGCAATACTGCATCTTCCGGAACATCTGACAGAACGAATTTTCCATCCACATCGGTTATCACACCATTGGTTGTTCCCTTCACCAAGACATTGGCACCAATCACCGGTCCAAAGTTGTCTGTTACTACACCCTTCACAGTCTTGCCGTTCTGTGCAATCACTTGCACAATGTCAGCATCCGAAAGAGTTCCGTTCAAAGGACTTGCCATCACGCCCGCACCGGAAAGAGTGCACAAGGCGCAAAACAAAATGCGCTTTGAAAAATCAGAAGATGTTTTTCCTCTTTTCATAAATAGACAATTTTTAAGTTTGATAATTAGATTAAGATAACTATTTTTGTTTTAACTTTTTCCATCTATTCATATCCCCAGGAACCGTGTTTCCATGGTTTTAGGTTTAATTTAACACCGCAAATCTAAAAAGAAGCTAACAAAGGGGTTTACTCTTTTTGCTTTTTCTTTTACTCTTTTTCAAAAATGTGTACAAGTTGTTATAAATCAATAAAATACAATAAACAAAAACATAAAGAAAGTGATAAGAGATAAACAAATAAGGTAAAATAAGACTGCGATTTCAGCTACAAAAAAGAGAAGAGGGACAAATAAAAACCAATAGAAAAGCGGCCTTGAAAACAAACATCAGGAAGGAGTTTCTTAAAGAACAGAGAAGTATAATATTATGATAAGAAAAAAAAGAAAGCACTTCGTGAAATCATGACGAAGTGCTTCGTGAGGGTTTGACACAGTGCTTTATGAAGGTGTCACACAGTGCTTCGTGAAGGCCTGACGAAGCACTGCATGAAAGAGCCAGAAAGCACTGTGTGAAAAAGGCAGAAAACCAATATACAATCTTGATCAGCGCACGGCTATCTCTGCAAAGCCCATCGGCTCACCTTCCGTGACCATACGGACAGCTTTCAGATACAGATAGCGTGCCTTGACGGGCGTAAAGTAAACAGACTGCATCACAGGATTGTTACGGATATTGGAAAACTCACCTGCTTTGACCATCGTAACATTCTTTCTATCGGCATCGGCTACAGACAATTCATAATGTGAAACCAAGCCTTTGTTCGGTTCTCCCTGGTCGGGCAGGAAATGGAAGGAAGAAACAAAACGTTCACTACCCAAGTCGATAGTCAGTAAATCACCGTCGACAAAACAAGTGGTCTTCTCGTTACGGTCGGAAGCAAAGGCAGCCTCTTCCGGCTTCACACCGGAAAGGGTGAAAGGAAGGCTTTGCATCTGAGTGGTCGGTATTGCTTCAAAAAGTTGGTCGGCATTCTCACCGGCATCATACACTCCAATGTTGTTGATGCACAGCGGCCCACGCGCATCGGTAATGCGGATGCGGATGCCGTCGGAAACAACGGAAGAAAAACGCAACAGGCGCTTGTAACCAATGGTTGTGGTCTCTTCGTTCAGGACAACTGGCTGCCAGTCACCCGAAGCGTCACGATATTCCACAGTGAAAGCTTTCACACGCTGGCCTAAGGGGATATATTCCTGCAACAGCATACGGTTCATTCTCGTCGGTGAAGAGAAAGAGAACGTAATGTCGGCCGTCGTCACACTGTCGGCCGTAGCCCAATAGGTGTCGTAATCGTCATCCGTCAAGGCTGAAGCCACATAATCGCCACCGCGCTCATCGCTTACCTGAGGAACAATTCCAGCTACCAGGTTTGTTGCCAGTTCCTTCTGTATCATCTGATGGAAACGAACGGCATTGGCCGAGTCGACCGGATGTATCAATCCATCCCTGTCTACCGGGAAATTCAGCAACAGCGTTGCATTATGTCCCACACTGCGATAATAGAGATCAACCAACTGTTCGGGAGTCTTTACGAGACTATCCTGTTCGGGATGATAGAACCAACCCGGACGGATGGAGACATCGCATTCAGCTGCCACCCACTGGTTGCCATCTGCATGACCATACTGAAGCTGGTAACTCTTGTCGTAACCGGGATATACTTCACCCTTACGGAGGAAAGACCAGTTGGTGGCACCGGCAAAACCCTTTTCGTTGCCCACCCACCGGCAACCGGGACCGCCGTCGGAGAAGACGACTGCCTGCGGCTGTATACTGTCCAGCATCTCGTAAATGCGAGGATAATTGTAGTAATTACGACGGTCGATGGTACGCGTCTCCTTAGCTCCGCCATACCATCCGTCTCCACCATTGGCTCCATCGAACCAAACTTCGAACACTTCACCATAATTGGTCAACAAATCACGCAGCTGAGCATAAAAATAGTCCAGATACGCAGGCGTTCCGTAATTGGCCTGATAACGATCCCAGGGCGACAGATAAACAGCAAACTTCAATCCATATTTCTTGCAAGCTTCAGACAATTCGCGCACGACATCTCCTTTACCATCTTTATAAGGACTGTTTGCCACACTGTAGTCGGTGCCGGCAAACGGCCAAAGGCAAAATCCATCGTGATGCTTGGCCGTAAGAATGACTCCTTTCATTCCTGCTGCCACCAAAGTTTTGACCCACTGTTCGCAATCCAGACGAGAAGGATTGAACACCTCCGCCGGTGTGTCACCATATCCCCACTCACGGTCGTTGAACGTATTTAGACCAAAGTGAATAAAAGCATAGGTTTCCATCTTCTGCCATTCCACCTGCTTAGGCTCAGGAATAGGAAGAATAGGATCGGGAGCCTTGACATGCGTGGAAGAACACGCCGACATCACAACTGATAAAGATGCGGAAAGCCATAAGGCCGATAGAAGTTTGTTGTTTTTCATAAAACAAGCATTTATAGGTTAATAATCAATCGTTTTCATTTAAAACGAGCGTCCGCTTACCAGCAATGGACATTTTAGACCACGGAGTAACCGAAGTCCAAAGCGCAAGGTCGGCAATACCGGCAGGATAGGACTCCCCACCCCGCAGATCTTCCTCCAGAGCTTTCAGCATCACATAGTCCATACCGCGATGATGGGTATCCACTTCGAGCGCTTCCCGCCCCCATTGTTTCCAGTAAGAATGCTCATAGCGGTCGATATAAGCATCGTCCGGTTCCCAAGATTCATCAGGACTGGTTCCTTCCACATAAATCATCCGCCGGTCACCGTTCCAGATGCCACGCGTACCCTGTATTTCGAAGTCGAGGCTACGAGGACGGGGCAAGGTCGTATCATGCGTCAGCGAAATCAGTACTCCCCGTTCCGTTTCCAACTGGGTAACGACTACATCGCCCAACGTTATCTTCACATCGGAATTGCCTCCCAAATCACGAATACGCTGCATCAAACCGGCTGGCTTAGAAGCAAAAGAAGTCACATACTTGAAACGGTCGGTACGTCCGATACCGGCAATCAAACACAGCGGTGCCAAGCCATGTGTAGGATAAAGATCACCATTATCTTCCTGATAAAACTGGCTCCGCCAGATGCTTTCCGTTTTGTCACGGTTTCCCAACGTCCCGTCATCATCCAACAACATACGGCGCAGGTCATGACGATACCCACCACGCATATAGACTATCTCGCCCAATACACCAGCACGAACCAGATTATAAATGGACAGATTCTCACGCATGAAAAGCGTATTTTCCAACGGATAGACTCTACGGCCCGTACGTTCGGCCAATTCGATCAGCGGCTTGTACTCATCCAGATACAATCCGCCCTTTATCTCCAAAGCAACATCAGCTCCATGCTCCACGCAATGGATGGCATGCTGCACATGACACTGCCAGGGAGAAGCTACAAATACCAAAGCAGGCATCTGCTCCTCCAGCATATTCAGATAGTCACTGTCTCCCCTATTATAACAGGCCACATCGGTCATACCCACATCCGACACACCGGGATCTGCAAAAGCCTCCAGGCGGAAAGCAGGAATATGACGTAACAGGCGGAGCAGCTGCATCCCCCTATACCCCATGCCTATGAATGCCGTCTTTATCATATCTTCGTCATCCGTTCATATCTTTTCCGTGTCAATACAGGAAAAGTGTGTCAAAGATAAGAAGTTTTTGCAACATACACCAAAAGATTTGTATCTTTGCCCGAGCCAAAAACAAGATTATTCACTTAAAACAAGATTTTATAAAGAATATGGAAACAAACAAGTACATTACTGTAGCTTACAAGCTATATGCCATCGAAGACGGAGAACGCGATTTCACAGAAGAAGCCACCACAGAACATCCATTTCAGTTCATTTCTGGGCTGGGACTGACCCTTGAAGCTTTCGAAAACCAGCTGAAAGACTTGAATGCCGGCGATAAATTCGACTTCACCATTGCTTGTACCGAAGCTTATGGAGAATACGACGAAGACCATGTCATCGATTTACCCAAGGATATCTTCCTTATTGACGGAAAATTCGACGAAACACGTATTAAGGAAGGTGCCATTGTCCCCCTGATGACTGCCGAAGGCCAGCATATCAACGGAAGCGTTGTAGAAGTGAAAGACGATGTAGTAGTGATGGACATGAACCATCCTCTAGCTGGATGCGACCTGAATTTTGTGGGAGAAGTTGTAACCAACCGTCCGGCAACCAACGAAGAACTCGCAGAAATGGCCCGTATGATGAGCGGTGGTTGCGGATGTAGTTGCGACAGCTGCGGAGGCGGATGTGGCGATCATGATTGCGGCGAAGGCTGCTGCCACTAATCGATGAAAAACTAAAATGAAAAATGAAGAATTCCTAAGTGTTTCTTTATTCTGAATACACAAATAGGAATTCTTCATTTTTAGTTCTTCATTTATTTGTCATGATATCCAGCACCAGTTTATCTGTTTCATTCATGCCCTGCGATCCAATTCTAGTCAGATTGCGGATACTTTGATCTACATCTTGATCGATAATACCCTCCACAGAAGTAACACAACGGTTTTCCATTGCCATGATAGCAGAGAGCACTGCGGTAGATACACCAGTAGTCACTTTCAAGGCACAACTGGGCTTTGCTCCGTCGCAAATCATGCCCGTCAGATTGGCTATCATATTTTGTACTGCATAAGTGATTTGCTCATATGTACCTCCCATCAACCAGGTAATGCCACAACTAGACCCCGTAGCAGCTACCACACAACCACACAAGGCAGACAAGCGTCCCAAACTCTCCTTGATATAAATAACTGTCAGATGACTCAGCATCAGAGCACGAATCAACTCTTCTTCCGACTTCCCGTTTTCTTCGGCATAAACAACAACAGGAAGCGTAGCCGAAATTCCTTGATTTCCACTTCCTGAATTGCTCATCACTGGTATCATGGCTCCTGCCATGCGTGCATCACAAGCCCCCGAGGTATAAGACAATATATGTGAAAAGACACTGTCGCCCATGACTTTATGCTCATAAGTTCCACGAAGCATTTTTCCCAAGCCATGCCCATAATTACCAGTAAAGGACTGTTCTGCAGCGGCTTTGTTCAAACGAGCCGTATCAAGAATGAAACGGATTTCATCCAATGGTGCAGTCATAGCAAAATCATAAACCTTACGTAAGGTCAGATCTGGTACGGTGTTTTCTTCTTCAGCAGAAGCTGTCTGTTTATCAAGCAAAACGTCACCGTTGTGTGACACATAAACAAACGAAGTATGCCCACCAGCAATGATAGCTGTCGAACGGTCTGAACCAGCTTCACAGCATACTTCTATATACAATTTCTCATCGATATTTGGCTTCAGGGCAATCGATATACGTTTTTCATCAATAAAACGTTTGCCTGCTTCTACTGCTTCGGGCACACTATCTTTCAATACCTCCAACTGATACTCCGATTTTCCAATTAAGGCCCCCAAAGCTATGGCAATGGGTAAACCTATCATCCCTGTACCTGGAATACCTACACCCATCGCATTTTTCAGAATGTTCGCACTAAGCCATACACTTACCTTTTCAGGTTTCACGCCCAATGTCTCTGCCGCCTTAGCTACGCACAAGGCAACGGCAATAGGTTCCGTACATCCGATAGCCGGAACCACTTCCCGTTTCACAAGAGCTATAATCTGTTGTCTTTCTGCATCGTTTATCATTGTGTCACGAAATTTAAGTCCCTGCAAAGGTAGAAAAAACGTTTTATTAAACAAATAGTCAGAAAATATAAAATATCAAACAAGATTTCATTTAATTCGAAAAAGAACCGTAACTTTGGCAACGATATTATTCATAGAATAAAACTAAAACACATGAAGTATTTTCTATTATCCCTGCACCTATTGTTTACATTCATACTGTTTTCTTGTATACAGGATGAGGCTCCGAATACCGAGGCAGATATTGAATCGGTCAGTCTACCGGGCGATGTACTGATCCGTTCTGTGGAACTTGATGCAATTACAGACGGAGTGGATGGAAAGATTTATCCCATCATATTATACGTAAAAAAAGGCACAGACATAAGCCATCTGGCACCCGAATTCACACTGACCCCCGGTGCTACCATCATGCCAGCGAGTGGAACTGTACTGGATTTTAATACGGCCCAGAATTACATCGTTACTTCGGAAGACGGAGAATGGCAACGCAAATATCGTATAGAAGTGACTAGTACCGGTTTCACCAGTACCCAATACGATTTTGAAAATGCCCGCTTGGGAGGAAACGGAAAGTATCACATTTTTTATGAAACAGACCAAATGGGAGCAGAAACAATGACATGGGCCAGCGCAAATCCCGGTTATGCATTGACAGACTACACCATTACGCAACCTGAAGAATTCCCAACCTACCAATCGACTGAAGGACGAAACGGCAGCAAATGTGTAAAATTGGTAACTCGAAAAACGGGTTCACTGGGCAGTAGCGTAAACATGCCTATCGCTTCAGGAAACTTATTTATTGGTTCATTCAACTTAGCCAGCGCTTTGACCAATGCACTGAAAGCAACCCAGTTCGGTATACAATTTGATCAGATTCCTACATTCCTACACGGATATTATAAATTTAAGGCAGGCGATACGTTCTATGAACTGGATACCAGTGCAGAAGACAAACTGAAACCAGTACCCGGACGTAAAGACATTTTTAATATATACGCAGTCTTCTATGAAAGTACTGCAGACAGACCAGTATTGGACGGAACAAACATCCTGTCCGAAGATAACGAACAAATCATTTCAGTAGCACAAATCACTGATGCCAAAGAAACCGACGAATGGACAGAATTTAATCTTCCCTTTAACCTGCGTGAGGGAAAAAGTATTGATGCGACCAAACTGAAAGATGGGAAATATCACCTTACCATCGTCTTCGCTTCCAGCATCCGTGGAGATTACTTTGAAGGAGCCCCCGGAAGCACATTATATGTCGATGAAGTAACACTTGAATATGAACAAAATGAAACGAACCAATAAAGAAATGAGAAATCATAAAATCCTGTGGCTTATAGCAAGCCTTATACTGACAGCTACCTGTCGGCTACAAGCACAAGAAGACCGCAATCGCGGTATCATACAGTCTGCACTTTATGGTTTGGAATATGAAGTCAAAGCAGGCTTCAACATTGGAGGAACTTCCCCTATTCCACTTCCACAAGAAATACGTGCATTAACCGGTTATTCCCCAAACATCAATTTCTCCATCGAAGGAGATATTATCAAATGGCTAGGAAAAGAAAAGGAATGGGGAGTTATCCTTGGTTTACGCCTTGAGAACAAAGGAATGGAAGCCGAAGCTCGTACTAAGAATTACAGTATGGAAATCATAGGTAGTGGCGGAGAACGAATGAAAGGAAACTGGACAGGCATGGTAAAGACAAAATTCCGTGCTTCCTACTTCACGATTCCCGTATTGGCTGCATGGAAAGCTAATCCACGCCTACGTTTTAATTTCGGTCCCTACTTCTCAATTATGACCAATGGAGACTTTACAGGTTACGTATTCGATGGTTATCTGCGTGAGGGTGATCCAACAGGCAATAAGGTGGAATTTGAAGGAGAAACGACTGCCCCTTATGATTTCTCTGACAACCTGCGCCATTTTCAATGGGGAATGCAAGGAGGAGTCAGCTGGCGCGCATTCAAACATCTCACTGTTAATGCAGACCTGACTTGGGGACTGAACGATGTCTTCCAAAAAGACTTCCAGACCATTACCTTTGCAATGTATCCCATCTATCTGAATGCCGGCTTCGGATATGTCTTCTAATGACAAAAGACGGCTTACATCTCACTAAACAATAAAAAGAGAATGTGTCAAAACTCCCTCTACCATTATCACTTCACTGAAGAAGTAATAAGATTGGGAATTTTGACACATTCTTAAAATGAACTAGATAATACCAGTTTATTTAGACGACTGGGGCTTAATAAATTCAGAAAAAGAACCTACCGCCAAATCCAAACCTATATCAAATGAGGAAGTAGCTTCCCATATCTGCTCGAATTCCGTCAGACTTTGAATGCCCAACAAAGTTTTCAATAGTGGAAGGAGAGGAGCAGATTGGCCCAAAATTTCGATTTGCATGTCTGCCAACATCGTCTCTAAATCAGGCAATAGAGGAAAAACTGCCGGCATAAGGATATCAAACAATTCCTTATCTACCGATACATACATATTCTCCAAAGTCTGTCCATCTTCAAAATTAGCATTGTCAATCCGATGAACTAAAGGAAAACCATTGAATACATACCCCATCAGTTTTTCCATATCAGCATCAGATATTTTAGTAATATCAAGTTTAGACAAGATGCTATCTCCACCCATTTCGGTTAAAAGGCTAGCTAAAAGCTGTTTTACTTCAGCTCCGCTCATTCCCTTCAAAGATTGTATCACACCGGTAATAACTGTAGGGTCCATTCCTCCTTCACCACCCTGGTCTGCTACAGCCTGTGCAATGATATTAGGAATATCCAATACAACATAAAGATCATTATCCGTTACATACCAATAAGCCAAATTAGCCGATGACGTATTCCACTTCAATCCGTCACGTGAAGGCAATGTACTTTCAAAGACAGCCTGTATGATGCCTCCCATATCCATTTGCGGAGTTTCTGCAGCATATTCTGCAACAATAGAGCCATCTGCATTGAAAGTCACATGATTCAGCAGCTGGGTCATAAAATAAGACAAAGCTGTTGTTCCTACAGTTGTGATATTTCCCGTTGCCAAGCCAGGATTATTGCCATCAGAACTATAGTCAGACTCCCAATTGATGTGGCAAGGCGCATAACGGAACCAATCTTGACTGTCCAGCACGCCATCAGCGTTCCGGTCAAAATACTTATCTGTATAACTAGCGTCACACAAAGTCCAAGTACGAACCAACGTTCCTTCGGCAGTCGTACTTACTGTTACAGAAGCTTTACCATCCAAAGTAATAGAACCGTTTACATCGGCTTTCATTGAATTAAGCAACGTACGCGTAAGAGGCATTTCATAAGTTCCCTGAAAACGGAATGAACCATCTGACTGCTCAGCAACTGAAACATCTACTTTAACTTCATTCCAACCTCTGATAGCGTTCGTCAATGTCAGCACACCGGTTTGTGCATCACTCATGGTAAGAGAAACGCTAGCATCGGACATTTTTTGAGAATTCAAAGTCAACTCCAGATTATCTGCCGAAATGGTTTCGGTCGGCAATTTTTGCCAGCTTGGCTCTTCATCGTCACTACAGGCTGTAAACAATCCTAACGAGCAAGCCCAGAAGCACAAATAAAACAAACTTTTTTTCATTGCAAAAAACGTATTTAAGTTAATAATATGTTTCTAAAGACTTTCTATAGTCCATTTTTATTCAAAGTGCAAAGAAACAGGTTTTAAACGATTTACACAAGCCCATTTTATTAAAATAAATATTCCATTTTTAAGATGGGAACCAACATTACAAACAAAGGAAAAGAAAGATTGCCAAGAAACAAAAGCAAAAATTTGCATCTTAAAAAAGTATTCTCTACTTTTATCAGCCTCAAAAGCACACGGAAGTACAGTAAACGAAATGACAACTTTTTAAAGCAAACTGACTATGTTCAACTCATTCGGAAACATCCTGCGCCTGACCAGCTTCGGCGAGTCGCACGGCAAAGGTATCGGAGGTGTTGTCGACGGATTTCCCGCAGGTATCACCATCGACATGGACTTTATACAGAAAGAACTGGACCGACGACGCCCGGGACAATCGGCCCTCACCACTCCACGCAAAGAGGCCGATAAGGTGGAATTCCTCTCAGGAATCTTCGAAGGCAAGTCGACAGGCTGCCCCATCGGATTCATCGTGTGGAACGAAAACCAGCACTCCGGCGACTACGACAATATGAAAGACGTGTACCGCCCCTCGCACGCCGATTATACCTACAAAACCAAGTATGGCATCCGCGACCACCGAGGCGGCGGACGTTCGTCGGCCCGCGAAACCATTTCGCGTGTAGTGGCCGGTGCACTGGCCAAGCTGGCCCTGCGGCAACTGGGCATACACATTACGGCCTATACTTCGCAAGTGGGTCCCATCCGGCTGGAAGAGAACTATACGGCGTATAACCTGGAGCTGACCGAAACAAATCCCGTCCGCTGCCCCGACCCCGAGAAGGCAAAAGAAATGGAACAGCTCATAGCCGAAGTGAAGGCCGAGGGCGACACGATAGGCGGTGTCATCACCTGCGTCATCACAGGATGTCCCGTCGGATTGGGACAACCGGTCTTCGGCAAGTTACAGGCTGCCCTGGCATCGGGCATGCTGAGCATCAACGCCGCCAAGGCTTTTGAATACGGCGACGGCTTCAAAGGGCTGAAGATGAAAGGTTCGGAACAGAACGACGTGTTCTACAACAATGCCGGACGCATCACCACCCATACCAACCACTCGGGCGGCATACAGGGAGGCATCAGCAACGGGCAGGACATCTATTTCCGCGTAGCATTCAAACCGGTGGCCACCGTGCTGATGGAACAGCATACGGTAAACATCGACGGTGTGGACACCACGCTGAAAGCCCGCGGACGCCACGACCCTTGCGTACTGCCGCGTGCCGTGCCCATCGTAGAAGCCATGGCTGCACTCACCATCCTGGACTTCTACCTGATAGACCGGACAACACAACTGTAAAAGCCTTTCCCATATATATCATATATAATGTGTAACCTTTCATTCATATTCCTCTTCCACTTATGATCAGAACTTATATCTCCAAAAACGAATCCCGCATGCTGGACGAACTGTTCAGCCTCATCCGCATTCCCAGTATCAGTGCCAAGCCCGAACACCACGACGACATGCTGGCCTGTGCTGAACGCTGGCGCCAACTGCTGCTCGAAGCCGGTGCCGACGAAGCCATGGTGATGCCCTCACAGGGTAATCCGATGGTGTTTGCCCAAAAGACGGTAAATCCCGAAGCGAAGACCGTCCTCATCTATGCCCACTACGACGTGATGCCTGCCGAACCGCTAGAACTGTGGAAGAGCGCCCCCTTCGAACCCGAAGTGCGCGACGGCCACATCTGGGCCCGCGGTGCCGATGATGACAAAGGGCAGTCGTTCATCCAGGTAAAAGCATTCGAATACTTGGTAAAAAACGGTCTTCTGACGCACAACGTGAAGTTCATCTTTGAAGGCGAAGAAGAAATCGGCTCACCCAGCCTGGAAGCTTTCTGCCAGGACCATCGGGAGATGCTCAAAGCCGACATCATCCTCGTATCGGACACCAGCATGCTGGGAGCCGACCTGCCCTCGCTGACCACCGGCCTGCGTGGACTGGCCTACTGGGAGATAGAAGTGACGGGACCTAACCGTGACCTACATTCGGGCCACTTCGGCGGAGCGGTAGCCAACCCCATCAACGTGCTGTGCCAAATGCTGGCCCGCGTGGTGGATGCCGACGGCCACATTACCGTCCCTGGCTTCTACGACGATGTGGAGGAAGTGCCGCAGGCCGAACGCGACATGATAGCCCACATCCCCTTCGACGAAGAGAAATACAAGGCCGCCATCGGGGTAAAGGAACTCTTCGGCGAAAAAGGTTACAGCACACTGGAACGTAACAGCTGCCGCCCGTCGTTCGACGTTTGCGGCATTTGGGGAGGCTATACAGGCGAAGGTTCGAAGACGGTGCTGCCGTCGAAAGCCTATGCCAAGGTGTCTTGCCGCCTTGTTCCCCACCAAGACCACCACAAGATTTCACAGCTGTTTGCCGACTACATCCAGAGCATTGCCCCCGCTACGGTACAGGTGAAAGTAACGCCCATGCACGGCGGACAGGGCTACGTCTGCCCCATCACCCTCCCCGCCTATCAAGCTGCCGAGAAAGGGTTCGAGAAAGCGTTCGGACGGAAGCCGCTGGCCGTGCGCCGCGGCGGTAGCATCCCCATCATCTCGACCTTCGAACAGGTGCTGGGCATCAAGACGGTACTGATGGGATTCGGACTGGAGAGCAACGCCATCCACTCGCCCAACGAGAACATGCCGCTCGACATCCTGCGCAAAGGCATCGAAGCGGTGGTCGAATTCCACTTGAATTACGATTAAACAGACACGTCAAGCATCGAACGGCTTACGGAAGGTACAACCATTGCGCCACTCGGAGCAACCGTAAGCCGTTTTTCCTTTGATAATGGTACCCTTTCCACACAAGGGACACGGATGACCCACCCATTCATCGGCCAGTACCGCAGGAGCCGGAGCTGTTCCGGCATTGGCAGCCTCGGCCTTCTTCTTGCGGGGAGAACGTTTGCGAGGTTCCTTCTTCGGCTGGTCGTCGGAAGCGGAAGTATTGCGCGCAACCTTACTCGCTATAGGAGGCGCCTGTACCGTAATGTGGCGGTTGCTGTTATCCGACAGGACACTGGTCACAATCTCGGCCACCATCTGCTTCAGTTCTTCCAAGAAACGAGAGGCATCATACGTGCGGCGCTCTATCTCGCGCAGTTTCTTCTCCCAGATACCCGTCAGTTCGGCACTCTTCAACAATTCTTCATGAATGGTCTGAATGAGCTCCACTCCTGTAGGGGTAGCTATCAGGTTCTTCTTCTCCTTGCGGATGTAATTGCGTTTGAACAGGGTTTCGATGATGGCGGCGCGGGTGGAAGGCCGGCCGATGCCGTTCTCCTTCAGAGCGTCGCGCAGTTCGTCGTTGTCCACTAGCTTGCCGGCCGTTTCCATGGCGCGCAGCAGGGTGGCTTCGGTGTAAGGGCGCGGAGGTTGCGTCCATTTCTCCACGAGTTCGGGCACGTGGGGACCACTCTCCCCCTTGACAAAGGCAGGCAGCACACGGTCTTCTTCGCCGTTCTCCTTATTCCCCTCATCGCCGCTTCCTTCCTGAGTGGCGGCATTGACCGTGAACACCACTCGCCAACCAGGATCGAGTATCTGCCGGCCGGATGTCTTGAACTCCACGCTATCCGCCTCGCCCATGACGGTCGTAGTCGAAAAACGGCAGTCGGGATAGAACACGGCGATAAAGCGGCGGGCAATAAGGTCGAACACCCGTCGTTCTACATCGGTGAGGTTGACCGGCGGCTGGCCGGTAGGGATAATGGCATGGTGGTCCGTGACCTTCGAATTGTCGAACACTTTCTTCGACTTCGTCAGGGTGGTTCCCTCCAGCGGCGCGGTCCAGGTCTCATAGCCCCGCAACCCCTTCAGGATGGAAGGGCATTTGGGATAGATGTCATCGCTCAAGAAGGTAGTATCTACACGAGGATAAGTAGTGACCTTCTTCTCGTAGAGCGACTGGATAGTTTTCAGCGTGTCGTCGGCCGAGTAGGCAAACTTCTTGTTGCACTCCACCTGCAGGGAGGTCAGGTCGAAAAGGCGGAGCGGTGCTTCACGGCCCTCCTTCTTCGTCACAGAGGTAACGGTAAACGGCACATCCTTGATGCGTGCCAGCAGTTCCTCACCTCTCGCACGGTCTGTTATGGGATCTATACCGCGGTTCTCTTCCTCCTTCTTGGGCTTCTTGCCGGCGGCCAGGGCTTCCTTCTGCTTCTCTGCTTCCAGTGCCAGCTCTTCGTCGCTCTTGCGGATGAGAGCCGAGAAAGTAGTATCGCGGTAGACGGTATTGAGCACCCAGTATTGCTTGGGCACAAAATTCTGAATCTCCAACTGGCGGTTCACGATAAGGGCCAGTGTAGGCGTCTGCACCCGCCCGATGGAAAGCACCTGGCGGTTCTGCCCGTATTTCATGGTATACAGGCGCGTAGCATTCATGCCCAGCAGCCAGTCGCCGATGGCACGGCTCAAGCCCGCTTCGTACAGAGGCTGGAAGTCGGCAGCATCCCGCAGGTTGGAGAATCCTTCACGGATGGCTTCTTCGGTCAGTGAAGATATCCACAGGCGCTTCACGGGGCATTTGGCTCCAGCTTTCTGCATCACCCACCGCTGGATGAGCTCTCCCTCCTGACCGGCATCGCCACAGTTGATGATCATGTCGGCCTTCTGCATCAGCCCCTCGATGACGTGGAACTGGCGTTCGTAGGTAGGATTACTGATGAGTTTGATACCGAAGCGGGGCGGTATCATGGGCAGGCTGCCCAGACTCCACGTCTTCCAGCTCGGCGTATATTCATGCGGCTCCTTCAGCGTACAGAGATGGCCGAACGTCCAAGTCACCTGGTATCCGTTTCCTTCGATATATCCGTCTTTCTTCTCCTTCGCTCCCAGCACATCGGCTATGTCGCGTGCCACAGAGGGTTTCTCGGCTATGCAAACGATCATTACTTCTTCAGTTGTTTTTTATCGGGCAAAGATACAGATTTAATAAAGAATGAAAAAACGAAGAACTGGAAAATTCGCAGCCTCCAACTGAGGGAATATTTTTACTTGACTGGAGAAAAATATTTTCCCAACTGGAGAATAAATCCCGCTATCTATAATAAAATTAACATATGATCACTGCAACCCTACAGACTCATCCTCCCTTCATGCTCTCTTAACCGCATAAAAAAAGCTCCGCCGAACCCAGCCTTTGTTCGTTTTAATAAGAAGAAGGGCGGAAATGTAAACACATTCCGCCCTTCTTTAACAATTAAATCAATAAATTATTCTTCATCCATCAAGATCTCCAAAATCTGGCAAGCAGCCTTGGCAACCGAAGTACCGGGGCCAAAGATAGCGGCTACACCAGCCTTGTACAGGAAGTCATAGTCTTGTGCTGGGATTACACCACCGGCAATCACTACAATATCCTCACGGCCCAACTTCTTCAGTTCGGCAATGATTTGTGGAATCAAAGTCTTGTGACCAGCAGCCAGTGAAGACACACCTACTACATGCACGTCGTTCTCAACAGCCTCACGGGCAGCCTCGGCCGGGGTCTGGAACAACGGTCCCATATCTACGTCGAAACCGCAGTCGGCATAACCGGTTGCAACTACCTTCGCACCACGGTCGTGACCGTCCTGACCCATCTTGGCAATCATGATACGGGGCTGACGGCCTTCCTTCTTGGCAAACTTCTCGCAGAGTTCACATGCCTTGGCGAAGTCTGCATCGCTCTTACTTTCTGATGAATACACGCCTGAAATAGTTCTAATTACAGCTTTATAACGTCCTACAACTTTCTCACAAGCATACGAGATTTCTCCCAAAGTAGCGCGAACACGGGCAGCCTCAACAGCCAATTCCAGCAAGTTGCCCTTGCCTGTCTTCACACATTCGGTGATGGCATCCAGTGCCTTGTCCACTTCTGCCTGATTACGTCCTTCCTTCAGACGCTTCAGGTTCTCCAACTGTTCCTGACGAACGGCCGTATTGTCAATCTCCAGAATATCAATCGGAGCTTCCTTCTCAAGGCGGTACTTGTTCACACCGACAATGGTCTGCGCACCGCTGTCGATACGGGCCTGCGTACGTGCGGCAGCCTCTTCGATACGCATCTTGGGGATACCGGTTTCGATAGCCTTGGCCATACCGCCCAGCTTCTCGATTTCCTGGATGTGCTCCCATGCCTTGTGGGCAATCTCATTGGTCAGCGACTCTACATAGTAGGAACCACCCCACGGGTCAACGTTCTTACAGATATTGGTCTCTTCCTGAATATAGATCTGCGTATTACGCGCGATACGTGCAGAGAAGTCGGTCGGCAAAGCGATGGCCTCGTCGAGGGCGTTGGTGTGCAGAGACTGCGTATGTCCCAATGCGGCTGCCATAGCTTCGATACAGGTACGGCCTACGTTGTTGAACGGATCCTGCTCGGTCAATGACCAACCTGAAGTCTGAGAGTGTGTACGCAAAGCCAGTGACTTCGGATTCTTCGGGTTGAACTGCTTTACAATCTTGGCCCACAACATACGTGCAGCACGCATCTTGGCAATTTCCATGAAGTGGTTGGTACCGATAGCCCAGAAGAAAGACAGACGTGGTGCAAAGGCATCGATGTCCAGTCCGGCACCCACACCGGCACGGAGGTATTCCAAACCATCGGCCAGGGTATAAGCCAACTCGATATCTGCCGTAGCACCAGCCTCCTGCATGTGGTAACCGGAGATGGAGATGGAGTTGAACTTCGGCATCTTCTGCGAAGTATATTCAAAGATGTCGGAAATGATCTTCATGGAGAATGCAGGCGGGTAGATATAGGTGTTGCGCACCATGAATTCCTTCAAAATATCGTTCTGGATGGTACCGGCCATTTCTTCAAGCTTGGCTCCCTGCTCCAGACCGGCATTGATATAGAACGCCATGACGGGCAGAACGGCACCGTTCATCGTCATGGATACGGACATCTTGTTCAAAGGAATGCCGTCGAACAGTACCTTCATGTTCTCCAGCGAGCAGATGGATACACCGGCCTTACCAACGTCACCTACTACACGTTCGTTGTCGGGGTCGTAACCGCGGTGCGTAGCCAAGTCAAACGCTACAGACAAACCTTTCTGACCGGAAGCCAGATTACGGCGATAGAACGCATTCGATTCTTCGGCCGTAGAGAAACCTGCATACTGACGGATTGTCCAGGGACGCAGGGTGTACATTACAGAGTACGGACCACGCAGGTAAGGAGGAATACCGGCAGCAAAGTCCAGATGCTCCATACCTTCAAGGTCTTCTTTGGTATAAACAGGCTTCACATTGATGTGTTCCGGCGTCTTCCAATCAGCCTCAATGCCGTTAGCCTTCTGCCATTCAGCACCATTGACGGGCTTGAAATTGGCATATATATCTAAGTTTTTAAAATCTTTTCTCATCTTACTTCAAAAGTTTAGCGTTGTATTCTTTCAGGGTTTCCAGCACGTTGACACGAACATGGATGAAATTCTCGATACCGGCAGCCTTCAGTTCGTCCATACAGGCAGGAGCTCCGGCAACGATGAACATAGCACGGCCATTCAAAGCCTTGAATGCGGGAACTGCATACTCGGCATATTCGTCATCGCTCGAGCAGAGTACTACAATGTCGGCCTTCGCAGCTACGGCAGCTTCAACGCCCTCTTCTACAGTAGAGAAGCCCAGGTTGTCCACCACTTCGTATCCGGCGCAAGCCAGGAAGTTACAAGAGAACTGTGCACGTGCCTGACGCATAGCCAAGTTACCAATCGTCAACATGAATGCTTTCGGACGCTTGCCGGAAGTTTCAGTCTGCAGACGCAGAGCCTCGAATTCGCTGGCGGCACGGTCGAAATTCAAAGAAGGAACATCCTTTTCGCAAGTATCATGGTGCCCGCCACCACAGCAGCAAACAGCTTCCAACGGACGCTTTTCGCCAGCCAGCTCGGTGAAGTTAGGATACTGGTTGGTACCCAACAGAATCTCCTTACGCTTGGCCACAGCTTCGTGACGAGCCTTGTTGCTGGCATTCACAGCTCCCTGTACCTTGCCGGCCTTCACTGCTGCATAGAAACCACCTTCATCCTCAACAGCCAGGAACAAATCCCAAGCCTGCTTGGCAATGGACACTGTCAAGTTTTCAATATAATAGGAACCGGCAGCTGGATCAATCACTTTGTCGAAATGAGATTCTTCTTTCAGCAACAGCTGCTGGTTACGTGCCAAACGTTCAGAGAAATCATTCGGAGTCTCGTATGCCTTGTCGAAAGGAACCACCGTCATAGAATCAACACCTGCAAGAGCGGCACTCATGGCTTCGGTCTGCGTACGGAGCAGGTTCACATACGAATCAAAAACTGTCAGGTTGAAAGAAGATGTTTCAGCATGTATCTTCATCTGGGCAGCACACTTACAGTCGCCTTCGGCCAGATACGAATTCACGATATCGGCCCACAACATACGTCCAGCGCGGAACTTGGCAATTTCCAAGAAATAATTGGAGCTGATACCAAAATTGAACTTGATTTTTTTGGCAACCGTTGCAGCAGGAATGCCAGCTTCGGTCAGTTGATTCATATATTCATTACCCCATGCCAATGCGTATCCCAGTTCCTGATAAATATAAGCACCTGCATTGTTCAGAGTAAGCGCATTCACATTGATGACGCGATATTCGGGCAAAGCAGCCGTAGCGGCAATCAGTGCCTTGGCCGTATCTACCAAGCTACCTTTTTCCTTGCCCTTAACCAACATCTTGTTCAAATAGTCGAAGTTAATAGAACCATGCAACTTGTTCAGGTCATATCCCTTCTTCTGGAAATATTCTACCAACAAATTGGCCAAATCAACAACATGCCCTTGGCAAGTGGAAAAGTTCAACTCGACACATTCTGCACAAATACCTTCGAGCAACATTTCCAGATAAGCGGCATTCAGTTCCTTGGCCTTTACATGGAACGACAAAGAATCAATTCCTTTGTTCAGGATATCCAAGGCCTTGGCATTAGCTTCCTTCACATCGTCTACTCTGATTTCCTGACGTACCAGCCACTCATTGTTGTCTTTCTTGTTACCTCTCAAATAAGGGAATTCACCAGGAAGTGCATCCGTTGTCTTAAGTCCTTCAAGATCTTCCTTACGGTAGAAAGGTTTCACTTTAAATCCTTCGTTTGTCTTCCAAACGAGTTTCTTCTCAAAATCAGCCCCCTTAAGGTCTGCTGTTACTTTTTCCATCCACTGCTCAGTGGTAACAGGAGAAAAGTCAGAGAAGAGTTTTTCTTTACTGTCTGCCATAGTTTATAAATTTAAAATAGATAAATACTATTCATCATTTTGTCGTCAATAGACATGCAAATATACTCAAATCAAATTAAAGACAATCCTTTTTAGTGAAATTTCATACCTACCACTAAACAAGTGTCAAGTCGACATTGCAAAATCGAAAAATTAAGAAAAAACTTTGGCTACAATTGTTGAATTAGCTAATTTTGCAGAATTGTTTTTCAACTACAAATAAAGATGTGTTAAAAATATTATGAATTGGTTAGAAAGCTTGTTATGGGACCCAGCTTCCGTAGCACATATTGTGTGCCTTTATGCCTTTGTCATTTCACTAGGTGTACTGCTGGGTAAAATCAAGTTCTTTGGAGTATCGTTAGGAGTTACATTCGTACTCTTCGCGGGTATTCTGATGGGACATCTGGGATTTACAGGAGAAATTCACATTCTGCATTTCCTACGTGAATTCGGTCTTATTCTATTTGTATTCTGCATTGGTTTACAAGTAGGGCCGTCGTTCTTCTCGTCTTTCAAAAAAGGCGGTATGACATTAAATCTGCTTGCTGTCGGCATCGTTTTGCTGAATATTGCTGTTACATTGGCTATTTATTTTATAGCCAACGGCCGTGTGGACCTACCAATGATGATTGGTATATTATATGGTGCCGTAACCAATACACCAGGTCTCGGTGCTGCCCAAGAAGCCCTGAACCAGCTGAACTACACAGGTGAACCTATAGCTTTGGGTTATGCCTGCGCATATCCGCTCGGCGTCGTAGGTATCATCGGCTCCATTATTGCTATCCGTTACATCTTCCGTATTTCCCTTTCCAAAGAAGATGAGCAAATTAAAGTACAAGACAATGATACGAAGCACAAGCCCCACAACATGCATCTGGAGGTACGCAATGAATCCATCAACGGAAAGACGCTGTTACAGGTAAAAGATTTCCTGGGACGTCCGTTTGTCTGCTCGCGTATCCGCCACGAAGGCCATGTCAGTATCCCCAATCATGAAACGGTATTTTATACCGGAGACCAACTGTTCATTGTCTGCTCTGAAGAAGATGCCGAAGCCATCACTGCTTTCATCGGTAAAGAAATTCAAGTAGACTGGGAAAAACAAGACATGCCGATGGTCTCCAGACGAATTTTGGTCACCAAATCAGAAATAAACGGAAAGAAATTAGGAAGTATGCACTTCCGTAGCATGTATGGTGTCAATGTAACCCGCGTAAATCGTTCTGGTATGGACTTGTTCGCTGATCCGAACCTAATTCTTCAGGTAGGTGACCGCGTTATGGTCGTAGGCCAGCAGGATGCTGTAGAACGGGTAGCTGGTGTATTGGGCAACCAGTTAAAGCGTCTGGATACTCCGAACATCGTCACAATCTTTGTCGGTATTTTCATGGGTATCGTATTGGGTAGTCTACCTATCGCTTTCCCAGGCATGCCTACTCCCGTAAAACTAGGTTTAGCTGGTGGACCGCTGGTAGTAGCCATCCTCATTGGGCGTTTTGGACACAAGTTAAAACTAGTAACCTATACCACAATGAGTGCCAATCTGATGTTACGCGAAATAGGTATTGTACTCTTCCTGGCAAGTGTAGGAATAGAGGCAGGTGAGCATTTTGTACAAACAGTGGTGCATGGAGACGGTTTATTGTATGTCGGTTACGGTTTCCTCATCACAGTTATTCCACTACTCATTATCGGTGCCATAGCGCGTCTTTATTTCAAAGTCAACTACTTCACTCTGATGGGTCTTATCGCCGGTAGTAATACAGATCCCCCTGCACTGGCCTATGCCAATCAAGTAGTATCGGGCAACGATGCACCTTCGGTTGGTTATTCTACCGTATACCCGCTGTCCATGTTCCTGCGTATCATTGCCGGTCAAATGATTCTGTTGGCCATGCTTTAGTATCCTCCTTGAGAAATATAAAAATATCAGGCGCAAATTGCACACTTCAAAAGGCTGTACAATCTGCGCCTGATTTATATTTTCAAACCGTATAACGAATATCCATCAACGGACAGTAATATCCAAATTCAGTTTCTTGCGCACAAACTCCTCTATGTAATCTACCGTACCGGCAATACCCAAAACAGACGAATCGATACACAGATGATAGGTAGCAGCAGCTCCCCACGTTTTATAACTATAATAATTGTAATATTCCGAACGCTTTTTATCCGCCTTTTCCATCATTTCCTCAGCCTCTTCCTTGGATATGCCGTGAATACGGCACAAACGTTCCATCCTATCTTCTGGCGTTGAAGATATAAATATATTGGCACAGCGAGGATGATCACGCAAAATATAGTCAGCACAACGTCCCACAAAAAGGCACGACTTCTCATGAGCTAACCGACGAATAACATCACTTTGTACTTTAAACAATGAATCATTACTCAAACAATTGTTGGTCGGAATAGTTCCATCACCTATAAACGGGAAACGCATACCAAACAATCCGCCCATAATGCCTTGAGAAGGGCGTTCATCCGCTTTTTCAAAAAACTCACGGCACAATCCACTTTCTTCCGATGCCAACTGAATCAGCTCTTTATCATAAAAAGATATATTCAACCGATGAGCCAGGCGTTCGCCTATCTCGCGCCCGCCGCTTCCCAACTGACGGCCAATATTCACTACAAAATATTCCATAAACCTTTATTATTAACACGTTTGCTGCAGGCAAATATAAAAAATCTCACGCAAACGAACGAACACATAGCAAAAAATGTTTCACACAGATAAAGACTGACGAACCGCCGCTTTGTGAAATTTACGAAACTGCAACAACAACATGACTGCAGCAATAATACTAGCCAACAAATCGGACACAGGCATACTGATCCATACACCTAACGCGCCAAAGAAATGTGGTAGGATCAGCAGACATGGAAGCAGAATCAACAACTGACGAGACAGCGACAAGAAAATAGCCTTTCCAGCCATACCTATACTCTGAAAGAAATTGGCTGTTACCATCTGAAAACCTATTATAGGGAAAAACATAACGATAATGCGCAGTCCACGAGCCGACAAGTCTATCAGTTCGGCATCCGAAGTAAAGATACTCACAACCAGTCGCGGTACAGCCATACCTACGACAAAACCAAAAGTCGTCACGACCGTAGCATATACAATGGTCAGTTTCAACACCTTGGTCACGCGCTGATAGAGTTGCGCTCCATAATTATAGCCGGCTATAGGCTGCATACCCTGATTCAATCCCATCACAATCATTACGACAATATATACCAGACGATTGACAATACCAAATGCACCGATAGCCAAATCGCCGCCATGACGTTTCAACCCCTGGTTAATCAGAATGACAATAAAACAGGCAGCCATATTCATCAGAAACGGTGACATGCCGATAGCCAACGAATCGACCACAATCTTGCGCTTCAAACGGAATATGCCACGATGAAAATGAAGCAATTCATTACGATTACTAAACAACTTGAACTGCCAAAGCAACGCTATAATCTGGGCCAATATCGTAGCAATGGCTGCACCACGGATACCCCACCCGAAGCCATAAATAAACAAAGGGTCGAGAATCGTATTGATAACAACCGTAGCTACTGTGGCATACATTGCTTTCTGCGGATGCCCAGAGGAACGCAGCACAGAATTCAATCCAAGGTACAAGTGCGTAACAGCATTACCAATAAGAATAATTTCCATATAGCCACGTGCATAAGGCACTGTATCATCACTACCACCGAAAAAATAAAGAATGGGATCAAGAAATGGCATCACCACTAACGTAAAAGCAACACCTAGTAAAATATTCAGTACTAAAACATTACCCAATACGCGTTGAGCCGTATCATAATCCTTTTGGCCCAACTTGACCGACACCAGCGTGGAAGCCCCCACACCAACCAACGAACCGAAAGCCGCCGCAAGGTTCATCAACGGGAAAGTCAACGCCAGGCCCGAAATGGCCAATGGCCCTACACCATGGCCGATAAAGATACTGTCGACCATATTATACAAAGAAGAAGCCGTCATCGCAATGATTGCAGGAACGGCATACTGCATCAATAATTTTCCAATGTTTTCTGTACCCAACGCTGTGGGAGTATTCAATCCTGCCATATCTATTTCACCTAAACATTTTTACGGGTGCAAAGGTAGGCAAAAACAATGGAAATCCGATATAATTACACTATCTTTGCTCCCGATTGGACACCACATTATTCTATTATGGACGAACAAACCATCAACGAACAACATAACAGTATCATTGCTCTACTAAAAGGCAAACGCCTGAAAGAAGCACAAACCCAACTGACCTCCATGTTGGCAACCTGTCCCGACTGGACATTACATAATCGATTGGAACAAGCACAGACTTCTTATAACTACATGCTGCAATATATGAAGCAAGGCGTAGACGATCCTGAACGAGGCAAACTATATATAAAACTCCTAGCGGAGACATGGGCTATCGCTAACCAAGCACGACTGATATTGCTCGACGAAACATCTTCTGCCTATGGCTATTACCAGACATTACACTACAAGAATCGCCATACAGCTGTTCGTCTGGACGGATGCCTGCATGCACTGGAAACATTTCAGGACAACGTGGCCGTATGTAGGCTAATTACCGACAACAACCAAAGCTTCAACCACTTGCAGAAACGCCATGAAGAAACAAACCAAAAGTTATTCCAATCCATTTGGGGTAATAGTGAATGGACGGCCGAAGAGGACACTCAAGCACAAGCATTTCTTTCTTCTAGTTTATTACGTTCCATTGACCTTTGTTTGGTTGTAAGTGCCGTAACCATGAGTCTTCAAGCCTGTTTCGACATTCGCAAGTGTCTGTGGCTACTTGAAGCCAGCCAGCACCAAGAAACAATTGTGAGACAACGTGCACTGATCGGTCTACTCCTAACTCTGAACACATACCCCGACCAATGCCTGCTCTATCCAGAACTGAAATCGCGCATCAACCTATCTGACGAAAACGGATGGTTAGGGAAAGAACTGAACCGTATTAGTCTCCAATTACTGCAAAGTCAGGAAACAGAAAAAATAGACAAAAAAATGCGTGAAGAAATCATTCCTGAAATGATAAAGAATGTCAGCATGATCAAAGGAATGAAACTTGGGTTGGAAGAAACGGCAGACGAAAACGATCGTAATCCCGATTGGGAAAATACTTTCGAGAAATCAGGGTTAGGAGATAAGATTCGTGAAATGAACGAAATGCAGATGGAAGGTGCAGACATCTATATGAGTACATTTGCACAATTGAAATCAGGACCCTTCTTCGGCCAGTTATCCAATTGGTTCTATCCATTCGATCCGCTACATTCCAGCGTGTCGACCCTGTTCGGTCCGTCAGATACAGGTGAGAATGCAGTCTTGAATGTTATCCTACAATCAGGTTTCTTTTGCAATAGCGACAAATACTCACTCTGCTTCACCATGGCCCAATTACCTCCATCCCAACGCAACCTCATGTTACACCAGCTTACCCCTCAAGAATTGAATGAGATAATGGACAACGAGCAGGCCAAAATGATGAAACAGTATGCCGAACGCCCTGAAGTCATTAGCAACCAATATATACACGACCTATACCGTTTCTTCAAGCTAAACCCACGCCGACGTGAATTCGAAGACCCCTTTAAGGATGATTTCGCTTTCTATGACTTACCTATCCTCAAAGGCATTCTGGATAAGCCTGAATTATTGACTGCTATAGCTGACTTCCACTTCCGTAAGGAACACTATTCCGAAGCCCTTGTGCTCTACAGACGACTAGAGGCTAAGAACAAAGCCCATGCAGACCTCTTTCAGAAAATTGGTTATTGCCTGCAGAAAGAAAAGAAATATGCAGAAGCCATCGAAGCCTATCGGAAGGCGGATATCCTGAAGCCTGACCATCTGTGGACCATACGTCACTTAGCCACCTGTTACCGACAAATACACAATTTCAGCATGGCCTTAGATTACTATCTGAAGGCGGAAGGCATACAGCCCGAAAACGCCAACATACTATTCTTTATTGGAAGTTGCCATGCCGAATTGGAAGAATACAAGGAAGCGTTGCAATATTTTTTCAAGATGGATTTTCTGGACAGCCATTCTATAAAAGCCTGGAGAGGGATCGCTTGGTGTTCTTTCATGACTGAAAAATATGAGCAAGCCGATAAATATTATCAGAAGCTACTGCAAGAAAAGCAAGTCCTTGCTACAGACTGGCTCAATGCAGGACACGTAGCATGGGTACAACATAAACCTGACGTTGCAGCCGAACGCTACGGAAAAGCAATCGCAATGTATGGAAGTAAAAGTGACTTTCTGGATTTGTTCAATAAAGACCGCGATATCCTTATCAGACATGGTATCCATGAAGAGGACATACCGCTAATGGCCGACATTGCCAATTAAAAACGTTGGTATTAAAGTACAAAAAAGAAACAAGCCGGAAGCTTTTCCTACTACTCCCGGCCTGTCTCTTAAAAAATATTCATTCTACGAACAGCAAGTCTCATTTCACTTCTTCACCTTTATCAGTAAAGAGGACTGACGTTTCTGTTCCGTCTTCTGCTACCAATGTCAGTTTATAGATCTGTGTCTCAGATTCTTCTTCCTGACGTACAGCCGCTTCCTTCAGCGTTTGCTCAGGATAAGCTTTGGTTACAGCATCAACTACAGCCTGAGGAACTTCTTCCAATTTAACGGGAACAAAATCATCCATTACTTGAACGGTCATCATATCGTTCGTATCGACAGTCGTTGCAAAAGCTACGGTTCCTAAACTCAATGTCATAGCTGCTACAAAAAACAATTTTTTCATAATCGTAAAGTTTAATAGTTAAAACACTTATTGAATAGAATAGTTGATCAAGCTATCTGCCTAACTAAAGACAAATGGAATGCCACAATTCCGTTCTAGAAGCAACTACCTATAAAACAAGCAATTAAAAGAATAAGTTCCACACAGAAACAGACTGATTTGGGGAATAATACCACATAAGTTGAGGAAAAGCAACTGTAAAAGTCACGTAAAATCTACAGCAGTATATATAATATTAAACTTGTGAAAGGTTATGCAACCTTCATCCTTGCCAATATACGGGGAAAGAAGAAAGCAAAAATCGTAGTACAGCAGATAGCAGCCACGGCATCGGAGATTCCTTCAGCAGCAAAGATCCCCATCACACCCATCCATCGGGGTAACAACAAGGCTAATGGCACCAACAAAACAACCTTGCGAAGCAAGGCAATGAAGATAGACACCTTAGCCTGCCCCAAAGCGACAAACATGTTCTGACAAGCACGTTGCAGCCCGAAAATAGTCATACCAGCCAGAAATACAGGCATCGTGCGAGTCACGGTTTCCGTCAAATGTGCATCACTAGTAAAGATAGCAGACACCAACGAAGGGAAAAGTATCATCAACAATACCAGTAGAAAATTGAAGAGAAACATCACAGTCACCACTATCTTAAAGCATTCCTTCACTCGCTCACGGTTACCATGCCCAAAATTATAGCTAACTACAGGAACAAAACCTTGGGCAAAACCTGTCAGCGGCACGCTGACACAAAGCATAGCCGCCTGCATCACAGCCAATGCACTGACGTAGATATCACCATAGCGTTCCAAACTACCGTTCAGCACGAACCCCACCAAACTCTCAGTACTGGCCATAATGAAGGGCGAAAGGCCCAAAGCCAACGTAGCCCCCACGATACGACGATCCAGCTGCAAATACCTGCGTTCGAGCTGTAACGAAGCACGCTTGGAGGTAAGGAATGCCAGTACCCACACGGCACTGCACGCCTGAGACAGGATAGTGGCCAAAGCAGCTCCCTTCACTCCCATACCAAAAGTAAAAATGAAAAGAGGATCGAGCACAATATTAAGCACAGCTCCGATAATGACCGAGCACATGGCCACACCTGGCCGTCCCTGACAATTTATAAATGTATTAAGCCCCACGGCCACCTCAACAAAAAGGGTACCCAACAAGTAAACGGAAAGATAGTCTACCGCATAGGGCAACGTGTGGGTTGATGCACCGATAGAGGTCAGAATGGGCTTCATGAAAAGATAGGAAACGGTCGAAGTAACCACAGCAAAAAGTACCAACAGTACAAAGCCATTACCCAATATCTTCCCTGCCCGTTCACGATGCCCTTGCCCTAAAGCAATGGCTGCCAACGGAGCACCACCTCCAGCTACAATGGCCGAAAAGGCTGAAATAAGGATGATAACCGAACTCGTCACCCCCACCCCTGCCAACGCATCGGTACCTATACCAGGGATATGGCCGATGTAGACACGATCTACCAACGTATAAAGCAGATTGACCAATTGGGCAGCTACTGCTGGCAGTGCCATGCGAAAGACCAACGGCAGCATACGGTCGGTACCCAAACGTTCTTCGTATTGCGTGTTTGGCATCACTCTACAGACTTCAGTTCACGATAGAGTCGTTGTACGGGCAAGCCCATGATATTAAAATAGCTACCTGAGATGTACTCCACCCCTACAAAGCCTATCCACTCCTGTACGCCATAGGCTCCTGCTTTGTCCATCGGGCGGTAATGGTCTACATACCAACAGATTTCTTCTTCTGTCAACTGTGCAAAGCGTACCTCGGTCTGTGCCGAAAAGCTACGCTGCCACTCTGTCGTCGTTATACAAACTCCTGTAAATACTTCATGCGTGCGCCCCGACAGGTTACGAAGCATCTGCAAGGCATCCTCACGATCGCGAGGCTTACCCAGCACACGACCGTCCAACCAAACGATGGTATCGGCCGTTATCATCAGCTCGTCGGCCTGCATCAGGTCGCGATAGGCAGCTGCTTTCTCGCAAGCTATGTACAAAGGGATATCACCACCTTGCAACGTTTCAGGATATGATTCATCAACATCGGGCAAAGTGCGCACTTCGTAGTCGATGCCCAAACCAGAAAGCAGTTCCTTGCGCCGAGGCGAATTGCTCGCCAAAATCACTTTGTATTTCTTCAGATTGTCCAGCATAAAAACAATATACAGTGAATAATAAATACCAATAACTACCAACCGAAAGCCCTCTCGTCGGCCATCCAAAGGCCTTGTACCTTGAGGACTTGCTCCACCACGTCGCGCCCTACGCCATAACCGCCGTCGGCATACGAAATGTAACGAGCCACAGCCTTTACCTCGGGGGCGGCATCGCGCGGACAACAGGGAAGGCCACAGGTACGCATCACCTCAAGGTCGGGGATGTCGTCGCCTACGTAGAGTATCTCTTCGTCGCACAAACCATAACGATCGCGAAAGTCACGATAGTCATGTATCTTGACCGACGAGCCCAAGTAAATATTTTCTTCCTTCAAGCCCAAAGAAAGAAAACGACGGCGTACAGCCTCGGTCCGTCCACCTGTAATGATACCAAGCAGTACCCCCATCTTGGCTGCCAGGTGAAGCGAATAGCCATCCTTGATGTTGACAGTGCGCATAGGCTCGCCTTCGGAGCTCATGGGAATGACGTTTGCACTGAGCACGCCGTCCACATCGAAGAGCAAAGCACGTATCTTCTTTAAATCATAATTGATGGTACTCACGATAGGATCATTCGTTTAATTGGGTTTCACTAAAGGTTCAAAAACAGAAAGCATTGTTTTCTCAAGCAGAAAGCGATGAGTTCTTTGCAAGAAAACAGTGCTTTCCTGCAAAAAGCCTATACCAGCCGATGGATATCGTCGCTAAGCAGGCGATAGAGCTGCTGCATCTCGGGTTCGTCGGCCAACATGTCGAGGTGCTTACCGATGACACCCATGTCATAACGAACAGCAGGACCCGTCTGCGCCAATCGAGGAGAAAGCTCGTGCACCTTGCGTGCCGTCTCGTCGATGAGGGGCAGCATGGCGTCGAAAGGCAAGCCGTGCTTCTGCAGCAGATGTTCGGCCAATGCATACATGTGGTTGGTGAAGTTGCAGGTGAAAACAGCTGCCAAATGAAGATTGCGCCGTTGTTCAGAATTGGCTTCCAGCACCTTGCGCGACAAGGCCGAGGCTATCTGCTTGAGGAAATGCACTTCTTCGTCCGAACTTCCTTCCACAAAGACAGGAATTTCGTGGAAGTCCACCAAGCGACTCTTACTGAAAGTCTGCAAGGGATAGAACACGCCATAGCGCTCCACATGCCCCTTCCAGATGTCCATCGGGATGCTTCCTGCCGTATGTACCCAAAGTCCCTTCCCCTTACCTGCTACAATCTGCGGCAGTAGCTCCACCAAGGCGTCATCCTTGAGCGACACGATGTAGAGCTGAGCGTCGGGCACCACATTTTCCAAACTCGTGGTATAGTCGGCCTCTACGGCCTGAGCCAGTGTACGGGCCGAATCCTCCGTACGGCTGTATATCTGTACCACCCGAAAGCCTTTGCGGTAGAAGGCATGGGCCAGGTTGGTGGCCAAGTTGCCCGCACCTATGAACACGATGGACGTATCTTCTATACTTCTTTTTATCATGGATTTCGTTTCGTTATCTCGTAGCTATAAAATAGAGGATGATACCTATCACCAGCAGGGCTAGCGGCAGCAGATAGGCTGACATGGTGCCCAGCAGAGCAGTAATCAGCCCAAAGTTCAGCACCAGCCAAAGGCCAGCCAGCACCAGGCCGACTGATTTGTCGTGCTTGACCAGCAGGAAAATGATGGCCGTATAGAGCAGAAAATTGTCCTTCTGCATGACCCACGGCAACCCCAGTGCCGCAAAATGCACCAGTTTGTCCAGCAGATATAGCACACCGAAAACCATCAGCGTAATGCCAGTAGCCTTGTAAGTATCCTTGTTGTTATTCGCCTTCGCCGCACTCACCGTTGTTTCCTCCGTATCTGTTCAGATGAATTTTTTCCCATTGCAGGTGTTCCTCGTTGAAGGGCTTGCGCTCCATACCTTTGTGACCGATGGCAATGATGCTGAGCACCTGAAGCTGCAAGGGGATATCAAGCACATCGTGCACATATTCGTTCGACGTCACACCTGGTGCAGCAAAACGTTCGCGCACCTGAACCCAGCAGCTGCCCAACCCCAAGTCTTCGGCCTGCAGTTGTAGGTAGATGGAAGCGATAGAGGCATCTTCGATCCACACGTCGCTGCCCATCGGGTCGGCCATGACCACCACCGCCAGCGCCGCATCGGCTATAAACTGCGAAGCCTGTTCCTTGCAACGAGACAACTTCTGAAGCGTCTCTTTATCGTCTACCACGACAAACTGCCAGGCATTGCTGCGCTTTGATGTCGGCGCCATCAGAGCCGCCTTCATCAGCGTTACCACTTCTTCCTGCGTCAATTCTTCGTCCGTAAACTTGCGCATGCTGCGACGGTTCTTTATCAATTCGCTGAAACTTTCCATAACTGAATCATCTATTTGTAGCGAAGAGAGCAATCTCTTCCTGATTAAACTTGATAAACGTTGCAAAGATACGAGAATATTTTCTAAATTTGCCGTCGATGCCTTTGAAACTGACGACATATCACACAGGAAGCGACATTCCTCCCCTGCCGGGAAATGATACCTTCCATTCGACGACCCTGTTCCGCATCTACGAGGCGACACCAGGTTACAGTCCCCTGCTCATCGTGGCTAGTCTCGAGGGGCAGCCCGTAGCCAAGCTGCTGGCCGTTGTCCGTTGCAGTGTACGCCTGTTTCCGCCTAGTATCATCCATCGTTGTGAAGTCTTCGGCAATGGCGAATACTTGATCGAAGGCATCGATCGCGAAGCTGTTTTCAGGGACATGCTCCAGCGGCTTACTGAAGAAGCTCTCCGAAGCTGTTTCCTCATCGAATTCCGTAACTTGCCCGACGCCCGTTTCGGCTACCGTTCGTTCCGCTCGTGCAGCTACTTTCCCATCAACTGGCTACGCGTGCGAAATTCCCTGCACGACACGCCCCGCACAGAAGTACGTTTCAGCCCGTCACGCATCCGCCAGATAAAAAAAGGCTTGAAAAACGGTGCCGAAGTACGTGTAGCACGCACCATCGACGAAATCAAAGAATTTGCCCATATGCTGCACCACGTTTATTCATGGAAAATACGCCGTCATTTCCCCAGTCGGGAATTCTTCCGACAACTGGCCTTACAGGCTACCGACCCTCAGCGGCAAAGCCGCATCTTTATCGTCACTTACAAAAATAAGATCATCGGTGGTAGTGCCTGTATCTACTCGGGCGACAATGCTTACCTTTGGTTTTCGGGCGGCATGCGCAAAACCTACGCCTTGCAATATCCTGGCGTATTGGCTGTATGGAAAGCCTTAGACGATGCCCGCCAACAGGGATACCGTCATTTGGAGTTTCTGGACGTAGGACTTCCCTTCCGCCACCATGGCTACCGAGAGTTTGTTCTTCGATTTGGCGGAAAACAAATCAGCACCCGACGCTGGTTCCGCTTCCGCTGGAAGTGGCTCAACCGGGTGCTGACATGGATTTATAAATAACTTTCTATTTCAGCTTAAATACCACAGAAGAATAGGCCCCCAATTTCACAAGCGTCTGCCCTTCTTCAATAGTCTGTTCCGCACTCCCTGATACAGCGACAGCCTTTTCTACATCATCAGTCAAAGGAAACTGAATATCCGCTCCTCCAAAATTATGAAGCACAAACATCTTTTCTTCATCCTTTGTCATATACCAGGCAGCTAACGACTTATAGGTTTCATTCGTCTCATTATAAACAGAATGCCTGCTCATGGTTCCTTCAGCCAAAGAGGGATAGGTGTTACGAAGGCGTGCAAAAGTGAAATACGTATTCAACAATGAGCCTTCATCCTTCTGTTGCTCAACTACAGATTTTACCGACGAAGCCACTCCTGCATCCACTTTGTCAGTATAGGAAGTCGTATAGTTATCGCCCCACAGCATCGGACCACGCACATACTCATCTCCTTTCTCTTTGGTTCCATACAATCCAAGTTCTTCTCCATAATAAATATAAGGAGAGCCGGCCGTTGTCAGCAATACCGCCGCTGCCAACCTACATTTATCACCCGATTTGCCCAACTTAGAGGCTGTACGATCTTCATCGTGGTTAGACAGTTTTGTCGCCTCAATATAATCACTACGGTAAGAGGCATATTCCTGCTGATAGCTCATGATATCCTTGGCAAAGTAACAGCCAGTAGCATTGTTGATAGCCCATTCCAACCGATACCAAAAGGAGAACTCAAACAAAGCAGGGAGTCCTGCATAATAAGGAGCCACCTCGTTATGCTCTGAAAGCACCTCGCCTACCATATAGAAATCATCCGTCTTACCCGTCTGCTTGTAATAAGCATTCATATCGTCATAGAATGTTTTCAGAAAACGAGGATTTTCATCTGACTTAGCATTATGATAAATATGCTTCACAGCATCCAAACGCAATCCATCCACACCTTTATCAACCCAGCCCCTAGCCGCACTAACCATAGCAAGATAGGTTGGATTGACAGATACCTCATCTACTTTTCCATAATTCAAATCAGCAAACCAGTCGGTATAGAAATGGGAGTGATAATACCACAAGTTCATCGACTCAAACAGGATATCAGCAGCAGTTTTGTTATCCAATGCAAAGGGTTCTCCCAACTTTATTTTAGCAGACTTGGATGAAGCGCCATATTTCGTACCTCCATCCCATGTTGTATTGCTGGTACGGATCAAAAAGCCCCATGCCGAAGCAAAGTCCACCGTTAAATCATAAATTCCATTTCCACGATCATAGAACTTCTTGCAGACCTCATTGCCATAATACAGATACTTAGCCCCAGCGGTACTTGTATCGGGATTATCAGCATCAGGTTTTTCGGCTTTCGTCACCGTCACTGTAGGATGGGCTTCATCCGACCAATCAAGTACGAACTTATAGCATCCCGTCATTTCATCATCGGCAGAAGTTGTCGAAAACCATTCACCTGCATTATATCCGGCCGCCCCTTCTGTAGCAATCATCGGAATCTTTCCCGCTGCAATGTCGGCAGCCGGATCCTGTGAGAAAACATAATAGTCGCGATATTCACTATCGGGCGACGACTTAGCACTAACAAACCAAGGATGGTCCTTACCAGTATGATTCATCACATAATCCAGATAAACCTTGATGTTCCGCTGATGTGCTTCTGTCACCAAGCGTTCAAAATCGGCCATCGTTCCATATTGAGGATTGACCGTCGTATAGTCAGTCACATCATATCCATGATACGACATAGCTGGATGGATAGGTGAAAGCCAAATGGCTCCTACTCCCATCTGCTGCAAATAGTCCAGCTTGGCTGTAATACCATTAAAATCACCACATCCGTCTCCATCGCTATCGGCAAAGGAATATACTAGAAGTTGATACGAAATATCAGCTCGCTTCTGATTGTCCCAAGTGTCGGGAGCTACGGTGATGGAGGACCATCCAGAATTGTCATCCCCTGAAATTTTGCCAGCCTCATCATCACTACATGAGAGACAAATCAAAGCAATAAAACAAATCCAAAATGGCACACAAAAACAAGAGTATAAATAATGTTTCATAGGTAGTTCTCAAATAAAAGGAATCAATTAATAACAACAACGCGAAGAAGCTTTACCTTGTTTTAACAACAATATCGCTCCTTCGCGCAGTCGATTTATATACAAATTTATAATCTGCCTAAAGTCAGGTTTTATTTATTGTTTTGTCATATTACAATACATCTTTTCACTGTCAATACGTTGCAAGTATAACTCCACGAGATAAGTACCGGCAGTTACATTGATATTGTCAGGACTATTGAAAACAAGGTCATTGATGGTTCCACCCACATTAATGTCCCATCCACCATTTGCACGGAACTTAATAGATCCATCAGTCAAAGTTACCGTAGCAGCCCAGCAACCTTTAGTGGCATCCCAAGTCAACGGTTGATCAATATCCCAACTGCCAGTAGCATCACCTACAATACCCCATGTTGTAGCCGTAACAGACAAGTCACCAGTAGCAACGTCTGCTACAACATAATAGAATGCAGGAGTAGAAGCATTAAAGTTTGTACCTTCACCTTGAGATATTTCAGAACTGAAAGTTGAGAAGTCATTAAAGTTATATTCTCCATCAGCCCAACTGGAATCACGGCTTTTATTAAACTTAAAATCGCCATCCAAATAACTAAAACCAGTATAGACACCATCAAAATTCGGCGAACGTAACGCTGGGGCATTCGAAGTATTCCATCCTTGATGATTACCAGGCATATAAATGAACTCACTAAAATCAACAACTAATGTCACCTTCAGTTCAATAGAAGTAGAAGCCTTCATTACAGATTTCCCTGTAGCTATAAAAGCACTTAAAGTGCTGGCTATTGTGCGTTCAACAGGAGCCTGACCAAATAACGCCACTACGCCTGCGGCCAATTCAGAGACTTTAACCTTTCCCTCAAGACTAACCGGCAAATCGTAAGTTCCTCCTAACAACAACTGATAAGAAGAAACGACGTCCGTCTCGCCCTTCGTCACAGAAGGAGTAAACAATACAATAGAATCAGCCGTAACTTTTGCCATATCAATAGGATCCGCTGCTGTAGCCGTCAACGAAACACTACGGCTTTCTTCCTGTTCAAAACCTTGTGGTTCGGCCCAATCGGTATAATCACCTTCACATCCGACAAAAGCAAACGCCAAAAGGGTCAAAATATATAAAGCTATCTTTTTCATAAATATTATATTTTTATGTCTATAGGTAGTGGATGTACCCCTTTAAACTTTGAGTACATCCATATACTCCCCTATTAATCTAAAGAATAAAAGTAATAGAAGCCATCAATGTCATTAAATATAACATTATAACGACCTGCAGGAACAGCAATATTAGCACCTCCATTAGATCCGATGCCATATGGGAATCCTGTTCCTCCCCAATTGACACCCCAACCGTCAGCACTACCGCCTTCACCCGGCGCTACTTTAAATTTGGCTGTAGTATCACCAGAAGTCACATCCAATTCATATTTCCAAATATGATTATTCATGCCATCCACAGTATTTACAGGAACCATTTCAACATCTGTCCATCCATTGAAATCACCTTGCATCATTATATGGTATATCTCCGGAGCATCTACCGCCTCAATTGTCAATACATCCGTAGCTGTATTCAATTTGACAGAATAATATCCACTTGCAGATACTTGCAAATTTGAAGATCCACCGTCGTTCTTTACCGGATTATCAATTCCTGCAGCAGAAGAATTACCCCATTGATTATCCCAACTACCGGGTGTTTTGATCAACTTAAATCCTTTTCCTGCCAAAAAGTAGCCTGTAAACTGAATTTCACCCTGCCCAGTAGTAGAGTTGTATTCATATCCATCTACAATAGACATTGGTATCAATGAAACTCCAATATTTTCAACTCCATTATTTCCCCAAGTACCATCGCCAATGCAATCACCAACCAGATACCAGATTTCAGGTTCTGCATCTACAACTGGCATATAATACGGAAATACCAATAAAGCTATGGAGTTAGAATAACAAGCATATCCGGCATTCAATGTAGCTCTTAAACGAATATAAATTGTCAACGGTTCTTCAGGAACAGTTTCTTCATCATATCCTCCTAATTGCATTATTGCACGGTCTATCTGCGAAGCCTCTACATTGAATTCACAAGTAGATGAATTTCCATTCAGTTCAACGTATGTAGCGTCGGCCTCTTCTGTTGCCTCATTCCAAGTATCATTCATAGATACTTGTGCATAATAGGTAACAGCAGCTGTATAGCCATAATCCGGCTGCTTATAGGTCAACTGTATAGTTGTAGATTTCTCCAGATCGTATACATTGCCACTCAATGCGGGTGTATTCAACTCAAAGGTTTCCGGCTGTTGTACAACAGGGTTGGAATCATTGTCATCTTCACAAGCTGAAAACAGACTCAACCCTACCCCCAAAAAAAGTCCAGCCAATATATTAAATTTTTTCATACTTCATTCATTTTATAAATTAATAACCTGGATTCTGAGTCAAATTGCCATTATTTGTCAAATCATTTTCCGGAATAGCAAAGATGTTCATATAACTGCCGAATTGAGCACCGTCATAAGTTCCTCCCATCCATTCCCATTTATAGGAAGCTTGTCCACCGAATCGACCGAAACGAATCAGATCCATACGACGACGACCTTCAAACCAGAATTCTCTAGACCATTCATCCAGAATATTATCCAATGTATAAATATTCTGAGTTGCTGCATTGGCACGTCGACGCAAAGCGTTAATCTTTTCAGAAGCATCACTATTGGTTCCGTTTAACCGGGTCGAAGCCTCAGCGTAAGTCAAATAAGCCTCAGCTATACGGAATAAAGGCAAATCTGTATTTACATAGTCTATAACTTGATTGGCCTGACCATCTGAACGTACGTTACGGAATTTTACACAACCATAACCCGCATTCTGCTCACTTTCATTCTCGATTGACGGAGTAAAACCTTCACCATAGAAAAGCGCACGATCATCATTGGCCGCAGCGGTCATGGTAGCAACCGAATTGCCAGCCGGCGCCTCTGTTGTAGTATAGAACTTATCCAATAACTGCTTACGGACTCTTGTGCATCGGTTCCAACTGTTATTTGTTCCAGAAGGTACATTCACACTCATGTCCGAACTATAAGCTGCCAGTATCAGGAAATTCATGCCACCATAACTTTTTGTTGTTACACCGTCAAACATTACCGGGAAAATCATTTCATAACGAGCTTCCGTCTCATTATTATCGGCCAGGAACAACATCTGATAAGGAGAGTAAACCTCACCCGTCGAAGGATTGGTAGCACCTACTGTACAAAGATGATAATAACCATTATTGATCACCTTGTCAGCATAATCCATGGCATCCTCCCAGCGGGCATTACCCGTGTATACTTCTGCATTCAAATAAAGTCTCGACAAGAGATTCCATACAGCAACTTTATCCACCCGGCCATAAGTATTCTGCCCTGCATCGGCCATGCTATTTACACAATCCAACAATTCAGATTCTACAAAATTGAAGAATTGTAAACGAGTATAACGTTCAGCTAATTCAGAGCTTACAGTCGTCATAAAAGCTGCATTACCATACATATCCATTACATAATAATATTGTAAGGCACGAATAAAACGGACCTCAGCACGTCTCATTGCTGTTTCCGTAGTACCATCTTCGGGAACTTGTTCCAAATAGAAATTACACAATGTAATAGTAAAGTACAAACGATAGTAAAAACCTACAGAGAATACATTGCTTGCCCCATAAGAATTATGAAGTAAATCTGGCACTCCGGCATCTGTTGCCCACACCCAATGAGCCTCATCGGTTGTGAACTCATTCAAATACCAAGACATACGATAAAAATCAGACTGGCCCTCATCAATGTCAGCCACATCACCACTACCAGCAGGTCCTGTCTGACCAGTCAAAGCAAAACTAGCATATACTTTATTGAATAAAGCGTCGTAATCGGCTTCCATAGTCTGCTGCGGGTTAATTGGAGTCACATCCAGATCTCCAACACAAGATGTAGTCCCTACCAATAGTACCAGACCTGCTGCAGAAATAAATGCTTTTATTTTATTGAATTTCATATTGCACTATTATTTAATATTAGAAATTTAGACTAACTCCCAAAATTCCCATAAAAGGACGGGGATAAATATTGCTGTCATATCCACCATTAACTTCAGGATCCAATCCCTTATACTTAGTAATGGTAAACACATTCTGGGCTGTGAAATAGATACGTCCACCCACTGGCAATGCTCCAATTTTATCAAACGAATATCCTAAAGTTATGTTATCACATTTCAAGTAAGATGCGTTTTGGATAAAGTAGTCAGACAAGGCATCGGTAGAAGACACTTGTTGCCATTTTTTAGGTCTAGTCATATCCAATACATTATGCCACGTAGATCCGGAATAAGTACTGGAAGAAGACAGATTGGAATTGCTGCACTCAACCGCATTGTAATTGTAGTTACCCAAACTTGCACGCAAAGAGAAACTTAAATCCCAATTCTTATAAATTAACTTGGAAGTGAGTCCCATCAAAACATCAGGATCTGCTTTTTTATAGAAATAGCGGTCATCACCATTGATCACACCATTACCATCACGATCTACAAATTCACCTTCAATGGGCTGGCCATTTTCATCATAAACCTGTTGATAAGTGTAATAAGCAGTAGACGGCTGACCTACTTTCCAACCTTTAATACCATCCGAACTACCTGCACCTACGGCACTACCACCGTATTGCACAACATAGTCATCACCTTGGCTGGCTACCAGTTCATCAATTTCATTGGAATTCCAGGTTACATTATAACCAAGTTCCCAACTCCAATCCTTCATTTGGATAGCACGCCAAGTCAATGCCAGTTCCACACCTTGATTATGCAATGAACCGATATTGCTCGTCAATTTATTGGAAAAGTTTGAACCTGCAGCTATAAACACGGTATTGATCAAGTCTGTCGTTTTACGATAATAATAATCGATATTGGCCGTCAAACGATTATTCCAAAAGCCTAAGTCGATACCTGCATTATAAGTTGTTGTCTTTTCCCAAGTCAAATCCGAATTATATGCATCAGGACGATAAGTCATTCCATTACCGACAATCGGATAATAGGCACCTTGAGAGTTAGGAGTATAAGAAGCAAAATAGGTATAATCACCTATACCTTCCTGTTGTCCGGTAATACCATAACCTAAACGAAGTTTCATATCAGACAACACATCTACATCTTTCAAGAACGCCTCTTCCTTCAAACGCCAAGCCAAAGCAACAGAAGGGAATATACCCCAACGATTATCAGGAGAGAAACGTGAAGAACCGTCACCACGCAAAGTTGCTGTTAACAGATACTTATCTTTATAAGAATAGTTCAAACGGCCAAAGAAAGAAACCAAGTAGTTTTCAGTTTTGTACAATGTATTCTCTGATGGATTATACTGTTGACCTGGGAATTCTTCATGAGTATCTTGATAATATCCACAATAGAAATAATCGGTTTCCTTATGAAAATGCTGCCATTCATAACCAGCCATGATATCGAAATGGTGATCCTCCGTAAAATCTTTCGTATATTGCGCATAAGCATTTAATGAAAGATTATAAGTATCCATCGTATTCCAACCATAGTTGCCGTAATAATAGTTGCCCGTATCATAGAAATAGGGAGAATAGCTTTGATTAGTTTTACCCGAAGACAGGTTCATACCACCATTGACATGCAGACGCAAATCTTCAAAACCGTGTACCTTATAGTCAATTTCCGCATTACCCATCAACACTTTAGACTTACCCGTATTGGAATGCAGATCCAGAATAGCCACGGGGTTTCCAACCGCCAGGTTGTTTACACCATATTGCCAAGAGGGGTCATAATCTGAAGCATATGGCCATTGCCAGTAACCAGCATAATTTTTCTTACCTGTTTCAGTATTGTCATACACTGGTTTTGTCGGATCCATAGAAGCGGCTGCGCCAATAGCACCTTCATCGGCATAATCTGTTTTTGAATACATACCTTTCGCATTCAAATTGAAATTCAAGTGATTATCAAAGAACGAAGGAGCTATGTTGAAACTTGCAGTATAACGCTCAAAATTTGAGGTTTTTAAGATACCACTCTGGTTGGTATATCCAAAAGAAACTCGGTAGGGCATGTTTTTCAAGCCACCTGAAACTGTAATATTATGGTCTGTACTGATAGCTGTACGATAGATTTCATCCTGCCAATCGGTATTGGCGAACAAGTGATTGCCGTTTGCATCATAATATCCCAAAGACTGGTATTCAGCACTGTTCAAGAACTCTTCGTCCGAATAACCGAACAAGTTCTGAATATAATCCATATAAGCAGGACCGTCCAGAACATCTACCGTCTGCTTAACCTTGCTGAACGATACATTTCCATTGTAAGCAACCTTGGGTTTAGAGCTCTTGGAGCCTTTCTTTGTAGTAATCAAAATAACACCGTTTGATGCTCGAGAACCATAAATAGCTGTAGCTGAAGCATCCTTCAGCACAGTAAAGCTTTCAATATCATTCGGATTTACCATAGAAAGCGGATTGGACAAACCCTGAACGCCATAACTGTCCATAGCCAAACCATCAATCACGATTAACGGGTCGTTCGAAGCATTCAAAGAGGAACCACCGCGAATACGAATGGTAGCTCCGCCACCTGGCTGGCCACCATTGGTCTGAACATTTACACCGGCAATTTTGCCCTGCATCATGTCCTGAGCATTAGTTACCAAACCTCTGTTCATTTCATCGGGCTTGATAGCTGTCACAGAACCTGTCAAGTCGTTCTTCTTTACCGAACCATAACCAATAACCACAACCTCATTCAGTAACTCGGCGTCATCCTGCAATGTCACTACGACTGAAGGAGCTGCTGCAACTTCCTGAGTTTTGTAACCGATAAATGAAACAACCAAAGTGGCACCTTGCGGAACAGTCAAAGTAAAATTACCATCAAAATCGGTAATCGTACCGTTAGAAGTGTTACCTTTCTCTACAACATTCGCGCCAATCACACCACCTAAGGCATCTTTCACATGTCCTTTCACGGTGACTGTCTGTGCATAAGCGCTAACACACAAGAACATCCCTAAAAGAAGGGGTAGAATCGTTCGAAAGATTCTAAGATTAACTTGCTTCATGCATCTAAAAAATTAAAGTTAACAATAAATTATTATCATTTTCCGAATTAAATCCGAAATACTATCTAGCCATGGGATTAAATAAAAGGCCATAGCATATCACGACAAAAATATAAGTTTAAAGATTACGGCAGGTCAGCAAAAGAGTTAAAGATACCCTTGAAACAATGCAAACGATTGCAAACGCATATACTTTCACAGTGAAATACGCCCTTTCACCATATCTACATGAATATCAATATATAAAAAAGACTGTGAAAGCGTGAAAGATCAGATCCGAATTCATACTTAATGTACCGAGAGCTACATAATGCCACAAAAACGACCGAATGTATCCTTTCACACATTATGATAAATGTAAATGTCATAAAGTGCCTCTTTACGGTCGTAAAGTAGATGTTTAGCAAGCTAAAGTAGGACTTTAGAACAGGGAAATACACATCAGGCGTGAACCGCATAAAATAAAAACAGAGTCTTCATCATCTCCGTAATAATCTATGCAATCCACGCCTGAAGGAAACAACAAACAGGGACAATAAGTTTTAAGGTGCGACCTTCAATATCAGTTTTCCTGTCCGCAAACCTTTGGCCTTGGCTTCAAAAATGAGATCTCCTTCCTGCAATCCACTCTGTACAATAGCCGTCAGCTGACCACTAAAGGCATGCATGCGTGGCAGGTGGAAGAGGTCCAAACAGGTAGCATCACCGTTGGCGGCAGCACGATAAGTACCAGCCCCCTTGACAGAAAAGGTCACCAGACGGTTGTCGGCCGGGCAGAGGTTACCGTCCTTGTCCACCACGCGGACGGTGATGTAAGCCAGGTCCTTGCCGTCGGCCGTGAGCTGTATGCGGTCGGCCACCACTTCCAGGTGATGGGGCTTGCCAGCCGTGCGTACAATCTTCTCTTCAGTGGGGCGGCCGTCCTTGTCGTAAGCCACGACTTTCAGTTCGCCGGCTTCGTAGGGTACGTCCATCCACATCAGGCGGTAGCGGCGTTGCAACCACAAAGCATCGTTTTCCTTCAACGAAAACGCTGTTTTCGCATCCAGTTTACGCTGCTTTCCGTAGCTCTTCCCATTGACGAAGAGTTCGGCTTCGGGGTAGCTGGTGTAGACAAAGACGGGCGTGTTCTCCCCTTCACGGCCGGGCCAGGTCCAGTGGGGCAATACATGGAGGGTGTTGTCGCGCTTGTTCCAAAGGCTGCGATAGAGGTAATAGCGGTCTTTGGGCAGGCTGGCCAAGTCGATGATACCGAACACGGAGCTATGGCTGGGCCATGCGTCAGTGTCGTAGGGCGACGGTTCGCCCAGATAGTCGAAACCTGTCCACACGAACTGGCCGAGCGTCCAGTCGTAGTCATCGGCCAGGGCAAAGTCCTCGTCGGGCACGTTCGACCACGAGCAGGCCTCCAGATCGTAACCCGAAGACTGATGGTCGTCGTACATAGCCTGCTTCTTCAACCCGGCAGGGAACTTATAGACGCCGCGCGAGCTGACGGTGGAAGCCGTCTCGGAGCCCAGCACCAGGTTCTGTGGCAACTGGCCGTAGGCCTCGACGTAGCGGTGCGTGCGATAGTTGAAGCCAGGCACATCGAGCATGGCGGCAAAGCCATTGCCCAAGACGCAGGATACCTGATCCATGCCGCAGGTGACGGGGCGTGTGGGGTCTTCGCGATGGCAGATGTCTTGCAGGAACGAAGCCACCTTGTAGCCTTCGGGGCTGCACTGGGTGGGCACTTCGTTGCCAATGCTCCACATCACCACGCTGGGGTTGTTGCGATACTGGCGAAGCATGTTCACCATGTCCTTCTCCGCCCACTCGTTGAAGAAGCGGTGGTACCCGTTCTCACACTTGGCGATATCCCATTCGTCGAAAGGCTCGAGCATCATCATGAAGCCCATCTCGTCGCAGAGCTGCACCAGCTCGGGCGCGGGCATATTGTGGGAGGTGCGGATGGCGTCGCAACCCATGTCCTTGAGCAACGTCAGCTGGCGGCGGAGAGCAGCCACATTGATGGCGGCACCCAGCGGGCCGAGGTCGTGATGGTTGCACACACCCTGAAATTTGCGGTGCTTGCCGTTGAGGAAGAAGCCCTTGTCGGCCACCAGTTCGATGCTTCGGATGCCGAAACGGGTGACGTACTGGTCCACCTGACGGCCGTCCACGTATATCTTCGAAGAGGCCTTATATAAATAAGGTGTCTCGGGACTCCACAACTGAGGCTTGTCCACGAGGAAGTTCTGCTCGAAGGGCTTGCCGTGGTTGATTTTCATCGTATTGTCCTTCACGGCCACCACTTGTCCCTCGGGCGAGAGGATTTCGGTGACGATACGCACGTCCTGAGTGCCGGCTCCCTCGACGGTAGTCTTGAGGCAGACGGAGGCATAGTCGGCGGCCACGTGGGGCGTAGTGAGCTGGGTACCCCACACGGGTACATGCACTGCTTCCGTGGCTACGACACGCACGTTTCTGTACAAGCCCGCACCCGGATACCAGCGTGAGGACTGGGGACGGTTCTCCAACCGCACAGCCAATACGTTCGGCTGACCGTCCTTATATATATAAGGTGTAACGTCACAATGGAAGGAATTGTAGCCGCAAGGCCAGAAGCAGACTTCCTGCCCGTTGACGTAAACACGCGCCTCGCTCATAGCGCCGTCAAAGACGAGCGACACTTGCTTGCCCGCAGGAGCGTCGAACGTGGTGCGATACCACCCCACTCCTACGTAGGGAAGACCGCCCGTTCGGCCTGTCTTCACCGAAGCGGCCGTCTCGAGGTTCTGCGTCACGGCCACATTCTGCAAGTCGTGGCTGCGGTCGAAGGGGCCGTAGATAGCCCAGTCGTGGGGCACGGTGACCGTCTCCCACTTCGTGTCGTCAAACTCCGGCTTCATGGCATCGGCCACATCGCCCTTCGTAAATCTCCAGTTCTTCTCCAACAACGTCTCTGTGCGTTGCTGGGCGGCCATCATCCAGGCCAACAACAGGCAACACAAGGTTGCCAACATTCTTTGGTTCATAGGCTTATCAGTCTTTAAAGGCGTTCATAATTACGGTAGGTTTTCCGTCCACGGTGAAGGCACCCAGGCGGTATTGGCTTGGCTTGCACTCGGGCTCCCAGTAGAACACGCCCTTGCACTTGCCATCGGTATTCTCGCGGCATTCCCTGATGATGCGTGCCAGCTGCTCCCTGCCCTGCTGGAGGACGGCGTCGCTGGCCAGATTGCCCTTGTCGTCGGCACACTCCATGCCCGTCTCCACCACCATCACGTCGCAACCGTAGCGGGCACTGACGGCCTTGATGTTGGCGATGCAGTCGGTAATCACCTTATTGGGGTCGGTATATTGATTGCCGTCGGCATCCTTGTTATCCCAGTTGATGCACCAGTAGGGATAGAGCGACATGCCGATCATGTCCCACTTGCCGCCGTTCTTCTTCAGCTCGTCGAAGAACCAGGTGTAGAGGCTCTTGTCGAAGCCGTTGTCCAGATGGACGATAGCGGCAGCCTGCGGGAAGACGCTCTTCACGGCATCATAGCCCGCATTGATGAAGGCGGCCAGATTGGCCCAGTTTTCCTTAAAGCTCACCTTGCGGTTACCGTCATAGTCGATGGTGCTTTCGCCGCTCCACGAGGCACCGCTGAGCGAGGCATCTTCGTCCCACAACATACCCGGGCGTATCTCGTTGCCCACCTGTACCCACTTGGGTGTCACACCTTTGGCCTTCAGTGCCTGCAAGGCTTCGGTGGTATGGTTCCTGATAGCTTCCTTCAGCTGGCCGAGATCCATGTCCTTCCAGGCCGTGGGCTTCACCTGCTTGCTGGGATCGGCCCAGAAGTCGCTGTAGTGGAAATCCACCATCACGTCCATGCCCAGGTTCTTGGCCCGCACGGCTTTCACGACCATATCTTCCACGTCGCACCATCCGCCGTAGTTCGAAGGATCGACCCACACACGCAGGCGGATGGCATTGAGGCCGCATTCCTTCATCAGGGCGGTGCACTCACGCTCCTGCCCGGCCGCATTGTAGAACTTATGTCCCTGGTTCTCCATCTCGGTTACCCAACTGATGTCGGCTCCAAGAGCAAACTCCAAATTCTCAGAACCACTTCCATTCTCTTCCTCATTTTCCCTAGGAGAATTGTTTGTACCACAAGACAAGAATAAGAAACAGGTTCCTATAAACAAACTCAAAAAAACAAGATGCTTCATGCTTATAATCTTTATAATGAAATAATCGCTTTCAAAGATAATAAATACAAACGATTCATGCAACAGTATTCGCTTTCCTCAGCTATCTGAAAAAACGAAAAGTCTATCCCCATTGTAAAAGCAGGTATCGCAATCGTTTGCGAAAATAGATAATCCGATAATTTTCAATCTATAAAACGAAATCAGTCAGTTCCTCTAATTTTGCAATAAAAATATAGCAAGCTATAGCCTTCCCCATTTGCAAGACAAAAAATATTGTCTACCTTTGGATGGAAAATACCTATACATATGAATAAGCCTCAAATCACCATTAAAGACATAGCACGCGCATTAAATGTTTCTCCATCGACCGTGTCACGAGCCTTAAAGAACAATCCTGACATCAGTCAGGAAACGCGCGACCTAATACATGCCTATGCACACGAACACAATTACAAACCCAACGCACAAGCTGTAAACCTGAGAGCCGGACGAAGTAATACCATTGGGGTCATTGTTCCACAAATGGTACATCACTTTTTCTCATGTGTACTTAGTGGTATTGAGCAAGCATCATCGGAAGCTGGATACAACATAATTGTTGCCCAAAGTAACGAATCATATGAACAGGAAGTAAAAATCGTCCATTCGTTTCTTGCCGCCCGCGTATGTGGAGTTATCGCTTCCTTAGCTAAAGAAACCTCCCATTACGAACATTATCAGGAACTGTTAGAAAACAATATTCCTATTGTCTTCTACGACCGCATTTGTACTGGCATCAAGACGGAACGAGTGGTAGTAGACGATTATGCAGGTTCTTTTGCCGCCGTAGAATACATGATACAAACAGGATGTAAACGAATTTACTTCTATGGCGCCTCACCTCATCTTGAAATCACCAAAAACCGACGTAACGGTTATCTGGACGCCATGAAGAAATATAAGATGCCGGTCGATGATTCCATGATTCTACTCTGTGACACAAGAGAACGGGCTATTGCCATCACTCCCGACCTGTTGGAAAGCCCTGAGCGTCCAGACGGTTTCTTCGCGATCAATGACGAAACAGCAGCTGGTATTCTTTATGCCTGCAAGCTAGTCGGCCTCAAGGTTCCTGACGAAGTATCTATCTGTGGATTTACCAACGGAGTTATAGCTCAAAGTACAGATCCCAAACTGACAACCGTAGAACAACATGGAGAGGAAGTCGGGAAAAGTGCTTTCAACATCCTTTACGAAAAATTAGAGGGAGAAGAAAAAAGCCCCAATAAAATCGTACGTACCAACTTAGTAGTTAGAGGCACAACTAAATGAAACAACATAAAAATGTAAAAACATAATAAGACCATGAAAGTAAAACCAGATTTAAGTTTTTGGAAGCTGTGGAACATCAGCTTCGGTTTTTTCGGCGTACAGATAGCCTATGCTTTACAAAGCGCAAATATCAGCCGTATATTTGCCACACTGGGGGCTGATCCCCATTCTTTAAGTTATTTCTGGATACTCCCCCCTTTGGCAGGTATCATAGTCCAACCGATTGTCGGAGCAGCCAGTGATCGTACGTGGACACGATTCGGACGGCGTATACCCTATCTATTCATCGGCTCACTCATAGCCGTGCTTGTGATGTGCCTGTTGCCTAACGCCGGCAGTTTTGGCATGAGCGTAAGTACTGCCATGATTTTTGGTCTCTTTGCCCTTATGTTTCTTGACACCTCTATCAACATGGCCATGCAGCCGTTCAAGATGATGGTAGGCGACATGGTAAACGAAAAACAAAAAGGCTTGGCCTATTCCATTCAGAGCTTCCTTTGCAATGCAGGAAGCCTCGTCGGCTATTTATTTCCTTTCTTTTTCGCTTGGATAGGAATCCAAAATACAGCCTCCTTGGGAGTTATTCCCGATTCTGTTATCTATTCTTTCTACATCGGAGCCGCTATCCTGATCCTATGCGTCATCTACACTTCAGTCAAGGTTAAGGAAATGCCTCCTAAGGAATATGCAGAATACCATGGCATCAGTGAAAAAGAAGAGAAGACAAACATGCTGAAACTTTTGATTAAAGCTCCCAAAACCTTTTGGACAGTTGGGCTGGTACAATTTTTCTGTTGGTTTGCTTTCATGTTCATGTGGACCTATACGAACGGTAGTATCGCAGCCAATGTTTTCGATGCTCCTACTGTAGAAAATGTAGTAAACGGTGTAAAGAAAGTATTACTCGACACAACGAGTCAGGAATATCAGGAAGCAGCCAACTGGGTCGGCGTGCTCTTTGCTGTCCAAGCCATTGGTTCTGTTCTGTGGGCTATCTGCATTCCTCTGTTCAAGAATCGCCGATTGGTATATTCACTCAGCCTCGTATTAGGTGGAATTGGATTTATTTCTACTTACTTCATCCACAGCCAGTACACTCTGTTTTTCTCATTTATCCTGATAGGTTGCGCATGGGCGGCCATGCTAGCTCTTCCCTTTACAATTCTCACCAATTCATTAAGCGGTAGTCATATGGGTACCTATTTAGGACTTTTCAATGGAACCATTTGCATTCCACAGATTGTGGCAGCCGCCTTGGGTGGTACGATTTTAGCCTTATTTACCCCCGAAGGTTGCCTGCCCCCCGAAATCAATATGCTTGTCACAGCTGGCATCATGTTGATAATCGGTGCAGCATTTGTCTACATTATCAAAGAAGGAAAGTCTGAATAAAGAAGAGGATACTTCCCTAGATTTTCTTATCAAAATATCACAGTCAGGAATTTCTTTTCTGAAATTCCTGACTGTGATATTCTTTTATCGACATAAATGTTTAACTTTACGGCGCAACCATAGAATACAGCACCATGAAAAAATACCTGAAAACAGATGAATGGAATATCATTGAAGATGAATTTCATGCAGATGACCTCCGAATGTCCGAAAGTATATTTAGTTTGGGAAATGGGCGATTCGGACAACGAGGTAACTTCGAGGAACCTTACAGTAGTGACAGCTATCAGGGCTCGTTCGTCGCAGGCATTCCCTTTCTTGACAAAACCCGTGTGGCTTGGTGGAAAAACGGATTTCCCCATTATTTTACACGCATTCCCAATGCCGCTAACTGGAGCAGCATACACTTACGTCTGATCGATGAAGAATTAGATCTGGCACAATGGGATGTAAATAGCTTCAATCGAAGGCTTGACATGTATAATGGCATTTCCTACCGAGATGTCAAAGTAACTTCTCCCAGAGGAAATTGCTTACACTTACATGCAGAACATTTAGTCAACATGGCCTACCCAGATCTTTGCTTAATCCGTTACAGTGTCACTTCACAAAACTATACCGGCAAACTATCTCTCCTTCCACTACTTGAAGCCAATCTGAACGACCATTCAGAATACACGGAAGAAAAAATATGGAATATACTAGACTCGGGAGTGATACAGGACTGCGCCTATTTGTGGACACAAACTCGAAGGGAAGATTCACAAGTATGCTATGCCATGACCTATCATTTTTACAAAAACAATAAAGAAACCAGTCTTAATCCTATACGCATCGAAAAAGGGAAACAAACAGGATTCAGTCTAGGAACCGACGTAAAACCTGGAGACACTGTGACGTTGTTGAAATATGTCATTGTAGCTTCATCTCTCTATTATGAAAGGCAACATTTAGTAGAAACTTCCACCTGCATGGCTCGTAAAGCTAAAAGTGACGGATGGGAAGCACTTACAAAAGCACATCAGCAAGCATGGCATAAAATTTGGGATGAAACAGATGTCGTCATTCAAGGTGATCCAGAAGCACAACAAGGCATACGATACAACATTTTCCAACTTTACCAAACTTACCGAGGAGACGATCCGCGTCTGAATATTGCCCCCAAAGGTTTCACCGGTGAAAAATACGGAGGAAACACCTACTGGAATACCGAACTCTGCTGTGTCCCTTTTTTCTTGCTGGCTACGCCCCGAAGCATTGTAAAGAACTTACTGATGTATCGCTATAACCAACTACCTAAAGCAATTGAAAACGCCCATAAACTGGGATTTAAAGATGGAGCAGCACTTTTTCCTCAAGTAACCAATAACGGAGAAGAATGTCATAGTGAATGGGAAATTACTTTTGAAGAAATACACCGTAACAATATCATTGTTTATGCCATTCTACAATATGCAGCCATTACAGGATCCAACGAGTATATTTTAAAATATGGTCTGGAAGTAATGATAGCAATTTGCCGATTTTGGAGCCAAAGAGTCACATTCTCAAAGCCCAAACAACAATATGTCATTCTAGGAGTAACAGGCCCAGACGAATATCAAAACAATGTAGACAACAACTGGTATACCAATCTTTCTTGTGCCAGCAGCCTTAAAATGACACTATATTATTTAGATTTGGCTGCACAAAAATATCCAGAAGATTATACACGTATATGCAATCTTACCCACCTTGACTACGAAACTGAAACACCTCTTTGGCATAACATAGCCGAACAAATGTACTTACCAGAAGATAAAGACTTGGGCATTTTCGTACAAAATGATGGTTTCATGGACAAAACATTACAAAGTACAGAAGCCATCCCAGCAGATGAACGGCCAATCAACCAACATTGGTCATGGGATCGTATACTACGTTCCTGTTATATTAAACAAAGTGATGTTTTACTGGGACTTTACTTATACTATCACAAATTTGATATAGAAACGATACGGCGTAATTTCAACTTCTATGAACCCATGACAGTACATGAATCCTCACTTTCACCGCATATCCATGCGATACTTGCCGCACGTATTGGTGAAACAGAAAAAGCATATCAACTTTTTCTGCACGCTACCCGCCTAGATCTAGACGATTACAATAATGAAACGGCTGAAGGTCTACATATTACAAGCATGCCCGGTTCATGGCTAGCTATTGCCAAAGGATTCGGCGGAATGCAAACACAAAAAGGGAAATTGAAATTCGCACCAACTCTCCCTAATCAATGGAAGAAATATATATTTAAAACCAATTATCAAGGAAGGAAATTGCAGATAGAAATCGATCAGGAAATAAAAATTACTTTACTTTCTGGCCCTACTATAAAAATAACAGTCTACGAGGAAGAATACGAATTGGAAATAGGAAATACATTGCATATTCCCCGCATCCAATAATAACTTATTCTACCAATAAAAATAGAGGTGTGTCCAACTGTCTTCTTTCGAATTCACTCGACACACCTCTACATTTATATATTAATATCTAAAGATACACTTCCTTACTTTATAAGCATTACTCTTATCCTAAGAAAGAGATGAGCACACCGGCAGCTACGGCCGAACCGATAACACCCGAAATATTACTGGACATACAATAATTCAGCACGTGGTTCTTCGGGTCGTACTTCGTGGCAATCTCGTTGCACACGCGGCTTGCCATAGGCACGGCGCTCAAGCCCGTCGCACCAATCAGCGGATTGATCTTCTTCTTCGAGAAGAGGTTCACCAGCTTCACGAACAGGATACCGCCCGAGATGGACAAAGCAAAGGCTAGAAAACCTCCGGCTACGATGCCGATGGTCGTCCAGTTCAGGAAAGCCTCGCTCGTCATCGTGGCGCCCACACTGAGGCCCAGAAAGATGGTGGCGGCATTCATGATGCTGTTAGCGGCGGCGTCGAACAGGCGGCTCGTGTCCGAACCGATTTCCTTGATGAGGTTACCGAACATCAGCATACCAATCAAAGGCACAGCCGTAGGCACAAACAGGGCCACGATGGTCGTCACGGCTATCGGGAAGATAATCTTCAACACGCGCAGGTTCTTGATTTCGGTCTTCGACGGATAGAGCTTCTCCTGCTCCTTCATGTTGATCATCAGCTCCTTCTTAGTACAGAGCAGCTTCACAACCAGCGGGATGATGACCGGCACCAGAGCCATGTACGAGTAGGCCGCGATAGCGATGGGGCCCAGCAAGTGGGGAGCCAGCTTGATGGTAGTAAAGATGGCCGTCGGACCATCGGCACCGCCGATGATGCCCAGCGCACCGGCTTCCTTAGGCGTGAAGCCCATTAGCACGGCACAGATCAGCACCGTAAAGATACCCAGCTGGGCGGCCGCGCCGAAGATGGACAGACGCAGGTTGCGGAGCATAGGGCCAAAGTCGGTCATGGCGCCCACACCCATGAAGATGACGGGTGGCAGGAAACCAGTCTTGATCAGCATGTAGTAGATGAAGTTCATCAGTCCCAGCTCGTGGGCAATCTCGTGCAGAGGCATTTCCCAGATGTTCTTCATCACCCCGTTCACCATCACCATACCATTCTCGTCGGCCTGGATGACACCCATTTCGCCGCCCGGAAAGTTGGCGATGAGCACACCGAAGGCGATGGGCACCAGCAGCAACGGCTCGTAGTGCTTCTTGATGCCCAGGTAGAGCAGGATGAAGGCAATGGCATACATCACGAGGAACGACGGGTCGGCAATGATGTTGCTGAACGCCGTCATGTCATAGAGTTTTCCAAATATATCTTCCATTATCCTATCTTCATTAATACGTCGTCTTCTGATACTGAGTCACCCGAGTTCAGGCAGATGGCGGTCACGGTGCCCTCCACGTCGCTACGGATGGCGTTGTAGGTCTTCATGGCCTCGATGTAGCACAGCAGGTCGCCCTTCTTCACGCGGTCGCCCACCTTGATCGGCGTCTCCTGTGTGTTCTTGGTCAAGAAGAACTTGCCTTCCAGCGGAGCCACTACCGGCTCGCCTTCGCCCGAGGGAGCCACCTTCTCGGTAGCCGAGGCGGGCAGGTCGATGTCGCCATAAGCCACGGTCACGCGATAGGATTGTCCGTCCACCTGTACGGTCAGGGTCTTGGGTTTGGCGTCGTCGGCTGGAGTACTGTTCTGCTCGGCGCGGCGCTTCTCCACGTCGGCCAGGAAGTCTTCCTTGGCCTTTCCGCTCTTGTAGGCCTCATACTGGGCGGGGTGCATGGCATATTCGAAGAGTTCTTCGTCGTCTTCGCCCGTATCCCATTTCTTCTCCTTCATCATCTTGCGGTACTTGTCCAGGCAGTCGGGATAGTTGTCCTGCGGGTTGCCGGTGAAGAACTTGCGTCCCTCGCGTTCGGCCTTCTCCACGATTTCGGGAGCCAGCTCGCCCGGCAGCTTTCCGGCCTTGCCCAGAATCATGTCCCAGATGTCGTCGGCAATCATGCCCCAGCGCTCCTTGCCCTTCTCCATGGCGATGACGTTCATCATGGCCAGGTTCTTGACGTACTGGCTGAAGGGAGTCACCAAGGGAGGATAACCCACGCGCGGCCATACGTAAGCCACTTCGTTGAAGAGCTTGATGAGCAGCTCGTCCTGCTTCATGAAGGGCAGGTTGTGCTTGGCCTTGTATTTGTTGATGCTTTCGAGGTTCGTCTCCAGGTCGGCCATCAGCGAACCCATCATGCCGCCCGGCAGACCCGGACCGATGAGCAGGGAGTTCATCAGACGGTTGCGCGGCGAGATGTACAGGCCCAGGAAGTCGTCCATGAACTCCTGGATGAGGGCGCGCACCTTCATGTAGGCCTCCATGTTGATTTCGGGCACCTGATAGCCGGCGTCCTTCAGCATGGCCTGCACGCTGAGCAGGTCGGCGTGACCCGTACCCCACGACAACGGCTCCATGCCCACGTCGATGTAGTCGCATCCGGCTTCGCAGACGGCCAGGATGCTGGCCATGTTGAAGCCGGGGCCCGCATGGCTGTGATACTGGATGGGGATGTCCTTAATCTGCTTGATGCCAGCCACAATCTTGCCCAGCGTCACGGGGCGTCCGATGCCCGCCATGTCCTTGATGCAGATTTCGTCGGCACCGGCCTCGATGAGCTGCTTGGCCATGTTGACGTAGTATTCCACCGTGTGTACCGGCGAGTGGGTGATACAGAGCGAGCATTGCGAAATCATGCCGGCCTCGTGGGCATAGCCGATGGAGGGGATGATGTTGCGCACGTCGTTCAGTCCGCAGAACGTGCGGGTGATGTCAGTGCCCTGCGCCTTCTTTACCTTATAGAAGAGCTTGCGCACGTCGGCAGGCACGGGGCTCATGCGGAGGCCGTTCAGCGCACGGTCCAGCATGTGTGTCTGTATGCCGGCTTCATGGAAAGGTTTCGTCCAGGCACGCACGGCCTTATTCGGGTTTTCTCCAAAAAGCAGATTCACTTGTTCGAAGCCGCCGCCGTTGGTTTCCACGCGGGCAAAGCAGCCCATCTCCACAATGGCGGGAGCCACCTTCACCAGCTGGTCAACGCGGGGAACATACTTACCGGCGCTCTGCCACATGTCCCTGAAGACCAAGCTGAACTTAATTTCTCTTTTCATCGTTGATTCTATTCTGTAAAAATATGAATAATGTGTTTTTTATCTCAGTTTCTCCACCTTCGTCACCTTGCCTTTGTCGTGTGTCACTACGGCAACCGCGGCACTGATGGCCGCCATGATGTTGGCCGGTATCGGAGCGGGACCTTCCTTCTTGGCAGCCGCCGCCTCTTCGGGCGCATACTTGTTGACAAGCGCTATCATCGCCTTGCCTAAATAGATGACAATCAGCAGGATGGCAAACACGGTAGCCATGCCCACCACCATCAGCAGAAGTGCAATATTTAAATTTTCCATATCAATAATTTATAATCAATTACTTACATTCTGTAAAAAATTGCCCGAAATTACCAATAAATACTTATAGTATAAAGAAATATTGTGATAAAAGATGCTAAATAATAAGACAGAGAATAAACAAAAAGTTCATAAATTCTTCCATTCATATTTTTTCACAAAGCACACAAATATCATAAAAAATCACAAAAAGGAACATGGCTACAATTAAAATGAAAAATCTTCGAAAAATAAGCAGAATAATTTATGAAGAATAAAAAATAGTTCAACCTCCATAAGGAGATACTTTCAGAAGATGCAACGAAGCGCAGTATGAGGGTGCAACGAAGCACTGCGTGAGGATGTGACGAAGCACTTGCTGGGGGCATGAGGCAGCACTGCGTGGAAGCGTGACGAAACACAGCCTGGAAGAGATAGGGATTCTCCCGGCGGGCATAAAAAACAAAGTCCCCCGCAACAGGATTGTTGCGGAGGACTTCTGAAGGAAAACGGCGGCGACCTACTCTCCCACTGTTACGCAGTACCATCGGCGTGACCGGGCTTAACTTCTCTGTTCGGAATGGGAAGAGGTGGAACCCCGGTGCTATAGCCACCTGAATAAGGTTGACATGAAGACAGAAAAAATAAATGCTGAACGTATATACCGTCCAAAAGGACCGACATAAAAGCTTACGGGCAATTAGTAACGCTCGGCTTTGGTGTCACCACCTTTACACCTGCGTCCTATCAACGTCATCGTCTTTGACGACCCTAAGAAATCTAATCTTGTGGCCGGCTTCGCACTTAGATGCTTTCAGCGCTTATCCGATCCCGACTTAGATACCCGGCAATGCACCTGGCGGCACAACCGGTAAACCAGAGGTCAGT
>OOCI01000087.1_pt1 | contig 84848 bp, 84 predicted proteins | sample 1671761 | NCBI WGS metagenome assembly OOCI01 (sample SAMN06348190, study PRJEB24527) | human gut metagenome | biome: human gut; feature: ankylosing spondylitis patient; material: feces | host: Homo sapiens | place: China | collected 2015-10
TTTATCAGTTTATTTACTAAAAATCAACACTTAATTCTGGTAATAATGCCGCATTTGTAACATTGCACAATTTATTCGTTTTTGTAAATTTGATTTTGTCAAAGTGTATAAAAATCCCGTCTTCCTATTTGAATTGAAAGGCGGAGCAGTGTTATTTTATGGAATTCCAAAGCAGCGAGTTCCGTGTGAGTTTCCTTTGTCAGAGATTTTATCACTTAGACTCTGGCTCGGGACTTGTACATTCAATTACGGCAACATCTGCGAATGTTCATGACATTACAGAAGCGCATAAATTGATACGCAGTGATGACGAAGTGGTGTATGGAGATTCGGGATATCTTGGAATTGAAAAGCGTGAAGAAATCAAAAACGACAAGCATCTTTCAAGTATTGACTATCGCATAAACCGCCGCCCCAAAAGTCTGCCTAAAGTATCGGATAACGCTATTGATTTGGAAAGATATATTGAATACAGAAAATCGGCTGTACGCTGCAAGGTTGAACACGCATTTAAAATCATCAAGGACACATTTGGATTCCGTAAAGTAAGATATAAGGGAATCTCCAAAAATCTCAATAAGCTGAACGTGCTGTTTGCTTGTGCAAATATGTTGATGGTCAAGCGTGTTCAAACAGATTTCCGACCTGCTAAGGGATAAGTCTGCCCTTTTAGAGGTATTTACTCTGTATTATAGGGATAATTTGATGGGTTTTATGCTGCATTTTCGATTGCTCAACTAAAATGTCAACTCTGACTTGTGGTCCGTGTCGCGACGACTCTGCTGGGCTATTTAATCAGCGTTTCCCTAGTAATAGTCCTAGTGTCGGCAAATAAAAAAGCGCCGTCCCCCGAACGGCGCTATAATATTACCGCGAACAAATCCTGTCCAGTTCGCCGAGGTTCATCAGATAGTGGTACTCCTTTTCGGACTTGTCGGTTATCAGCAGGTCCTGCGGGATTTTCTTCAGCATAGTCCGCAGAGTGTTCGGCGAAATATCGAGATACCCAGAAAGCTCCTGCGCGGTAATCCCGACATTTGAGAACAGCGCCGCCTGAACAAGGATAAAGTACAGGGACTTAACGCGCTCGGTTTCATCGCTGAGCATTTGTTCAAGCAGGGATTTGAAATGCTCCAGTTCGCTCACACGCTTTTCCAGCGCGGACAGAAGCTGCTTTATCGAGATGTCTATGATATTCAGGAACATCTCTGCGAACGGGGTAAGATCGCCTTTGTTGAGCGGGTGATTGCATATGTCGAACGCCTTGTAGTACTTGCTGATGTTCTCCTTTATCGTGTAGGAGATACGGTAGCCGATAAGATTGTCAAGCTCCTGCGAGAGAAGATAGCTGCTGATAAATCGGCTTGTTCTTCCGTTTCCATCATAGAATGGGTGGATATACCCGAACAGGTAGTGGAACAGCGAGATACGCACGAGAATGTCAAGCTTTTCGTTTTTGAGCAGTTTCAGCGCGCTGTCCATTGCCTCGATTATTTTCTCCTCTGGGTTCAGCCCTTTGTGTATCTCCTTGTCCGTGGGGGAATACACGCTAACGCTGTCCTTGCGGAATATCTTTCCGTCGGGCACATTTTTGGGATCGTCCTGTTTGATCTCATCAAGAAAAATGTCATCATATATTTTTCTGACATCCTCGCATTTTTCCAACGGAATATTGTCTGTCGTCATCAGCGCTTTGTACTTGTTCACCAATCCATAAAAGCGCTGGCGCTTGTTTTTCCCCGACAGGTCGTTCAGTATGGCACTAAGTTCCCTGCGCGTGCTGTGGACGCCCTCGATGTTGTTTGAGAGCACGATTTCGTCAATAAGACAGCGGTTCGCAAACTGGTTGATGGCTGCGAGCGGAAGGTCCTTGTGCAGGCTTCTGACGTGCTTGTCCGTGCGCTCTATGGAGATTATCGTATTGAGTATCTCGGGAGTCTGGCACATGAAAGCCTGCTCGCCGCTTATCTTAAAATCAAAATGAACGGCGTCCGGAGAGTTGAACCTTTTCAGGTATTCTTCCTCATACTTGGCTCTGTCCATATGGAACAGCTTCTTCAGCGGGTATGCCATAATATCACCTCTCGTTTGGTACGTTAATTCATATTATGCGGAACATCACCGCAATTTATTCGAAATTTGCGTTGATTAGCAAATAAAGCTTACACTATCACATCAAAAAACGCTGTTTTTGGTAAGATTACAATTATTGTATCACATACCACCGCAAAAGTCAAGCGTTTTGGTGCTGAACGTACCGTTGACAATCTGCATATAATAAGCTATAATATATGCAGATAAACCGCAAAATAAGGAGAATCCCATGCGAAAATTCGACTACTCATTTCTGAAAAGAATCAGTGTGCCTGCCGACATAATGAACTCCGCAACCTCGATTTACGAGATGAAAGCAAAGGCGGAACTGCGACGTTCTGACTTCGCGGAGGTATTCTCGGCGATGGAATCTGTGGCGAAGATACAGTCGGTGAAAAGCTCCAACGCCATCGAGGGGATAATTTCGACTGACAAGCGTATACGCGATATTGTGAACAAATCCACCGCGCCGCAGGGACATAACGAGCTGGAAATCGCGGGCTACCGTGATGCGTTAGACCTTATCCACGGCAGTTATTCCGAGATTCCGTTCAGCGAAAAAAGCATACTGGAGCTGCACAGAATACTACTCCAGCCTAGCGGCGACGACCTCGCGGGGAGGTACAAAACGGAGGACAATTTCATCATGGAAACCGACCGTGAGGGAGTTCGCAGCGTGCGGTTCACGCCGATTCCCGCAGGCGAAACTGCCGCAGCGATGGAGCAGCTTATCCTTGCGTACCATGCCGCGTATTCGGACGCGGAAATCAATCCGCTTATGCTTATCCCGTGTGTAATTCTGGACCTCCTGTGTATTCACCCGTTCCGCGATGGAAACGGCAGAATGTCAAGGCTGCTGTCGCTGTTACTGATGTACAAAAGCGGATTCAACGCCGGTAAATATGTGTCGATAGAGGAACAGATAAACACCTACAAGAACTATTACTACACGTCGCTTCAGAAGTCCTCGGAGCGCTGGCACGAGAACGACAATAATTACTTTCCGTTCATCGAAAATTTCCTGTTCAATCTGAAAATGAGCTACTTTGAGCTGGACAGCAGATTTGCAAATTTCAAGGACAAGAAAATAACCAAGAAACAGCGGATCGAGGAGTTGGTAACGGGCAGTCTGCTGCCGGTTTCCAAGCGCGAGATATGCGAAAAACTGCCCGACATCAGCGTTACTACTGTCGAGGTTGAACTCGCAAGGCTGATTAAATCCGGCGAAATCGAGAAAATCGGGAATGGGCGGGGGACGGTGTACCGCAGCTGCCGTTAAACGAGCGACATCGGCTAGGCGATTGCTTGCCTGATAATCTTTTGTGGGTTTACGAATGAATTATGGTAACCTCTAAAAACCGGGACACGAGCAGATTTCGTACATGACTTATATCAGATGCCAGGCGTTATACTAATTCCAATTACACACAATATGCACAACCGAAACGTGTTTCTGGAATTAGTATCAACCGCAGCGTTTTCGCGAAGCGATAATGCGTATACTGTATGTATTTCAATGTTTGACAACGAAGCAGATGATGAATAAAGAGTTTATTATAGATCAAAAGTCCTCGCAAAATCATACCATAACCTTGCGGTTATGGTATAATGAATGTGCACGCCGGGCGAACTGACGCACGGCTAACTAAAAAAGCGGAGGTAAACACTATGTCATTCCCGAACCCAGACGGTCAGAAGAAACTTGATGAAATGTACACAAAACTGAAGGAACACCTTTCTGACGAACGTATTGACCTGCTTCGCCGGTACTTTGAAGCGTCAAATAATTTCTATCAGATAATTACGTTAAAAAGGCTGTTTCGGATAATCAACAGCCAGAACAGCGAAACGTATACCGAGGACGATTTTCTTGCTTATGCGGAGATAACCCGGCATGAGCGGCATTATTTTGAAATATACGGGCTTGATGAGATATTTGAGCGTCAGCCGGAAAGCACGCCGATAAACCGCCTGCTGATACATGAAAGCCTGCTGGAGTATAACGACTATGTTGAACTGTACTCGGAAAAGCAGGGCAGGGCATACTATGTCCCGGAAAAGGAAGTATTGCTAAAATACGAAGATGAGTTCTACTGCGAACAAACCTCACAGTTTCTGGCAATGCGTGAGTTCTGTACAAAAAATGCTAAAAAAAGTGATGATGAAGTGATTGAGGATCTGCTGTTTGCGATACTTTTTAATGTTAAGTGTGAGCATTCCTCTCCGTTTGACGCGCTGGAATTTATAAACAAGTTTTCTGTGCGGCTTGATGTGAACAAAAAGAAGTTTCCCGAGTTTATCAGGTTGTACTGCGAACTGCACAACAACACGCGAAACCCGTTCCTCAACGGTTTCACCCCGAACGAATGGCTTCAGAGAACCGGAGATGGGACAGACAGCCGTTATCTTGACCCTAAGGATTTCTAAGCGGAATTGTCCGAAAAAAAGCAGCCTAAGAAGAAAGCAATCAAGTTCCGGACAATGGAAAGTCGTTTGTTATGGGTTGTACCGCCATATCAGAATAGGGCAGGGTGAAACTCTGGAATGGCTTCACGAAGCGATGCCTGATTTGACGACAACCATGCACACGCATTTTTTTCTGGACAACAGGGTGTGGAGGCAAGCTGCTGCAAATTTTCCAGCTATATGGAGGAAGATGAGTGTTACACCAACGAATACAAGCTGTGCGAGGCGCTAAGCATGGGGCAGAAATTCCTTTACATTTTCGACTTTGGCGAGGAACGGCGGATCTCCTGCAAGGCGCTTCGGGAGCTGAACGAGCCTGCCGAAAAGGCGGAGGTAGTGCATGTTTCCGGTGAAGCGCCGGAGCAGAACGGAGGTTACTGATGAGCAGAGAATGGATAGACCGTATCGCAGAAAAACTGGAGCAGGTTTCTGACGAAAACGAATTTTTATACAGAAAATCCACCGGTGAAATAATATGCCGTGATCCGGAATTCCTTGATGAAAGCACACTAGAAGATATTGAAGTAAACTGGAAGGATTACATTCTGCTCCCCACGCAGTATGATATAAACGAATACCGTATTATGCACGATTTTGCTGTGGAATGTCCCTATGAGCAGATGAGGGAGAAAATGCTTGCTTCGCTAAAAGGAAAGGGAGCATTCCGGCGGTTTAAGGATACGGTTTTCTATCTCGGGATACGCGACGATTGGTTTGCTTACAGGGATAATCGTTTCAGAGATATAGCAGAGCGTTGGTGTATGGATAATAAGCTGTTATGAATTGACTTTATAGGGTAACCGGCTAAAAAAGAGATAACCATGTCATGAGGCATGGTTACTTTCGTTTAAGGTATTTTGCTTGTCATTTTATACTGCTCAACAGAGTGTGGTAGCATGATTGCAGCTTCTTGTAAACTTTCCTTTTGACTGCCGTTCTCCCGCTCTCATAATTCATCAGCGTATGCCTACAAATCCCGACCGCCTCCGCAGCCTGCCGGATAGTCAGCCCGGCGCGAAGTCTGAGCACCTTCAGCCGCTTGCCGTCAGTAAGCGTATTCACATCACAAGCGCACAGCAGGGAATCTTCCGGCTTCTTAGCCCCGACTATTCTTAAAGAGCCGCACCAGAATGCGGAATACAGCTCTGTGGAAATATACGGAAATGTTTCCACTGCCGACATATAGATAACCAAATAAAAATGCACTTCCGGAAGATAAAGCATCAGCAGAGCGAGGTCTACATAAACGAGCCTCTTGAAACAGACAGCGAGGGAAACACGCTGACGATAGCTGACATACTGTCGAGCGGCGTGAATATTGAAGAGGAAACGGAGCTCAGGATAAATTCGCAGAAGCTGTACAGATACATTGATGAGGAGCTTGACGAGCGGGAAAAGGAGATAATCTGCAAACGGTACGGGATACGGGACGGCAGGGGATTCGTCTGCGAAGCGATGACCCAGCGGGAGATTGCGAAGCAGCTCAAAATCTCGCGCAGCTACATTTCGCGGATAGAGAAAAAGGCTTTAGAGAAGCTGCGCAGGCGGTTTGAGCAGGGATGATAAAGACTTTTTTCAATATTTGAACTCAGCTTGTTGAAATTCATTATTTCATCGCGGAGAAGCTTTGGAATAAGATCCGACGGCGTGTATATGTGACAGGTTTCATCAAGCGTACCTGCTTCTGCTGAACGAATAAAGGCGATGATAATTGAAACGGACGGCACCGGATTGATGAAAATTGCGGACTCCTATAAGAACAGCACAGTTAAGCATAAGCTTGAGGTAACCGAACAGGCATTCAAAATAACGTTGCCGTTCAGAACTGAAGTAATGAACGGATTTAAATTAAGAAACAAGATGGTCGCAGCTGCGGCCATCTTGCATTTCATAGGGAATAGTGATAAAATGAAAGGGGAGGAGTGATACAATGAACATATCCGTTGAGTAATCATGTGTTTTTTTGCGCCAAACTAAAAATATGAAAGCAAGACACGTGCAAAATACAATAAATGGTCTTTGTGCGGTGTTGCCTTAGTATTATATACCGATATCGGCAAAAATCAAAAGGATTTCCGGAGAACAATTTATCGAAATTGCCGATAGCGGCAGTCCGGAAAATGCTTGAAATGCGCCAGAACAGAATTTGTAAAATCCGGGTGCAAATTCTTATGAAGTTCTTGACAAATCTAAAATATTCCAGTATAATATAAGGAATGATTTGGATAAAAGGGCTTTGCCCGGCAGACCGGACATTGGGAGGTACATATGACAAAAACAAGAAATCGGCTGATTTCAGTCGGAATAGGATTGCTGCTGTTTATCTCAGCGGCATTGTTTATCATTCCGCAGAAAACGGCAGGCGCGGAAACATGGATCGAATCGGCGGCGGATTTTATAGTCGGCGAGGGCTCGCAAAGCGTGCCTTATCAGATAGCGACCGCCGAGGAGCTTGCTAATCTCGCGAAGATGGTGAACGACGGCAAAACCGATGAGAATACATATTTTGAGCTTGCCGCCAACATCGACCTCGGCGGCAAAGAGTGGACGCCGATAGGAACGAAAGACAACCAGTTCGCCGGTAAGCTTTTCGGCAACGGGAATACTATAAGCAATCTGACGATAAGCGGCGGCGAAGAAAAAGGTCTTTTTGCATACAGCAGCGGCGAGATCAAAAACCTTTACCTTGAAAATATAGATATTACGGCACGTATGAACGCAGGCGGCGTATGCGCGTATAACAGCGGAACTATTGAGGGCTGCGGCGTTTTAAGCGGAGCTGTCAAAAGCATCGGTCCTAACGGCGGTCAGTTCGGCGGTATCTGCGATGACAACAGCGGCACTGTCAGCCGGTGCTTTAGTAATGCAGCATTAAACGGAGCAAACAGCGCTGGTATTGTTTTCGTCAACAGAGCGAATGGCGTTGTACAGGATTGCTATAATACCGGCACGTTTGAGGGTTCCTCCTCTGCAAGCGGAATAAACCATAACAATTACGGCAAAATTAAAACCTGCCTGAATCTCGGAGCGGTGATTGCTGAAGACAAGATCTCTGAAGATGGCAGCGAAATAAGGGGTTACGGCATCTGCGGCATGAATATTTATGGCGCTTCAGTGGAAAACTGCTACAATGACAGCGATGTATGCTCCAGAGAGCTTGTCGGCGGTTTTACATATAAAGTTACGGCTTTCGGCAAAACTACTGCCGAGCTTTGCGGCGATTCGCTCCCTGATGGCTTCGACGGCAGCGTCTGGAACGTGGGCGGCGTTGGAGGCATAGTCGATAAAGACGCAGCCGACAGATTCGCGGCAAAATCCTATTCATATCCGAGCCTTAACGGCGTAGGTTCTGCTGCGACAAGAGACGTCGAAGTCTATAATTTCAGCACGGACTCCACCCCGGACTGGCAGGAGTTTAAGTATATTAAAACGGTTGAAGACTTCAGGAAAATTGAAGATGATCTTTCCGGAAACTACGTTCTTGCCAATGATATCGATTTTGGCGGCAATAGTTATCGTCCCATAGCGTATAAGAGCGGCACTTCCTTTACGGGAAAGTTCAGCGGCAACGGGCATACCATCAGTAATATCAGTGTGAATTATGATTTTGATTTAGTCGGCCTGTTCGGAACGAACAAGGGTCTGATAATGAACCTTGCTGTAAGCGGCGAAGTTACCGGCGAGGAGTATATCGGCGGTATCTGTGCAAAGAATGAAGGCACGATCTACAGCTGCTCCTTTGACGGTGAAGTAAGGCAATCGGCGACCACGCAGCGTAAAGGCAAGGTCGGCGGTATATGCGGCACAAACTATGCAACAATATCCAACTGCTTTAACTCGGCTGATGTAAGCGGTAATGATTATATAGGCGGCATTTGCGGAGAAATGTGTGGTAAAGACCCTGTAGTAGTGTACTGTGTTAGCGTTGGCAAGGTCAGCGGTTTCACAGGCTCTGCAATTGTCGGCGGTATCTGCGGATATGGCGCCAACGTTTCCTATGGCGGCAGCCCAGAATTGAGCCATTGCCGGTTTGACATGGATGTCAGTGGGTCAATAAACCTTATCAATAGCGGGGGTGCCATAACCAATAGAGGCGATAATTTCTCCTACAATACCGAGTTCCTTTGCGGCGATAATATCGGCAGCTTCGACCCCGATATCTGGAATGCAGCAAAGGGAGTTGTTGTTACACCCGATGCAAAAGACGGCAAATTCGGCACAAAAACCTGCTATTATATGAGCCTTAAGTGCTTCGGCGAATCCGGAGGAGTCAGCAGCGATGTCTTTAACTTCGCCTGCGCAGGCGGCAGCGACGACTGGCAGCCCTACACTCTTATCAGCTCTGAAGATGTTTTTCGTACCTATTGGCAGTCGGATGTGAAGTGGTCTGAAAATTTCGTTCTCGGCGACGATATAACCCTTGCCTATTCCCTGGCGCCTAATGATTTAATTCCAACGAGCCTGAGTACGGGTACGTTCAGCGGCAGGTTCAGCGGCAACGGTCACACGGTAACCCTGACAGACGACAGCACCTGTGGACTGTTTGGCACAAACAAGGGCACTATCATTAATCTTGCGGTCAAGGGCAATATTGACAGTTCGGCTGGAAGCAGCATGAGTAATTATTCCGGCGGTATCTGCGCAGTAAACGACGGTATGATTTACGGCTGCTCCTTTGATGGAAAAATTAATGGCGGTGCAAACAATACCGGCGCTGTCTGCGGTCGTAATAACGAAACGATCAGCAACTGCTTTGCCCTGGCAAATGTTAAAGCCACGAATGGCAATGTCGGCGGTATCGCTGCGCTTGGCAAAGAGGGTTCTGAGCTGAAATCCTGCTACTTTGTAGGTACAGCATTCAGTAATAGCACAGTGGGGCTAATCAGTCTTTCTTCCTCTGAAAATTGCTATTACAACAAAGAGGTTTGCCAATTTGACGAAGAACAAAGCAGCACAGGTCTTACAACCCTGGAAATGACGTCTTACAGCGCGCTTGCAAAGATGATCCTTACCGATGATATCTGGGAGAAGCTGCCCAACGATACAGCGAACGGAGTTGCATATTATCCCTCGTTCAAGGGAAGCACCTATGTACCGTCCGTTAAGTACACCGCAAAGCTTGAGCTGAACCGCGTCGGCGATGAAGCTCCTGTTTATGGCGACGACATTGAGTTCACAACAAAGGCAGCGATAATATTTAGGAATGACTATTATGGCGGCGATGTTTCCGCTGAGGATAATACAGGCTCGTTCAATGTAAAGGTCGGCGGCAAAACAATTATCGTTGTAGACAACAGGTTTGAAGATACGTCGGACGCTGTGGGCGATATAACATACAGGCTCATTTATAAGGGGTCTGATTATTTCCCCGAGGACTACTCTGAGGACTTTGTTGTAACAGTCGGCAAAAAGGCGCTGACGGCGGCTGACTTTGATATTGCGCTCCCTGCTGACATGGCGTTCAGCAACACTGCAAAGGCAGTCACGGTAACAGCTAAGCCCGGCATAAAGGGTGTCGGTAAAATCACTGTAAAGTATTACGACGAGAACGGCAAGGAAGTAACCCCTGTCAATGCAGGCAGGTACACAATCAAGATAGATACTTCCGAGGGCGATAACTATATGGCGGCTTCCGGTCTTACCGCCGACAGCTGGAAGTTCATGATAGAAAAGGCTGGGGCTGAAACGCTTCCCGATACCGAGGTTTCGTACAGGTGGTCAACCGACAAGGATATAACGGTAAGCGTTGCAGGACTTCCTGAGAATATGGGGAAGGTAACTGTAGACGGCACTAAAAAGGACGGGACGATAATTGCGGGAATTATCCCGGGTTCCTGCTATTCTGACGGAAAGCTCACTTTCCATCTTGGTCCGAACACTGCTGACGATATAGGCAAGACAGGCTCGTTCACAGTCACGCTTGCTGCGGATAATTATGAAAGCGTTACATTCGCCGTTAAGATCACCCTGACTGCCAAGGATAACCAGGAAGCGCCCAATCCCGCTGCATTTGACGTAGTATTCACCAACGACGGCAGCGAACTTACAGCGACGATAAAGACCAAGCTTAAGGGCGTTGAATACAGTTTCGACGGCAAGACATGGAGCAACGTAAACACCACTGCAGCTGCTCATCTTAAGGACGTTACCGCATATCTCCGCTACAAGGAAACTGACGAACTGAACGCCAGCGCGGCTGTTTTCAAGACGGTAAATTCGGGACACGGCAAACTCGTTCACCATGCAGCCGTGCAGGCTACCTGCCAGAACGATGGCAGCATAGAGTACTGGGAGTGCAAGACCTGCGCAAAGTATTACAGCAATGATGCTGCAACAACGGAGGTTGCTCTTGCAGACACGACTATCGAAAAGACAGACCATAAGTGGTCGGTAAAATACACATACGACAAGGACGGCCACTGGCACAAGTGCGAATACTGCGACGCTGTTACCGAAACAGAGAGCCATGTTTCAAGCGGCGAAGCTACCTCCGCAAAGGCTGAGTACTGCACAGTGTGCGGCTACATTATAACACCCAGGAAGGGCGGAAGCTCAGGCGGTCATGTAAGCGGCGGCGGTGGCAGAGATACCACTCCGACCGACACAAGACCCATAATAAACGGTGAACGAAAAACCTGGACGGATATTGCCGCAGACCTCGGCAAACAGAACGGCGGCAGCGCGACTATTTCTCTAAATGGCGAAACCACAGTTCCTGCGGAGGTCATTAAGGCGATCGCGGACAGGAAGATAAGGGTCGAGTTCGTTTACGACAGCACAAAGAGCTGGCTTGTTGACGGCGCAGAGATAACTGCTGTATCCGCAGTCGATCTTTCGCTGCTTCCCGGCTCTGTTGACACTAGTTCGCTGCGCGGCATATCGGGCGGCAAGTACAGAATAAGCGCTGATATTCCTGCCGAGATCAGGTTTACGTTCCGGAAGCAGTATGCAGGCGAGTTCGCGAATGTCTACAAGCTGATAGACGGCAAGCTTGTATTCCAGACCTGCGTAAAGCTTGCAGAGGACGGCACTGCCGTTATTCCGGGCATGAACGCTCCGGGTGAATACGTGGTAATGGTATGCAGATACAGCGACCGGCAGGGTGACTTTGACAACAACGGCGTTCTTGACATTTACGACGCGGTTGCGCTGCTACGATATTCGGTAGGGATTGATTCAGGCGAAGACTTTCAGCTCATTGACCTCAATGGCGATGGACAGGTCAACTGTGCCGACGCTAGTATTGTACTCAGATGGCTGGTCGGGCTGAGCGCATGATCCGCTGACGAAAACTGAACAAAATGATGGGCGCACGGTGACGTGTGCCCATTCGGCTGTAAGGCATATCGCAACGTTACAGCGTCGATACCCCGGAAGGCGAGCTTTCGGGGCTTTCCTGCGACTGCCCGTACGACCGCGGATACTGCAAGCACCTTGCCGTCGCGCTCATATATCTTGAGAGCAAATTTGACTACATCATGCCGGATTATCTATTCAGCTACAGGTATTTCCGGCAGCATTACGAATCCCCCGGTCGTAAAGGACGGAAACGAGCAGGCGAAACAGTCACTGCAGCGCATTGTGAAGCCGTTTATCCTGCGCAGGATGAAGTCCGGGGTGCTGACCGAGCTTCCCGAAAAAACGGAAACGGTGCTGCTTTCGGAAATGGAAAAGGAGCAGAGCGAAATTTATTCCGCGAACGTTGCGGAGGTGCGCTCCGCGGTGACGGCTTCAAATGGTGATAACACCGAAAAAATAAAGATCCTCGCAATGCTGACGCGATTACGGCAGATATGCTGCGACCCGGCGCTGGTCTACGAGAATTACACCGGGAAAAGCGCCAAGCTGGAGCAGTGCGTGGAGCTTGTGGAAAGCTGCGTTAATTCCGGGCACAATCTGCTTTTGTTCTCGCAGTTCACGTCAATGCTGGATATTGTCGCGGCGCGTCTTGACGGCATGGGAATACGGTATTTCATGCTGACTGGTTCCACAAAACCCGCGCAGCGGCTGAAAATAGTGAACAGCTTCAACGGCGACGACACCAGCGTATTCCTGATATCTCTGAAAGCAGGCGGCACGGGGCTTAATCTTACCGGCGCGGACGTTGTTATACACTACGACCCGTGGTGGAACAGCTCGGCTGAAAATCAGGCTTCCGACCGCGCTTACCGAATCGGGCAGAAGAAAAACGTGCAGATATATAAGCTCATCACCAGGAACACCATCGAGGAGAAGATATGCGAGTTACAGCAGGCAAAATCCGGGCTTGCGGATATCGTACTCAGCGGAGGGGAGAACTCCGGAAATATCATGAGCATGACTTCTGAAGAGATACTGGAACTTCTGAAGTGATCCTCGTAAAATGAAAAGCCCCCACAGAGCCATGGCTTTTTGGGGGCTTCTATATTGTGCGGCGATTTTAATCAAGATATTCCTCGTTGGTAACGTCAAAATCAGGTCCGGAGCAGAAAAGTCCATGGTGCGTCCAGACTGCCACGTCGTATTTTTTCATCAGTTCAGAGGTGGCGAGCGCTATCTCAGCGCCGCCCTCGAAGCCCCACACGGTTTGCCATGCGGTACCATCGCCGTTAATCTCGACAATTCCGATGGAGTGCTCCGGGTCAGGAATGCTTTCACACATCTTTTTCCGAAACTTCTTTCGGATATTCACGGAGTTCATCGGGACCGTGCAGCGGAGGCGTTCTCGCTGAGCGACGCTTTTATACAGCGCAGCGAGAGGTTCAATAATCTTCAGCAGATCACAAATCTGCAATATAACATGGTGCTGGATTTCGCCGACAGAATGAGCCGTATCCGTCAGGGAGAAAAGCCTACCCAGCTGACGATATCCGTTTCAAACTACGTCCGCCGTCATATTTCGGAAAAAATATGCGTTGAGGATATAGCAAGGGAGCTTTTTATGAGCCGTCCGTATCTTTCTGCTAAATTCTCGCATGAAGCCGGAATGTCGCTCACAGATTTCATTCTGAAACAAAAAACGGAGGAGGCGAAGCGCCTTCTCCGTTATTCGGACAAATCTGCCGCAGCAATAAGTTCCTATCTCGGTTTCTCATCGCAGAGCCATTTCTCAAGGGTTTTCAGGAAGTACTCCGGTAAAACTCCAGCGGAATACAGAGATAAATATCAGCGATAATGCTGATCGCAGATCTTGTTATTATGGTTGGAATTTATACGGGTAAATCTTATACCATATGTGTATTTCCCTTGACTTGGTTTACATTTTGTGATATAATTGATTTGCGTTATTATGTCGAATTTTGCGAGGTTGTAGAATGAAAAGAATAAAGCTTACTGCGCTGCCGTGTATATGCGCCGATGTTTTTGACGGCACAGACATAATCAGACCAGGAGGAGAAGCGCTGAATTTTGCTGCCCATGCCTCTCGCTTTGATGAGATAGACGTTACGCTGCTTGGAATTGTCGGAAAGGATAAATATGCGGAAGCGATAATGGATTCAATATCAGGGCTTGATATTGATAAAAGCCATATACGCACTGATGAAAGGTATCAGACCGCCAATAATATGACATACCTTACAGCAGACGGCGACAGGTATTATAAAGATGATTCATGGAACGGAAAAATACTTGATGACATCATTCTGAACGATGACGAAATCAGAATATTATCCGAATCCGATGTGGTCTTTGTTCACTTCTGGGCTTCGTGTTTTTCGCAGGTAGTTGAACTGAAGAAAACGTCCGGATTTAAGCTCGCGGTGGATTTTGACGTCTACAGGGATTTTGCTGATATGGAACGGCTTGCACCGTACATTGATTTCTTTATGATAAGCGGCTCGGAGGAACTACTGCCGAAGTTCAGAGAGTTATCGTGTAAGTATGATTGCCTGTTTAATATATCCCTTGCAGAACGGGGAAGCGTCACATACTTTAAAGGGCAGGAATTCAGAGTGCAGGCTGTAAAGGTCGAAACCGTAATTGACACGACCGGGTGCGGCGACAGCTACCACGCCGGATTTGTATGCTCATATATGCTTGAAAATGATATTGAAAAGGCTATGATGGTTGGTTCTGAGATAGCAGCAGAAACCCTGAAACATTACGGCGGCTTCTGATTATTCCTTGATAACAAACAGCACCGGAAGTGATTCTCGTTCGCTTCCGGTGCTGTTATTGAACCTTGGATTACGCCTTGAAATTAAGGCTAAAAGATGATATTGGAGGGCTGTATATGATCTTTCAGCAGGAATTCCAGACCGCCGACCAGCCTGAGAAGAATCATGCCACCTGCGCGGTATATCATACCAGCGAGGATGGAAATTATCCTCTGCACTGCCATTCGTACTATGAGATATCCTACGTTATCAGCGGCGAACGCTATGAGGTCATAAACGGCAGACCGTATAATATAAAGGAGAATACACTGGTGTTCATTCCACCTCTGGCTTTTCATGCGAACTACAATGTCCGCGCCACCGACGTTGCAGTAATACAATTCTCAACGGGATTTCTTCGGGACACGTCCTCCGTGATGAGCGATTCGCTGATACTCAGACGCCCGGACGGGCTTTCCCCGGTTTTCTCACCAGAATCCGGCGGTGGGATCTACAATGTGCTCCAGAGAATAATCGAAGTGTGCTCTGCCGGCGGACCGGAAAATTATGCGCCCGTCACCGTGCTGACCGACCAGTTCCGCAAGAACGGAATGGTGCTGGAGCTCGTCGCAGCGCTGCTTCATGAGAACTGCGTCATTCCCGTCGAGGGAGCCGGAATTTCCACCCAGAACGTAAGGCTTGACCGTATAATTGAACATATCATGAGCCACCCGGCTGAGAAGCTGGACATGAAAACTGCCGCCGCAATGGCAAATATGAGCTACTTTGCGTTCAGCCGGAAATTCAAATCTGCAGTCGGACTGAATTTTTCGGATTACTGCAACCTGCTGCGCATACGCTTTGCGGAGGACAAGCTGATATCTACCGATATGCCGATCTCCGATATAGCGGCTGAGATCGGCATAGATACGCCCAGCTACTTTTCAAGGCTGTTCAGGAATACAAACGGGATATCTCCGCAGGAATTCCGAAACAGAAACCGCTCCCGCTGACGTGCTATAATCCCATGCGCTGGACACCATAGGCGTTCACTGTTCCTTTTCTGCCTTTGACGGTGCGATAAGCTTTTCGATGAATTCCGGGTTTCTGAATCTTGCGTTGTTGCGGTCGTACTCATCGCCGGAGGTATCCCAGAGGATAGGGCAGGCGCCTATTTCGTACATTGCGGAGGAAACGTCCAGCATATAGGATTCTTTGGTTTCGCGCGTCTTGTTCTTTCCGAAGCAGCCATATTCTCCGACTATGACGGGTATCCCGTTGTCGATGAAGGTCGTTTTGAGCAGGTCCATACAGCGGTTCAGCTCCGCAATGTCGGATTCGCTGCCCCAGTCGGTCTTTGCCTTGCCCCAGTCAGCGTCCTTTTCAAGTATTGTCAGCGTTGACGGATTGTAGTAATGCACCGAAACCGCAAGGCGTCCGGCCGGGTCGCTGGGCATTTTGAAAAGCTCATCGCAGGTGAGGTCTATATCCGTGTTGTAACCGGAAATCAGCAGGTGGCGCTTTGCGTTGTTGCCGCCGGTCGCTCTCACGGTATCAACGAACGCCTGATTTACCCTGTTCACAAGGTCGTAGGAGGACTGCTTTTCAGCGCCGTTTGTTCCGCTGTACCTGTTCCAGAGACTTTCCCAGCCGAGCGCCTCATTCTGGGATTCAAACACCAGCTTGTCGCCACGATCCCTGAACAGTTCGGCTATCTGCTTCCACATAGTGGTGTAGCGTTTCATGTTTTCGTCAACGTTCTCCGGGAACTTGCTGATCCAGCCGTTGTCGTAGTGAATGTTGACTATAACGTACATTCCAGTGCCTAGCGCCATATCAACGACTTCCTGTACCCTATCGGCATAATCGGGATTTATTGTGTATGTACCATCGTCCGCCATCATATTCGACCACGCTACCGGAATACGCAGTACGCCGAATCCGGCGTCAGCATAGCCCTGGATATCCTCGGCGGTTATTATCGGGCTTCCCCATGCTTTTTCGTAGCTTGATGGAGAAGATCCGTTTATCCAGTCACCGCAGGATTCCAGCGTGTTCCCGAGGTTTATCCCATAACCCATTTCGCGTACGACATCCATGGTAGAAATGTCGCGCATTCCATTGTTCGAGCTGTCGCAGCCGGACATCATTACAGTCATGATAACTGCAAGTATCGCGGAAATTATACTGTTCATTATTATCCCCCTGTGCATAGTGCATAAAGTTTTTTCCTTTCTGATTTAATTTTACAATATATTATCTTATATCGCAACGGGCGGATTTGCGAATTACTTATACTTTTTTGCTCTTTTTATGCAAAGGATTTATTTCCCAGGTCTGCATTTGTTTTATTTGCTCAGATTGCCGCCGTTGCGTTCATGCCAGCCCTGCTCCCAGCCGTCGCTGCACATACGGATAAAATCCTGCATTATTCCTGACCAGACATCGCCGAAAGGTGCGGTTTTCGGTTCTTCCTGCTTTACCATAAGTCCGGTCATATCGCGCCGGATTCCTGCATTTCACGTATTGCTTCATGCGGCATGAGCAGCGCATTGAGGAACGCTTCCTGCACATTACGCACGCCTGCCGACCATCGTTGCATTCATAGGCGGAATAATCGGTATGCTTATCGGTTTTTCACCGGCGGGTCTGAATTACCAGATGCTCGATACATATGCGTATTTCTCTCTTCCCGAATTTGCGCCGGTTTATCCGGTGTACCTCATAATATACAGCGTTGTAATGCCGCCTGTTATCTCAATGATAGTGAACACGCTCGTCATCAATAAGCGCCTTTCGCAGACCGCGCTCTCGCTTATGCGCAACGAGCAGAAAACCGCGCGTTACAGCAGCGTCAGGATCAGGAGCAAGAACTTTATCCGCAGATTCCAGATAAGGCAGATGCTGCGCGAGATGCGTACGGGGATAACCGTTCTTCTGAGTATGCTGTTTTCGCTGCTTGTTCTCATGCTCGGCGTTGACTGCTATTACCTCTGCGAAAACGTAAGGATAGATACTATCCGCGACACAAAATATGAATACATGTATACGCTGAAATACCCTGAATCCACAGTCCCCGAGGGCGGAGAAGCCTGCTTTGCAAAAACGCTTTCAAAGGAACAGCTGGGATATAATCTGGACGTAACCGTAATGGGTATCGACAGCGATAACAAATATTACAATGCAGAAACACACAAGGGCAAGAGCCTTATCACAGCGAGCAAATCAGTGGTTGAACGCTACGGAGTAACCACCGGAGATAAATTCATACTCACCGACAGCGCGAATTCCATGGACTATGCTTTCACTGTTGCCGATACATGCGATGAAAGCGCAGGGCTTATGGTATTTATGGATATCGACAGCATGCGGGAGCTTTTTGGCGAGGACGATGATTATTACAACTGCGTCCTTTCTGACAAGCCTCTTGATATAGACGAGGGCAGGCTTTACGGCACGACCACAAAGACTGATATCGAACGTTCCGCGTCTGTTTTCACGGAGCTTATGATGTCGATGATCGTTATGCTGATCGTGATAGCGATAATAATTTTCTTTGCTGTGATGTTCCTTATGCTGAACGTTATGGTAGAGCGCGCCTCGTTCGGAATTTCACTCGTCAAGGTGTTCGGCTACAAGACAAGGGACGTAAAGAGGCTTTATCTCAATGGAAATGCGCTGCTTATATCAATAGGCGCGCTCATAGAAATTCCGCTTTCAAAGCTTATCATAGATAAGGTGTTTCCGCTGTTTATCCCGAATGTCACTAGCGGAATAAACCTTGTATTCCCACTGTATATTTATCCGATAATCTTTGGCGGAACAATGGCCGTTTACTATGTTATAACCGCTATTCTTGTCAGAAAGCTCGGTAAGATCACGCCTGCCGAGGTTCTGAAAAACAGGGAGTAAATCATATCTCGGGGACTGCCGGAACGATCTGGCGTCACAAAAAAAGTGTGGGTGGAAACTATTGGTTTCCACCCACATTGTTTATCCTGCTTTAAATTGACTGAACCTCTGCATTGACATGTACGGTCGTCTTGCGTATCCCCTTAGTTTCGAAGAGCCGGAGAGCTGCTTCCTTGATTTGTCTGATTATCTCCTGGCGCTTTTTCTCGCTGAAAATTACGGGCATTGTCGGATTCCTCCTGTTCTAAATGACTATCTTGATTATCGGTCATTTGTATTATATTACACTAACTCAGTTCTTGTCAAGAGCAGAATCCGAAAAAGTGGTTGTAAAAGGTAAGGCATAGTGCTATAATAAAAGAAGAATGCCGCGCGCCATTAATATGCAGCACAAATAGCGGCTGCTCAGAAACAAAACAGCCTGCTCCATTCAGACATTTCCAGATTTTTTGGAGCATTACGGAACTGATCGGAGCAGACACGGGCACCTCCTGCTGATAAAATAAACTAGGGTTCCTGGACAGAACCTGCTTTAAAAGCATAGAGTTAAATATAGCTAACTGGAGGTACATAATGAACAAGAAAAGGATACAGCCAAAGGACCTGATAACTGTGGGAATCTTCTCGGCAATAATGATGGTGGTGTGCTTCGCGGTGTCAATGCTAGGATTTATTCCGATCTTCATTCCGCTGCTGTCCGTGGTAGTCCCGATCGTGGGAGGGATCCCGTTCATGCTTTTCCTGACAAAGGCGCAGCAATTCGGCATGGTCACTATCATGGGACTTATCGTGGGGATCCTCACCGGACTGCTCGGCATGGGCGTGTGGGTCATTCTCACTATGTCGCTGTTCGGCTTCATTGCCGACCTCGTTTTCCGTTCCGGGGAATACAAGAGCTCAGTTAAGAGCATTATCGGCTACGGAGTTTACTCCCTCGGAATGATCGGAAACTATATCCCGATAATATTCGCCCGGGACAGCTATGGGGAAATGCTCCTCGGCAGCGGATTCAGCCAGGAATACGTTGACACCATGATGGGATATATGCCGGACTGGTCGCTGCTTCCGCTGTTCGCCGCAAGCTTCGTTTCCGGAGTTGTCGGCGCACTCATCGGCAAGGCGCTGATGAAGAAGCATTTCGTCCGCGCAGGTATCGCGTGATGGCAGGTACGCTTTCGGCAGTCCGCACGGGGAAGCGCTCGGTATTCGACCCACGCACCAAAATACTGCTGGTCATCATGATCATCGCGATAATGATGAGCGGCGGCGGAATCCTAATTGTGTACCTGCGCTGGGCGCTGATCGCAGTCCCGTTTATTCTCCTGCTGTCGGAACGGAAATTCCGGACAGCGTTCATCTACGCCGGAGTTTATACGATGGCTTACATCTCGCAGATCCTGCTTATGCCGATAGCCACCGGCGCGGTGAATCTGCTGCTGGTGGCGCTGGGTATTGCAGCGCGGTTCATGCCGGGTATCGCGATGGCTTCCTACATGGTCAGCACGACCACTGTGAGCGAGTTCATGGCGGCGATGGAGCGCATGCACATTCCGCAGAAGATAACGATTCCCATGTCGGTGATGTTCCGGTTCTTCCCCACGGTCGGGGAGGAATACGGCAGTATCGGCGACGCAATGAGAATGCGCGGAATACGCTTCTGCGGCGGTAAGCCGGCGAAAATGCTGGAATACCGCATGGTACCGCTTATGATATCCTGCGTAAAGATAGGCGACGAGCTTTCTGCAGCGGCGCTCACCCGTGGACTTGGCGCTCCGGTGAAGCGCACGAATATCTGCAGGATAGGCTTCGGCGCGTGGGACTTAGTCGCGCTGCTGCTGTGCGCAGCTGCATTCGCGGCAATGATAATCAGCAAATTCATCTGACAGGAAGAAAACATGATCGAGATACAGAATGTGAATTTCAGATACAGCGGCGGACGCGACGAGGCGGGTCTGCACAACATTACGCTCACCGTTCCGGACGGGGAAGTACTGCTGGTCTGCGGAGGCTCCGGCTGTGGGAAATCCACGCTGACGCGGCTTGTCAACGGGCTTATTCCGCATTTCTATGACGGGGAGCTTTCCGGAAAGGTGACCGTGAACGGCGTGGATATTGCGGAGGCTCCGCTGTACGACACCGCGAGAATAGTAGGCTCCGTGTTCCAGAATCCGCGGTCGCAGTTCTTCAACGTAGACACCACAAGTGAACTCGCGTTCTCCTGCGAAAACATGGGAATGCCGGAACCTGAGGTGCGCTCCCGAATGGAGAAGGCGGTGGGGGAATTGAACCTCCGTCCGCTGCTGGACCGGAGCATATTCGAGCTGTCCGGCGGCGAGAAGCAGCGTATTGCCTGCGGCTCCGTGAGCACGCTTTCCCCGGCGGTCATGGTTCTGGACGAGCCCACTTCCAACCTTGATTTCCCGGGCATTGAGAGCCTGCGTAAAATCATCGAGATGTGGAAGTCCCAGGGACGCACGGTGATAGTCGCGGAGCACCGCCTGCACTTCCTGCGAGGGGTCGCGGACCGCGTGATCTACATGGATTCCGGGGAGATCATGGAGCAGTTCAGCGGCGCGGAATTCTTCGCGAAGTCAGCCGGATTCTTTGAGCAGCGCGGACTCCGTGTGCCGGAGCTGACCCGGGTGTTCGACCGGGAATTCCCGGAGCACAAACCGACGGGAACCTTTGCGCTGAGGGATCTCAGCTGCTCCTACAAGAGCGGAGTCACGGCGCTCGATATACCGAATGCAGAGCTTCCGCTGGGCTCCGTTATCGCGGTCATCGGAAGCAACGGCGCCGGGAAGACTACGTTCATGCGGTCGTTCTGCGGACTCATTAAGAAGTGCAGGGGAACCCTTGAACCGGGCGGAAAATCGCTCACTTCCCGGAAGCGTATAAAGTGCTGCTACCTTGTCATGCAGGACGTGAATCATCAGCTGTTTACCGAAAGCGTTCTTGATGAAGTTCTGCTTTCAATGGATAACGAGGATATCCCGGCGGCTGAGGAGATACTCCGCAGTCTTGACCTGCTGGAGCTGAAGGAACTCCACCCGATGTCGCTTTCCGGCGGGCAGAAGCAGCGCGTCGCAATAGCGTCGGCACTGGCTTCCGGTCGGGAGTTCATCGTGTTTGATGAGCCGACCAGCGGACTTGATGCCGGGCATATGCAGCAGGCGGCGGAGTGCATTCTCAGACTGAAGGAGCAGGGCAGGAACGTGATGATAGTCACCCATGACCCGGAGTTCATCGCGTGCTGCTGCGATTACGCGGTGAGGATAGAGCGCGGCAGGATCTCGGAGCAGTACTCGCTTGACCGGAGCGGCAGGGAAAGGCTCCGGGAGTTCTTTATCGGAGGTGCGTAATGGTAAGTGTGAACGGCGAGCTTGGCGGCAATATCCGCAAGGTCTGCGAGGACGACATGTGCGGGGTCTATCAGCTGAAGGACGACACCGGCGAGGGACTTATGACGGTCTATCAGGTGTTCCCGGGGTGCATGCTGATATACAACGATTTCCACATGGAGCAGTGGAATTCGCAGTATGTTCCGAACGCAGATATGTTCTGTATCGACCACTGCCGGGAGGGGCGGCTGGAATGGCAGTCCGGCGACCGGTACTTCTACATAGAGGGCGGCGACATGCAGGCGAATTCTCGGCAGAAGCACTGTGGGGATTTCTCGTTTCCGCTGAAGCACTATCACGGGCTGACTGTTGGATTCGACATAAACCAGGCGGAGCAGTCGCTTCCCCACGTCATGGAGGGATTTTCCGTTGATCTGCGGAAGCTCCGGGACAAGTTCTGCGCCAACGATAAGACTTTTGTAATGCGCGCCGGAAAGCAGATAGAGCACGTTTTTTCGGAGCTTTACGACCTGCCGGAGAAGGTGCGCCAGCCGTATTTCAAGATAAAGGTGCTGGAGCTCCTGCTGTTCCTTGACGCACTGGAGATCCCGGAGGCCTGCGGCGAGCGGCAGTATTTCTACAAGGCGCAGGTGGACAAGGCACGGGATATAGTCACGCTGCTGACCTCCGACCTGGAGCGGTGGTACACGCTGGAGGAGATATCCGAGAAATTCGACTTTCCGCTGACGTCGCTGAAAAAGTGCTTCCAGGGAGTTTACGGCTGCACCATCGCCGCATATATGAAGGAATTCCGCATGAATGCCGCGGCAGGAATGCTCAAGCGCACCGACGAGCCGATAATCTCGATAGCCTCCCGGGTGGGATACGACAATCCCGGTAAGTTCGCGGCGGCGTTCCGTTCCGTGCTCGGAGTTACCCCGAGCGAATACCGCAGGCTGAATGCCTGAATGGAGCATTCCGGACGGTATGGAGCTTAAAAGGCGGCTCAGCTGTGCTAACAGGTCATCAAGGCGTTCAGCCAGTCCACGGATTCCTGCCAGAAGTACGCGGACTCCGTGCGCTCGTTCAAGGATTGCATGCTGGCGTGGTTCCGCTCCATCTGGGGCTGATGAGCCTGGGCGGCGCAGTGCGGCGATTTTGTTTCGCGGCTGGAGCAGGGCTGGGACACTCCTGCCGGAGAAGCCGGTGGGAAGCTCTCCGGCGGCGAGCGCCAGCAGATAGCTATTGCCCGGGCAATACTCAAGAACGACCCGGTGGTAATTCTGAACGAAGCGCAGTTACAGTGCTCTATCGCAAGGCTGAGGGCTTTACCTCTACCGCTCGGATTTCCCGGTACAGAAGGATCACGAAGCCTGATAAGGATAGCGCCGTTTGATGGCGCACGATATAGAAATCCGGCGGTGGGATTCCATCGCCGGATTTTTATCAGAGCCCGCGCTGCTTCAGCTTGTGAACCAGCTGCACATAGAATTCCCGAACGTCGAAACCCGGGATATCCTCGCGGTTGAGGTCAATAACGTCTGCGTGGGTGATTCCGCGGCGTCCCGTCGGGTGGAGTACGGTGAAGTTTTCTCCCCAGGGCGCGGAGGTGAGCGCCACAAGTCCGTCGTTGTCGCCGTCGAATTTCTTCACGATCGGGTAGGAGAAATTCAGCGGAAACCGCCCGGACCGTGAGCAGCTCGCGTGGGAGCCTACGCTCTGGTACACTACCCCGGGCATGTCAGGAGTGCTCTCGTTGAAGCTTTCGCAGCGGCTGTTGGTCAGATCGCTGACTGCGGCGAGAAAGTCCGGATCTTCGTCGCCGATACGCATGAACGCGGAATTGTAGATCTTCTCTATGGTGCGCACGAACCTCTCCGGCGCAGTATTCAGCAGATACTCCGCGAAAAGGCAGCCGTGGTGCGGCGTATTGATCGTCGTAAGCGAGGCGACATACTTGTCGCAGCCCAGCCGGGATATCGCGTAACGCGCGTCAAGTCCACCCTTGGAGTGGGCGATGATATTCACCTTGCCGCAGCCGGTTTTTTGCACCAGTTTCTCGATACGCGCGGCAAGTTCCGCGCCGCTCTTCTCGACGGACGCCGCGGACTGCTGCTCGCCGTAGAATACCTCGGCGCCGTTTGCTTCAAGTTCCGCCGGAATGCGCCCCCAGTAGTTCACCAGCTTGCTGTCCCGGAAGAATACCCCGTGCACGAACAGGAGAGGATACTTCGTACGGCAGAGCTGATCGTCCCGGCGGTCGGCGTTTATGACGGCTTTCCGGCAGTCCTCGGCGCACTCGCGGCGGACTTTCCGGTAGATAAGCGCCAGCATGACCAGGTTCGCCGGGGTGACCATTCCCAGGGCGATACCCCAGGCGCGGTACTTTATCCCCAACTGGACGGAGGTGCAGTAAACCCGGATTATTCCGTTCCAGAATATTACCAGTTCCACCAGGAAGAACACGATGCTGAATTCCACGGCAGGCTCCGGAGGGATCTTCCCGGAAAATGCCGCCCATAGAACTGCGCCCTCTATGAGCAGGCAGACCGTGCCCGTAACGAAGAACGCGTGGATATGATCGGAGCCGTTGCCAAGCACCCGGAGCCGCAAAGTAGGATAACTTCTCAGCGAGGGGTAGAAGCTGAATACCACCAGGTATATAAGGAGCAGAACAAGCACGATGATATGCACCGGGAACGGCGCCCTTGCCAGCCAGAGCAGCAGCGGACTGGATATTCCCAGAACGATCAGCAGATAGTTGATGAGCTGAACCATCATATCGGTGCGTTTACCGAAAAGCCTGTGCAGACGGTCGTTGAAATCCCGGACGAACTGCTCCGCCTGGTCGGCGAAGCTCATCATGGCTACAATGAATCTCATGCTTCGCTCTCCGGTATGCCGAAAACAGTGCGCAGCAGCGCCTTTCCGCTTTCGGTGCGGAATATTTTACGGTACGCTGCGGTCACTGCGCTCATGGAAGCTCCGTCCTCGAACAGGTTGACGATGAAATCCGCCTCGATGAGTATTTGCAGATCCCTGCCCTCTATCACGTCGTAGGTGTGATGGTGCGCTATCATGCAGCAGATTCGCTCGATGTCCCGTGGAGTGAACTCCAGCTTCGTAAGTATCTTTTCTGCTTCGGGAGGTCCCAGGCGCTCCTGGAGCTTCCCTCCGCACTCGCCGTACTGCGCCTCCGCCGGCTTTATTCCTATGTCGTGGACTAACGCGGCGCACTCCAGAACGAACAGCTCGTGTTCCGGAAGCTGCTCCCTCAGCCCGATGTACCGGGAGAACGCGTGTACTTTTATAAAGTGCTGAATGCGTCTGGGGTCGCCGGAGAAGTATCCTATCATCATTTCTGTGAGTTGCTGTATCATAATATTACACCTCGCTGTTATTGCCTGTTAATACCTTCTGAAACTTATTGTACCACAAAACACTGAATATTTCAACGTAAAATGCAAAAAATACAGCAGAAAGAAGGTGCAGAGCATGGAAAAAAGCGTTCACACATCGCTGCCGCCGGAGCTTCCGATAGACAAGTCGCTGGCGGTGAACCTGGAGCGGCTCAAGGCGTTCACCGGCGGCTCCAGCGATGTGATAATCAAGGACGGAATGCTGTGCGGAAGCGATATAGCGGTGATAACCTGCGAGGGAATGGCAGACACTGACACGCTGGCGCAGCTGATATACAGCAAGCTGAATAATGTCGATAATAAGGAGCAGCTCCCGCCGGACGAGATAATGGCGCGGCTGTTCGAAAGATACCTCATCGCAGCGGAGCAGCTGGAGATAGCTAACCTCGGGGACCTCACGCTGAAAATGCAGAGCGGATTTGCGATAGTCCTGGTGGACGGCTGCGCCCGGGGAATTGCCATCGGGATCCAGGGCTACCCATCGAGGGGTGTGGACGAGCCTTCCAGTCAGCTGAACGTCCGCGGCAGCCGCGAGGGATTCGTCGAGGTTATCCGCCGGAACATGGCACTGATACGCCGGCGCATTAAATCCCCCACGCTGGTGTTCGAGATGTCGGTGATGGGGGAGAGGAGCAATACGGATATCTGCCTGTGCTACCTGAGCGACAAGGTTTCCCCGGCGCTGTTGGAGCAGGTCAGGCGCCGCCTTGGCGAGGTGAAGCTGAACACAATACTGGAGAGCGGCTATATTCAGCCGTTTCTGGAGGGAAGCGGCGGCTGGTTCTTTTCGGAGTGCGGCACCTGCGAACGTCCGGACAGCTTTGCAGCAAAGCTGTACGAGGGCAGAGTCGGGATACTTGTGGACGGGACTCCGTTCGCACTGACCGTGCCATACCTGTTCATCGAGAATTTCCAGACGATGGACGACTACACCCAGAAGCCGTTTTATGCGCTCTTTATAAGAATACTGCGGCTGACGGCGTATTTCATTACGCTGTTCCTGCCGGGAGCCTATGTGGCGGTGGCGGCGTATTCCCCGGAGATGCTCCCGTCGGCGCTGATACTGAACCTTGCCGCCGCGGAGCAGACTGCACCCTATTCCCTTATGGCGGAGTGTCTGCTGATACACTTCCTGTATGAGATACTCCGGGAAGCCGGGATTCGCCTGCCGCGGCCTATCGGTCATGCGATAGGTGTCGTCGGCGGAATCGTCATCGGCGACATCACGGTGAACGCCGGTCTGGTGGGCGCGCCGATGGTGCTCATCGTGGCGCTGAGCGGACTGTGCAGCTTTGTCGTCCCGGCGCTTTACGAGCGGACGGTGCTGCTGAGGTTCATCTATATTTTTGCCGGCGGTATCTTCGGATTATACGGAATCATGCTGGCGGTGGGCGTCATTATTATAAAGATGTGCTCCCTCAACACCTACGGAGTGCCGTATATGTCGCCTATATCGCCGTTCAATCCTCGCAGCAGCCGGGATATGCTGGCGCGCGCCGGGTGGCGGAGGCTCCAGAAGGGCGACGTCACACTACAGGGACTTAACGGCAGCCACATGAGCAAGGGGTGACCATGCAGGAAAATTCACACAAGATAAGCGCGGCGCAGCTGTTCTGTATTCTGCTGCTCATGCGTATTTCCGCGGAGCTGGTCTATCCCACCAGAGGCGGATTCGGCGGCACGGGACTTGCGGCGGCGGTAACTGCGGAGATTATCCGCTTTGTGGTGGCGCTGCCACTGATCGTGTATTCCTTCAAGGGGCGCGCATTTTACGCCGCTATATGGCGCAGGAACCGCTTCTGGGGCTGGGCTTCGGCAGTGGGTGCGGCATTCCTCCTGGGGGGATTCACGGCGCGCACGGTGGTGTACTCCTCGCAGTTCGCCCAGCGTATCCTGCTGACCAGCACGCCGGTGCTGCTCATCGCACTGCTCCTCCTCGGCTTCGCGGTTTATTCTGCCGTGAAAGGCGCTGAAGCGCAGGCGCGCGCCGGAGTGCTGTTCCTGGCGGCGGCAGCGGTGATTACGCTGCTGGTGATACTCGCGGATATTCCCTATATGAGATTCGACCGGGAACTTCCGCAGTGGACGACGGAACTTTTCGTGACCGACCTGATAGACCGCCTGACGCGCAGCGGTGAATACCTTGTATTTGCGGCGCTTCTGCCCTACGTCCGGGACGGCGGTAAGGCTGAATCCGGGACGCGCTCCGGCGCGGCGGTGCTGTGGTACGCCCTGGCAGGAGTCCTGTCAGCGGCGCTGCTGTGCGTGTTCTTTGGCGCCGTGCTCGGGGAATACCAGAGCATGACGGAATATCCGCTGGCTGCCGCGGCGTCCCTGTCGGATATAGTGCTGTTCAAACGCCTGGACGGAATCACCGGCGCCGTTTGGACACTGGCGGCGGCATTCCGCTGCGGAATGATGCTGTTCTCCGCATTTTCGATTCTCGGGGAATGCCGGAAAAAGGAGGTGGGCGCATGAAACGGTTCCTGTCGTCAGCGGTACTTGCAGGAATAATTCTTCTCTCCGGCTGCGAAGCCACCGAGCTTGGCGGCAGGGCGATAATCCAGGCAGCGGCGATAGACCACGACGGGCATGAATATATCGTCAGCGCACTATTGTTCAGCTCCGGCGGAGGAAGCGGCGGAGAGATCGACCCGTCAAACGAGAATGTGATAAAGGTAACCGGACGTGGCGAAACATTTGCGGCGGCGGTGGACGACATCTCGCTCACCGACGGCAAGGAGATCTATATGAGCGAGACCCGGCTGCTGATACTCGGCAGTGGATTCTCGGAAACCGACGTGATTCCGCTGCTGGAAACCGCCGCCAGGGATATGCGGCTGAGTCTGAACACCATGGTGTGCTGCGCCGACGACCCGGAACTGATCACGGATCTGCACTTTACCGAAGGAATGACCGCCGCTCAGAAACCAGTGGACATGATAGAGAACGCCAACCGCGCAGGAATTTCTCCGAAAGCTGATCTGCTGACGCTGCTCAATAACTCAGCAGTGGGGAGAGAATCCATGATACCGCTGTTTTCGCCGGAGCAGAACGGTTTCGGAATGACCGCCGACGAGGAGGGGCTGACCGCGGTGCTGACCGGAGCCAGGGTGCTCTCCGGGGGAAGGCTGACCTCAAGACTGGACAGCGAATCCACCGCCGGTGCAATGCTGCTTTCCGGTGATTCCGACCGGGTGCCGCTCACATTCTCCCACGGCGGCAGGGAGCACAGCTGCGAGGCGTATTGCATAAAAATCCGGCGGCTAGATTCCGGGGAGGTGCAGGTTTCCGCCAGGCTGCGCCGCAGGAACGGGGAATCCCTGCCCGAGGAGCTGAGGGAAGCCGCTATGATGAAGCTGGATTCCATTATAAACGCGGCGCTTGCCGCTGAATGAATCAGGTGCGGATATCCGAAGGGCTGTCCGCACCCTTTATTTGTGGCTGCAAAGCCGTTCCCAATAACTGTATAGTAAACTTGCACAAAAGGATTATGAAAAAATTGTGCGAGTTTGGATATTTTTTTTCTGAAAACACTTGACTTTTTGGCGAAAACGTGTTAAATTATATTTAGCACTCAGAGAGATAGAGTGCTAAAACCTGAGGAAGGTGGTCAGATTGGATACCAGATCAATGAAAATACTCTCGGCGATAGTTGACGAGTATATCAGAACAGGCGAGCCGGTGGGTTCAAAGGCGCTTGCCGAAAAACCGGACATCTCGGTTTCCTCTGCCACGATCAGAAACACGATGGCGGCTCTTGAGCAGGAGGGTTATCTCGATCACCCACATACCTCCGCAGGAAGAGTTCCCACATATAAGGGCTACAGGTTCTATATCGACAACCTGATGGATCCGCTGCCGCTTGAGCAGAAGGACATGGAGCGTATCGACGGAATGCTTGAAAAGGCGGCTCAGGACAGCAGCTCCTCCCCGGAAGAAGCGATAGTCGAGAGCGCTTCCGCAGCGCTTGCCGAGATCACGAAATGCGCGACGTATTCCACGAACCACGTTTCACAGTTCTCGGTGATCACCAAGGTGGACGTTATCCCGACCGGACGTCGCATGTACGTCCTGCTGATGATAACTAGCACTGGCGCAATAAAGAACCGTGTGTGCCGCATGCAGTTCGACCTTACGAACGAGCAGATGGAGTTCTTCACGAACTTCGTCAGCAAGAACCTCCAGGGCGTGAACCTTGCGGAAATGACCGACGACTACATGAACAGGCTGACCGAGGCTCTCGGCGCTTACATGGTCACGCTTTCGCCGCTGCTTGACGCAGTGTGTGAGCTTTCGAACGACCTCATGCAGGGCAACGTTGACGTACAGGGTCAGAGCAATCTGATCGAATGTCAGGAGTTCCCGGTGATGGACGTTATGAAGTTTCTGGAAAACAAGAACGAGCTTTCAGCGCTGCTGGACAGCACGTTCTCGGGGATCAACATAAAGTTCGGCGGCGAGGACAGCGGAACGTTCGCGATAAGCAACTCAAGCTTCGTGAGCGGCACATATTATAAGGACGGCAAGCCCGCAGGCACATTGGGAGTCATTGGCCCGATGCGGCTGGACTACCGCAGGATAATCCCTTATATCGAATATTTCAGCAACAAGATCACCAGGCTGCTTTCTGAAGACTCGGATAAGCCGCCTCAGATAGAAAGCGAGGTCAAGGACAATGGAGAACAGCGATAGCAAGGATCTGGAGCAGACCGCCCAGACTGAAGAAGCGGCCGTGGAGGAATCCGCAGACGCACAGGTAGTCGAAGAACAGCCGGACGCAGACGAAAAGCTCGCAAAGGAGCTTGCTCAGGTAAAGGATCAGCTTCTCCGGACGATGGCTGAATACGACAACCACAGAAAGCGCACCGCAAAGGAAAAGATGGAGCTTCGTGCGGATATCATTTCCAACGTAGTTTCGGACTTCCTGCCGGTCATGGATAATCTCGAGAGAGCGCTCCAGGCTGAATGCACTGACGAGAACTATAAGCAGGGCGTTCAGATGATCTACGACAGCTTCATGGCAACTCTCACGAAGCTTGGCGTGACCGAGATAGAGAGCGACGGCGCGGAGTTCAATCCCCAGCTGCACCAGGCAGTTCAGAGAGTGGACGACGAGAACATCGAGAGCGGAAAGGTCGCAAAGACCTTCGCCAAGGGCTACAAGATAAACGATAAGGTAATTCGTTTTGCAATGGTAGCCGTTGCAAATTAATCACAGTAAATCAAGAACATTTTCATAGCATGATATCATGCGAACAGAAGAATGGAGGAAATCATTATGGGAAAGATCATTGGTATTGACTTAGGTACAACAAATTCCTGCGTATCCGTTATCGAAGGCGGCGAGCCGGTAGTTATCACCAACTCCGAGGGTTCCAGAACAACGCCTTCCGTTGTAGCTTTCACTAAGGACGGCGAGCGTCTGGTTGGTCAGCTGGCAAAGAACCAGGCTGTTACAAACCCTGAAAAGACCGTTATCTCCATCAAGCGCCACATGGGCAGCGATTATAAGGTAGATATCGACGGCAAGAAGTACACCCCTCAGGAGATCTCCGCTATGATACTTCAGAAGCTCAAGGGCGACGCTGAAGCATACCTCGGCGAGAAGGTAAACGACGCTGTTATCACCGTTCCGGCATACTTCACCGACAGCCAGCGTCAGGCTACCAAGGACGCAGGTCAGATCGCAGGTCTTAAGGTACACAGAATCATCAACGAGCCGACAGCCGCTGCACTGGCTTACGGCATTGACAAGGAAGAAGAGCAGAAGATCGTTGTTTACGACCTCGGCGGCGGTACTTTCGATGTATCCGTGATCGAGATCGGCGACGGCGTTCAGGAGGTTCTCGCAACCGCTGGTAACAACCACCTGGGCGGCGACGACTTTGACCAGAGAGTAATTGACTACCTCAAGGGCGAGTTCAAGAAGTCCGATGGAATCGACCTCAGCAGCGACAAGTTCGCAATGCAGAGATTAAAGGACGAGGCTGAGAAGGCTAAGATCGCGCTCTCCAACTCAACTTCCGTAAACGTAAATATCCCGTATATCACCGCTGACGCTACTGGTCCTAAGCACCTGAACGTAACCCTCACAAGGGCTAAGTTCAACGAGCTGACCGCTGACCTGGTAGAGTCCACAATGGGTCCGCTGAAGCAGGCTATCTCCGATTCCGGCCTTGACAAGAGCGAGATCGACAAGATCCTTCTGGTCGGCGGTTCCACAAGAATCCCGGCAGTTCAGGACGCTGTAAAGAACTTCCTCGGCAAGGAGCCGTTCAAGGGTATCAACCCTGATGAGTGCGTTGCAATCGGCGCTTCTATCCAGGGCGGTGTGCTCAACAAGGAAGTCACCGGTCTGCTGCTGCTCGATGTAACTCCTCTGTCCCTCGGTATCGAAACCGCAGGCGGCGTTTGCACAAGAATGATCGAGCGTAACACCACCATTCCTACAAAGAAGAGCCAGATCTTCTCCACATATTCCGATAACCAGCCGAGCGTTGATATCAACGTACTCCAGGGCGAGCGTGAGTTCGCTAAGGACAACAAGTCCATCGGTACTTTCCGTCTGGACGGTATCGCTCCGGCTCCCCGTGGAATCCCGCAGATCGAGGTTACTTTCGATATTGATGCGAACGGTATCGTAAACGTAACCGCTAAGGATCTGGGCACCGGCAAGGAGCAGCACATCTCCATCACCGCTTCCACCAACATGAGCAAGGACGATATCGATAAGGCTGTCAAGGAAGCTGAGCAGTTCGCAGCAGAGGACAAGAAGCGTAAGGAGGACGTTGACACTCGCAATGAGGCAGACCAGATGGTTTACCAGATCGAGAAGTCAATGACCGATTTCGGCGACAAGGTAACAGAGGACGACAAGGCTAAGGTACAGCCGAAGCTGGACGCTCTCAAGGAAGCGCTCAAGGGCACTGATATTGAAGCAATCAAGACCGCCAAGGACGAGCTCCAGAAAGAGTTCTACGAGGTAGCCGGAAAGATCTATCAGGCTCAGGGTGCGGCTGCTGGCGCTGACGGCGCAGCTCCTCAGCAGGATAATGGTCCTGTTGACGGCGAAGTCATCGACGAATAATCACTAAGGTAATACACGGCGCCTTGAGGTCTTTCCAAACCCCAGGGCGCTTTGGGTTAATTCGGAATTCGTGCAGGGAAGCTCCCGGTGGAATGTCCATATTCCGAATTATGAATTCCGAGTTAATATGGGGGTTGATACTTAATGGACAAGAAAGATTACTATGAGGTACTGGGGCTGAAAAAGGGCGCCACTGACGCCGAGATAAAGAAGGCGTACCGCCAGATGGCGAAGAAATACCACCCTGACCTCAATCCGGACGACCCGGAGGCTGAGGCTAAATTCAAGGAGGTCAACGAGGCGAACGATGTCCTCTCCGACCCCCAGAAGAAGGCAAGATACGATCAGTTCGGATTCGCAGGCGTTGACCCGAGCTACGGCGCTGGTCAGGGCACCGGCGGTGGCGGCGGATTCGGCGGCTTTGGAGGATTCACCGGCGGATTCAGCAGCGGCGACGGCATAGACCTGGGCGATATATTCGACAACATCTTCGGCGGTGGATTCTCCGGCGGCTCCAGGACCAACACGAACGGACCGCGCAGAGGCTCTGACATTGTGGTATCCCTGAGCATAAGCTTCATGGAGGCGTGCAAGGGAATCACCCACGACATCGAGATCAACCGCGTTGAGCCGTGCGACGAGTGCGGCGGCTCCGGCGCCAAGAAGGGAACCCAGGCAAAGACCTGCCCCGACTGCCACGGCACCGGTAAGGTCAACGTGCGCCAGCAGACCATGTTCGGCATGATGCAGTCCACGCGCGCGTGCTCCAAGTGCATGGGCAAGGGCAAGATCATCGACACTCCCTGCCCCAAGTGCTCAGGAAACGGAGTGGTTCAGAAGAAGGTCACGATCTCCGTCAACATTCCGGCTGGTATTTCCGACGGGCAGACAATCCGCCTGAGCGGAAAGGGCAATGCCGGCTCCGGCGGCGGACCTCGCGGCGACCTCAAGGTTCGTATTTCCGTGCGCCAGGATAAGGTGTTCGAGCGCGACGGCGACAATATAATCATCGAGGTTCCGCTGACCTACACGCAGGCGGCGCTCGGCGCGGAGATAGACATTCCCACTATCGACGGTACGATGAAGTACACGATACCTGCTGGAACTCAGCCCGGAAAGGTATTCACGATCCGCGGCAAGGGCGTTCAGCACTGCCAGCGCAACGGCCGCGGCGATCAGCTGGTACAGGTTTCCGTGGAAGTACCCACAAATCTCAACAAGAAGCAGAAGGACGCACTCCAGGCGTTCGAAGCTACCCTTGACGAGAAGAATTATTCCCGACGCACCAGCTTCTTCGACAAGATAAAGGACATTTTCAAGCAGTGATCCAAAAATCTTACCGCCCCCTCGGGGGCGGTTTTCTTTTGTTTTCTCCGTAAATCGCCGGATATCTTCGGTTTTTTGTGATTTTTATGCTGTTTACCTATTGAAAATAGAGAGGATTTGTGGTAAAATATAATCTGAGTTATTATGTACAGGTACACCTGAGTAAACTGTACCATTACAGAAAGGACGCACCTATTGGTGTGCAGGGTGGAGATATATGGCTAAGTTAAAGGTTGCAGTGCTGTTCGGAGGGGCTTCGAGCGAGCACGATGTTTCCCTGGTTTCGGCATATTCCGTGCTGAACAATATCCCGAAGGATAAGTACGACGTGATGTGTATCGGTATCACCAGGAAGGGGCACTGGATGTACTACCCCGGCGAATACGAGGATATAAAGAACGGCGAGTGGGAGAACAATCCCGACAACTGCACTGCGGTCATCAGTCCGGATACAGTCGGCAAGGGAGTACTCCTGCTGGGGGCTGACGACAAGTGCTACCTGCGCAAGGTGGACGTGGTGTTCCCGGTGCTGCACGGCAGATTCGGCGAGGACGGTACGGTGCAGGGACTGTGCGCTCTTGCCGGTATTCCCTGCGTCGGCTGCGACATGACAAGCAGCGCAGACTGCATGGACAAGGCAATAACGCACACGATCCTTGACGCGGCAGGTATCCGCACCGCGCCATACTGTTATGTTACACGCAGTTCGCTTTACGATATTGATGGAGCCTGCGAGGACATTGAGAAGAAACTAGGCGGATATCCCATGTTTGTGAAGCCGGCATGTGCAGGCTCCTCCGTGGGAGTAACCCGTGCCGCTGACCGCGAGGCGCTCAAGAACGGTATTAAGATTGCATTCGCTCACGGTGAGAAGGTGGTCATCGAAACCGAGATAATCGGCAAGGAAGTCGAGTGCGCCGTTCTCGGAAACGGCGAGAATCTGATAGCTTCCATTCCGGGGCAGATAACCCCGGCGGAGGAATTCTACGATTATGACGCAAAGTACAAGCTCGGGACTTCCGTGCTGGATATTCCGGCGAAGATATCTCCGGAGATGACCGAGGAGCTCCGTGCGACTGCGAAAAAGGCGTTCATCGCAATGGGGTGCAGCGGATTCTCCAGGGTGGATTTCTTTGCGACTGAGGACGGGCTGGTGCTGAACGAGATCAACACCATTCCGGGATTCACGCCGATAAGCATGTATCCGAAGCTTATGGCGAACATGGGGATAGAGTACGGAGAGCTGCTTGACAGGCTGATCGAGCTTGCCATTGAGAAGAACTCCGAAAACTGACCGGGAGTGATGAATTTGGGAAACAACGCAAATATCAGAATGATAGTAAAGCAGACCGCCGACGGCGCCACGGACAGCTCCGAGCTGTTCACCAAGGGCGAATTCCGGGAGCATGGCGGCAGCTATTTCATAGACTACGACGAGAGCGAGGCAACGGGCTACGAGGGAAGCCATGTTCAGCTGCGTATCGGGCAGGAGGACGAAACCATCACCATGACCCGTACCGGCAGGGCGTTTTCTGCGCTGGTTTTTGAGAACGGCAAGCGGCATTTCTGCCACTACGGCACGGAATACGGCGACTGCATGATCGGGATTTCCACCAACGAACTGCGCAACGGAATTACCGGCGACGGCGGAGAAATATACGTCCGCTACACGATAGACGTGAACTCCGGGCTTATGCTCACGAACGAGATAACTATCCACGTCAAGCCACACGGCAATGAAATATAATTATAATAAGAGGAGATAACAGGAATGTACAACGCAGTAGAATACGCAAAGGCACAGGTCAAGGAAATGATCATGGGCGCGCTCGGCAGGCTGGTGTCGGATGGAAAGATCCCGGCAGAGCCGCTGCCGCCTTTCCAGGTAACAATCCCGGCGGACAACAGCCACGGCGATTTCTCAGCCAACACGGCTCTTGTTTCCGCAAAGGCGCTGAAGAGCAACCCAAGAGCGATCGCGCAGATGATCGCGGATTCCGTGGAATTCGCCGGAACCGACTTCAGTAAGGTCGAGGTCGCAGGCCCCGGATTCCTGAACTTCTTCATCGGCGAGAGCTGGTTTGAGGGCGTTGTCCGGAATGCTGTCGCAATGGGCGACGACTACGGCAAGACTGACCTGGGCAAGGGCAAGCGTGTTCTGGTGGAGTTTGTTTCTGCGAATCCGACCGGACCCATGCATATAGGCAACGCGCGCGGCGGCGCGCTGGGCGACAGCCTTTCCTCCCTGCTCCAGGAGGCTGGCTACGAGGTCAGCCGTGAATTCTACATCAACGACGCAGGCAACCAGGTGGCAAAGTTCGGCAAGTCCCTTGACCTGCGCTACATGCAGCTGTGCAGCGAAGCCGGTCAGAAGATCATCGCGGAGTGCGGCGGCGATATGGAGAAGCTGACAAAGACTATCTACGACCAGACCGCCACCCCGGACGAGGAGGGCAATATTCCCGAGGAACAGAAGAATTTTCCGTTCACCATGCCCACCGACGTTTATCTTGGCATGGATATAATTGAGCATGCGAAGAATTACTACGACCTGCACGGCAGAAAGGCTCTTTCTGAGAAGCCCGAGGAGGAGCGCCGCAAGGCACTGGTGGATTATGCACTTCCGCTGAACGAGCAGCGCCTTGAAACCGACCTGCTGAAGTACCGCATCAAGTACGACAACTGGTTCAAGGAGAGCACGCTCCACAACAACGGCGCAGTAAAGGCGGTCATTGAGAAGCTCAAGGCAGGCGGTCACACCTATGAGAAGGACGGCGCACTCTGGCTGAAGGCTACCGATTTCGGCGGCGACCAGGATTTCGTACTGGTACGCTCCAACGGATTTCCGACCTACATCGTGCCGGATATCGCGTATCACTACGACAAGCTCATCACCAGAAACTACGACAAGGCGATAAACGTGCTCGGCGCAGACCACCACGGCTATGTACAGCGCATGAGGATCGCACTCTCCGCCCTTGGGATAGACGAGAAGCGCCTGGACGTCGTTATCATGCAGATGGTAATGCTTATCCGCGACGGAAAGCCCTGCAAGCTCAGCAAGCGCTCCGGCAAGGCTATCACGCTGACTACGCTGCTTGACGAAGTTCCGATTGACGCAGCGAGATTCGTGTTCAATCAGCGTACCGCCGACACCCATCTGGAGTTCGACCTCGACCTCGCGGTGGAGGAATCCAGCAAGAACCCCGTGTTCTACGTTCAGTACGCTCACGCGAGAATTTGCAGCATAATCCGCAGGCAGGCGGAGGAAGGCGTACAGTACGAGGGCGGCGCAGTATCATACAGCGACCCGGCGGAGCTGGCGCTTATCCGCAAGATCGCGGAAATGCCCGAGATGATCAACTCCGCGGCGAAGGACTACGATCCCTCCGCGCTGACCAGATATTCCTACGAGCTGGCGCAGGCATTCCACAAGTTCTACGACAGCTGTCCGATAAAGGGCGCGGAGGAGCCGGTGAAGCTCTCCCGACTGGCGCTCTGCATTGCGGCAAAGACCGCCCTCAAGAATGTACTCACCCTGCTCAAGGTTGAGGCTCCCGAGAGAATGTAAGCCATGTTCAAGCAGGAAAGAAAATACTATGCCCGTGCATTCCTGTATGCGCTGGCGATGGCAGGGGTGCTCCTGCTGCCGTTCGTGATAATCGACAGAGGATTCTTCGTGTATTACGGCGACTACAACGCGCAGCAGATGCCCTTCTACAAGACCTGTATCGAGGCGGTGCAGTCCGGGAATTTCGGCTGGAACTGGAAAACCGACCTCGGAGCGAATTTCGTAGGCTCCTACAGCTTCTACACGCTGGGAAGCCCGTTCTTTTGGTTCGCGGCGCTGTTCCCGGTGGCGATATCGCAGTATCTGATGGCGCCGCTGCTGGCGCTGAAGATCGCGCTTTCGTCGCTCTTTGCGTTCGTGTTTATCCGCAGATTTGTGACGAAGCCGCAGAACGCTCTTATCGGAGGTCTGCTTTATGCGTTCTCCGGATACTCGATGTACAATATCTTCTTCAACCACTTCCACGAGGCGATAGTGTTCTTTCCGCTTCTGCTGATCGGTCTTGAGGAAGCTGTTGTGAACAAGCGCCGCGGCGCCCTGGCGCTGGCGGTGGCTATAAACGCGTTCGTGAATTACTTCTTCTTCATCGGGGAGTGTATCTTCCTGGTGCTGTATTTCATCGCAAGACTGATAGGCGACAGCCGCTTCCGCTTTGGCGTGAGGGATTTTTTCTGCCTGGCGTTTGAGGCGGTCTGCGGTGTGCTTATCGCAGGGATCCTGTTTGTTCCGTCTATATTCCAGGTGCTGGACGTGCCGCGTTCGACATCTATGCTGAACGGCTGGGACTTCCTGTTCTACAACAAGAACCAGCGCTATGGACTGATTCTTGAGGCAATGTTCTTTCCGGGAGAGATCCCGGCTCGCTCCTCCATGTTCGAGAGCGCGGACGCAAAATGGAGCAGCGTGGCGCTGTTCCTGCCGCTGTTCTCCCTCTCAGGAGTCCTTGCGCTGGTGAAGGGAGCCTCCACCGAGGCTTCGCGGCGCATGAAGTGGCTGCGGATACTGCTTCCGGCATGCTTCGTCATCACGATGATACCGGGACTGAACTCCTCGTTCGTCCTGTTCAACTACAGCTTCTACACCCGGTGGTGGTATATGCCGGAGCTGCTCTGCGCACTGGCGACCGTCTATGTGCTCGAGCACGAGGAATTCGACCTCAAGTTCGGCGTGAAGTTCTGCGCCGTGGCTGTGGTGCTCATCTCCCTGCTGGCGGTGTTCTTCCCGATGAAGGACAAGGAAACCGACCAGATACTTCCGAGGATAGCCGTGAAGATTTCCCCGGCGGTGTTCGTGAATATCGGCATTGCGATCGCAATGACCGTTGTGGCATTCAGCATGCTCCACTGGCGGAAGCGCGACAGCGCTGCGAAATTTACGAAAAAGGTGACTGCTGGAGTTGTCGTGTGCTCAATGGCGCTTGGGTATTATTTCGTAAGCTACGGCAGGATCCTGGGACCGTATCTCGGGGACTACAACAGCAAGGTTTCCGCGCAGATACACATTGACGACCCGGAATTTCACCGCATGGAATCCCTGGACAGTCTGAACAACATCAACATGCTGTGGGATATGAGCTCCCTCAAGAGCTTCACCAGTATTATCCCCAGCTCCACGTTCGACCTGTACGACCTCCTGGGAATCGAGCGTTCGGTGAACTCCAACCCCAAGACGGAGAACTACGCGCTGCGCTCCCTCACGAATGTGCGCTATCTTATCGTATCGCAGAATACGGACGAGAAGAAGCTGGACGATGCGCTGAAGGATATGCCGATGTTCGAATTCATGGAGGAGCAGGACGGTTACGACATCTATCGCAATACCGTGGCGCTTCCCATGGGATACGCGTACGACACTTATATTCTGGACTCCGACGCGAAAAAGCAGACCAAGGTGGATAATCTGATGGTCGGCAGCGCGATTCTGACCGAAGAGCAGGCGGAGAAGTACTCCGACATACTCCTGGAAAGGAAGCCGGAGAGCCTGAACGATGAGCAGAGATACGAGCGGTTCCTTACCGACGCGGAGGAGCGCCAGGCGCTGGGCGCAAAGCAGTTCAGCGTGAACAGCAGCGGATTCACTGCCGTGACGGATTATACTTCCGAAAAACTCATGGTGTTCAGCGTGCCCTATGACAAGGGCTGGAGCGGAACTGTGTCCGTACAGGGAGCCGCGCCCCAGGCGCTTGAGGTGGATAAGGTCAACGGCGGATTCATCGGCGTGCGTATTCCGGCAGGCGTGTGCGAGATCAGCTTCACCTATAAGACCCCCGGCGGAAGCCTGGGAATCATCTGCACAGTGGCTGGAATAGTGCTGTTCGGCGGATATATCCTGCTGTGCTATTTCATCATCAAGCGCAGACCGGTGCGCTACGCTCACCTGTATCCCGTTGACCAGAACGACGGCGTGAAGGCGCACAGTTCCTATATTCAACAGCTGTCGAAGCAGATCTACGACTTCCCGGAAAAGGGAGTGGTGAAGGCGGACAGCGAGAACGAACTGTCCTGGCCGGATGTCGAGGAGAGCTTCATGGACCGGGAGCGGTATGATTTCAAGAGCCGCAAGCCCAGGCCGAGGACTTCCCACATAACCGAGGAGGACGAGGCTTTCAACGTCATGAAGGAACTCGACGAGAAGAAGAACAGCAGCGACGACGGACTTTAAGGAGAATGAAATGGGCCATCTTGAAGAAAAGACCATATCCAGTGAACAGAAGTTCGATGGAAAGATAGTCAAGCTTTACGTTGACAAGGCAGAGTTGGAGGACGGTAAGATAGTCACCCGTGAGGTGATCCGCCACCCGGGCGGAGTATGCGTGCTTCCCCTGACGGACAAAAACGAGGTGCTGTTTGTGCGGCAGTTCCGCTATCCGCACCAGACGGTGCTGCTGGAGATCCCGGCAGGAAAGCTGGAATACGGCGAGAGCCATCACGAATGCGGACTGCGTGAGCTGAAGGAGGAAACCGGCTGCACCTGCGACGACTACACCTATCTCGGCAGCCTTATCCCGACTCCGGCGTACTGCGGCGAGGTTATCCATATGTACCTTGCCCGGGGACTGCATTCCGGCAGCCAGAAGCTGGACGATGGTGAGTTCCTCGAGGTGGAGAAGATACCGCTCGATGAAGCGGTCGCAATGGTAATGCGCAACGAGATTCAGGATTCCAAGACCCAGATCGCGCTGCTCAAGACAAAAATGCTCCTGGAGAGAAAATGATTAACCGGGCGAGGAACACTCGCCCGGCACGGTCATGAGATATACTGCCTGTAAGCCTCGATAATGCTGTTTTCGAGGGCGCTGCGGGCGTTGGTGCTTATCGGATGGATTATGTCCCGGTATACGCCGTGTTCCTCCCTGCGGCTCGGCATTGCCACGAACAGCCTGTCGTCACCCTGCACGACCTTGATGTCGTGGATAGCGACGGCGTTGTCAAGCGTGACCGAAACCACGGCGCGCAGCCGTCCGTCGTGCATTGTTTTTCTGATTTTAATGTCGCTTATTTCCATGAGAAACCTCCATTGTTTTTTGGTTTTATTGTGGGAATTTTTGCGGATAATATTCATACAATTATTGTAATAACTATCCCGAAAGAAGGAGTTTTACCGTGGAAGATTTTCTTACTGGAAAAAAGCACATTCACTTTATCGGCATAGGCGGCTCGGGAATGTACCCCCTGGCACAGATCCTGCATTCCCAGGGGTATTACCTCACCGGCTCGGATAATAACGAAACCGCCACCCTGGACGCAGTGCGCAAGATGGGTATTCCGGTGCATCTGGGGCATTCCCCGGAGAACATCATGGGTGCTGACCTCATCGTGCATACCGCGGCGATAATGGCGGATAATCCCGAGCTCATCGCGGCAAAGAACAGCGGAGTCCTCACCGTGGAGCGCAGCGAACTCCTCGGGCTTGTCACCAGCTGGTACAGCAAGGCGTTCTGCGTCAGCGGAACCCACGGAAAGACTACAACCACCTCCATGCTGACGCATATCCTGCTGGCGGCTGGCATCGACCTCTCCGCAGTTATCGGCGGTAAGCTGAAAGCCATCGGCGGAAGCGGCAGGGCAGGCAAGAGCGAATACATGGTCTGCGAGGCGTGCGAATTCGTGGATACGTTCCTCAAGCTGTTCCCGAACATTTCGATAGTTCTGAACATCGACCGCGACCATTTGGATTACTTCAAGACGATGGAGAATCTCAAGCTGAGTTTCTCAAAGTTCTGCAAGAAAACCACGGATCTAGTCATTGCCAACGGCAGCGACGCAAATACGATGGAAGCCGTGAATGCGAGCGGTACGGCGGCGCGTGTGATTACTTTCGGCAAGTCTGCGGACTGCGACTTCTACCCGGAGAACATACAGCACATCGCGGACTTCCGCACGGAGTTCGACCTCATGCACCACGGCGAGAAGCTGGAGCATATCACGATACGCGTTCCGGGGATCCACAACGTGTACAATGCGGTCGCAGCCTGTGCGGCGGCGTATTCTGCCGGAATCCCGGCGGAGGCGCTCCGGGAGGGACTGGATAAGTTCGGCGGCGCAATGCGCAGATTCGAGCGCCTTGCGGAAATCAACGGCGTCACCATCGTGGACGACTACGCACACCACCCGGCGGAGATCGCGGCAACGCTGAAAACCGCAAAGGAAATGAGCTTCAAGCGCGTGTGGGCGGTGCACCAGCCGTTCACCTATTCACGCACGGCAATGCTGCTCGACGAGTTTGCGCAGGCGCTTTCCATTGCGGACAGGGTAGTCCTGACTGAGATCATGGGCAGCCGTGAGAAGAACACCTATAACATCTATTCAAAGGACCTCGCAGCGAAGATCGACGGCTGCGTATGGTACACCGGCATGGAGGAGGTCGCGCAGTACGTCGCGGCGAACGTCCAGCCCGGGGATCTGGTAATAACGCTCGGCTGCGGCGATATCTATAAGGCGGCTGACAGGATAATTGAAATATTAAAGGGAGAATAAGGAGCACTGAATGTTTGAACTGAAAAAGACCGAGGGACGCGCACGCCGCGGATTATTCACAACTCCGCACGGCGCGATAGAAACGCCGTTTTTCATGAACGTAGGGACCGCCGCCGCGATAAAGGGCGGCATATCCTCCGTTGACCTCAAGGGACTCAAGACGCAGGTGGAGCTGTGCAATACCTACCATCTGCACCTCCGCCCGGGGGACGATGTGATATACAAGATGGGCGGACTGCACAAGTTCATGAACTGGGACAAGCCTATACTGACGGACAGCGGCGGATTCCAGGTGTTCTCCCTGGCGAAGCTGCGCAAGATCAAGGAAGAGGGCGTGTACTTCGCGAGCCACATCGACGGCAGGCGCCTGTTCATCGGTCCGGAGGAGAGCATGCAGATACAGTCACACCTGGCGTCAACCATTGCGATGGCGTTTGACGAGTGCGTGGAGAATCCTGCTCCGAGGGATTACGTCCAGCGCTCCGTGGAGCGTACCACAAGGTGGCTCCAGCGCTGCAAGGACGAGATGGCGCGGCTGAACTCCCTGCCGGAAACCATCAACAAGCAGCAGATGCTGTTCGCAATAAACCAGGGCGGTACCTACGATGATATCCGCGTGGCGCATATGCAGACCATTTCCCAGATGGACCTCGACGGCTACGCTATCGGCGGACTTGCGGTCGGAGAGCCTACCGAGGATATGTACCATATCCTGGACGTAGTTCTGCCGCATGCGCCGGTGGACAAGCCCCGTTACCTCATGGGCGTGGGAACTCCGTCGAATATTATCGAGGGAGTTTACCGTGGAATCGACATGTTCGACTGCGTAATGCCGAGCAGAAACGCGCGTCATGCCACGATATTCACCTGGGACGGCATAATGCATGCAACAAACAAGTGCTACGAACTGGACGACAAGCCGCTCGATCCCAAGTGCGACTGCCCCACCTGCCGGAATTTCAGCCGCGCCTATATCCGCCACCTGTTCAAGGCAGGCGAGCAGCTGGGCGGCAGACTTGCGGTGCAGCATAATCTGTATTTCTACAACACACTCATGGAGAAGATACGGGACGCGCTGGACGAGGGCAGGTTTGAGGAATTCCGCAATGAGTATTCCGCGAAGCTTGCAACGCTTGTAGACAAGGGGTAACGACATGAAGCTGATAAGCATAGGCTTCGGCAATACCGTGAACGCCGACAGGATAGTCGCGGTGGTGAGTCCTGAGGCGGCTCCCGTGAAGCGCATCGTGCAGCTTGCCAAGGATAATGGCACGGCGATCGACGCTACCTGCGGCAGGCGGACAAAATCCGTCATAATCTGCGACAGCGGACATGTTGTGATGTCCGCGCAGACGCCGGAAACAATATCCGGAAAAACTTCCTCCGACGAGGAGTAAAGCATATATTCAGACATAAAAGGAGAAACATCATGGAAAAGGGTCTGCTTTTTGTAGTTTCCGCGCCGGCAGGCTGCGGTAAGGATACGATTCTTGAACAGCTGTTCAAATGTACGGAAAATGTCGGATATTCTGTATCTGCAACGAGCCGCGCTCCCAGGGAGGGCGAGGTGGACGGAGTGCATTACCACTTCCGCACCCGTGAGCAGTTCGAGCAGATGATAAAGAACGAGGAAGTGCTGGAGTACACCGAGTACTGCGGCAACTATTACGGCACGCCCAGAAAGGCTGTCGAGGACATGCTCAGCGCTGGCAGGGACGTTATCCTCAAAATAGAGGTAGAGGGCGCCATGAACATCAGGCGCCAGTTCCCGGAGTGCTGCCTGGTATTTATCCTGCCGCCCTCCATGCATGAGCTGGAGCGCCGCCTGAGAAAGCGCGGCACCGAAACCGAGGAGAAGATAATTGAGCGCACCGCCCAGGCGCGCGAGGAGCTGAAGTTCGCCGAGAACTACGACTACCTCATCGTGAACGGCGAGCTTGAAAAGGCTGTGGACGACCTCCGGGCGGTAATTGAGGCGGAGAAGCTGCGCAAGGTACGCCGCATGCCGCTGCTCGACGCACTCCGGGCAGAATGATAGAAGCAGTCCAGGCGGCGGTGGAGGGAACTGCATACAGTTTCGACATGCTGTTCACTTACCTTGTGCCGGAGAGCCTTTACGGGAAGATTTCCGCAGGAATGCGCGTGGTCGTGCCCTTCGGCAGGGGCAGCCAGAGCCGCGTGGCGCTGGTGTTCTCCGTGGAGCCTGCGCCGGAGGAACGCACGAAGCTGAAATTCGTAAGCTCCATCGCGGACAGCGAGCCGGTCATTTCCACGGAAATGCTGCACCTGTGCAAGTGGATACGCGACAACACGTTCTGCACATATTTTGACGCATTCAGGGCGATTCTTCCGCCGGGGCTGAGCTATACTCTGCAAACGAGGTATGAGCCGGTCAACGGGTTTTCCGGCGAACTGGACATGAATGAGCGACAGCTGCTGGAGCGTATTTCGCAGCTCCGGGAGCGCTACTCCCCGGACGCCGCGGACAGGTCGCTGCTGAAATCGCTGACGGAAAAGGGCGCAGTCCGGGAATCCGAGCTGCTGAAGCGCCGGGTCGGCGATGAAACTACACTCATGGTTAAAATCGCGGAGCAGCCCGAGGGTGCGGAATCCCCGAAGCTCACGCCGAAGCAGAAGCAGGTGATCGCGTTTCTGGAGGAGAACTCAGCGGCTTCCGTGCACGAGGTGTGCTATGCGCTGAACATCACCGCGGCGGTGGTGAAGCGGCTGGTGGAAAAGGGGATACTCGAGGAATACGAGTACCAGGTGTTCCGTTTGGAGAACACCGTCAGCAAGACTGAAAGTCCGTCCGATATAGTGTTCTCCCCGAAGCAGCAGGCGGTATTTGACGGCTGCCTGTCGCTGATGAACTCCGATCAGCCCAAATGCGCGCTGCTCCGGGGAATAACCGGCAGCGGCAAGACGTCGGTATTCATCCGGCTGATCGACGAAGCCGTGAAGCAGGGGAAATCCGCCGTCATGCTGGTGCCGGAGATATCCCTGACTCCGCAGATGGTGGGGAAGTTCCGGCGGCTGTTCGGCGACGAGGTGGCAATACTCCACAGCAGCCTGTCACTGGGGGAGCGCGCGGACGAATACACGCGCATTCGCACCGGCAGGGCGCACATAGTCGTCGGAACGCGCAGCGCGGTATTCGCCCCGGTGCAGAATCTTGGGATCATCGTCATCGACGAGGAGGGGGAAAGCTCCTACAAGTCCGAGAGCGCCCCGAGATACCATGCCCGGGACATCGCGAAGCAGCGCTGCTTCTGGCACGGAGCGTTCCTGCTGCTGGCTTCCGCGACTCCGTCGCTGGAAAGCTACTACAACGCTAAGACAGGGCGCTACAGCCTGTTTGAGCTGGACGAGCGGTATAACAACGCGGTCCTCCCGGAAGTCTACATCGTGGACATGCGTATTGAAGCGCAGAACGGGAATCACTCTGCGTTCAGCATGCCGCTGATAGAAGAAATGCAAAAGAACCTCGAACGGGGGGAGCAGTCGATACTGCTCCTCAACCGCCGGGGATATCACACGAGCGTGCGCTGCGCCACCTGCGGCAAAGCGCTGGAATGCCCGAACTGCGCGCTTCCGCTGACCTACCATAAGGCGAATGGCGCGGTGATATGCCACTACTGCGGATATTCCCACACACTGGGGAATATCTGCCCCTCCTGCGGAAGCAGATTCCTGATGATGAAGGGTACGGGCACGCAGCGTATTGAGGACGAGATTTCCGAGCTGTTCCCGACGGCGCGGATACTCCGTATGGACGCTGACACGACTGCGGCGAAAAACGCATTCGAGAGCAAGTTCAAGGCGTTCGCCGCCGGGGAATACGACATAATTGTCGGCACTCAGATGATCGCCAAGGGACTGGATTTCCCGAACGTGACCCTGGTCGGAGTCCTGCGCACCGACAACAGTCTGTACGCCGGGGATTTCCGGGCGTATGAGCGCACATTCTCGCTGATAACCCAGGTCGTCGGCAGGGGAGGGCGAGGCGGAAAGCGCGGCAGGGCGCTGATACAGACCTTCACGCCGGAGCACTATGTGCTCAATCTGGCAGCGAACCAGAACTACCCGGATTTCTACGCCGAGGAGATCGAGCTGCGGCAGGCAATGCTGTATCCGCCGTTCTGCGATATCGTGGTGATCGGGCTGACTTCCCTCATCGACGAGGAGTGCAGCCGCGCCGCGCTGAGAATACGGGATATGCTGGAGAAGCGCCACACCGAGGACTGCCCGGATATTCCGCTGAGGATACTGGGACCGGCACGAAACGTAATTGGAAAGGTCAACGGGCGCTACCGCTGGCGGCTCATACTGAAGTGCAGGAATTCCGCGCCGCTGCGGCGGCTGGTGGAGCAAACGCTGAAGGAAGCCGGAGCGGACAAGTCGTTCAGAAATACCGCGGTATTCGCGGACATGAACGGCGACCCGTAAAATAGAAAGGACGATAGACATGGCATTAAGGCAGATAGTGAAATTCGGGGAGGACATACTCCGCAAGAAGAGCAGACCTGTTACTAATTTCGACGAGCGCCTGTGGACGCTCCTTGACGACATGGCGGAAACCATGCACTCCAAGGACGGCGCAGGGCTGGCGGCGGTTCAGGTGGGAGTACTCCGCCGGGCGGTGGTTATAGACGTGCACGACGAGCACGGGGTAATCGAGTTGATAAATCCCGAGATAGTGTCCGCCGAGGGTACTCAGTGCGGCAGCGAGGGCTGTCTTTCCGCCCCGAACATGTGGGAGGAGGTCGAGCGCCCGAATATCGTCACCGTAAAGGCGCAGGACAGGCACGGCAAGGAGTTCACCATGACCGGCAGCGCGCTGCTGGCAAGGGCGTTCTGCCACGAGCTTGACCACCTGGACGGAGTGCTTTTCATCGACCATGTAAAGAGCGGCGGAGTCCCGGAACACCAGAATATTACAGCAAAGTAAAGGGGAATACACATGGCAGTACTTGAAATATTGCAGTTCGGAAATGAGATACTGCGTCAGAAGAGCGAGGAGGTCACCGAGTTCAACGAGGAGCTCTGGGAGCTTCTGGACGACATGTCGGACACTATGTACGACGCCGGCGGAGTGGGACTTGCGGCTCCGCAGATAGGCGTACTGAAGCGCGTTGTCGTCATCGACACCGACGACGATCACGGACTGCTGGAGCTTGTGAATCCCGTGATAGTCGCGATAAAGGGGAAGCAGCATGAACTTGAGGGCTGCCTTTCTTACCCCGGGAAGAGCGGATACGTTGTCCGCCCGGCGAAAGTTAAGATAAAGGCGCAGGATCGCTTCGGCAGACGTAAGACCTATGTTGGCACCGGACTGCTGGCACGCGCATTCTGCCATGAAACCGACCACCTCAACGGGATACTCTATTCCGACAAGGTGGACGAATGGGAGGAGGACGAGAAGTGAAATTAGTATTTATGGGAACCCCGGTGTTCGCGCTTTCCTGCCTTGAGCAGCTTATCGCTGCCGGTCACGAGGTCGCGGCGGTATTTACCCAGCCGGACAAGCCGAAAAACCGCGGCAAGCAGATACAGATGACCCCGGTCAAGGAGTGCGCACTGAAGCACGATATCCCGGTGTATCAGCCGCTGAGTCTGCGCAGGGGCGAGGACGCGGAAAAGTCCCTGGAGGTATTAAAGGAGATAAACCCGGACTGCATAGTCGTGGTAGCTTACGGGCAGATACTCCCGGAGAGTATTCTGGAATTGCCGGAGTATGGCTGTATCAACGTTCATGCTTCCCTGCTCCCGATGTACCGGGGAGCGGCGCCTATTCAGCGCTGCATTCAGTTCGGCGAGAAGAAGTCCGGAGTCACCACCATGTACATGGCGAAGGGGCTTGACACCGGCGACATGATACTCCGCGATGAACTGGATATCCCGGAGGACATGACTGGTTCCGAGCTTCACGACAGGCTGTCCGAGATGGGCGGCAGGCTCATCGTCCGCACCCTGGAGGAAGTTCAGAACGGCACCGCGCCGCGGATCCCACAGGAGGGCGACACCTGCTACGCTTCGATGATAAGCAAGGAGGAGCTGTTTCTGGACTTCACAAAGCCTGCGGTGCAGGTGCGCGATTTTATCCGCGCGATGTCCGCGGCTCCCTGCGCGTATACGCTCCTTGACGGAAAGCGCCTGAAGGTATTCCGCGCGCGTATTTCCGACAGAAACTTCTCCGGAACTCCCGGCGAGATAGTTGACGCGGATTCCTTCGCGGTGATGTGCGCCGATGGTGCAGTGGAGTTCACCGAGGTCCAGCCCGAGGGCGGAAAGCGCATGGATATCCAGGCGTACCTGCGCGGCAAAAAGCCGGAAAATGGAACCGTTCTGGGTAAATGACTTCATTGCACGCATAATAACCGTAATTGAAACCACTCTGGAACAGGAGGCAATTTATGGTACAGACACTTATTTCAACCGCAGCACGGCACACGAATTTTCTGAGCGTAGGCTACACTACTGCGTATTTTCTCTGCATTCTGGCGTTCATTTTCGCGCTGATATGCTCGCTGACCGTCAAGACGACGTTCAACAAATACAACCGGATAGGCAGCCGCCGTGGTATCACCGCCGCGGAGGTCGCGCGCATGATACTTGACCGCAACGGGCTTTATAACGTCCATGTGGAGCGTATTTCCGGCAATCTGACGGATAACTACAATCCGCGCACGAATATCGTGTCGCTGTCCGACAGCGTTTACAACAGCACGTCCCTAGCCGCCATCGGAGTTGCGGCGCATGAGTGCGGGCACGCAGTGCAGCATGCGCAGGACTATGTTCCGATAAAGATACGCACCGCGGTGTTTCCGCTGGCGCAGCTTGGCTCCTCGATGTATTTCATCGTGTTCATAGTCGGTCTGATATTCAGTTTCGAGCCGCTGGTCGACGCAGGAATTATACTGTTCCTGTTCGTTGTGCTGTTCCAACTGGTCACTCTTCCGGTGGAGTTCAACGCGAGCCGCCGGGCGCTGTCCACGATCCGCAGCGAGGGAATACTGGAGCAGGACGAGATGTACGGTGCGCGCAGGACTCTCACCGCGGCTGCGATGACATATGTCGCAAGTCTGGCAGTATCCTTTACGCAGCTGCTCAGACTGCTTGCAATACGGAACAACAGACGTTGAAACAAAAGACATATTAAGGAGGTCTGACAATGGCTGACCCACGGCTCACAGTCGTAAAAATGCTGATGAAAATGGAGAGCAGCGAGGCATATTCCAACCTGCTGCTGGATCACGCTTTCAACGAGGCGGAACTCAGCGACAGGGACAAGGCGTTTGCGGCGGCGCTGTTTTACGGCGTTCTGGAGCGAAGGCTCACCCTGGATCATGTGATCCGCACAAATTCGAAGATCGCTTTTGAGAAGCTGGACAAGGCGGCGGTGCAGATACTTCGTACCGGACTGTATCAGCTGCTTTACATGCCGTCTGTTCCCGAAAGCGCGGCGGTCAACGAAAGCGTAAAGATGTGCAAGAAGCTGAAATGCTTCTCCGCCCAGGGGTTCGTTAACGGAATGCTCCGCAGCTTTATACGCAGCGGAAAGAAGATAAGCTATCTCGGCATTTCACCGGAAAAACGGCTGTCGGTGGAGTATTCCTGTCCGGAGTGGCTGACTGAAAAATTCATCAGCGAATACGGCATGGATTTCGCAGTCCGTGCGCTGAAAGCCTCCGTCGGGAAGCCGCCGGTCTATGCAAGGGTGAATGTCCTCAGGACGACCACGGACAAAGTCATCGCGGAACTTGCGAAGCAACGTATAAAGGCTGCGCCGTATCCGGGGCTGGTGAACTGTATCCGTCTGGAAAAGGCTGGCGACATTGAGAAATGCGCGCCCTTCCGTCAGGGACTGTTTCATGTGCAGGATATTTCCTCGCAGCTGTGCTGTTTGACATTACGTCCCGTGGTGAATGAAACCGTGCTGGACGTGTGCGCGGCTCCCGGAGGGAAGAGCTTCACCCTGGCGGAGCTTATGGGCAACAACGGAAAGCTGTACAGCATGGACCTCCACGACATGCGCGTGGGACTTATCGAGGACGGCGCTGCGCGGCTCGGAATTAAGATCATCACCGCCATGCAGAACGATGCGTCGAAATTCAACGGTGCGCTGCCGCAGGCAGACAGGGTGCTGTGCGACGTTCCCTGCTCGGGATTCGGAGTTATCCGCCGCAAGCCGGAGATCAAGTACAAACCCCCGGAGGAATTCGCCGGACTGCCGGAGATACAGTATCAGATACTTGAAACCTCCGCGCGCTATGTGAAGTCAGGCGGCACGCTGGTGTATTCCACCTGCACGCTTTCCCGGGCGGAAAACGACGACGTGGCGGACAGATTCGCAGCCTCCCACCCGGAGTTCATGCCGATAGTCCAGCCGGTACCGCTTTCTGCGCCCGGGGACTACAAGCGTACCTACTGCCCGGACGAAAACGGCGGAGACGGCTTCTTTACTGCGTCATTCCGCAGAAAATGAGAAAGGCGATATAATTGGAAGAACTGGAAAAGATAGATATTCTCGCGCTCACAAGGGAAGAACTTGCAGCAGAGATCACCGCCATGGGCGAAAAGGCATTCCGTGCAAAGCAGATTTACGAGTGGCTGCATGTCAAGAAAGTCACTGATTTTGCACAGATGACCAATATTTCTGCACAATTTCGTGACGCGTTATCAAGAAAATTTTGTCTAAAACACCTAATTATCAAAAAAAGACTTGTATCTCAGCTGGATAATACGGTAAAATATCTTTATGGGCTTCCCGATGGCGAGGCGGTCGAAACTGTACTTATGGAATACAAGCACGGCAATAGTCTGTGTATTTCCACCCAGGTCGGCTGCCGTATGGGCTGCCGTTTCTGCGCCAGCACCATCGCAGGATTCGTGCGCCATCTGCTTCCCAGCGAAATGTTGCTGCAGGTGTACGAAACAGAGCGCGACAGCGGCAGGCACGTTGACAGCATAGTGCTTATGGGAATCGGCGAGCCGCTGGACAATTATGACAATGTGCTGAAATTCCTCACGCTGATGAACAGCGAGGGGGACGGCATGAGCCTGCGGCATATTTCGCTCTCCACATGCGGCGTGGTTCCGCGGATCTACGACCTGGCGGAGCTCAAGACCGGGCTGACGCTGTCGATCTCCCTTCATGCGGCGACGGACGCGCGCAGGAGCGAGATAATGCCCATCAACAGAAAATACCACCTCGACGAGCTGATGAAGGCGTGCCGGTATTATTTCGACAAGACCGGACGGCGTATCAGCTTCGAGTATTCCCTCATCGAGGGAGTGAACGATACCGAGCAGTCCGCGCAGGAACTTATCGACCTGCTGGGCGGATTCATGTGCCATGTGAACCTTATCCCGATCAACGAGATAAGGGAGCGCGACTTCCGCAAGAGCCGCTCGGTGGAGAAGTTCCAGAAGCGCCTCTGTGCCGCCGGGATCAACGCCACGGTGCGCAGGACTCTTGGCGCGGATATAAGCGCTGCGTGCGGACAGCTGCGGCGTGACGGCGGCATGAACAGTGCCGCGGAAACATCAGGGGATCCCCACTGAACAGAGGTTCCCGGAAAAAAACAGGCGGTGAGTTATGAAGATATTCAGCAAGACGGACATAGGTCTGCTGCGCGATGAGAACCAGGACTGCGTCTGGAGCGCTGCGCTGTCGGACAATTCCTGCGCCGCAGTTCTCTGCGACGGAATGGGCGGAGAAATGCACGGCGGAGTTGCGAGCAGGCTCGCTGTGGACGTCATATCAAAGCGTATCAGCGAGAATTTTACGGAGTACATGAGCCGCAATACGGTGCGGAATCTGCTTATAACTGCGGTGTCGGCGGCAAACAGCATTGTGTATGACGCCGCTCTGAAGGAGCCTGCTGGCACCGTTATGGGCACCACCTGCGTGGCTGCGATAGTATCCGGCGGCAGGGCGTATATTGTGAATGTTGGCGACAGCCGTGGATATCATCTGTTTACCAGCGACGACAGCGAGTGTATTCAGCAGGTGACCAAGGATCACTCCCATGTGAGGGATCTCATCGACCGCGGCGAGATCACCGAGGAGCAGGCCAGGACGCACCCCGAGCGCAACAAGATAACCCGTGCCATCGGCGCTGACAGCAGCGTCACGACGGATTATTTCGAGGTAGACATGGCGGAGGGCGACATGCTGCTGCTGTGTTCAGACGGGCTTTCTTCCTACGGCGACGACATGGATATTCTCGACATCTGCTTCGAGAATCCGCCGGAGAGAGTATGCGACGAGCTGGTGGATTACGCCAACGGCAACGGCGGTCACGACAACATTTCCGTGGCTCTTTTCGCCGTGTAACAATGTTTACAGATTGATTACAAATTCTTGAAATCAGTTGACAGTTGCCCGGGCTATGTGGTATCATTATAGCGGTAACTATATTGAATCTGTTTCCGGACGGCGCTTCCATACGGCGCAGCCCTTATTGATAATGTATGGAGAAATGGCGGAGCATTTATGGACAGTAACATCGGAAAAAAGCTTGACGGCAGATACGAGCTGCTTGAGCTTATCGGCGTCGGGGGAATGGCGGATATATACAAGGCCCGCGACATCGTAGAGGACCGCATTGTTGCGGTAAAGATACTCAAGACGGAGTTCGCCGGCAGCGATGAATTCCTGCGCAGATTCCGTAATGAATCCAAGGCGATAGCGCTGCTTTCCCACCCGAATATCGTAAAGATCTACGACGTGGGATTCACCGATAAGGTGCAGTTCATCGTTATGGAATACGTTGACGGTATCACGCTTACTGATTACATCGAACAGCAGGGCGTGCTGAAATGGCGCGACGCGGTTCACTTCACTATTCAGATACTTAAGGCGCTCCAGCACGCGCACGACCGCGGTATCGTACACCGCGACATAAAGTCCAGCAACGTCATGCTGCTGAGCGACGGCACCATCAAGGTCATGGATTTCGGTATCGCGCGCTTCAACCGCGAGAATAACAAGACAATGTCCGAAAAGACCATTGGTTCGGTGCACTACATCAGCCCGGAGCAGGCGCGCGGCGACATCACCGACGAGCGCAGCGACATCTATTCCGTGGGCGTAGCACTTTACGAAATGCTCACCGGAAGGAAGCCCTTCGATGGCGACACACCCGTGTCCATCGCGCTCATGCATATGCAGAGCACCCCGAAGAAGCCCTCCGAGATCAACAGCACTATCGCCGAGGGTCTTGAGCAGATCGTCATGCGTGCAATGCAGAAGGATCCTGCGCAGCGCTACCAGACCGCCGGGGAGATGATAAAGGATCTTGAGGAGTTCCGCAAGAATCCGGGTATCGTGTTCGATTATAAGTACAACTCCACTGATGGAACAACAAAGTATTTCGACCGTCCTATCCCTGCCGCCGACCAGGAGCGCAGGCGCCGCCAGCAGCCGCAGGAGGATCCTGACGATGACGAGGACGATGATTACGACGATGATGACGAGGACGAATACGAAGAGCGCCGTTCTCCGCTGATCCCGATCCTGTTCGCGGTAGGAACCGCGTTCGTCATCGCGACAGTGTTCCTGGTTCTGCTCATCGTGTTCAAGAATCTTGACGTGTCGGCGAGCGACATTGAGTCCGTGGTAAATCCGTCCGGAGGAAGCACCATCAGCGTTTCCGATGATAACGAGTTCCTCATGCCGAACCTTGTCGGAATGTCCTGGGAGGATGCTAACCAGAAGTACTCCAAGTACATGAAGCTCAAGGCTGAGCAGGAGTGGAGCTCCGTGACCAAGGATCAGATCTTCGACCAGGAATACGCCGAGGGCAGAAAGGTCAAGACCGGAGTTGAGGTCACTGTAAAGGTCAGCAAGGGAATCCGCCAGGTGGAGATACAGGATCTTGAGAACCTGTCCCTGTCCATTGCGGAGACCAAGCTTGAGAAAGACGGCTTCGTGGTCAGAAAGACTTACGAGGAGAGCGACGACGTTGCCAAGGATACTGTTATCCGCTCCGAGCCGAGCGCCCATGAGATGGCAGACCAGGGAAGCACTGTAGTGCTGGTTGTCAGTCTTGGCCCGAAGGATACGCAGGTCAATGTGCCGAAGTTCGTCAGCCTGCCGCTGAGCGTGGCGATACAGCGCGCCGATGAGTACCACCTGAAGTACCAGGTAGAGTACAAGGGCAGCGAGGAATACGACGCAGACGTGGTAATGGAACAGAGCATTGAGCCGAACAGCAGGGTAGACCGTGACACCGAGATCTTATTCACGGTAAGCACCGGCAAGCCCGATGAAAAGACGAAGAACATCAAGTTCACGCTTCCCAAGAAGGCGACCGGCGAGTTCGTATTCAACTATTACGTTGACGGCGTGCTTGACGAGAATGCCAAGGTGCAGATGGATATCGGCCTTGCTTCCAACAAGACAATGAACTACAGCGTGGTCGGCAAGCCCGGCGAAACCAAGAACGTCACCGTCAAGGTTACTTCCGTTGAAACCGGAAAGACCGGAACCTATGTGGATATTGTCGTAACGTTCCCGGAGGACGACGGCAAGGTTACTGCAGAGGAGGAGTTCAACAGCGGCGTATTCAGCGAGCTGCTTATCGCCGACGACACTGACGAGCCGATCTTTGAAACCAGCGAACAGACCCCGGACACCGTTGACACCAACGAGCCTGAGCCTGCGCACACGACTACTCATACGACTTCCAACACCGAGCCGGTGGAGCCTGATCCCGGTATACCGGTCACTGACACGAACAGGGGGTAATGATATTTCTGCTGAATATCATGATCATGGAATAATCACCAGAGCAGTCGGGGGCATCTATTATGTAGATGCCCTTTCGGGCTTTGAGGAAAACGGCGGACTGCACCCCGACGGCAGAACGCTGAAATGCGCCGCCCGTGGACTCTTCCGGCAGAACGGGATAAGTCCCAGCGCCGGGGACATAGTTGAGGTGATCAGCCAGGAGAATCACGAGCCGCTCATCTCAAGGATACTACCGCGCAGGAATTACCTTGTGCGCCCACCGCTTGCAAATCTGGATGGGATCGTGTTCGTGATAAGCTGCGCGGACCCGGCTCCGAACCGCTTCATTCTGGATAAGCTTATCGCAATTGCGGACAGCAAATCCATTGAGCCGATGATTGCGTTCACGAAATGCGACCTGGAGCAGGCGGAGGAGCTTGCTCACATATACAGCGGCATCGGGATCACCGTCTGCATGGTGAACAATCTCACGGGAGAGGGCGCGGAGTCCGTCCGGGAGTTCATAAACGGCAGGGTCACGGCGTTTATCGGGAATTCCGGCGTGGGGAAATCCAGTCTGATGAACACGCTGTTCCCACAGCTTTCATTGGAAACCGCCGTCATCAGCAAGAAACTCGGCAGAGGAAAACATACCACTCGTCAGGTGCAGCTGTACCGTCTGAGCGAACTTGACCCGGCAATGACCGGGTATTCCGCGGACACGCCGGGATTCTCCACCGTGGACACCGAGCGCTACTGTCGTATCCCGGCAGGGGAGCTTGACAACAGCTTCCGTGAATTCTCAAAATACGCGGAGAAGTGCCGTTTTGCGGACTGCGCCCACATAAAGGAGAAGGACTGCGCCGTCAGGGCGGCGGCGGAAAGCGGCGAGATCGCGCGCTCGCGCTACGAAAGCTATCTCAGAATGCATGAGGAAGCAAGCAGGATAAACGATTGGGAGTGAGCAAATGTCCAGGATATGTTCAGTGATATGCGGCTCCCCGGAGGGGAACCTGATCGGGCGCCCGGAGGGGCTGATTATATGCGCCGACCGCGGCTACGACATTGCGGCGGCGGCAGGAGTGACTCCGGACATCGTCGTCGGGGATTTCGACAGCTCCGAGCGTCCGCTCCCGGAGGGAATCCGGGTGATCCGTGTGGATCCTGTCAAGGACGACACGGACACCATTCTCGCCTGCGACACCGCAATTGAGGAGGGCTGCGATGAGATTCGACTGTACTGCGCCACCGGCGGCAGACCGGACCACACGATCGCCAATATCCAGACGCTGGAGTACCTGCGCGTCCGGGGAGTCCACGGAATCATCATCGGCGACAGATTCCGCATGTACCTTGTGCATGAGCGCGAGGAGGTTATCCCGGCGTTCAGCGGGTATGTTTCGGTGTTCTCCTACGGCGAAACCTGCATGGTGAGCGAATACGGAATGAAATATAACCTGGTGCGCTATCGGCTGGATAATGCGTTTCCGCTCGGCGTAAGCAACGAGGTCGCGGAGAGCGAGGGGCATATAATAGTCCATGGAGGCACGGCGCTTGTCGTAGAATATCACAACTGAAAACACCCCATCTCGTCCAATGAGATGGGGTGAATTTTTATGCCGCTGAGCCGGAATTGGTGCTCTGCTCCGGAGGTGTTCCGGGGGCGCCGCCTGGAGGATTCCCAGTGGCTCCGTCCGGAGGTGTGGGGGGAGTTCCGCCGTCATTGCCCTGACCGGGCTTGCCGAATCCGCCGCTCCAGGGAGTGTCCCCGTCCCGGGTCCAGGCTCCGAAGCCTGTCCCGGAGGCTCCGCCGCCGCTCACGCCGTCCGTAGCTGTGACGGTAGCCAGAAGCTCCTCGTCGGCGTATATCGTGTAGGTGCTGCCGGCGGTAAGTTCCGGCGATGAGAATATGAGGGATTCGCATGCCTTGGGAGTTATCGTGGTGAGTACCGCGTTACCGTCCTCGTCGCGCACCTCGATGGTGGAATCCGCCGGGGCGCTGCTGTAGATGGAAATGCATGGCTGGGACAGCGTGCTGGGAGCCTGCGCCATTCCCTTGGAGCCGAGGGCGATGAGCGTTCCGCCACTGAGTGCGAAGGACTGGTCATAGTCAAGCGCGCCGTTTCCGTTGTCCGTGGGTCCGAATACGACCAGAATTCCGCCGCTCATGGAGATTGTGCCGTTGGAATCCACGCCGTCGCCGTTGGCGTTGGCGGTGACGCTGCCGCCGGAAATAGTGATGTAGGGAGTGTATCCGAGTTCATCGGAACTGCCGTTTGCGTTCAGTCCGTCATCAAAGGCTACCAGGGATATCGTGCCGCCGGATATCTCAATGCCGGGGGCTTCCAGTCCCTCGTAGCTGTCGGAAATGTTGATCTCGCCGTTTTCAATGACGAGAAGCGCGTCTGCATTGATTCCATCATCACCAGAGGACAGGTTGAGCACTCCACCGGTGATTGTCACACCGCCGTTGGAGTGCACGGAATCGTCCGCGCTGTCCGTCGTCAGAGTACCGCCGGTTATGGAGATCGCGGTGCCTGCCTTGACGCCCTTCATGCTCTCCGCTGAATTACCGGAGCTGTCGGTCAGGTTGCTGAAGTCGAAGCCGCTGCTGCCATCGGTGGAGAAATCGCCGAAGTGCCCTCTGCCGAATCCGCGGTCGTTCTCGGCGGTGTGCTCCACGGTGGAGCTTCCGTCGCCGGATACGATGTTGATGTCGCCGCCGGTTATGCTGAGCGTGGTTTCCGCCTGGATCCCATCGTTGCCGCTGGCGATGTCTATGGTACCGCCGGTTATGCTCACATATCCTTTGCCGGAATCGCTGGAGTTGGTGGATTTCAGCCCATCAAGTCCGCTGTTGACGGTTATGGTCCCGGCGGCGGCAAGCAGGTAGTCCTTGCCGATGATACCGTCCTCGACGGCGGTAACGGTTATGTTTCCGCCGCAGAGCCTGAGTCCGTCCTTGCTGCGGATTCCGTCCCTGTACGCTCCGTTTACGCTGAGGGAACCATCGCCATTTATGACCAGGGTCTCCCGGGAGAACAGCGCCGCCCCGGTGGATTCAGCCTCGTCTGTGGAGTAATCGGTGCCGTCGGAGATGGAGTTCTGCGTGTTGGTGTTGAGCGTGACAGTCAGCTTGTCCGCGCTTTCGCAGAGTATCGCCGGACCAGTCTTGCAGGTGAGGTCAACGCCGTTCAGCACGAGATATACGTCATCGTCCTTGCCGCAGTCGATGATGATCTGCCCGTCGGCGCAGGTGCCGGAGATGGAGTAACTCCCGGCGGCTGAGATTGTAACAACATTTCCGTCGGCGGAAACTCCGCTGCCCATGCACTGCACTCCGGTGGAGGTGAATGCGACTGCGCTGGCGCACTCCGCCGAGGGGGAAAGGTCCTTTTCGGACGCCTGATGGAATACCGCCGCAACTGACATATCCGAGGTTTCGCCGGTGGGCAGTGCGGTGGCGGCACTCTCTCCGCTGACCGCAGAGGAAGTTCCGCTGCCGCTACAGCCTGTATTTACCGAGATCGCCAGCGAGCATAGTGCCGCCAGCGCTTTGTAACCTGATCTCATAATAGTGCTCCTTAGTGTAATAACTGTATCTCAGAGGGATTCGCAGCTGTCGGGGGCAAGACCGATGGAGATGGTCAGATTGCCGTTTCGTGTGCGGAGCTTGTCGATGAGCTCCTTTTCCCGGGCAGCGTCCTTTTCAACGATTTCATAGCGCAGGTCGAAAAGCGTTCCCATTGCGGTGCTCTTGACCATGACGAGTTCGCTGGACGAGAGGAATTCGTCGAAGATGTCGCTGAATGCGTCGGTGTAGTTCATGTCCTCCGGAATAGTGATACGGAGTATCTTCCTTCGCTGTACATCGCGGAACCGTGGTATAAGTCCCAGCACCGCGAGCACGATCCCGACGGTTATCGCCAGGAGTACTGCGAACGCTATGTATCCCATGCCGGTGGCAAGTCCGATACACATGCTGTAGAAGATGAAGCAGATGTCCCGGGCGTTTCCGGGGGTGGAGCGGAATCTCACCAGGCTGAACGCGCCCATGACCGCAAGCCCGGCGCCAACGGAGCCGTTGACCAGCATTATCACAGTCTGCACCATAGCCGGGAGTACCACAAGGGTGATAGTAAGGCTGTTGGAGCAGCGCTTTTTACCGAGCCGGTAAAGGAACGCCGACAGCGCGCCGAGGGCGATGGAAACGCCGGTGCATATCAGCGAGGATGTCATGTCAAGTCCAGTTGACGGGATTATAGTATCAAACATATTTTTCACTCCGAGGTTGAATATTGTTGTGGGCGGCTGAGATGGATTCGCGGTAAACCGCGCCGTATTTCGAGAAGGATCCCGGGAACAACCCGAGTTCCTCAAGCAGGCGTGTGAACCACATCGGGAACGCCGTCGCGGATTTTACTTCCATAATACAGTGCGGCTGCGATTTCAGCAGGATTCCGCTGGTGCCGCAGCGCATGTCGAGTTCGTCGGTGCGGTAGCGGATATTACGGTCAAGGGTAAGCCGAAGTTCCTCGTCGTCGTTTCCGTGGAACGCTGTGCGGTCGTAGAATATTGCGGTCCTGGGAGCCAGCCGTAAGCGCTTTACCAGCCAGTCGATCTCCTGCATTACCTGGATATCGTTGTATCCGGTGCATTCGGGGTATATCCCCCGGACAAGGTAATCCATCGCAGCACCGTATGTAGTCTGCACCCGGCGCTTGTAAACCACGCCGTCGTACTTCTTCTTGATCTCAAGGAATGCGACGCTGTAGTCGCCCGGTGTGTTATAGGTACGAAGCCTGACCTTCTGCTTGTAAACCGGCTTCTGTAACGACGTGCGTATAAGTATATCGTCCGGGCTGTCGCAGTAGAGCGAGCCGTTGGTCTGGCGCGAGTACACGTCCTCCGTCATGGAGCCGCGGATACGTCTGAGGAGTTCCTCCTCAATCTCCGCTGTTAGGAGATACTTGACCTCGCTGCGCATGAATGTGTTTGCGTAAGCCGTTTTACTCACCGTCCCCGTTTGATCTGATGATAGAATTATACCGCATTTATGTGACAGTTTTATGATAGATGTTAAAGTGTTTTTCTGACCGTGAAAAAAAAGGAGTAAAGAATTTGTGCACATTGTCTGGTAAAAAAGTGAAAAAAGCCCCCGGAATACTCCGGGGGTCTTTAATGTATTACTTTATGTTTCCGATGAACATGCTGTCGCCGAACGAGAAGAAGCGGTAGCGTTCCTGGACGGCGACCTCATAGGCGTGCAGCGTCTTTTCCCTGCCGAGGAATGCGCTGACGAGCATTATGAGAGTGCTCTCCGGCAGGTGGAAATTCGTGATAAGGCCGTCGATAACTTTGAATTCGTAGCCGGGGTAGATGAAGATCCCGGTATCTTGGGTGAGTATCGGGGAGGAGGACCCGGTGAGCGGCGCAGTCCCCCTGTCCGCCTCGGTAGGAGCGAACAGCTCCGGTTTGACGCCGGCGGCGGATTCCAGCGTGCGGCAGGAGGTAGTTCCGACGGATATCACGCGGCCGCCGTTCGCTTTGCAGCGCCGTATTTTCTGGGCGGTTATCTCCGGGACGGAGTAGTGCTCCACATGCATCTTGTGGTCGAGAATGTTGTCCTCCTTGACCGGACGGAATGTGCCAAGCCCGACGTGCAGGGTGACGTAGGCGGTGTCAATGCCCTTGTCCGCGAGCTTTCTGAATACGTTCTCGGTGAAGTGGAGCCCGGCGGTGGGGGCGGCGGCGGAGCCGGTTTCCCGGCAGTAGATTGTGTTGTATCTGTCCTTATTCTGGAGCTTCTCGGTGATGTAGGGCGGAAGCGGCATCTGACCTATCCGGTCGAGAATGTCGAAGAAATCCCCCTCGAAGGAAAAGCGTACCACGCGGTTGCCGTCGTCAACGACGTCCAGTATTTCCGCGGAAAGTCCCTCGGGGAAATCCACTATCGCGCCGGGCTTCAGGCGTTTTCCGGGGTGGACGAGGGTCTCCCATTCAGTCAGGCTCAGCCGCTTCAGCAGCAGGAATTCAACGTGGCCGCCGCTGCCGCGCTTTGTGCCGTAAATACGCGCCGGGAATACCTTGCTGTCGTTCATGACGAGCAGGTCGCCAGGGCGCAGATACTGATCTATATTGTAGAAGTGGTCGTGGGTGATCTCTCCCGTGGCGCGGTCTATTGCCATCAGCCGGGAGCTGTCCCGTGGCTCCACCGGGGTCTGGGCGATGAGCTCCTCCGGCAGGTCGTAGTTGAAATCGGATTTAAGCATTGTCATATCGTACATTCCTTTATCGTATAATATTGTATATATTGTACCATAAACCGCCGGATAAATCAATTTTTCTGCGTTGTGAATTATCAACAAAATCTACGCGCGAAATGAAGAATATTTATACGAATGGGGGTTGACAACATTGCTGTTATGTGGTAAAATAATAATCAATCGGTGCAGAGAAGCACCGAGCTGATAGAGGTGCGGAAAAGATCAGTAGCGCCGCCATTCCGGTCTGCGGAGACCGGCTGCGCGAAAGGCTTACCGCCGAAGAGTGCATATTCCGTGATGTGCATGTCTGGCTGTGCGTCAAACAGGCGTCCGGTTGTCATCGGTCTGATGGAGAGCTATCGCATTCACATACGATATTGCCGTTGTAGCCGATGAATTCACCTCATCGGCTTTTTATGTAAATCCGGGGCGGATAACCCCTTAAAAGAGAAAGGAAACAACACTCATGAAAGAAAAGTACAATGTCGGCATAATCGGCGCTACAGGTATGGTCGGTCAGCGCTTTGCAACCCTGCTGGAGAACCACCCCTGGTTCCATGTGGTTGCTCTCGCAGCTTCTCCGCGTTCCGCCGGCAAAACCTATAAAGAGGCAGTAGGCAGCCGCTGGCTGATGGATACTCCCATGCCCAAGAGCATGGAGGACATCGTTATCATGGACGCTACCGCTGATGTTGACAAGATCGCTTCCATGGTTGATTTCGTATTCTGCGCAGTTGACATGAAGAAGGACGAGATCAAGGCTCTCGAGGAGAGATACGCAAAGGCAGAGTGCCCGGTAATGTCCAACAACTCCGCTAACCGCTTCACTCCCGACGTTCCCATGATCATTCCGGAAGTAAACGCTGACCACGCTGCCATCATCGACGCTCAGAAGAAGCGCCTGGGAACAAAGCGCGGCTTCATTTCCGTAAAGTCCAACTGCTCTATCCAGAGCTACGTTCCGGCTCTCTCTCCGCTGAGAAAGTTCGGCATCAAGAATATCCTCGCATGCACATACCAGGCAATTTCCGGCGCAGGCAAGACCTTCGAAACATGGCCTGAGATGGTAGACAACCTCATTCCGTACATCGGCGGTGAGGAGGAGAAGTCAGAGCAGGAGCCGCTGAAGGTCTGGGGTCGCGTCGAGGGCAATGAGATCGTCAAGGCTCAGTCCCCGCTGATCACAACACAGTGCCTGAGAGTTCCGGTTTCCAACGGTCACTTCGCAGCTGTATTCGTAAACTTCGAGAACAAGCCCTCTATGGACGAGATCAAGAAGATCTGGGCTGAGTACTCCGGCGAGCCCCAGGCTCTGAAGCTCCCCTCCGCTCCGAAGCAGTTCATTCACTATTTCGAGGAGGACAACATGCCCCAGGCTAAGCTGCACCGCAACCTTGAGGGCGGTATGGCAGTTTCCGTCGGCAGACTGCGTCCCGACACAATGTTCGATTACAAGTTCGTATGCCTGTCCCACAACACCCTGAGGGGCGCTGCAGGCGGTGCCGTTGAAATGGCTGAGCTGCTTGCTGCAAAGGGCTATCTGGATTGATTCCCACGAAAGGATACCCCATGAAAAAGACTATTTTTACCGGCGTAGGCACTGCTATCGCCACCCCTATGAACGCTGACGGCTCCATCAACTACGATGAGTTCGGCAGAATGCTTGATTTCCAGGTGGAGAACGGAGCGGACGCAGTGATCGTGTGCGGAACCACCGGTGAAGCCTCCACAATGCCCGATGAGGAGCACCTTGAGTGCATCGGCTACGCTGTGAAGAAGATCGCGCACAGAATTCCGGTCATTGCCGGAACCGGCGCAAACGATACGGCGCACGGAGTCAGACTTTCCACAGCTGCTGAGAAGCTCGGCGCTGACGCGCTCCTCCAGGTAACGCCTTACTACAACAAGGCGTCCCAGAGAGGTCTGGTAAAGCACTTTACAGCCATCGCAAACAGCGTGAATATTCCGATAGTGCTTTACAACGTTCCCAGCCGCACCGGCTGCAATATCTCCATTGATACATACAAGGAACTTGCGAAGGTGCCCAACATCGTTGCCACCAAGGAAGCAAGCGGCAATATGTCCCTTGCTGCCGAGATCGCGGCTTACACCGATCTCGACATCTATTCCGGCAACGACGACCAGGTGCTGCCGGTACTTTCCCTGGGCGGAAAGGGTGTCATCTCTGTTACCTCCAACCTCATGCCGATGGAGAAGCACGACGAGGTCGCTCTCTTCAACGAGGGCAAGGTGGCAGAGGCGCTTGCAATCCAGGCTAAGATCCTGGCGTTCGAGAAGGCTCTGTTCATGGACGTGAATCCCATTCCCGTCAAGGAAGCCCTCAACATCATGGGCTTCAAGGCAGGCGAGTGCAGACTTCCCCTGTGCTCCATGTCAGACGAGCAGATTGCAAAGCTCAGAAGCGCTATGGAACCTCTCGGACTGGTGGGGAAAATCAAGTGAATACACCGGGCGGAATGTATTTTCCGCCCGATATACTAACTGGAAATTATGCAAAAATCTGAAAGGAATTACAAATGACAGAAATAGCAATAACCGGTGCATGCGGCAGAATGGGCAGGGTTATCGCCGGACTTGTAAAGGAGCGTTCCGACTGTAAGATCATAGCCGGCGTTGACGTAGCCGGGGAGCAGTACAGCGATTTCCCGGTTTACAAGAAGGTGTTCGACCTTCCGCAGAAGCCCGATGTTATAATCGACTTCTCGCACCCTTCCGCACTTCCCGACCTGCTGAGCTACGGTAAGATGAACAATGTACCGCTGGTGCTTGCCACAACCGGATACACCGATGAGGAGCGCGCGCAGATCACCGCAGCTTCCGCGCAGATCCCGGTGTTCTTCACGTTCAACATGTCCCTCGGAATCAATCTGCTGGTGGAACTTGCACGCAAGGCTACGCAGATCCTGGGCGGTCAGTTCGATATCGAGATCGTTGAGAAGCACCACAACCAGAAGAAGGACGCGCCCTCCGGCACCGCGATCATGATCGCGGAGGCAATCAACGAGGAACTTGGCGGAAAGGACCACTTCGTCTACGACCGCCACAGCGTCAGAAAGCCCCGTGACAAGGACGAGATCGGAATGCACGCTATCCGCGGCGGCACGATCGTCGGCGAGCACGACATAATCTTCGCCGGACACGACGAGGTAATCACGCTGTCGCACTCCGCACAGTCCCGGGAAGTATTTGCAAACGGAGCGGTGAACGCCGCTGTTTTCCTCGCAGGCAAGCCCGCCGGAATGTACGCTATGTCTGATCTTATCAAGGAGGCATAATCATGAATATCACAGTTACAGAAAATGTATCCGCAGTGACCTTTAACAACGTGCCGCTGTACAAGACCATCATGGAGGACACCCTGACCGCTGTTGCGGAGGCAGGCATCAACATCGACATGATCTCCATGACTGCGCCGACCTCCGAGCGCTTCGGATTCGGCTTTACTCTGGACGACGACGACATGCCGAAGCTCCTGGGCGTAGTGAAGAAGCTCAAGGAGAAGCACGACATCACCCCGATGATCAACAGCAGCAACCGCAAGATCGTGATCAAGACCGGCGAGATGGAAGCGCAGGCTGGCTTTGCTGCAAAGGTGTTCAACCTGCTCAACAAGATCGACGCAATGATACTGCTGATAACCACTGGCGTTGATGAGATTTCCGTGCTTATCCGCGAGAGCGACGGCGAAGCTGCCGAGGCAGGGCTGAGGGAGATGCTCAAGTGAGTTTTCTGAGCCTTATTGCAACAGCCGCCGCAACGGCAGAGATTTCCACCCATGAGGAAACGATAAAGGACGCGGTGGACGATCTTGTCCAGCACCCTGAACAGACTGCGTCGAAAATCGGCGAATTCTTCCAGAACCTGTTGACTTCCATCGTGCATGCAATACCCACGATAATCCTTGCGGTGGTAGTTCTGATTCTGGGTCTTATCATCTGCAAGCTGGTTCTGAAAGTCCTGAGCAAGGGACTTGACCGCTCCAGGCTTGACCTTACCGTCAACAACTTCGTTAAGCAGTGCTGCAAGATCGTGCTGTATGTGCTCCTGCTGACGATAGTCCTGTCGGTTCTGGGAATTCCGGCAACGTCCATCATTACGGTGATCGGTACCGCCGGAGTTGCCATCGGTCTTGCCCTCCAGAGCAGCCTTTCCAATGTCGCTGGAGGAATCATGCTGCTGATCAACAAGCCGTTCAAAATTGGCGATTACATCATGGTTTCCGGAGTAAGCGGCACTGTAAAGCAGATCACGATCCTCTATACCCGGCTGGATTCCGACTCCAACCAGGCGATATTTATCCCGAACGGGCAGGTATCCGGCGCCGTTGTCACCAATAACAACACCAACGGCACGCGCCGCGTTGACATGAAGTTCTCAATCAGCTACGAGGACGACTACCAGAAGGCGCGCGAGGTTATTCTACAGGTGCTCAGCCGCAATGAGAAGATCCTCCGGGATCCTGCTCCGACAGTACGCATGCTGGAGCACGCAGCAAGCTCCATTAACATCGTTGTGCGCCCGTGGTGCGCGGCGGCGGATTACTGGGAGGTCTACTTCTCGGTGACCGAGGAAATACGCGCGGAGTTCATCACCGCAGGGATCTCAATTCCCTTCGATCAGTTGGACGTTCACGTTGTCAAGGAATAATCATACAACAGACTGGGGCAGAATTTTTCTGCCCCTTTGACCGTCGAAAAATCCCCTAAAGGGGCTTTTCCGCCGAACAAATCCACTGGCTTGGCTTTGCCAAGCCTTACGCATTTTATCGAAGATAAAATGCAAGCTGCGCGCGTAAGGAATAAGGCGAAGCCGTTTCCAATACACTTGCTGGGATAGAAGTGTTTTTTGCACCCGGCAGGGTCGACGCAGTCACCCTTAACCCGTGGCAAAAAAGGATTTAAAAAGCCCACTCCGTGGGCAAAATCTACTTTTTGATAAGTTATGGGGCAGGGTCTTTCTGCCCCTTTTCTTATTATTTGCGTGGATTTTATGAGCCGGAATGCATAATTATTGAAAAAACACTTGAACTAAATTCAAAAGTGTGGTATACTAAAATAGATATAGTATGTTCCCTGAAATTAACAGGAGGTAAATATGGAAAAAAGATCTAACAAGCCGGTCGGCAGCATTAAGGTTTCCGACAGCGTTATCATCAAGATGGCAGAGCTTGCAGCGGCGGAGATCGACGGCGTATACTGTCGCGGGCAGGCTCCGGCGCCGTCCAACACGAAATCCAGGGTGCTTGGTCCGGTGCGCGCAAGACTCGGCGCGGAAACCGCGGAAATACACGTTGACATTATCGTGCTTGAGGGATTCAACGCAGTGAATGTCGCTGAGAACGTGCAGAAGAGCATTAAGTCCGCAATACAGAGCATGACAAATTTCACGGTGACGAAGGTAGATGTCAACGTTGCCGGGATAAAATTCAAGGAGAGCGCTGAATAAGCGCAGCAGGAGAGAATATGGAAGAAAAGCTTACAAGACGTGAAGTGCGCGAGGGCGCGTTTATATTACTTTACCAGACGATGTTCGGTCAGCCCCTCGGCGAGATAATTGAGGCAGACGAGGAATCCCTCGGGCTTGCGCGGAACAACGAAACCGACGCCATCGTCAGGGGAGTCATGGCGCATGACGAAGAGCTTACCGCATACATCGCAAAGTACAGCACGACCAGGTCCGTCGCGAGAATCTCGAAGGTGAATCTTGTGCTGATGAAGATCGCGATCTACGAGATGAAATACAACGACAAGGTGCCCGGTGCGGCGGCTATCAACGAGGCCGTGGAACTGGGCAAGAAGTACGCCTACAAGCAGGATTGCAGCTTCATAAACGGCGTGCTGAACTCCTGCCTTGAGGAGATTGAGAATGACCGGGATTAACCCACCGGTAGTAACGGTCACCCAGGTCAACCGCGTTGTCGGAATGCTGATAAAGGGCGACCGCAGGCTTGCGAACGTCGCCGTGCGCGGTGAGATATCGAATTTCACCCGGCACTACAAGACCGGGCACCTGTACTTCACACTGAAAGACGAGCAGACGCAGCTGAAGGCGGTCATGTTCGCCGGAAATGCCGCTAAACTGGAATTCGACCCGGACAACGGCGATAAGGTGGTCTGCTGCGGCGCGATCACCGTGTACGAGCCGAACGGAGTCTATCAGATCAACTGCTCCGGAATGAATCCGGACGGCGCCGGGGAGCAGGCGAAGGCGCTTGAGGAGCTGAAGAAGCGCCTTTCCGAACAGGGATTGTTCAGCCAAAAGCGTCCTCTGCCGAGGATCCCGAAGTGCGTTGCGGTGATCACCTCCGCCGGAGGTGCTGCTTTACAGGACGTGATCAACATAATCTCCCGGCGCTGCCCGGTGGTGAAGCTGATCGTAATTCCGGCGAAGGTACAGGGCGAGGACGCCGACCTTTCCGTGGCGGCGGCGTTAAGGCGTGCGCAGTCCACGGAGGCGGACGTGATCATTTTCGGCAGGGGCGGAGGCTCCGCCGAGGATCTGAGCGCGTTCAATTCCGAGGTCGTGGCGCGTGCGGTGTATTCCAGCAGGATCCCAACTATCTCCGCAGTAGGTCACGAAACGGATTTCAGTATCGCGGATCTTGTGGCGGACATGCGTGCGCCGACTCCTTCTGCGGCGGCGGAGCTTGCCGTGCCGGAGATGAGTGCGATACTGGCGGCAATTGATGGCTCCATGGAGCAGATAAGCACGGGAGTGCTTCGGAGGATCGCTGAATCAAGCCGTATGCTGGAATCCCAGATGGCGCTGATAACTGCGCTTTCCCCGAGAAGTCGGCTGGACAATGCCGAGCAGCGCCTTGACGAGCTTTCCGCGAGAATTCGCACAGGAATGCACAATCGGCTTGATCGCGCCGAGCGCGCATTGGTCGCAAATGCGGAGGTTATCTCCGCACTGGATCCGCTGGGAGTGCTGGCAAGGGGTTATTCCCTGACGAGCACGGAAAATGGTGTTGTGACCTCCTCCGCGCAGCTGAAGCCGGGGGACGGTATCACGGTAAGATTGTCCGAAGGCTCGGTCAGGGCTTCCGTCACTGAAATACTGACACAGAGGTAGATATGGATTTTGAAAAAGCAATGGGAAGGCTTGCGGAGATCTCCTCCAAGATGAGCGGAGGCGAGCTGTCCCTTGAGGACTCCATGAAGCTGTACGCGGAAGCGGCTCAGCTTACGAAGGAGTGCCGTGAATATATCAAGAATGCAAGGCTCCAGGTGGAGAAACTGGAAGCCGCTGAGTGACCCGGAGGACAGAATTGGACAACGAAACAGTTAAGGATCAGCTGCACGACTACGCCGACATGACGGAGCGTGCGCTGGAGCGTTATATCCCGGAACGCGACTGCCTGCAAAAGAACGTGATCCTTGCGGCGCGGCACAGTCTTACCGCCGGAGGAAAGCGGCTGCGCCCGGCGCTGGTGATGGAATTCTGCCGCGTTTGCGGCGGTGTGCCGGAGTCCGCGCTGCCGGTGGCGTGCGCCATCGAGATGATGCACACGTTCTCGCTGATACACGACGACCTTCCCTGCATGGACAACGACGATATGCGCCGGGGCAAGCCCAGCTGCCACAAGGCGTTCGGGGAGGCTAACGCTCTCCTCGCCGGGGACGCACTGGCGATCCTCCCGGCGCAGGTGATCGCGGAAGCAGGCTTAAAGGGCACGATATCCCAGTCCGCGGCGCTGAAGATAATCGCGCTGCTGGGCGAACAGGCGGGTATTTACGGAATGATAGGCGGTCAGGTGATCGACACCGAGAACGAGGGCAAACAACTCCCCGAGAACGTGCTCCTCGAGATGTACCGCATGAAAACCGGCGCCCTTCTGGAATTCTGCTGCCGTGCCGGAGTCATTGCGGCAGGCGGCGGAGCGGAGCTTCAGCTTGCGGCAGGGACCTACGCGCGTAAGCTCGGGCTGGCGTTCCAGATAATCGACGATATTCTTGATGTAACCGCCGATGAGAATCAGCTTGGGAAGCCTGTGGGCAGCGACGCCGACAGTGGCAAGTACACCTACGCCGCCGTGGTCGGACTTGACAGGGCGAGGGCGGAGGCTGCGCGCCTTACGGACGAGGCGGTGCAGGCGTTGGAGCCGTTTGCAGACCGTGAATTCCTGACGGGACTCACGAAGCTGCTGCTTGACAGAAAATACTGACGCCCGGAGGGAATTTGATATATGAATATTTTTATGGCGAATCCGACAATAACCGTCGGACTGATCTCGTTCATGTCGGCTCAGATCATCAAGACCGTGCTGTACGCGATCAAGACGAAATCCTTTGATCCGGAGCGTATCACCGGCGCAGGAGGAATGCCGTCGTCCCACTCGGCGCTTGTGGTGTCGGTGGCTCTGTATCTGCTGCGTCTTGAGGGATACAGGAGCACCACGTTTGCGCTGTCGATACTTATTCTCGGCGTGGTGATCTACGATGCGCTGAGCGTGCGTTACAACGCCGGACTTCACGGCAAGGAACTTAACCGCCTGCGCAGGGTCATCGACGAAATGGACGATGAGATCTCGCGCCTTGGCGGCGAGGATCTCAAGGACGAGAAACTCGACGAAATGTCCGACCGCAAGGAGTTCAAGGAATTCCTGGGTCACAAGCCTATAGAGGTTATGGCAGGCGCTCTGCTCGGAATACTCATCGGTATGGTGTTCCCGGTGCCTGTGGCGTGACCTCCCAATAAAGGCTGTCGGAGGCAAAGATGATACTTGACAACGAAATAGATCACGAAAAGATTTCCAATATGACCCTGCCCGAGCTGAAACAGCTCTGCCGGGAGCTGCGGCGCTGCATTCTGAGTACCGTCACCGAAACCGGGGGACACTTGTCCTCCAATCTCGGCACGGTAGAGCTGACGACGGCGCTGCATTTTGTTTTTGACGTGAAAACCGACCGGATTGTCTGGGACGTCGGTCACCAGGCTTACGCGCACAAGCTGCTGACCGGGCGGTATTCCGAGTTCGGCACGCTGCGCAGCCGCGAGGGAATCTCCGGCTTCACCCGGCGCGGGGAATCCCCGGCAGACGCGTTTATTTCCGGGCATAGCAGCACATCCATATCCGCGGCGTATGGTATCGCCTGCGCAATGCGGCTCCAGGGGAGGCGCGGAAGCGTGGCGGCGGTTATCGGCGACGGAGCCATGACCGGCGGAATGGCATATGAGGGACTCAACAACGCCGGCAAGAGCCTGGCACCGCTTGTGGTCGTGCTTAACGACAACGGAATGTCCATATCCAAGAGCACCGGCGCACTGGCGAGGTACCTGGCGCATATTCGCTCCACGAGGAAGTATTACTGCGCAAAGGAGCATGTGAAATCCGTCGTGTCGGCGGTGCCGCTGGTGGGCGACAAGCTGGAAAAGACGCTGCGCACTGCAAAGGGGCTGATAAAGGACGCCATCTACGACAGCAGCAACATGTTTGAGAACTTCGGATTCCAGTACATCGGTCCGGTGAACGGGCACGACCTGGAGGACATGATAGAAGCGTTCTCCGTGGCGAAGCTCATGCGGAAGCCCTGCGTGGTACATGTGTTCACCACCAAGGGGAAGGGCTGGCGCCCGGCGGAGGACAATCCCGGAGAATACCACGCGGTGTCCCGGAAGGCGGAATCCTCCGGGAAGCCCACCTTCAGCGAGGCGTTTGGCAGGGAGCTTGAGAGCCTGGGCAAATCCGACAGCCGTATCTGCGGCATAACCGCCGCGATGAAGTACGCCACCGGCATGAACTACTTCTGCAACTCCTGCGGCGAGCGATACTTCGACGTCGGTATTGCAGAGCAGCACGCCGTCACCTTTGCCGCCGGGCTTGCCGTGGAGGGAATGCTGCCGGTGTTCGCGGTGTATTCCACCTTCCTACAGCGCGGATTCGACCAGGTGGTGCACGACTGCGCCATCGAAAGGACGCATGTGGTGCTCGCGATCGACCGAGCAGGATTCACCGGCGAGGACGGCGAAACGCACCAGGGAATTTTCGACGTGCCCATGCTGTCGATGATCCCGAACACCACGGTGTATTCCCCGGCGAGCCTTGAGGAAATGCGGCTGTGTCTTTCCCAGGCGCTGTTCCGGACGGAGGGAGTTGCCGCAGTGAGGTACCCCAAGGGCAGCGAGCCTGCCGCCCGTGTGCAGCCCGACGTGGAGCTGGAATACTCCGGCAGGCACGGGAATACTCTGGCGGTGAGCTACGGCAGGCTGTCCGCGGAGGTCGCCTGTGCGGCTAGGGAGGCTTCTGTGAAGGGCGCCCCGGTGGACTGGCTCCGGTTGGTCAGGATTGCTCCGCTGCCGGGATCCGCGCTGGATATGGCGCTGGATTACGACCGGGTGGTGTTCTTCGAGGAGGGCGTACTCCGGGGCGGAGTCGCGGAGCAGTTCGGCACTGCGCTGCTTGAGCGCGGATTCCGGGGAGAATACGAAACCGTCGGCGTGGACGGTAGATTCGTCCCGGCAGGCACGGTACAGCAGCAGCTTGAGATGTTCGGGCTTGACCGGGAATCGCTGATAAGGAAGCTCGGGAGGAACAATGCGACTTGACGTATATCTGACTGATAGAGGGCTGTGCAAGAGCCGTACGGCGGCGCAGAGCCTTATAAAATCCGGCGGAGTTTCCCTGAACGGAAGCCCCTGCGCGAAGCCCTCCCAGGATATCACGGAGGACGACCGTGTGGAAATAACCGGCGAGCAGCTGCGCTACGCCGGCAGGGGCGGACTGAAGCTGGAAGCGGCGCTGGAGCAGTTCGGGCTTGATATCACCGGCGCTGAGTGCATCGACATCGGATCCTCCACCGGGGGATTCACGGACTGCATGCTTCAGCACGGCGCGGCGAAGGTATACGCGGTGGACGTGGGGCGCGACCAGCTTGCGGAATTCCTGCGGAGGGACCCCAGGGTGGTTTCGATGGAGCAGACGGATATACGCACGGCGGAGCTTCCCCAGGCGGATTTCATCGGTACGGACGTTTCCTTCATCTCGCTTAAGCTGATACTGCCGCATATTTACCGCCTGCTGAAGTCCGGAGGGCGCGCTGTGGCGCTTGTGAAGCCGCAGTTCGAAGCCGGCAGGGCGAATCTCAGCAAGAAAGGCGTGGTACGGGACGCACACCTGCGTCTGCGGATAAGGGATGACATCGCCGGATTCGCCGCCGGCTGCGGATTCACCGTGGCAGGCTCCGTCATCTCGCCGATAACCGGCGGCGATGGCAATGTAGAATTCCTGATGTGTCTGGAAAAGTGCTGAGGAGGGACTATGGACGTCAAGAACAAGAATCGCGTCATGATCTCATACAACCGCAGGGACCGTAACTCCGTGAAAATTGCCGAGGATATCTGCACTGAGCTGAGCGCCGCCGGGATAACTCCGCTGTCGCTGAAATACGATGATGGGAGTTTCGGCGGTCTAAGCGGCGCGGAATCTGCTGAGAGCGGCGAGGGCTGCCTGTGCATGATCACCGTTGGCGGCGACGGCTCGATAATCTCCCACGGAAAGCTGGCGGCGGTGTGGGGAATCCCGCTGATGGGAGTGAATACCGGGCGGCTGGGATTTATGGCTAACCTGGAGCCTGCGGAGATCAGGCGCATTCCTGAGATCATTCTGGGGGAGTTCCGCGTGAGCCGCCGCATGATGATGTCCGTGGAGGTTAGCTACGCTAACGGCGGAATGCTGCACCAGAATACGCTGAACGACGTCGTGGTCTCCCGGGACAGCAAGTCCAAGCTGCCGGAATTCTGCGTGTACTGCGGCGACACGGAGGTTTCCCGGCTGCGCGCCGATGGGGTTATTTTCAGTACGCCCACCGGCTCCACCGCGTACTCCCTCTCCGCCGGAGGTCCCATCATTGACCCGGCAATGAAGTGCATTGAGTACACTGCGCTGTGTCCGCACTCGCTGTTCTCCAGACCCATGCTGTTTTCGGCGGAGCGTACTGTGCGGCTGCGTGTGAATTCCTACCAGGACAGCCGGGTGACGATAAGCTTTGACGGCGACAGCGGCTATCCGTTCGGGGACGGGGACGTGCTTACCATGCGTATCGGCGGTCCTGACCTTATGCTGATAGAAACCGGTGAGGGATTCTTTGGCTCGGTCAACCGCAAGCTCATGCAGCCGCTGCGCTGACGTATCCGGAGGTTGAAATGGTACAGTGTTATGACGAATTCTGCGAGGAGCTGCTGAGAGCCGGTTTTTCCCTCGGCGGCAGCGATAAGGGAATATACGCGGTGGTCCTCTTCGACTGGACGGAACAGCCGTGCAATACTCCGGTGAGGTGGCATACCGGGGAGCCGGACACCGACCCCTGGGAGTGGCGCATGCGCGTTCTGGAGGAACGCAGCGACATCGCCTATTCCAAGGTGTTCTTCCGGACGAGCGGCTTCATCACGGAGGAGTGGTACCCGTACTTCCTGGCAGTCCGCCGGCAGGGAATGACCTTTGAGGAAGCCTGGGATTCCGGGCGGATTTCCGACCTGGCACGGCGTATCTACCTTGCGGTGCAGGAAAACGGCAGGGTCCCCATGCACGACATAAAGCGCCTTGCCGGACTTCACGGCGAATCATCTGCGCATGTCGAAAAGGCTATGACGGACCTCCAGATGGGAATGTTCCTGACGATCTGCGGCAGGCAGCAGAAGCGGAATATGTATGGCGAGCCCTACGGCTGGAGCAGCACGGTGTTCTGCACCCCGGAGGAGTTCTGGCAGAGGGATTTCGACAACCTGCCGGACAGCGACCAGGCGGTGCAAAGAATTTGCGCCCGGGTGTCGCTGCTTAATCCGGAGGCGCAGGAGCGCAGAATAAAGAAGTTCATTTACGGCTGAGGGGTGCGTTATGGATAAGAAGCAGCGGCAGCGCGCAATACTGAAGATAATCTCCGCCCAGGAGGTCGAAACCCAGGAGCAGCTCGGCGAGCTGCTGGAGCAGGCTGGATTCCCCACCACCCAGGCGACCATCTCCCGGGACATGAGGGAGCTGAAGATACGCAAGGGAATGTCCGGTGGGGGCGCGAACTGTTACTACTCACCGGAGTGCGAGAATCCCCCGGAGTACAGCAGCGTGTTCGCGCACGCGGTGCTGTCGCTGGATTACGCCATGAACACGGTGGTGATAAAGTGCCGCCCGGGGCTGGCGAACGCGGCGTGCGTCGTGCTCGACGAGCAGGACCTCGGATTCGTTGTGGGTACCATCGCCGGGGACGACACAATATTTGTTCTCACCAGAACGGAGAACCATGCTGTGCAGCTGATGGAGCTGCTCAGAAAGATGATGACCAGATAGGAGAATGACGAGTGTTACGGGAGCTTTCGATTGAAAATCTTGCGGTGATTGAAAAGGCTGCGGTGGAATTCGGCAGCGGATTCAACGTGTTCACCGGCGAAACCGGCGCAGGTAAGAGCGTCATCATCGGTGGAATTAACGCGGTTCTGGGCGGCAGGACTACCAAGGATATCGTCCGCAGCGGCGCGCCGAAGGCGGTCATTTCCGCGCTGTTCGACGATATATCCGACCGGGTGAAGTCCCGGCTGACTGAACTGGGATTCTCCGCCGAGGACGGCGAGTTAGTTCTCATGCGCGAAATCACCGCCGAGGGTAAGAGCAGCGCCCGGATAAACGGCAGGGCGGCGACGGCGGCAATGCTCCGGGAGGTCGGCGAGCTGTTGGTGGATATTCACGGGCAGCACGAGAACCGCATTCTGATGGATACCGACAATCAGCGGCAGATCCTCGACAGCTATGGGGAGCTTTCCGGCGCACTGGAGGAATACCGTGCGGAATTCCGGCGGTTCTCGAAGCTTTCGCGCCGCCTGAAGGAGCTCCAGGAGGAGAACCGCACCCGGGAACTCCGCACGGCGCAGCTTACCGCCATCGCCGAGGAACTGGCGGAACTCAACCTGGAGCACGGCGAGGGCGAGCGCCTGGAGGAGGAACTCCAGAAATTACGCGACACCGCGAAGATACAGGGAGCGCTGTTCACCGCGAACGACCTGCTGAACGGCGAGGAGAATCCCGGGGCGATCGACCTGGTGCGCCAGTCGATGAACTCCCTTGCGACCGCGGGCGCGGTGCTTCCGGAGGCGGACGTGCTGTTCCGTCGGCTGGAGGAAATACTCCCGGAGCTGGAGGATATCAGCAGCGAGGCTGCCTCCATGGCATTCGGCACGGACGACAGCGAGGAGCGCGAAGCCGACCTTGAGGACAGGGTGTCAGCTATGAAGCACGCCTGCCGCAAATACAACATGGACCCGGACCAGCTGGTGGACTACCTTGAGGAGTGCCGCCAGGAGCTGTCGCAGCTTTCTGGCCTGGACGGGGAGATAGAGCGCCTGTCCGAGGAGAAGCATGATCTAGCCGGGCAGGTGAAGCGCATGGCGGAGGATATCAGCGCACGCCGCCGGGAGGCTTCCGAGCGGCTGTCGGCGGAGATATGCGAGGTATTGCGTTTCCTGAATATGCCGAACGTGACGCTCAGCTTCGACGTGCGCCCGGATAAGATAACGATAAACGGCATGGACGAGGTGGAGATACTGATATCCGCGAACGCCGGCGAGGAGCCGAAGCCGCTTAACAGGACGGCGAGCGGCGGTGAGCTTTCCCGTGTAATGCTGGCGATAAAGAGCGTCATGGCGGAGGGCGACGATATACCGACGATGATATTCGACGAGGTGGACGCCGGAATAAGCGGCAGGACTGCGGCGAAGGTAGGCGTAAAACTGGCGCAGACCGCGGAGAAGCGGCAGGTACTGTGTATCACGCATCTGGCGCAGATAGCGGCGCTGGCGCAGACGCATATGCTCATCGAGAAGCAGACGGAGGGTCAGCGCACCTATACGCGGATAATCCCCCTGGACCACGAGGGCAGGAAGCAGGAGCTTGCGCGCATAATGGACGGCGGACTTACCGAAAGCGGACTTAAAGCTGCCGAGGAAATGCTCGACCGGAGGTAACATGAACGCCTGGTATATGACGCTGATCTATCTTGCGGCGACATTCCTTGCACTGGGACTGTGCGCCGCTGCCGCTGTACTGTGCGGTTCGGCTATAATAAAGAAAAAGCGCCTGGGAATGCGATTCCCGGCACTGTTGGTATCAATGGCATTGCTGGCGGCGGTGCTGCTGTTCACGAAGTCCCACGGGACGTATATCCGCTTCAATGACTGGTGGATTTTCATGAACGGCGCGCAGAAAACCGCAGAACGTTACGGTGCCCCGGAGATTGGCGGATTTACTGACGGCAAATCCGGCAGCCTGGGTTATTATATCTACACTGACGACGGTCCCATAATGCCAGACCATCTGGAGCATTATTATTACGTAGAATACGACGAACAGGGGAATGTAAAGGAAATTTATGACGGCACAAAGCCGGGCGGATAATGGAGGGAAACTCATGAAATCCGGATTTCAGCATTTCATGGAAAAGGGTACTCTGGCGTCTTTGGCACTGTCGGTGATATTCCTGGTCTGCTGGCTTGTCTGGGGGCAGGGAATATTCCTCACGCTGCTGATAACGTTCGCGACGTTCTTCTACCACTTCGCGGTTCGTCTGGCTGTGGGCGCGGCTGTAGACGGTATTACCGCCCACGGCGTGGATTACGACGCAGCGTGGTTCAGACAGGGCAGGGCAGAAGCTAAGCTATACAAGTTACTGAAAGTCCACAGCTGGAAAGTAAAGCTGCCGACCTACGTCCCGGGAAGCTTTTCGCTGAAAGAGAATACCCCGGAGCAGGTGGTCTGCAATATGTGCGGCGCTGAAATCGTCCACGAGGTAAACGTTGTGGTCAGCTTTGTGCCGGTGGTGCTGAGCGTTATTGTTCCGGTTTTACGCAGCACCGTCCTGGTGTTTGTTCTGACCTCCGTGGCGGCTGCGGTATTCGATATGCTGTTCGTTATAATTCAGCGGTACAATCGCCCGAGAATGCTGAAACTCATGCGGCGCAGGCAGAATAAATACATCGGAAAAGGTTAAAATAAAGAGAAACAGGTCTGAAAGGAAGTACCATCATGAAGCAGAAGATCACAGAGTTCATATATTCCCACCGGGAGGAAATGGTGGACACCATACGTCAGCTTGTGGAGATACCCAGTGTAAAGGGCGAATCGAAGCCGGGAGCGCCGTTCGGCAAGGAGCCTCGGAGAGCGCTGGACAAAATGCTGGAGATCTGCCGCAACATGGGATTCGTGACCAGCTGCCATGACGACGTGATGGGCACCGCGGATTATTCCCCGGCAGGTAACGTGGCGCTGGGGATACTCGGACACCTGGACGTGGTCCCGGCGGAGCCGCTCAACTGGAGCTGCCCCCCCTACCAGCTCACGCGGACTGATGGAAAGCTGCTCGGCAGGGGAGTTATCGACGACAAGGGACCCTGCGTTGCCGCGCTGTACGCGCTGTATTGCGTCAAGGAGCTGGGAATTCCTCTGAAGAAGGGCGTAAGGCTGCTTTTCGGCACCGACGAGGAGAACGGCTCCGAGGACCTTGAGATCTATTGCCGTGGAAATAAGCTGCCGCCAATGGTGTTCACTCCGGACGCAAGCTTTCCGCTGATCAACATTGAAAAGGGAATGATCCGCGCTGATATTTTGGGTGACTATCAGCCCGGGTCGGTGGTAAGCTTCTCCGGGGGCAGTATTCCGAATGCAGTCCCGGACAAGGCGGAGGCAGTCCTGCGCGGAATCCCCTATGAGGAGGTGCGCGCGGTTATCGCAGCGAACTCCACCGGCGCGGTGCTGACCGTAGATACGGAGCCGAACGGCGACATCACGCTGCATTGCTCCGGCAGGTCGGCGCATGCCTCCACTCCGCAGACCGGCGTGAATGCGGTTACTGCGCTTATTGCAACGCTGAACAGGCTTCCGCTCCGGGAGGGTCAGCAGCGTGAGATAATCCGTGGTTTGGCGGAGAAATTCCCGTTCGGCGAAACGGACGGGCGTTCTGCGGCGCTGAAGGTGCAGGACGAGAAATCCGGTGCGCTTACGCTGACGTTCAGTAAGTTCGCGATGCGCGACGGGAAGATCAGCGGCTGCATAGATATTCGATATCCCGTCTGCGTGGTGCTGGAGGACGTGGTTGCAGGGCTGTCTGCGGCTCTTGAGCAGGCAGGAGTTCATTACGGCAGAAACATGGAGGAGAAGCCGCACATCGTCCCCGAGGACAGCGAGTTCGTGCAGAAGCTGCTGAGGGTGTACTCCGAGGTTGAGGGCGAGCCGGGGCGCTGCATAGCCATCGGCGGCGGAACCTATGTCCACACTGTGGAGGGCGGCGTTGCATTTGGCGTGGAGCGTGGCAATACGGATTACCACATGCACGGCAACGACGAGTTCATCACCGAGGAGGAGCTGCTGAAGGACGCGGTGCTGTTCGCGTGCGCGATCGTGGATATCTGCGGATAAAAATTGGGAGCGGCAGGAACCGCTCCCTTTTCTTATTCGGCAGGCATTTTCTTGATACCGAACACGGCTCTGAGGATTCCGGCAAAGAACTTCGGACTTTTCAGTACAACGATTTTCATATGTACGCTCCTTTCGCGTCAGCATTTCATCAGGAATATTCCGGAAATGATCAGTACGGCGGCAACGGTGAAAAGCAGCACCTTGAGCGAAAAGAAGGAAATACACATCAGCGCTGCGAGGAATGCAGCCACGGCAAGCAGTACGCCCGTGCCGCAGTTCCTGCGGCGTTTGCGCGGTCTTCTCATGTTGTCACCTCCGGTCGTTTCTCTGCCTTATATTATTCCGCCGGAGGGATTTTGGTTACTGTTACGTGGATTTTTGACTTGGCTGGATTTCCGTGGGCGATGTTGTCTGACTGTTGTCTTTTGTGCACTAATCGTTGACAAATAAGGGCTCTGGATTTTGTGGTGCAGGGCAAGTGGCGATTCCTAAATAAACGAAAACGGCTTAACAGTGCATATCGCGCTCTGCTAAGCCGTTAGTTCTCTGGCGGAGAGGAAGGGAACCAATTTCAGCTTCCAAATACATTTCTCACTTTTCCGGCAAGCACCTATAAAACCGCATTGCAAAGCCAAACGTTGAACTTTTAAAAAGCTTGCATTCCAACCTCAAAAATTCTCTTTTCCGAGTTATTCGGGGATTTTTCAGGGATTTCGGGGGAGCTCAGTCCGGGGAGATCTTATCGAGGATAGCGACCGCTCGTTCCTCTTCCCTGGGGTAAAGGTGGCTGTAAGTATTCCATGTCATCTGCACGTCGGAGTGCCCGAGCCTGCGCGCGATCTCCTGTATGTTTATTCCCTCATTGACGAGCAGGGAGGCGTGCGTGTGCCGGAAGTCGTGGATACGGATATGAGGAAGCCCGGCGGCTTTCGCGAACTCCTTGTTGTGGTTCTCGATGGAGGTGTCACGGAGGGGAGCTTCGCCGCCGCACACGCGGTAGTCCTCGCTGAACAGCCGGGAATTCTCCTGCTGACGGAGTTTGTGTTCGGTGAGTATCTTCATCAGCGGTGTGGGGATTTGCAGGTCGCGATAGCTGGACTTATTCTTCGGTGGTCCCTCGACGTCGCCGCCCTTGAGTTTCTGGGAGATACTCCGGCGGATATGCAGGATATTCCTGTCGATGTCCGACCATTTCAGCGCGTTTATCTCGCCTTTGCGCGCCCCGGTGTAGAACGCGATACAGAAGAACACATAATACGCCCAGTCTGTCACGGTCCGGGCGTTTTTCTTTGCTTCGGAGATGTACGCCCGGAACTGCTCCGAGGTGTAGTAGTGCAGCTTGTCCGCAGGCTTCTCGATGGTGTCGGGAGCCTTGAAGTTCCCGAGGGCGCTCAGGGGATTTCGCACAAGGTACTCCATTTTCACGGCGTAGTTCAGCATAGCTACGAACGCCGCGTATGCGTTCTGTTTTGTGGTTATGGACAGCTTTTCGTTGGCGGCGATATCGTTCTTCCACTTCGCGAGGACTGGCTGCGAGAGCCTGTCAAGGCGATATCCTGCCATAGTCGGCATTACACGGAGTCGCAGGTTCTTCATCGCGCTGTCGTGGGAGGTCTTGCGTGTTTCGTGGCTGTGGTAGACTTCGTACTCGTCGTAGAGCTGCTGGACGGTCATTCGGGACACCGTGCGCTTCTTGTCCTTGTACTCGGCTATCAGGGACTGCTCCAGCGCGTTCGCTTCCGATAGGCCATAGGCGGTGCGTTCTATCTGGTGAGCCTTTCCGGCTGCGTCGGTGTAGTTCACGCGCACGCGGTATTGCTGCAAACCGTTCTTCTTGACGCCGGTTTTGTTTACTGGCATGATTTTTCTCCTTTCTATGGCGTTCCCCTGTCCTCGCGGGCAGGGGAGTTTTTTTTATTCCTTTTTCAAATACCGATACGCAAGCCGGCGAAGCTGCTGTTCCATTTCGGTGTTATCTTCTTTTCTTGCTTTGCGTGGCTTGAACTGGTAGCCTTTCTCTGCTTTCTTCTTATATTCTTCAAGCGTTGATTTCAAGCCAGACAGACTCGGGTCTGCAGCTATACTGTTCTCCAAATATTCAACGGCTGAATTGATATCAGTTTTAGCCAGTACCTCTGCATGGATTTTTGTACATACATCAGGATACCAGCCTAGCCGCCTGCTTTCTTCGATAGCTTCTATAGCCTTGTCGTACTGATATTCCTTTTCATACATCTCAGCTGCAAAAAGGTACAATAAGTCCCAAGAATACATAGCTCTGTCCTTTGCAAAAGGAGTTGCCGGGAAACGAAGCTCCTTTGGAATACTTTCAAAAACTTCAAGCGCTTTAGGGCGAAATGCACTGCTCTTTCGAGAAAGTGCAATAAACTCCGCAGCGAGGTCGAGAGGTGCTCCAGACAGTCTTGCGTACTCGATAATGATTTGATTTATGATGTATCTCGGCTTGTGATTTGTTGCTTCGCTGAAAAATGCAAGTGCGATTCCGCGCTGATCAGCGGGGTATTCAACCGCCGACTTGAGCAACGATAGTATTTCAGCATTTTCCTCTAGGGTTACGCAAGCAAAATTGTATCCGCCGTCTGGGAGTGCGGTCGTTGCATTGTTACCCGGTGAAACATTCGTATTGAAGCATATCATGATTTTCACACTTTCTGTTAAATGTCCGATGAGGAACAAGTCTATATTGCAACATATTTGCTGGATTGGTTTCGATATATCCCCCATGGCCACGGATATTCCTGACGTGTAGAATATCTTATCTTTGGAAGTACATCGTAAAAATCGTTGGTTTTGATTTCTTGTTCGTACTTTTTAAGAATGTCTATTCTCGTTTTGGCGCAGCTGCCTGAAACCCTATATCGTTGTTGGAACAGATCTACCGACATCTTATGCGGAAAATCATAATAGTACTGAGGGGGACATAAAATCAACCCCGCGCACATTCTTGCCTCTTCTTCGTATCTGAGATATGTTTGTTGATCGTAGTGCTGATCAAACATGTTGAATGAGGAATTGCGACCGTGACCCAAAAGAAAATGCGAAATCTCTTCAAGCAGGGTAAAACGACGTCTTACCTCAGATTGCAGGTCATTATATGAGATTTTGTAGTTACCATTATAACTTTGAAGCACTCCGTCCTTGTTGCCCCATAAAGCAAACAGGTCGTCTTGCTTTAGCCCAGTTTCAAACGTGATCTGAGTTAAAGGAACAAGTTCAATTTTCAATATTTGGCATATCTTCTCCGGAGAAACCGGAATGGTATTTAGATTGTTTTCAATCATGAACATAAAAGCTGCGTTATAAATGTCAGTACGTCTGCTTTCATCAATCATTCTTAAATGCCTCCGGGAACATATACTGTGCGTATTTCCGTAAGTTTTCCGCCTGCTCCGGTGTCATTTTTTGTCCGGCGCGAGCTATCATAAGGATATCTGGATTTGATATGTTTTTGTGTGATTCGCTTGCACTCTCTTCTGCTTCTTTTTCAAGCTTCTTCTTTTCAAGTTCCCACGCTTTTACGTTGTCGCGATATTTTTCCGGGACCTCTTCATCATAAAGCTGATTATCGAACAGAACCTGAGATACGTTTGTTCCCAAATGTTCGCACAACTTTTCCGCTTGATCGTATGTTATGGGCAGAACACCGTCTTCGATGTCCTGCATTTGCTCTTCGGAAGCACCAATAACACTTCCCAACTCGGGCAGAGAAACTCTCTGTTCTTCTCTGAGAGGTACAAGTAGCCTCGCGAAGTCGAACGCTGCTTCAAAGTAAGGGTCATTCACACACCACTTTGCGCTATCCTCATTATATTTGATTAGTTCTTCGTTGTTGCGAAATTTGGATTCGCCTAGCAAATAGTCGACAGAAACAGAAAAGAATTTTGCGATTGTTTTTAACATTTCTGAATCCGGTATGCGTTTACCAGTTTCCCACATAGCTACGGCACCCTTTGAAACATTAAGTTCCTGTGCAAAACGCTCTTGGATCAGCCCTTTTTCCTGTCGTAATTCCTTTAATCTATTGCTAAACATATTCATTCTCCTGTTAGTTACGCTGTTCTGCGTCTATGCTTATAATATTATAATATCACGCTTCGTTATCTTTGTCAATATTTATGTTCACTTTTTGTACAAGATAACGAAATGTTATTTTACATATTGACAGATAACGTTTCACAGGTTATAATGGTAACGCAACGTGAGAAAGGAGGGCGCTGAATGACAGCACTATGCGAATATCGCAAGAGGCAAAACATGACACAGCGTGAGCTTGCGAACGTAATAGGAGTAGCGACGAGCACTATCACGCAGTATGAAACCGGAGTGCGAAAGCCGGATATCATTACGCTGAAAAAGCTTGCGGCAGTTCTACACTGCACGACAGACCAGCTTCTGGAACCGATCAAGATTTAAGGAGGACATCACATGACAGATTTAAAGATTTTCAAGAACGACCAGTTCGGCGAGATCCGGACGGTCGAGGAGAACGGTACGGTGCTGTTCTGCGGAACAGATATTGCGAAAGCGCTCGGTTACGCAGATACCGCAAAAGCAATAAAACTGCACTGCAAGGAAGATGGGTGGGCAATTTGCCCGGTCATCGACAGCATGGGCAGAGAACAGCAGGCAAAGTTCATCAGCGAGGGAAATGTCTACCGCCTGATAACGCACAGCAAGCTCCCGGCGGCTGAGCAGTTCGAGCACTGGGTATTCGACGAGGTGCTCCCGACGATACGCAGAAACGGCGCATACATGACTGATGATACGCTGGAACAGGCTCTGACATCTCCGGACTTTCTGATACAGCTTGCGACAAAGCTCAAGGAAGAAAAGGCAAAGCGCGTTGAGCTGGAGGCCAAGGTCGAGCAGGACAAGCCCATGGTGCTTTTCGCACAGGCAGTCGAAACGGCGCACAACTCAATACTGATAGGCGACCTTGCGAAGATACTCAAGCAGAATGGCGTCCAGACCGGACAGAAACGCCTGTTTGAGCAGTTAAGGCAGGAGGGCTATCTGATGAAGGGCGGCAATTCTCACAATATGCCCACACAGCGCGCTATGGAGATGGGGCTGTTCGAGGTCAAGGAGAGCACGGTCAATAATCCGGACGGCTCGGTCAGAATAAACCGTACAACAAAGGTGACTGGCAAGGGACAGACGTACTTTATCAACAAATACATGACAGCGTGAACAGGGAGGAATATTAATGAATATTTTTGTAAGAGCAGACATTGGGAACGGTGTTAAAGTTGATACCCCTATTACCGAAACCAACACATACACCAGGTGCTGTATATGCGGAAGACCGATACAGCTTAGCCTTAACACTATTGCGAAGCATTTTCCTGACATTTCCGGAGAATACGATTCATTTATGGATTATTTCAATAACGGCTTTATTTGTGAAACCTGTGGTGAAGAGGAATAGTAAAAGGAGGTAATCACAATGCCATCAACATCAAAAGTAACAGTACGCATACCGCAGATAACATCGCTGGAAACGGCGATAAGGCTCTACTACGAGCGCAACGAGCTCTCGACTCCGGATATCCGGCAGCTGTTCGGACCGCTCGCGAATGACACTGTGCTCAGGCTCAAGCGCAAGGCACGCGAGCTCATGGACGAGCGCGGCGTGCTCCCCTGGGACGGCACACGCGTGAACACGGAGATAGCCTACGAAGCCTGGGGGCTGGACATCACCAAGCTGGAATACAGGCTGAACAAGCTGAAGGTTCTGGGGGTGAGGTCATGAAAATCCCGAACAGCGAGGGCATATGCTCAATATGCTTCAATGCCGTGTGGCACGGCGACGAATACCGCATTTTCGAGGGTGGGCGAACATTTCACAAGAAGTGCGCAGAGCGTTTCCCGGAGTGCCGTCCGATCAAGCTTGACAAGGCTAGGCTGGCGCGGAGAATGAAGAAGGAGGTACAGGCATGAAGATACTCAAGCCAGTAATTGGCACGGCGTTCTTCGCCGGACTCCTGGGCATGTTCCTGGCGATCGCAGCCCTGGAGAGCGGCAGACTTGACGGCGCTGCATACTGGGTGATCATATCAGCCTGCGCAGTGCTGAGCGGCGGCGCTATCCTGGGAGCAATGGCAGCGTACAAGTACGAAGAAAGGAGGACAAGCCATG
>OOCI01000088.1_pt1 | contig 82409 bp, 80 predicted proteins | sample 1671761 | NCBI WGS metagenome assembly OOCI01 (sample SAMN06348190, study PRJEB24527) | human gut metagenome | biome: human gut; feature: ankylosing spondylitis patient; material: feces | host: Homo sapiens | place: China | collected 2015-10
GTGGATTTGTTCGGCGGAAAAGCCCCTTTAGGGGATTTTTCGACGGTCTGAGGCGCTGCTTATGGCAGCGCCTTTTGTTTTATCAGTTCACCTCAACAATAGTGATCTGGTCGTTGGAAAGCTCCACTTCGGAGAGGAGCGTGCTCTTTATCTTCGCTGCGCCGGCGGCGTCAAGTCCGTCGGTCTTGACGATGATGTTCGCGTTTCCGTCACTGAGATAGCAAAGCGCGTCCTCAAATCCCTGTGCCTTGAGCAGGCTCTCTATCTTCGTTTCGCTCTCGATGTAGCCGCCAAGCTTCGTGGCGTCCACCGCCACCACGGAAAGCTCCTCCTGGGTCAGGTCGCCGCCCTGGTACATGCTCTGGAGCACCTCCGCCGCCTCCTCACGGCTGCTCTGCTTGTCAAGCCGCGCCTGCGCAAAGTATGCCTCGCTGTCCGCGCTGCTGCTTACAAGATCCGCCTCGCCGTAGGTGCTGCCGGATACCTCCGCGGCAGGGTCGGTCAGACTCTGCTGCTTCTTTCCGCCGGAGAACGCGAAATTCACCGCCACCGCCGCACCCAGAAGCACCGTCAGCCCGGCAGCCACCAGCTGCTTCTTGCCTAAGATAACATTCAGTCGTTTCATTGCATTATGTCCTTTCTGTCAGCTTGTTACATAGACTTGTGAAACCTTTATGTCCAGCACTCTCGCCGCGGTGTTCACCACCTTTTCCCTGATGACGATATCCTCAGCGCCGCCGCATACCACCGCAACCCCGCGCACTTTCGGCAGGATCACGCTGGTTTCCAGGGCTTCCTTTCCGCTGCCGGAGAGCGCCAGGGTGCTTTCCGTGCTGTTCTCGCCGGAACCGCTGCGCGTCTTGCTCTCCTCCGCGAATACGCGTTCGCTGGTGCGGTCCAGCGTCACCATCACCTGGGGAGAGCTTACGCCGTCGATCTCCGCCAGAAGTTCCGTCAGCCGCCGCTCAAGCTCGCGCTCCAGCTTTGCGGTCTCCTCGGCGGTGTACTGCTGCACGGTCTGCGGCTCCGACTGCGGCGTGAGAGTACTCAGGAACAGCAGCACTATCGCCGCGATCCCTGCGATCAGCACAAGCCTGCGCCAACCGCCTTTGCCGAGCTTCTCGATGAATCCGCCCAGCTTTACCATCTGATCACCCCTCAAGAACTACAGACAACTCTATCTCCGGCGGAAGCTCCCCGGAAAGCAGTTCCTCCGCCGCTTCTGCCGCCGAGCGCTGTCCTTCACTGAATACAAGCTTCACCTGTGTAATAGATATGCTGTACAATCCCGAAATATTAACGATAACATGAATTTCCTCCGGATATATCCCGGCGGAATTCAGCCTGGAATACAGCTTGTCCGACATATCTCCGCAGATCTTTTTCTGAAGTTCCTTGTTGATGTCGCCGGAAAATCCGATGTATTCTACGTCTGACTCATAGCTGTACTGCGACTTGTCCAGGCTGATGTCCGCGGATTTCACTGCGTTCACCCCGGCAAGAATGAAAAGTCCGGCAATGAGCAGGGAGATCTGCTTTGCGAACCGGTTCTCCGGGACCAGCAGCCGGAACAGCGCGGAGGCAATCGCCGCCATGCATACAGTTGACAGGAATTCCACTGTGCCCTCCTTATGCAATACCGCTGCCTATCGCCAGCATTATTACTGCGGAGATCGTGTTCAGCAGCAGGAAGCACACTATGACCGCCATGATGATGGACATTACCCACCCTGCCGCCTTGAACAGCTCCGACAGCTCCTTAATCCCGAACACGGAACTGAACGCCTCCGCCACGGAAAGCGCCAGCCGATAGAGCGCCACGGTGATGAGCGGTGGGAGTATCATCACCAGCACCGCGATTATCCCGTAGGTCCCGATACCGCTGTGCAGCAGCGACAGGCTGGCGCTCACCGTATTCACGGCGTCCGAAATAGTCCCTCCGACGATGGGGACGCCGCTGGACACCGCGAACTTCGCCGTGCGTATCAGCACGCTGTCTGCTGCGTTGCGCACAAAGGTCTGCGCCGAGAGGATACTCATGAATACTGTCATGAGCAGGCTCAGCCCCCAGACGGAAACCTTCTTGATGAGTTCCGCCAGCCTGGATATATTCAGCTCCGGGTGGATCGCTCCGGTGACGGAAAGCCCCATCACCGTTCCGCAGACTGGGGACAGAAATACCACCGCCAGCTGCGAAAAGAACTGCGCCGCCCCCAGCGTCACGGTATTAACCGCCGCGGCGGTCGCCGCCTTTCCCATCACCGCGATGACCCCGGCGTATATCGGCACGAACACCAGCATGAATTCCGAAGCCGCCTGGAGTATGTTCAGCGTGTGGGTCAGCGCGTCGGATACAGCCGCGGCGGTCATTCCGGCGCCTGCCAGGACTCCCACCGCCGAGAATACCCCGGACATGCTGGCGGAGCCGTCCCCGAAGCTTTTCGCCAGGGTGCACAGCAGGACTATCCCACACAGCGCCGCCAGCAGCCGGACAGGCTCCGTCAGACGGTCGCGGCACTGCTCCCACAGCCAGCCGAGGACTCCCTGCGGCTCCAGGGAAGCTGCACCGTTGTTGTCGGGGGTTATCCCGGCGCCGTCCAGTATTTCCGACGCCTCCGGTGGTACTGCGTCCGCTATCTCGTCCGCGTATCCCTCCGCCGTCATTCCGCACAGCGATACCACCGCCAGTGTGATAAGCAGGAGCTTCACCGCAAGTTTCAACAGCCGCCGCATTCTCCGTCCTTTCCAGTTCAGCTGATGAGCTTCGTCACCATCTCCGCCAGGGAGGTGAATACCGGCAGCGAGATCACCACCACCGCCGCCTTTCCGGCTAATTCCACCTTTCCGGCTATGGCGCTTTCCCCGGCGTCCCGGCAGCAGTCCGAGCCAAGCTGCGTGATGTAGCACACCGCCAGCGCCTTGAACAGCGTCCGGGAATATCCACCGTCAAGTCCGGCGCTTCCCGTCAGCCGGGAGATTAGTTCCACCGCCGGCGCCAGCATGGACAATACCGAGCACATGACGAGAATTCCGCAGGTAATGCTGACCCCCAGCGCCATCTCGGGCTTGTACTGCCGGACGATTACGCAGAGCACCGCCGACAGCACCGCAACTCCCACAAGCGACGTAATATCCATATCCCGTCACCACAGCCCGAACACGGATTTTATCGTGCTGAAAAGCTCGTTAATTGCCGGAATTATCATCATCAGCACGATCACAAGTCCTGCAACGGTCAGCATCATCGCCTGCTCGTCATGGTCGGTCTTTTTGAGTATCTGGTTGAGTACTGCCACGATGATACCCACCGCTGCGATCTTGAATATCAGGTCAAGTTCCATTCACGCACCCCTACAGCAAAAGGACTGCCGCCGCCAGTCCGGCGAGTATCCCACCGGAGCTGTACAGCCTGCCTTTCTGGTCTGATATCTTCTCCGCCTGCTCGTACAGCCTGTCCAGCCGTGCGGAATACAGCCGCAGCAGCGAAAGTACGCTTTCCGCCGGGCAGGTGCCCAGCTCCTTTCCGAGGGCGGAGAGTATCTCCGCCTCCTCCTCCTGGCAGTAGGGCAGCGCGGAAATCCGCTCCACAGCTTCGCTCCACGCCCGGCGGATATCCGGAGTATTGCCGGAGCACTCCCGGAGTATCGCGCCGAATTCCCCCCTGCCCTCCTCGGCGAGCTGGTCCAGCGTCGGCGCAGTGCACGCGATCTCGATGGAGTACTGCTCCAGCAGCAGGCGAAGCTCCGAAAGCAGCGTGCAGCGGCGCTTCAGAAGCCCACGGCGGCGCAGTCCCCAACCGCCGGAAATGAGAAGAATCAGCAGCCCTGCCGCCAGCCTCATGACCGCAGCTCCGCCAGTTCCATCAGCCATCCGCGGTTCCCGAGCAGAGCCGCCTTGTCGAAATACGGCAGCAGCTCCGCCGTGCCCGGGCGTCCGCGCAGTTCGCGGATACTCCCGGCGTGGGCGGATACCACAAGCTTCACGCCGCAGTACATGCACTGCCGTACCTCCTCCGCGTCGTCACCTATCTCGTCGCAGACGATGATATCCGGACTGAGCGACCGCAGCGCGCACATTATCCCCTCCGCCTTGCTGTAGCCGTTCAGCACGTCGGTGTTCTCCCCCACGTCCAGAGCCGGGATACCTCCGTGCACTCCGGCGAGCTCCCCACGGCTGTCGATGACGCACACGCGGTGTTCCTCCCCAAGCAGCCGTGCCAGGTCGCGCAGTACTGTGGTCTTACCCGAAAGCGGCTTCCCGGCGACTATGAGGGAGCACAGTCCGTCCTGGAACGCGCGGTCGTACAGCTCCCGGGCGCAGCCGGGCACTTCCCGGGCGAAGCGTATATTCAGCGACGACACGTCGCGCAGCGTGGAAAACTTCCCATCGTGCCCGGCGGCGGTTCCGCAGAATCCCACACGGTGCCCTCCCGGCAGCGTTATGTAGCCCTCGGAGATCTCCCGGGCGAAGCTGTGCACAGAATTCCGGCACAGTTCCAGAAAGCATTCCGTGATATCCTCCTGGGTAAACGGCGCGGAACACCGCACCATCTTACCGTCCAGCCGGACTGCGCAGGCGCACCTCCCCGTGCGTAGCCTTATCTCAGCAAGCTGTGAGATTCCTCCGGGGGGCAGGGTTATCTTCCTGGCGGCGGCGGTCAGCGGTACTTCTCCGGTGTTTGTCCTTGCGGTGATCATTTCACATTCCTCCATTCGTTGTTATAATGTATGAGCAGCATGTCCGGATTATTACCGCAGACAGAAAAATCCCCGGAACTTGCGTTCCGGGGAATACACTTATTTTCTCTTATTATCCGGTATAGAATCCCTCACCATGGAGTAGAACTCGTCCCACATCTTCGCGACGTGCTCACGGGAGTAGAACTGATTCCCACGCCGGGAAGCCTCCACCTGCTGCGCGTAGTAATCCTTGTCGCTGTGCAGCCTTTCAAGCTCCGCGATAAATCCCTCAACACTGTCGGACTTGCTGTAGAAGTCGAACAGGATATCCGGGTAGATGTCGAGATCCCTCAGCACGATTGGGATATTCACGCACATCGCCTCGAGTATCGTCATCGGGAATAACTCCTCGAAGCTGGGCAGGAACATCACATCGCCGAGATTATACACCTCGTTCATGAATTCCCGGTCGATTATTCCCAGGAACTTTATGTTCGCCGGAGGTGCCGCGGTGATCTTCTTTATCTCGTCGTAGCCGTCCGTGATCTTCCCGAAGGAGAATCCGCCTGCCCAGACGAACTGGATATCCGGCATTTTTTCCGCGATCTTCACGAAGTCAAACACGCCCTTGCGCACCTGGAGCTGCCCGGCGCAGACCACCGTGAACTTATCCTCCAGACCGTACTTCGTACGCAGCTTCTTCTTTTCCTCCGGGGACACCGGGTGGAACACCTCGGACGATACAAAATTCGGGATATATGTGACTTTCTCTTTCGGCACGCCGTAGTGAGCCAGTCTGCCGATGAAATACGGATTAACGGTCACGAGGTAATCCATGCTCTTATAGAACTTTATCATGTACTTATAGAATATGTTCTTCATGAACCGCGGAAGGTCAAGGCTGGTTTCCACCGTTTCCGGCAGCATATGGACGTATCCCACGGAGCGCCCGTATTTCGTCGCGGATTTTCTCCCGAGGTAGTAGTTCGGATTAAGTGTGTGATAGTGCGTGATATCCGCTTTCATGTGCTTGTTTTCCGTGACCTCGAACTTGTCCGAAAGCTCGCTCTTTACAAGTCCAACCTGCTCGATATATGCTGAACCTACGCCCTGTCCCTTTACGCTGGTCGCGCTGGACATCATGTTGATAGTAGTCTTTTTCATGTATCGCACGCTCCTGTTAATTTTACAGCTTCTCTATCCGGGCGAAATTCGCCATGACCTTCTTGGACTGCCCGTTGTCAAAGTTAATTGTAAGCATTGTGTCGTTGCCCATTCTCTTGGCGTCCGCCACGGTGCCCTCGCCGAATACGTTGTGCTTCACCCTGTCGCCTGCCGCGAACACTATTCCGGAAGCAACCGGAGCAGTTCTTGCCGCGGCCATTGCCGCCTCCTGCGCAAGGTAGTTCGGCTTCACGGGTTTCTTCCACTCGGAAGCCGGCTTGTGTACTCTCTCGCCGGTCTTTTCAATGAGATTCTCCGGAATCTCACGGACGAATGTGGACAGCTTGTTGCGCATGGTCTGTCCGTAAAGCATACGGTAGGATGTGTGCGTGATATACAGCATTCTCTTCGCACGGGTTATCGCAACGTAGGCAAGACGGCGCTCCTCCTCCATCTCGGCAGGGTCGTTCATGCTGCGGTAGCTCGGGAATATATTGTCCTCGGCACCAACCATGAATACGGTGTCGAACTCCAGACCCTTGGCGCTGTGCATCGTCATGAGGGATACGCGGTCCAGGTCGCCGTCGTAGCTGTCCAGGTCGGACACCAGCGCGACCTGCTCCAGGAAGTCCGGCAGCGTGGTTTCGGGATTCTCGTCCAGCAGCGTCATCGCGTTGGATTTCAGCTCCGTGATGTTCTCAATGCGCCCTGCGCCCTCCTCTCCGAGAGCCTGCATTGCCTTTATGTAGCCGGATTTCTCAGCCACTGCATCGATAAGCTCGTCCAGGCGGAGGGTGTCCGCAAGCTCGTCCAGCTCGTCAAAGAGGTTCGCCGCAGCCTTCAGCGCAGCGGATTTCCTGGAGAGCGTTTCATACTGGGACGCCTCCCGGCACACCTCGATGGGCGACATGTGCAGTCCGTCCGCAATGCGGATTATCTCCTCAACGGTGGCGTCGCCGATACCGCGCTTCGGCTCGTTGATTATGCGGCGGAAGCGCACCGTGTCGTAGGGGTTGTTCAGCACCGCCAGGTAGGACATGATGTCCTTTATCTCCTTGCGGTCGTAGAATCGCAGTCCGCCGACGATGGTGTACGGAATTCCGGAGCGCGCCAGAGTATTCTCAAAGCTTCTCGACTGGGAATTGCTGCGGTACAGCAGAGCGAAATCCGTGTAGTGCTTTCCGTTCTTCACACCGTCAAGGATAGTATCCGCAACGAAGCGTGACTCGGCAATCTCGCTGTCGAAGTTGCAGCACTTTATCTTCTCGCCCTCGCCGAGGTCGGACCACAGCGCCTTGTCCTTACGCTGGGTATTGTTCTTTATAACGGCGTTGGCGGCGTTCAGTATGTTCTCTGTGGAGCGGTAGTTCTGCTCCAGGCGTATTACCACGCTGCCGGGATATTGCTTCTCGAAGTTCAGAATATTCTCGATGGTAGCACCGCGGAAGCGGTAGATAGACTGGTCGTCGTCGCCCACCACGCAGAGATTCCCGTTATCCCCTGCCAGCAGAGCTATCAGCCGGTACTGCGCAACGTTGGTGTCCTGGTACTCGTCCACCATGATGTACTTGTAGAGGTGGCGGTAGTGATCCAGCACGTCCGGGAAATCCTCGAACAGCTTCACGGTCAGGTAGATTATGTCGTCGAAATCCACCGCGCTCGCCGCGCGCAGTGCCGCCTGGTACTGGGTGTAGACCTCCGCGCAGCGCTTCTCCAGCAGCTCGCCGGAAGCCTGCGCCATGGGCGCGTACTCCTCCGGGCTGATCATCTTGTCCTTGCACCGGGAAATCATGTTCTTGAACACCTTGGGATTGAACACCTTCTCGTCCATGTCAAGGCGCTTCATTACGTCCTTGATGACGCGCTTGGAGTCGTCCTCGTCATAGATTGTAAAACTGCGCTGATAGCCCAGGTTCTCTATCTCCCGGCGGAGTATCTTCACGCAGGCGGAGTGGAACGTGGAGGCGTTGATCTTCTCCGCGCCCTCGCCTATCATGTCGATAAGGCGCTGCTTGAGCTCTCCGGCTGCCTTGTTCGTGAACGTGATCGCCAGGATATTCCACGGCGCCACCGGGTCAACGGCGACTATCTGCGCCAGGCGCTCGGCGTTCTCCGGGGTCTTTTCCATGGACGGGAACGCTTCAAGGAACTGCTCCTCCTCCGGGGTGATATCCCGGACCTCGTTGTCAAGGTATGCGTTTCCGAAGCGCATCATGTTCGCGATGCGGTTGCAGAGCACGGTGGTCTTTCCGCTGCCGGCGCCGGCGATTATCAGGACTGCGCCCTTTACCTGGAACACCGCCTTTCGCTGCATTTCGTTGGTCCTGGAGAAAAAGCTGGTGAGCGCATTGCGCTTTAGGGTATTGTAATCCAAATCTATAACCTTCCTTTTTAACGGCGGAATACCGGACAGCTACGCCGCCCGGCATTTCCTGTGTGTTGTTGATGCAGACCTCAGCCTGCAATGACTGTTACTCTGCGTCTGTAGCCGTGCTGGTCACAGTGGAATTGCTGCTGCCGGAGGAAGCGCCTCCGTCAAGCGCGATGAACGGATTGACCTCCGTGCCGATAGCCTGCGGAAGCACGCCGTCCCAGTTGTTGACCTTGAGATAGTCGATGTAGTTCGGGCTCTTGGCAAGCTGCTCCTGCACCGCCTGGATTGCGTAAGCCTCGGCGTCCGCCTTGATCTTCTGGGAATCCGCGTCAGCCTGGGCAGCGATTACCTTCTGCTTCGCCTCCTCTTCCTTCTCGGCGGTCTTGTTCTGCATTTTGAGGGCGTCCTGCGCGGCAATAACCTTCGCCTGAATGGACTGCTCAAATGCGTCCTCAAAGGCGAGATTCTCTATCGCGAATGCCGTCACGATGATTCCCTGCGGCTCCAGAGTCTTCTTCAGGGATTCGTATATCGCATTCTGGACGTCGGAACGGTTCTGGACAAGATCCTCTGCCTTTACCTTACCGATCTCGTCCTTGGAGATCTTGGCAACATTCGGGACAAGCAGCTTGGTTTCCACGTTGCTGATACCGATGGAGCGGATTATCTCCGGGAGCTTTGTGCCGTCGTAATAGTAGTTGAGCTTGAGCCCCAGGTTATCCACGGTCTGGGTGTCACTGGTGTAGGCGTCCGTCTGCACGGAGTAGATCTGCTCGCGGATATCCACCTGATCGATCTCCTCAATGAACGGGATATGGCAGTTCAGTCCGGCGGAAAGGTCGCTTGAAACTATCTTTCCGAACTGGTACTTTACGCCGATATATCCCTCGTTTACCACGGAAAAGCAGTTGAACAGGATTATCAGCACCACCACGGTGATCACGCCCAGCAATACCCAGAATGAGTACTTCTTCCTGGACGGCGTATTGTTCTCGGTAGTGAATTTTGTCGTTGCCATAAAATCTCCTTATTTAAATCGTAGTTCAGATCACATGCTCTTGCCTGCGGCGACCAGCTCTGAATATTTGTCGTCCGTCTGGATATTCACCACGCTGCGGCGGCTTATTCCCGCATTCGCGAAAGCCTGCGTGAGCATGAGTTTGATTCTGTTGACCTGGTTTACCTCGGAAGCGCCCGGGTCGAAGTCCACTGCGACAATATTGCTCTCGGGGTGCTGTCTGCGCAGTTCGCCGATGACTCCCTTGCCGGTAACATGGTTCGGCAGGCAGGCGAACGGCTGCATGCAGACGATGTTCGGAACTCCCTCGCCGATAAGCTCCAGCATTTCCGCGGACAGGAACCAGCCCTCGCCGGCGATGTTGCCCGGGGAAACTATCGAGCGCACGGATTCGCGCATTTCGTAGATATCGCCTGGGCAGCCGAACTTGGTGCCCTTCACCGCCTTGCGGTAGCTTCTCTCCATGAAGCGGAACGCGTTGACTGCCGCGTTTTCCGCGAACGCCTTGGTGCGTGTGGTGTAGAGCAGTTCGCGCTTGGTCTTTCCGTGGGAGCAGATGTAGTAGAAGAATCCCATCAGATCGGGTACGACTACCTCGCAGCCCTCGTTTTCCAGAAGCCCGATGATGTTGTTGTTAGCCACCGGGTGGAACTTTACAAGTATCTCGCCGACAAGTCCGATACGCGGCTTCTTTATGTCGAGCACGGGGAACTCCGAGAAATCCTTGACGATGTTGCGGACGTTCTTGTTGAAGTTTGGCAGGGACAGGTGCTTCATGTCCTCGCGGAGGTACATGCGCCATTTCTGGTAGAGCGCGTCTGCGCTTCCCCTGGTCGCCTCGTAGGGGCGGACCCTGTACAGGCAGCGTGACAGCACGTCGCCGTAGATTATCGCCATGAATGCGCGGATAGCCAGCGGAACGGTCAGCTTGAATCCGCTCTGCTTCTCAAGTCCGACAACGTTCAGGGAGATCAGCGGAATATCCGCATGCCCGGAATCCTTGAGCGCCTTCTTCAGCATGCCGACGTAGTTCGTCGCACGGCACGCGCCGCCGGTCTGGGTGATCATGACGGAGGTATTCTTGAGGTCGTACTTTCCGCTGTTCAGCGCGTGGATAAGCTGTCCGACAATGAGTATCGACGGATAGCACGCGTCGTTGTTGACGTATTTCAGACCCTCGTCCACAACCGCCTTGGAACAGTCGTTGAGGATAACCACGTTGTATCCGGAGTGCCCGAAGGCAGCCTCCAGCAGGTCGAAATGTATAGGCGCCATCTGCGGACAGAGGATAGTGTGCTTCCTGCGCATTTCCTCGGTGAATTCCGGCTGGCGGACATAGCCGAGATGTCCCATAACGGGCTTGTAGTGGTGGCGCTTGCGCTCCTCGACAACGGAGATGAGCGAACGCAGACGGATCCTTGCCGCACCCAGGTTGTTTACCTCGTCGATCTTGAGGCAGGTGTAGAGCTTGCCGAAGCTGCGGAGTATCTCCTGCACCTGGTCGGTGGTTATTGCGTCCAGACCGCAGCCGAAGCTGTTCAGCTGAACCAGCTCCAGGCAGTCGTGCTTGCCCACGACGTGAGCCGCAGCATACAGCCTTGAGTGGTAGGTCCACTGGTCAACTATTCTTATCGGGCGGACTACCTGCTCCATGTGAGCCACGCTGTCCTCGGTAAGCACTGCGTAGCCGTAGCCGGTGATCATCTCGGGAAGTCCGTGGTTGATCTCCGGGTCGATGTGATAGGGTCTGCCGGCGAGGACTATACCGTTCTTGCCGTTGTCCTCCAGGAATTTCAGCGTTTCCTCGCCCTTGCGGTGCATTTCAGCCTTGAACGCCTCGTCCTCGGCGTAAGCCTTTTCCAGGGCGGAAACTATCTCCTGCTTGGTGAAGCCTCCCTCCGGGAATTCCTTCGTGAACTCCTCGTAAAGACGCTCGCCCATGCGCTTCTTGTGGAATATCGGCAGGAACGGATTCATGAACTTGACATCCTTGCGCAGCTCCGGCACGGAGTTCTTGATTACCTCGGAATATGTAGCGACAACAGGGCAGTTGTAGTGGTTGTCTGCGCCATTGTTCTCGCTCATCTCGTAAGGCATGGAGGGGTAGAATATGAACTTCACACCCTCGTCGATAAGCGCCTGGATATGTCCATGCGCCAGCTTCGCCGGGTAGCATACGGATTCGGACGGCATGGTTTCAATGCCCTTGTCGTAGATCTCGCGGCTGGATTTCGGGGAGAGCTTCACCGAGAATCCCAGTACGGTAAACAGTTTATGCCAGAACGGGTAGTTCTCGTACATTCCAAGAACGCGCGGAAGTCCGACAACGCCGCGCTTTGCGGTATTCTCCGGCAGACTCTCACGGTCGAACAGCAGGTGGTATTTATAGTCGAACAGGTTCGGCAGCTTCTCCCTGGTGGAAACGTTGCCTGCGCCGCGCTCGCAGCGGTTGTTGCTTATGTAGCGCTTCCCGTCCGGGAATTTCGTGATCGTCAGCAGGCAGTTGTTGGAGCAGCGGCCGCAGCGTGCGGTGGTCTTCTCGACCGTGAAGCTCTCCAGCTTGTCAAGGGGCGCAATGGTGCTTCCCTTGCCGTCGTCGCGCTCAATGGAAATCAGCGCACTTCCGTAGGCGCCCATGAGTCCTGCCTTATCGGGGCGTACAACGTCCCTGCCGCAGATAAGCTCGAACGCGCGCAGTACGGAGTTGTTCATGAATGTACCGCCCTGCACGATTATCTTGTCGCCCATCGTGGAGGTATCGCGCAGCTTGATTACCTTGAACAGCGCGTTCTTCACGACGGAGTAGGACAGACCTGCGGAGATGTCCGCAACGGTCGCGCCCTCTTTCTGCGCCTGCTTTACGCGGGAATTCATGAATACCGTGCAGCGTGAACCGAGGTCAACGGGGTGATCGGCGGTGAGTCCCAGGGTGGCGAAGTCCGCGGAGGACATGCCCAGGGCGTTCGCAAAATTCTCGATGAACGAGCCGCAGCCGCTGGAACATGCCTCGTTCAGCAGAATGCTCTCGATCTCGCCGTTCTTCACGCGCATGCACTTCATGTCCTGACCGCCGATGTCCAGAATGAACTCTGCGCCGGGGAGTATACGGTCAGCCGCCTTGTAGTGCGCCATCGTTTCGATCTCGCCGTAATCCGCGCCGAGCGCCGCCTTGATGAGGTGCTCGCCGTAGCCTGTCGCGCACGCCTTGGCTATGTATGCGCCCTCCGGCAGCTGTGCGTAGATCTCCTTGAGGATACCTATGACGGATTTCAGCGGATCGCCGCCGTTGCCGCTGTAGTGGGAGTAGATTATCTCAGCGTCCTTGTTCAGCAGTACCGCCTTAGTGGTAGTGGAGCCTGCGTCCACGCCCAGATAGCACGCGCCCTTGTGCTTCTTGATGTCCGCAACCGGAATGACCGCCTTTGCGTGGCGCTCCCGGAATTCATTAAGCTCCTGCTCGTCCTTGAAGAGGGGCGCAAGGCGCTCTACCTCGCGCATTTGTGCGGTTTCAAGGCTGCCTGCCTTCTTTACCAGCGCGTCGAGGTCAGCTTCTGCGGTTTCTTCGGAGAATGCACAGCCCATCGCAACGAACAGGTTCGCGTTCTCCGGGAAGATTATCTGCTCGTCCTTGAGGTTCAGCGTTTCGATGAACCTGGCGCGGAGCTCCGACAGGTAGTGCAGAGGGCCGCCCAGGAATGCGACATTGCCGCGGATAGGCTTGCCGCAGGCAAGTCCGCTTATCGTCTGATTGACAACGGACTGGAACACGGAAGCCGCCACGTCAGAGCGCTTCGCGCCGTCGTTGAGCAGCGGCTGGATATCGCTCTTTGCGAATACGCCGCAGCGGGAGGCTATCGGATAGATAGTCGTGTGCTTCTTGGCAAGCTCGTTGAGTCCGCCGATGTCGGTGTTCAGCAGCGCCGCCATCTGGTCGATGAACGCGCCTGTACCGCCGGCGCAGGTGCCGTTCATACGCTGCTCAAGTCCGCCGGTAAGATAAGTTATCTTTGCGTCCTCGCCGCCCAGCTCTATTGCGACGTCCGTCTGCGGAATCAGCTGCTTTATGGCGTTGGTGCCTGCGGCAACCTCCTGCACGAACGGAATGCCGAGCCACTTGGAAACCGAAATTCCTCCGGAACCGGTAACAGCAATGAGCACTCGCTCACCCTTAAAATTCTCGCCGACCTCCCCGATGATATCATATACGGTCTTGCGGATATCGGAGAAATGCCGTCTGTACTGGCTGTACAGCAGTTCGTTATTCTCTCCGAGCACCGCCGCCTTAACAGTTGTTGAACCTATATCAAGTCCTACACGCTTCAAATGATCAAATCCTTTCTGAAAACAAAAAGCACAATGCTTGTATACACATATATTAATTATAGCACAGATACGAAAAATTTGCAAGCGGAATTGTAATATTTAGCATGCCTTTTTGTGACGGTTATCTGAAAAAATCATTTCGGCATTTTATCACAGGTATTGACAAAATGCGGCGCATCAGGTAAAATAGTATCGAAAGGAAGTATCGTCATGACGATAAGACCTGCAAGAATGGAAGCCATTCCGGCTCTGCTGGAAATATACAACTACGAAGTGATAAACGGAGTTGCCACCCTCGACCTCAATCCCAGGACACTGCCGGAGTGGGAGGAGTGGTTCCGGGAGCACCAGACGGAGGATCACTTCATTCTCACGGCGGAGATAGACGGCGTGCCTGCCGGGTACGCTTCCCTGTCGGAATACCGCAGCAAGGAGGCGTACCGCTCCACCGCGGAGCTTTCGGTGTACGTCGGGCACGAATTCCGCAGGCAGGGAGTCGCCTCCGCACTGATCGCGGAAGTCCTGCGAATCTCCCGGGAGAGGGGAACGCTCCACAGCGTGGTGTCAGTCATAACCGCCGGAAACGATGCCAGCGAGCGCCTTCACAGCAAATTCGGATTCATGGCGTGCGGTACGCTCCACCAGGTGGGCTTCAAGCATGGAAAATACCAGGATATCGACAATTTCGAACTTATCCTGGACAAGGAGTAAATCATGTTCAGTCAGATAAACAGCGTGGGTCTGTTCGGACTAAACGCATTCATGGTAACGGTCCAGGCGAGTATTTCCCCCGGGCAGCCCACTTTCGACATCGTGGGAATGCCGGATATTGCCGTGCAGGAGAGCAAGGCGCGTATCCGGGCGGTGCTCGGTCAGCTCGACCTGAAGCTTCTCAACGGCCGCGTCACAGTGAATCTCGCCCCGGCAAGCGTCCGGAAAATAGGCTCTATGTTCGACCTGCCGATAATCACCGCGCTGATGAAGCTGGGCGGAGTGATCTCCGCAGATCTTTCGGACTGTGCCTTCATCGGGGAGCTGTCGCTCAACGGCGAACTCGCCCCGGTAAACGGAGCGCTGTCGATGGTTCTCACCGCCGCGCAGAACGGCGTGAAGCGCATATTCCTGCCTAAAGCGAACGCCAAGGAGGCAAGCGTTGCCGATGGGATAACAGTCTACGGGGCGGAGCACCTTACCCAGATCATTGAATTTCTGAAACACGGCACCGGGCTTTCCCCGGAGGAAAAGTACATACCGCAGCGGCGCGAATTGCAGCACATCGCGGATTTCGCGGACGTGATGGGGCAATCCCAGGCGAAGTCCGCGATAGAGGTCGCGGCGGCTGGCTCGCACAATCTGCTCATGCTGGGACCTCCCGGGTCGGGAAAATCCATGCTCGCCAAGCGTATCCCGTCCATCATGCCGGCGATAACATTTGAAGAAAGCATTGAAACAACGCAGATATATTCCGTTGCCGGGGAGATAAATCCGGCGGAGCCGCTCGTCACCGAGCGTCCTTTCCGGGCGGTGAGCCACACGGCTTCCGCAGTGGGACTTGTGGGCGGCGGCAGTATTCCGCGGCCGGGAGAGATAAGTCTCGCCCACAACGGCGTGCTGTTCCTGGACGAACTTCCGGAGTTTGATCGCCGGGTGCTGGAATCACTCCGGCAGCCGCTGGAAAACGGAGATATCACGATATCCAGGGCGAGCGGTTCCGTCAGCTACCCCTGCGACGTAATGCTGGTGGCGGCGATGAATCCCTGCCCATGCGGCAATTTCGGCAGCCCCGTGAAGAAGTGCACCTGCACTCCGCAGAAGGTCACGGCGTACCTCAATCGTATCTCGCAGCCGGTCCTCGACCGGATAGACATACAGATAGAGGTCAAGCCGGTGGAATACGAGGACCTCAGCCGGCGTATCCCACAGGAAAGCTCCGCGGCGATCGCCGAGCGCGTCCAGAAAGCAGTGGAGATCCAGAAAGCGCGGTTCGCCGGGACATCCATCAGGAGCAACAGCAGGATAACCTCGGATATAATCGGCGAGGTGTGCCGGCTCACCCCAGACGCGGAATCACTGCTGAAGTCCGCCTTCGACAAGCTGGGACTTTCTGCCCGTGCCTACGACAGGATTCTCAAGGTAGCGCGCACCTGCGCCGACCTCGCCGGCAGCGAGGATATCCAGAAGCCGCACATCGCCCAGGCGATAAGCTTCCGCAGCCTTGACCGGAAATACTGGAACAGGTGAATCTTTGCCTCCAGTCCGGGACAGTTTCTTTCTACATAATACAGCCGCCGTAAATCCGGCGGTTATTTTTTTCTCGGAATTTCAACAATTTATTGTTTTCCACTTGAAAAATGCCGGGAATAATGATATAATAAAAAATAATGCGGAATTTTTCCGGCACAACAAAAGAAAGAAGGATAGAATTTATGGCAGACACTATGCAGGGTCTGAGAAGGACATGCTTATGCGGCGAAGTCACCCTGGAGATGGGCGAGGTAGTCGTAGGCGGCTTCACACAGAGAGTACGCGACAAGGGAAGCCTTATTTTTATAGATCTGAGGGACAAATCCGGTATCGTTCAGCTGGTATTTGACGAAACCACCGACAAGGCAGTTTTCGAGAAGGCAGAGAGCGTCCGCTCCGAATACGTCCTGCTGGCAAAGGGCACAGTACGTGCGCGTGAGAGCGTGAACACCGAGATCAGGACCGGCGGCGTCGAGATCATGGTAACAGAGCTGCGTATCCTCTCCAAGGCGCAGACTCCTCCCTTTGAGATCGTAAGCAACACCAAGACCAACGAGGAGCTTCGTCTGAAGTACCGCTACCTCGACCTGCGCCGCGAACCGCTCCAGAAGAACCTCATCATGCGCCACGAGATCGCCAAGGCTGCCCGTGAGTACTTCTACGCGAACGGATTCACCGAGATTGAGACCCCGATGATGATCAAGTCCACCCCGGAGGGTGCGCGCGACTATATCGTTCCGTCCAGAATCCACAACGGAAAGTTCTACGCCCTGCCCCAGTCGCCGCAGATGTACAAGCAGCTGCTGATGATCGCAGGCATGGACAGATATATCCAGCTTGCACGCTGCTTCCGTGACGAGGACCTCCGTGCTGACCGCCAGCCGGAATTCACCCAGATCGACCTTGAGATGTCCTTCGTGGACGTTGACGATATTCTGGAGTGCCTGGAGGGCTTCGTAAAGCACCTCTATAAGACAGTGCTGAACGTGGATATCCCCACTCCGCTGCCCCGTCTGACCTACGACGAGGCTATGAACCGCTATGGCTCCGACAAGCCGGATACAAGATTCGGCATGGAGATCACCGACATCTCCGGCATCGTGAAGAACTGCGGCTTCTCCGTATTCAAGGACGCCATCGCAAACGGCGGCTCCGTACGCGGTATCGTCGCAAAGGGCGCGGCTGCAAAGCTCACCAGAAAAGAGATCGACAAGCAGACTGAGTTCGTGCGCGGTATCGGCGCAAAGGGTCTTGCTTATGTAAGATGGGTCGATGACGCTCCCAACTGCTCCTTCGCAAAGTTCATGGGCGAGGGCGAGCTTGAGGCTATACTCAAGGCTCTCGGCTGCGAAAAGGGAGACGTTGCCCTCATCGTTGCGGACAAGGATAAGGTTACGCTGCCGGTACTCGGAGCGCTCCGTCTGAAGATCGCAAAGCAGCTCGATATCATTCCCGAGGGCTGGAACTTCCTGTGGATCGTGGAATTCCCGTTCTTCGAGTACGACGACGAGAGCGGCGAGTGGCTCGCTATGCACCACCCGTTCACAATGCCGCTTGACGAGTGCATTCCCTACCTCGACACCGACAAGGCTAAGGTACGCGCAAAGTGCTACGACCTGGTGCTCAACGGTATCGAGCTTTCCAGCGGCTCCATCAGAATCACTGACCCCGAGCTTCAGCAGCACATGTTCGAAATGCTCGGCATGACCGACGAGGAGATAAACGCCAAGTTCGGATTCCTCGTGGACGCATACAAGTACGGCGCACCTCCCCACGGCGGCGCAGGAATCGGTCTGGACAGACTCGCAATGCTCATGTGCGGCTGCGACAGTCTGCGTGACGTTACCGCATTCCCGAAGGTACAGAACGCAAGCGAGCTGATGAGCGAGGCTCCCTCCACTGTCAGCGAGGAGCAGCTCAAGGAACTCGGCATTGCTATCGTGAACAGCGAAGAATAATTTATCCAGGCGGTGAAGTACTATGGAAAAACGCGAATACAGAGAACTTTCAGAGCTTGCGGCAAACGGTGACACAAAGGCATTTGCACGGCTGTACGAAACACTGTACCGTGAAATGTACTACACCGCCTGCTATTCTCTCACGGACGAAGCGGACGCGGTGGACGCGGTCGCTTCCACCGCCCGGGACGGATTTTCGGCGGTGGGCAAGCTGCGCAGCGAGGAGGCCTTCCGGGCTTTCATGATGAAAACGCTGTGCGCCCGTATAAAATCCAGACTCCGGGAATATGCGGACGAGGGCAGGCAGCCGCTGCCGTCAAGCGACGGATTCGACGTGATGGTGGAATTCAGCCGCATGAGCGATACCGAGCGGATAATCGGCAGCATGTACATCGGCGGAAAATTCCAACCGGACGAGATAACCGCCTACACGGGATTCTCCTCCGCAACAATAAAGAAAACCATCGACCGGGTGGTGACAGAATTCGAACTGGACTGACACACTTTTGACCAGAAAGAGGGTGAATGCATTGACAGTTTCACAGGTACGGGAGCTTATGATGGAGCGCGTTGTTCCGGAAAGCCTGCTTCCGCAGAATATACCTGCAAGCCTTATGGACGAAGATTCCGCGCCACCGGAGCTGGACGCATTCACATTCCTTAACCGGCTTCGCTCCCTGGGTATCGGCTCGGCAGATTTTCTCTACCTGCTGAAAGGCTGCGGCGCCCCGGCGGAGGCTGTCGATAAAATCGAGCAGCACCCGGACATGAACCTGCAATCACTGATAGTCACGCTGGACGGCTCCGGGCTTACACCAAAGGATTACACGCGCATGCTCTACACCGCACGGCAGCTGTGGGAGCGCACCATCACCATGCGCCTGGAACTTGATGAGCTACAGGCGGAGGAGCAGTCCCAGCCGGAGCCGGAATCCGCGAAGGAGCCTGAGCCGGAGGTTCCCGTCCGCACCGCGCGGCAGAAGAAATCCGCAGAAGCGGAGGAATCCCCCGAAAAGCCCCTGCCCCGTACGGCACGGCAGAGAAAAAAGGGCGAAACGGAATTCCGGGAATACGCCGGCGTAAAGCCGATCGGCAGGCGGAATCTCCCGGACGGGGACGAGGAGGAATCCAGCGATCCCGAGGTGCTGACCGCAGTGCAGCTGAATCTGCCGCCGCAGGTTGACGAACTGACTGAAGAGCCGGAATCCAATCCGGAAGAAGCAAAATCCACGAAAGCGGACGATCCGCGCGGACGACGCAGCGCCATCATTGTCTGCGCTGTGGGCGCTGCAATAGTCTGCGCGGCGGATTTCGCAGTGGGATTCCTGGGATTTACGGCGCCGGAGCACTCCACCGCTGACCTGCATTTCGCGGCGGACTCCAGCGAGATATTCACCGATATCTACAACTCATACACAAACGCGGTGATCGGCGGCAGTTACGTCCAGCCGGAACCCCCGGACTCGCAGGTGTTCGGCGATATCCTCGTGACCGGCGGCAATCAGTTCGGGAGCTTCTCCGACGGGAACACCCTCTGGACTGCGGAGCCTGACGCGATCGAAGTCTGCGATCTGTCCGGCAGCGCTGACAAAATCGAGATACTTCCGCCGGACGGCGCACAGTTCGTCCGGGTGGAGTTCACCGGAAGCGGCTTGACTGCAGTGTTCACCGGGGATTCCTTCTGCGGCGTAATGGGCGCGGACCAGTCCGGAAGCACCTGGACCACCAAGCAGAGCGGAAAGCTGACGGATATTTACAGCCCCGGGGACGGAATACGCCTGGGAAGCGTGTATACTCCCGGGTTCTCCGAAAGCTTCACCATTGACGACCAGCTCGCCTATATGCCCTGGACGGAATACTCCGGGGAGCGCACAGCGCTGCTTCCAGCGGAGGTGGCGGTGACCGGAAATGCCCAGGGGTGCAGCTACGCAGTCAACTGTGAATACTCTGCGAACGGCGAGGTTAAATCACGAATGGCGGCGCTCGGAAATCCAATATTCAGCGGCGCTGAGTACTTCTCCGCCGTGATGTACGACGGCACTCAGATGCTGCTTGTGGCAATGGACGGGAACTCCGCGCTGACGTGCTGCAATACTCAGGTGGTCGCAGCGGCAGCCATCGGAAGCGGCTGCATAGCCACCGCAGAAAAGTCCGAAAGCGGTATCACTGTGTTCGTCTGCGACCGTGATTTAAAGACCGTCAGCGCGTTCAACGCCGACAGCGGCGTGACCACAATGCGGTTTGACGGGAATACTCTCCTGCTGGGGGACGGCGACATAATAACGCTTGCGGTGGACCTCAGCGACCCGGCTTCCCCGGCTCCACTGGAACTGACCGCCGCAGATGGTGTGGTGAACGGAGAATACGCGCTGTGCGGAAGCACCTCCGCCGCCGGAATTTCCCTCACGCTCTACCATCTGGAGGACGGGAAGGCAGTCCAGGCGGATTCATTCTCCAAAACGCTGACCTCCACGGAGCTGGAAAGCTTCCGCTTCGGCGGCGCAAATACCTTTGTCGTGAACGGCACGGATTGCTGCGGCGCAGCATACAGCTGGTTCGACGGAGTTTCCGTGGTGAGCGAGTTCTCGGAAATGGGCAAATTCAGGAGCGTACACACGCTTTACGACGATCCCGACGGCTACACAGCGGCGGTTTACACCCCCGACGGGCTGAAGCTGATCTGCGGTTCAAGGATACAATAAAACAGCAAAACAGCGGTCACTTATTTTATGTGACCGCTGTTTTTAAATGGTAATATTCACAGAACAGGGTATGCAATTTAATGCAAATATCCAAAAATCTGAAATGTCATTGACAAACAATTGTTGGGGGTATATAATTATTATATGTGAACATAACCTTGCAGGAGGTGCCCAACTTGAAGATAAAATGCATTCTGTCAGCGGCAATGGCAGGCGTACTGCTGATGACCGGCTGCTCGGGTGATAATACAGAATCCGTGGCGACATACGACCTGGACGCCGCCGGGAACGTTATTCCGATAACCGACAGCTACATTCCGTCGGCGTACAAACCGGCGTCGGGAAGCTGGACTGTCATGAAGGAGGAAATACACGGCGCCCCCGGTGAGGTGACTGACACCAGGATACCTGCTGTGTTCCTCACCACCGACGACCCTGACTCCATCACCAAGGAGGAATACGCCCCCTGCACCGTGCAGATAGACGCCGGAATGACCGACGGGCAGTACGAGAGCACCGGAGTGCTCAACGCCGAGATAAAGGGAAGAGGTCACTCCACCTGGGAATGGCCCAAGAAGCCCTACAAGATCAAGCTGGAGGAAAAGACCTCCCTGCTCGGAATGACCGAAGCCAAGCGCTGGGTGCTCCTGGCGAACTACGCCGATGAGTCCCTGCTGCGCAACACCATCGCGTTTGAGGTAGCGCGCACATTCGATTCCTTCCGGTTCATTCCGCACGCGATACCGGTCGATGTCTACATGAACGGTATCTACCAGGGCGTATACACCCTGGGCGAGCAGCTGGAGGTGAAATCCTCAAGGCTGCCGCTGGACGACGGACTCGCCAACACCGAAACAGGATACCTGCTGGAGATCGGCGGCGCAGATCCCAACGTTGACAAGAAAGGCTGGGATTACTTCGACCTGCCCTCCGGCTGTGGGGTGAATATCAAGATAAAGAGCCCCGACACCGAGCAGGACCCGAACGCGGAATACAACTGGACACAGGAGCATTACGACTTCATCTACAACTACATGTGCCGAGCCGACAAGGCGATAACCACGCTGACGGACTACGACAAGTACATCAACGTGGACAGCTTCATCGACTGGTTTCTGGTGCATGAATTCACCTACAACCTGGATTCCTGCTTCCACCGCAGCTGCTACATCACGAAGCCAAAGCTCGCACGCCTGGAAATGGGCCCTGTGTGGGATTTCGACCTGGCATTCGGGAACATGTACAAGGACAATCCGAACTACGACGACTGGGCGACAATCGGCTGCGATGACAGCGACAGCTACATCGGGATCACCTGGTACAACTACCTCATGACCGACGAGGATTTCCGCGCGAAGGTCCGTGCACGCTGGGACGAGGTCAAGGACAACATGCTGAGCACGGCGCTGGATACGCTGGATTACTACAAGCCGCTTATCACGCCCTCCGCGAACAAGAACTTCGAGGTCTGGGACACCCTGGGCATCACCAACGGATTCCAGCCGGCGGCGATGAAGGAAGAAACCACCTACACCAACCAGCTGCAATACCTGACAAGGTTCCTGTACGCAAGGAAAAAGTGGATAGACGAAAATCTGTGATATTGTAAAGGGAGGACTCACGTCCTCCCTTCAGCTTGTTGAAAAAGTATCTTCCCAGACTGCCGAGAAAGGTGCAGATGCTAGGAAACGCCAGTTTGGCTAGGCTTTGTGCATGTTGCCCTTAGTTGCCCGACATCGTGTCGGGCTGGGGGGCAACAGCACAAACATCGTGTTTGTGCCTGCCAAACTGGCGTTGACGACGCAGATGTGCCTTTATCGACAGTCTGACAGTCCCTGCCGGAGCAGGGACTGTTATCATGTCGGAGAAAAATGACATAGGTGGAAATCTTACTTCATGAAGCTGAACGCGCTCTTTCCGGGATATACTGCGCTTGCGCCGAGCTGCTCCTCAATGCGGATAAGCTGGTTGTACTTCGCGGTACGCTCGCTTCTGCTGGGAGCGCCGGTCTTGATCTGGCAGGTGTTCAGTGCAACTGCGAGGTCAGCAATCGTGGTGTCCTCGGTTTCGCCGGAGCGGTGGGAAGCAATGGCTGTGTAGCCTGCCTTGTGCGCCATCTTGATGGCTTCCAGGGTCTCAGATACGGAGCCGATCTGGTTCAGCTTGATAAGGATAGAGTTGCCGCAGCCCAGGGAGATTCCCTTGGAAAGGCGCTCTGTGTTGGTTACGAACAGGTCGTCGCCAACCAGCTGTACCTTGCCGCCGAGTTCCTTGGTCATGATCTGCCAGCCTTCCCAGTCCTCCTCGTCGAGTCCGTCCTCTATGGAGTAGATCGGGTACTTCTCGCAGAGCTGCGCCCAGTGCGCTACCAGTTCAGCAGAGGTGAAATCCTTGCCGGACTTGGGCAGGTGGTACTTGCCCTTCTCGCTGCTCTTCCACTCGGAGGAAGCAGCGTCCATTGCCAGGACGAAATCCTCGCCGGGCTTGTAGCCAGCCTTCTCAACTGCGCTGAGGATATACTGGATAGCCTCCTCGTCGCTTGCCAGGTCGGGAGCGAATCCGCCCTCGTCGCCTACGGAGGTAGCAAGTCCCTTGCTCTTGAGCAGGGCAGCCAGTGCGTGGAACACCTCGGTGCACCAGCGCAGACCCTCGGTGAAGCTCTTTGCGCCAACGGGCATGATCATGAATTCCTGCACGTCAACGGTGTTTGCAGCGTGCGCGCCGCCGTTGAGAATATTCATCATAGGAACGGGAAGTCTGTTCGCATTCACGCCGCCCAGGAATCTGTACAGCGGAATATCCAGGGAAGTTGCCGCAGCTCTCGCGCAGGCTATGGAAACAGCGAGTATTGCGTTTGCGCCCAGCTTGCTCTTGTCCTTTGTGCCGTCTGCGTCGATCATAGCCTTGTCGATCGCGTAAATATCGGAAGCGTCCATGCCCACGATAGCGTCACGGATAACGGTATTCACATTATTGACAGCCTTGGACACGCCCTTGCCGCCGAAACGGGACTTGTCGCCGTCGCGAAGCTCCAGAGCCTCGAATTCGCCGGTGGAAGCGCCGCTGGGAGCCGCGCCCCTTGCGATTGTTCCGTCTGCGAGATATACCTCCGCCTCAACGGTAGGATTGCCGCGGGAGTCGATTATTTCGCGGCCGATGACATTCTCAATTTCAAGATAGTTCATGTTGTGCACCTCTCAGTTGTATTTTTATCCGCACTGCGGACCTTCTGACTTATTATTGGCAGCCAGCCGTAGTTTATTCCGGCATACTCATCGGTCCGCCGCAGGACTGCGCACCAGAACAACGGCATGACCAATGACTTATTCTCATTAGGTTAGTCTTTTCTAACCAATAGATATTTTACCATATCCCGACCGAAAAAGCAAGTGATATACCCTACAAGAATCTTTCAACAGTTTTGGCTATCCTGAATAAATACACAGTAAACTTTGGTACATTGAAATGTCACGAACAAACATATTAGAATCAACGAATTAGCTATTACTAACCGCTTTTGAGAAGCACATATTTGCCATAAGTCCGGACATAGAAAAAGGAGCCAGCGTTTTACCACTGGCCCCAAAAATTCCGGCATTACAAGCAGAATTGACAGAATATTCAAACCAAACCATCAGCCGCGCCGGATACAGCCTGAGAACTTTTGCTCTCGTCTGTATATACACGACCCCGTCCGTAACGTTACGTCATTTCTGAGGAATTTCGCGAAATTCCATTCTGATAATGAATCTCTCATCTGCGACGGAGAATTCATCGCCGTTCTTCAGCGCGGCGGTTCCTCCCTTTGGGAGCTCAGTCCCGTTCAGGAAGGTCTGGTTGAGCGACTCATTGTCGCACAGCGTCACAGCACCGCCGCTGATTAGCAGGACTGCGTGCACGCGGCTTATCGCAGGATTGTCCGTCACCGCGTAGCTGCAAAGCTCCTTCTTCCTGCCAATGCTGAATTCCGGTCGATTCACCGGGATAACCTCCCCGGTTTTCAGCCGGGTGATGGCGCAGACCAGCACCTTCTTTACCGCAGGCTTCCCGGAATCCACGGCTTTCTGCACCGCCGGATTCGGTGCGACCACGGATTTCGCAGCCGCCCTCAGGACTGCCGCCGTGGGAGCCTTTCCGGCTGCCGCAGGATTTGCCGTGGGGGCAGGAATCGGTCGCCTTTTTATGGGGGCCTCCGGAATTGCACCCCGGCAGGGTTCCAGGCAGGGAGCCTCCGTCAGGCGGTCGAAGAACTCGCCGAACGTCTTGAAGTTGTAGTAATACAGCGACTGGAAAGTAGCCATCTGCATTTCCATGCCGGGGGTCAGCTGGACTCTCTCGAGAATAACGCCGATGAACGGCTTCCCCTTCAGAATCGCGTAATTCAGCTCGTTCCGGCAGTTGTGCGACTGTATCGAGTTCCCGGAAACGCACGCGATAAAGGCGCTGCACTTCTCCAGGTGCCCGGCGATAACCTCCGGCCACTCGGTGCCGGGGTATATTCCGCTGTCGAACCACACGCGGTATCCCTGGGACGCCAGCGCGGAGATTATCGGCCGCACCCTTTCCTTGTCCTTGTGACAGTAGCTTACGAAAATATATTTCTCACTGCCGTTATATTCCGTTACATTACCCATGCGTTACACCCCGTCACTGCACAATATTGAATAACCCGTCAAAACCTATCTCTTCGAACGAACTCATCAGCGCCGGCGAGATGCCACGCAGGCTCAGGGAGTGCCCCTTTATCCCGTCCACCGCCTTCTGAGTGTTCAGAAGCGCCTTGAATCCGGCGTTGGAGATGAATCCAACGCCGCTCAGGTCAAGGACTATCCCGTTGCTGACCGTGACCGCCGCCAGCAGCTCGTCCGAAAAGCACAGAGCCGCCTCGGAGGTGATATCCCCCTCAACGGCTATGTTCATCGTACCATTCTCCAGCTGCTCCCTCAGCGTCAGCTGCTGTCCGCCGGAGGTTATCACCAGCGCTCCGTCCTTTATTTCCAGACTGCTCATAGTCCGCCCCTCCCATTACTTCTTGCCGAGATATTTCGCGGCAAACTGCTCATAGCTCATGCCGGTGTTTCCTGCCGCGGTGACCATGGAGAGGTCGTCCTCGGAAAGCTCCTCGTCGGCTGTCCCGGCAACCTCCTTCATGAATTCGTCGTATTCCGCGACTTCCTTTGCCAGCTTCTCAATATCTTCAGGAACATTGTTCTTCTTAAAAAGTTTCATGACTGTTCTCCTTCCATATACACAGGGACCCGGTCCCCTTTTGTATGTATATACACGCGTCAGTCCCGTCCGTTACACCCTGTTTTACTTAAATTTGTCTGGAAGCAAGATTGCTGAACAACCCGTTCGCCGCCATCAGTTCATCAAATGTGCCCTGTTCGGCGATTTTTCCGCCGTCCAGTACGATTATCCTGTCGCACTTCTTTATGGTGCTCAGGCGGTGCGCTATGACGATCCTTGTCGCATTCAGCTTCTCCAGGGAGCTGCACACCATTGCCTGGGTGATATTGTCCAGCGCACTGGTGGCTTCGTCAAAGAAAAGTATCGACGGCTTCGAGATTATTGCCCTGGCAATAAGTATCCTCTGCTGCTGTCCGCCGGAAATGGTGCCGCAGTCCTCGCTGAGTACTGTGTGCAGCCCCATCGGCATGCGGTCGATATCGTCCTTCAGTCCGACTGCCTCCGCGACGGCGTTGACGTCCTTCACCGTCGCCCTGGGCGCGGTTATCGTTATGTTCTCGAAAATACTTCCTGATATGAGCTTCCCGTCTTGGAGCACCACGCCGAACTTCTTGCGGAGTTCGCGCTTGTCCAGACTCTCGATGTCCTTTCCGTCGTAGTATATCTTGCCGCTGACCGGGGTCTCGAATCCCAGCAGCAGCTTCATCAGCGTGGATTTTCCGCAGCCGGAGGAGCCGACTATTCCGACATACTCCCCGGGGCGGATATTCAGCGAAACCCCGTCAAGGACGTTCGGCGAGCTCTCGTCGTATCTGAACGTGACGCTGCTGATCTCGATTCCGCCGGAAAGCTCCCCGGGCATTTCCATGCCGGAGTTCAGCTCCGGCTTTGCCTCAAGTATCGGGCGTATACGCGCCAGGAGCGGCTTCAGCCCGGCAACCCCGGCGGCGCTGTCCGTCAGCTGCATTGCCGCAGCGGTAAACATTCCGAAAGCGGAGATGAATCCCATGAACGCGCCGGCGGTGATCTCCATGCCGCTCCTAGCTGCGGCGGTGTACAGCACCACCAGAAATACGGAATCTGCCACAGTGCCGATAGTGCTGCCGATAAGGGACAGGCGCTCGCTCTTCTGCTCGTTTCTGCGCAGCTCCGCGAACGGGCGGAGGTATTCGTGCAGGGCACGCTCCTCCACGCCGGCAATGCGTATCTTGGATATGCCGGATATCATCTGGTACAGCTTCGAGGAGGCTGCGCCGTTCAGCCGCGCGGCATTCCTCTCGTATTTCAGTGAAGCTGCGGTAATCGCCAGGACTGCCGCAGCATAAGCAGCGGTCATCAACAGCGCGATGCCGGCGAGGGCGGCAGAGAACTGCGCCATCTTGACGAAATACGCGACAAGGCTGATAAGGATAACCGCCGACCCGGTGACCGAGTTCACGATACTCCCGGCGGCTCCCCCGACGCCCATAGCCCTCTGCGCCAGGTCGGCGCTCTCGTACTTCCGCAGGAAAGATTCCGGCAGGCTGAACAGGCGGTCGTATGCTGCATTCTGGCATTCGTAGCCCACCCTGCTGGAAAGCCGGAATGCCGACAGGCTCTTCACGGCGGAGAACAGGATATTCCCCAGCAGGAAGCTCCCCACCAGTGCGCAGATCTGCACCACCGCCGGGATATCCCCCAGCGGCACCAGATCGTCGAATATCATCTGGTTCAGGGTAGGAGTCAGCACGCCGATGAGCGCGCCGAACACCGCCATCACTGCCAGCCGCACGATATCCCCGGCTCTTACGGAGCCAAGGCACCAGCGTGCAAGTCCGCGCAGGGACATGCTGTCCTCGGGGAACGGGCGGCAGACTGTGACCGCCTTAGGCTCCAGCCCGGCGGATTCCGCCTTCGTGAGCTTACGGCAGGAGCCGTCCTCCATGCTGTATAAGTTGTAGCCGGAAGCTCCCCGGGGCACGCACACCATCGGCTTCCCGTCGCGGAATACTATCAGAACTCCGAGGTCCCGGCGGTGCCAGTTCTCCTCGAGGATTATCTCCCGGCAGGCGAAGTGGGATATTCTCGCGATATCCGCCATACCGTAATCCTTGCCGCAGCACTCGATGATCTTTTCCTGCGGAGCCGGCTGAATCCCGCACTGCGCGCAGGCAAACGCCGCCGCGCGGTACAGCAGGTCGTCCGACTGACCGGACACGTCCGCCTGCTTTCCTCCGGAAAAGCTGCGGTAGATGAGCGACATGTTCTGCCGCACCGTGCGCTGCTTGTCCTGGAGCGTCTTGTGCAGGTAGGCGTCCTCGGACACGGTGCTGCGCTCGTAGAGGTCGGCGAATCCGTGCTCGAAGCCCTCGCGCTCGAGGTGCTTCACTCCTGCCGCCGCCGCGAACTTCCCACGCAGGACTGACGTGCAGCCCCCGGGTATCACCTTCAGCTGAGCCGTTCCCAGCGCGGAAATACAGAACCTCCAGTTGGTGTAGAGTTCGTCCCGGAAGCACAGCGCCGGAATGAAATCCCCGGCATGCGCCTCGCAGACGAGCGCGCGCCTGCCAGCGGCTCCGTTCGTGACCTTCACGACGTAGACCAGCGCGGTCCCGGCGGTCACCTTGTATGCATTCTCCGGGTCCTCCGTCAGCAGCGAATCCGAGCCGTGGAGGTACAGAATATCGTTTTCCTGTTTCATTTCCGCCCTCCTCAATTGCTGCTGATGAAGCTGCGGTAGAATCCGTCCTCTGCCGACAGCTGCTCGTGTGTTCCGCGCTGTACTTCCTGACCGTGATCCATGACGATGAGCTCGTCGCAGTCCCGGATTGCGCTCAGTCTGTGCGCGATTATCACACAGGTACAGCCGCGGCGCTTGATGTTGTCGATGATCTGCTTCTCCACGATGGGGTCGAGGGCGCTTGTTGCCTCGTCCATGATGAGCACCGACGGATTCGTCACCAGCGCCCTCGCGATCTCCAGCCGCTGTCGCTGACCTCCGGACAGGTTGGAGGCGCCCTCCGTCAGCTGATGGTCGTATGCCCCCGGACGGGACACGATGAAGTCGTGTATGCACGCGTCCTTGGCGGCGGCAATGATATCCTTCTCGAGGATATTGTCGTTCCACATGGTGATGTTGTCGCGGATAGTTCCGGAGAACAGCGTGATGTTCTGGCTGACCGTAGATACGCTGGCGTTCACCACCTCCGGCGGAAGCTCGCTGAGCGGAACTCCGTCGAAAAGCACCTCGCCGCCCCAGGGCTGGTACAATCCGCTGATGACCTTGGACACCGTGGATTTTCCGCAGCCGGAGGGTCCCACAAACGCCACGGAGCTGCCGCTGTTCAGCCGGAAGCTCAGCCCCTGGACAAGGGGCTTCTCCAGAGTGCTGTACCCGAAGGAAATATCGCGCAGCTCCACCCTGCCATCCAGCTTGGAGGTATTCTTCTGCACGGCGGTGCTGCTGAATTTCGGGTCGGCGCCGTAATTATTGATGTCCTGCACGCGGCTGATATCCGCGCGGACCGTCTGGATCTTCTGCACCATTCCCACCAGCTGGTCCACCGGCTGGCTGAAGGAGGAATACAGGCTGTTGAACGCCAGCAGCATGCCCACGGTGAATTCACCCCGGATAACCAGCACCGCCCCTGCCAGGAGCACCCCGACGGAGGAAAGCTGCGTCACCACCCCGGGGACTACCGAGATTATCTGCTGGAGCCGGTTGAGCCGCTGTTCGGTCACGGCCTCCTTGGCGCTGTAGCCGAGTATCCTCCCGGTGTATTCATTCTCCGCGCCGGAGGCTTTGAGCGTACCGGTAATGCTGAGTCCTGCGCAGACCGCGCCGGCAAGCCTGCCGCTGTCCTGGCGTTGCTTCATGACGGTTTTGGAGATACTGTCGGCGCCCAGCTTGGCTATCACCAGGTTTATTGCCGCGGCAGCGCACGCGATGAGCGTCAGCAGCGGACTGTACACGCACAGCAACACAAGGAAGAACACCGCCGAAAAGATATTCAGCGCCGTATCCGCCAGATCCCCGGCAAGGAAATCACACACGCTGACGTTGTTGTCGGCTCTGCCCGTAAGGTCGCCGACATAGCGCTGATCGAAAAATCCTATAGGGAGCCGCAGTAATTTCGACAGGAATTTATACCCTGACATCATTATCATCTTGCTGCGCAGCCGCTGCAGCAGCGCGCCGCGGTAAAAGCTGAGCAGCGCCTGCATGAGCACCGCCGCCGCCATGAACAGGATAACTCCCCGGAACCACGACATGTCCGCTCCGACTATGACCTTATCCATGAACACCTGCGACAGCACCGGGAGCACCACCCCCGGGAATACGAGCAGCAGTCCCGTGAACACCATCTTGGCGACGGCGCTTCCGCTGCCCTGGAGCCGCTCCTTAAGGAATTCCAGCGTGCCGTTGTCGGATTTGCACCTGTGGAAATCCGGGGTGACGGCGAATGTGAGCACAACGCCGGTGAATCCCTCGTCGAGCTCCTCCATGGTGAGCTTGCGCCTGCCGCACGCCGGGTCGTTGAGGTAGGCGTGCTTCCCCCGGAATCCCTCCAGCACGACAAAGTGGTTGAAGTTCCAGTGGATAATACACGGCGGAGTCAGCTTGCGCAGCGCCTCTGGCTCCCGGCGGTATCCGTGGCATTCCAGCCCCAGGCGCTTGGCTGCCCTCATTATGTTTCCGGCGTTGCAGCCGTCCCTGGATACTCCGGTTTCAATACGCAGCTTCTCCAGCGGAATATGGCTGCCGAAATACGCGAGTATCATCGCGAGGGAAGCTGCGCCGCATTCCGTGGCTTCCATCTGGTAGACTGTGGGGGTGCGTGCATATTTTTTCGACATGTCAGCCCTCCGCACCCTTGTTAAGTCCGGACAGCAGGCGGTTTATCGGCGCGGACTGCTCCACGATTATCTTTCCGCTTACCACCAGCCCGGAATCCGGGACGTCATCGTCAAAGCTGCATATTACGGAATACACCGGACCCTGGGAGGCGAACACGTCGCTCATTCCGTTGTCGGAACCCAGCACCAGCGCCATGTTCCCCACGGAAACCGCGCCGCTGCTGACGGAGGTCACCTTCCCCGAAAGGCGGCGTTCCTGGGTGCCCGGAATAGTCACGACTGCTTCCATTCCCGGCTTCATCTGCTGCGCCTGGGAAGCAGGCACATAGAACACCACCGCACGCTCTCCGGAATCCTCCGGCGTGAGCCTTAGGATCTCGCTGCCGCCGGTGACCATGTCCCCGGGCTGACCAAGCAGGAGTGAAACAGTTCCGCTGCGGTCCGCGAGTATTTCCCGGCTCTCCCCGGAAGCAGTGCTTATCACTGCGACCCTGTCCCCGGCGGAGATCCTGTCGCCGGGGCTGACGGTGAACTCAGCTATCGTGCCGGTGCTGTCGGATATCATGCAGTCGGAGCCTTCCGTTCCCGCCACCGCGCCGACAACGCTGACCGTTTCCGGGAGCCTTCCGAGGAACGCCCACACTACCGCCGCCGCGACTATCAGCGCGACGCCTGTCAGCACCGCCCAGCTTGCCGGGGAGGTGACTACCATTGCCTTGTCGAGCTGCTCCGGGGAGGAAAGCTTTTCCAGGGCGCTTTTTCTGAATACTTGTGCCATATAGAAATCCCTCCGTCACTCAGGCATAATAATCCGCAAGGAATTCCTTGAGCTTGTCCATGCTCCGGTTGAGTATTACCCGGACATTCCCGGCAGTTGTGCCTAACTCCGCGGCGATGTCCGCGGCGCTCATGTTCCGGAAGTACTTCATGCGGACCGCCTGCTGCTGACGCTCGGGGAGCTTCGAGATGGCGTCGTGCAGCATTCTGCTGCGCTCCTCCATCAGCACTGCGTCCTCGATAAGCTCGCCGGAGCTTACGTCAACGGGATTTTCCTCGTCGTCCAGGGACACGTTCTCTTTCTTGTCGCGGTAGTAGTTCTTGAGCCGGCTGCTGCAAATCATATACAGCCATGTCGCCGCGGAAGCCTTGGTGGGGTCGAATCCCTCGTAGTTCCGGTATGCGGTCACGAATACGTTCGCCGCGATGTCCTCCGCGTCCTGGTAGCTGGATATCCTTTTCACTATGTACCTTAAAATAGGCGTGTAGTACTGCTCGTAAAGCTGCTCAAAGGTGGGCTTCATTTCCATAGTTCAACCAATTCCTTCCCATATTACCCGAAATTCGGGCTAATTACACAACACTCATGTATATTTTATCATATAATCTGTAAAAAATCAATGCGATTTTACAATTTCCTCAAAGGATTCCCTAATAATAACCAAAAAATTCCGGGGCATTTCTGCTCCGGGATTTCCGCACCTTTGCTGTTTACTTTCCGCACTCGCCGTACTGCTCGTCAGTGACCGGCTCCAGCCACTCGTTGGAGATATTCTCGCCGGGCACCTCCACCGCCAGGTGAGAGAACCAGCTGTCGGCTGTGGCTCCGTGCCAGTGCTTCACTCCGGCAGGGACAGTGACCACATCGCCCGGGTGGAGGAACTGCGCCGGCTTGCCCCATTCCTGGTACCAGCCGCAGCCGTCAACGCAGACTAGGATCTGTCCGCCGCCCTTGTCCGCATGGTGGACGTGCCAGTTGTTCCGGCAGCCCGGCTCAAAGGTGACGTTCGCGATGAACACGGTATTCTTCGGGTCGGTCAGCGGCTTGAGATAGGAGTTGCCTATGAAATACCTCGCGTATGCGGTGTTCGGCTCACCCAGTCCGAAGAATCCGCCGTGGGATTCCTGCTGATCGTCCGAATAGACCTCCTTCGCCTGATTGAATGCCGCCCAGGCGTTCGGCCAGCCTGCGTAGAACGCAATGTGCGTGAGTATTTCCGCCATCTCAGCGCGGGTTACTCCGTTCTTCCTTGCCTCTCTGAGGTGGTAGGTCAGGGAGCTGTCCGTGATCCCCTTTCCTATGAGCGCGGATACCGTCACGATGGAGCGAAGCTTCAGGGGAAGCTTGTCCTCCCTTGACCACACCTCACCAAAGAGTATGTCGTCGTTCAGATGCGCGAATTCCGGGGCGAATTCCCCGAGGGCGTCATGACCTGCTGTCTGCTTTATCATGGTTCATTCCTCCTGAAAATTTATTCTGATTTCATTATAACGCCGAAATCCTGGTATGTCAAATACCTTTGTTGTATCATGAGAAATGCCCCGAGAGCATATCACGCCATGGTGCTCATTATCTGCGCCACCAGCAGTCCGCCGCCGGTGCCCACGACGTAGCCGAGCAGCGCCATGATCACTCCAACCGGCACCAGCGCGCTGCTGTAGGTCCCGGCAAGCACCGGGGCGGTCGCCGTGCCGCCGATATTCGCCAGGGACGCCACCGCGCAGGTGAATATATCCAGCCGCAGCAGCTTCGCCAGGATCACCATAATCCCGACATGCACCGCAAGGATTATCACCCCGGCAAGCAGCCATGCGGGTGCGTTCCCCATCGCGCCCAGATCCGCCCGGGATGCTATCAGCGCAATGACGATATAAAGCAGCATGTTGGAAACCTCCTCCGTGCCCTTGAGCCTGCCCAGCGGCGTCATCGCCAGGATTACCCCCAGAACGGTTATCAGCAGCACAGTCCAGGTCGCACGATCGAAGAGCGGAGCTGCGCTCCCGATGATTCCTCCCAGTTCCGAACAGAGTGCCGCCGCCAGAAGCCCGGAGCCGGTCAGCAGCAGAATATTCTGCCAGGTCACCTTACGTGTATCGCCGCGCGTTTCCTGCTCCAGTGCTGCTCCGATGGAATCCAGCGCCCGGGTATCCGCCCGGGTCCACCGGTTGAACTTATCCGGGAATCCCACCGCCCACAGCAGGAACATCACATACAGCATTCCGCAGATGGAATCCATCACCAGGGCGTAAGCCATCATGCTCTCGTCGATATTCAGCGCCGCCTGGACTGCCAGCATGTTACCTCCGCCGCCCATCCAGCTGCCGCATAGGGCGCCGAGGGGCTTCCAGGCTTCCTCGCCGAGGACTCCCCTCATCACCGCGAAGGATACCAGGAATCCCAGCCCGATGGACACCGCCGCCGCGAAGAATCCCACCAGCATTTTCGGACCCAGCCGGACTATCTTCCGCAGGTCGCAGCGCAGCAGCATGATGAACAGCATAGCGTACAACAGCGGATTTTTCAGGCTCCCGTAAGCCTCCGCAGTGGCGCCGAGGTCCCACAGCTTCAGAGTGCACATTGCCATCAGCACGAGGTATATCAGCACCACAGGCGGCGCAAATCCGAAAAATCTCTCCGCCGCCCTTCCGCGGAACAGCTTCGGCAGGCATACGATGACCGCCGCAGTGAATATGAGCGCGGCGATGTACAGAAATCCGTCTTTTATCATAGGTTCACCCCTCAATATTTTACTGAGAGATTATTGTACCCGGATTATCCCGGAAAATACGAAATGCGCCGCTGCCTGCGACGCATTTTCATATTAAATACGGGTCAGAGCCCGTCGCTCATTCCCACGCCTTGCAGACGTCCACCCATTTTGTGCAGCCGGAGTATTTCTCCAGCTCCTCCATGGTGAGTTCTATGGCGCTGTTGCTGCTTCCGCACGCCGGGAATACCGTATCGAAACGCTTCAGCGAAACGTCGAGGTATACCGTAACTCCGTCGTTCACCGCAAACGGGCATACTCCGCCGACGGCGTGACCTATCAGCTGCACTACCTCGTCGGGGGTGAGCATTTTCGCCTTCTTCCCGAATTCTGCCTTGTATTTTGCGTTGTCCACCTTCGCGTCCCCAGCCGCAACTATAAGAACAGGCTGTTCACCTGCCATGAACGACAGCGTTTTCGCTATCCTGCACGGCTCACAGTTCAGCGCCTGCGCCGCAAGCTCCACCGTTGCACTGGATACGTCGAATTCAAGAATGCGGTCTGCCATGCCCAGTCCGCTGAAATATTCCCTTACTTTCTCTATAGCCATGTTGTCCCTCTGTTCCTTTGTTATTGAAGATATCCTGCGTATTTATTCTACCACCATCGCCCCGAAAAGTCAATCACCCGGCAGGATATATTGTGTCCGTTTTGTGCTACTGGTTGGCGGTAAAGTTCTTGAAGGACAGCGCGCAATGCGGTAGAATATAAGTACAATATTATCACCGCAAAGGAGCAGCCATGACACACATCAAATCAATTATCGCCATGATTCTTTCATTATCCCTGTGCGCATGCAGCAACGGGAACCCGTCCGGAAGCACCGATTCCACGGATTCCAGCGCTTCCTCCGCACCGGCGGAGTTCTCCCCGGAGAGCGCATTCACCCTCGGCGGCACTCTGACGGAATCCACCCCCGGAGATATCAGCCTGACCACCCTCACAAGTATCTCCTCCAAGAACGCCACGGACAGCAACCCAATACTCTCCAATATATTCTGCGCCGACCCCACGGCGGTGGAATACGAGGGCAGGCTGTACATCTACGGCACCAACGACCATCAGCAGTACGAAGCAGTGGGACCCGAGGGAAAGAACACCTACGAGCACACGAAGTCCATCGTCATGATCTCCACGGACGACATGGTGAACTACACCTACCACGGTATCATCAACGTCGGCGATATATGCCCCTGGGCGATAGCTTCCTGGGCGCCCTCCATCACCTCCCGCGTCGAGGACGACGGACTGACCCACTTCTACCTTTACTTCTCCAACAGCGGCTGGGGAACCGGCGTGATCACCGCGACCTCCCCCACTGGCCCCTGGTCCGATCCCCTGGGAAAATCCCTCATTGACGGCAACACCGAGGGACTCAACGGCTGCCAGTCGCCATTCGACCCGGGCGTGTGCATTGACGAAAACGGCGTCGGCTGGCTCTCCTTCGGCGGTGGGACTGACGGCGCGCGCATAGTCCGTCTGAGCAGCGACATGCTGAGCCTTGACAGCGAGATCATGAAGATCCCCTCCCCCTATAACTTCGAGGCAAGCGAGCTGAATTACATCAACGGCACCTACATCTACACCTACAACAACGACTGGAGCGGACACTACGAGAACTGGGACATGGAGGGAGTATTCGCACCGCCGCAGTGCAGCATGTCCTACCTCACCACAAAGACTCCGCTCGACCCCGACAGCTGGGTATACCAGGACTATTATTTCAGTAATCCCGGCGAGCAGGGTCTGGAATACAGCAACAACCACACTCACCTCCAGAAGTACCAGGGTAAGTATTACCTGTTCTATCATTCACTGTTCCCCCAGAGCTCCCTCGGCACCACCGGCGGATTCCGCAGCCTGTGCGTGAACGAAGCCCAGGTTGATGAGGAGAACGTGAAGATCTCCCAGGTGACCGCCACCAAGGAGGGCGTGTCCCAGATAAAGGCGCTGGATCCGTTCTCTCCGGTGCAGGCAGAGAATATCGCGCTGTGCGCAGGGACTTCCTACACTGCGACTGAGGAGCCCGGCAACATCACAGTATCCAACGGAACCACAGACGACACGGCGGCGTGGCTCGCGGTGCGCGGCGCGGATTTCGGCGACGGCGCTGAGTACTTTGCCGCAAGGGTAAAGGGCACAGGAAAGATCGACGTCTACATCGACGGAATAAACGGAACCATCTCTGCCTCCCTGGAATTCAGCGGCGACGACTGGCAGACGGTGTACAGCAAGGCGTTCGAGAAAATCTCCGGACAGCACGACGTGTATTTCGTGATATCCGACGGATTTGAATTCGACAGCTGGCAGTTCGCATAAGCAGGAAAACATCAATAAACAAAATGCTCCGGGCAAATCCGGAGCATTTTCTACTTTAATTTGTGATATCGTAGGTTATCTTGAGCGTGTGCTCGCTTGTCTTGACCAGCGGCTCGCTGAGATTGTTCACCGTAGCGAGGTAATCCGCCGCCGTAATGAGATACGGATCCTGCACGCCTCCCTGGATCTCCGACAAATACTGGTTCATGATATGAGCCGGGAAATACGGCGGTTTTATGTCCGCAGAAAATCCCAGTCCGATGTCGCCGCAACCGTATATTCCATACCACTTTCCGTTATATAGCGAGTGCGTCTTACGGTCGGTGGTATAATATCTAAGCACTCCGTTGACCGTGTAGAACCACATTCCGCTGCCGGACACTCCCTCCCAGGACTCCGACAGATTCCCAGCACTGCTGAATGCTAAAAGCGCCTTGTTGCTTGCAGCGTAAAGCCTGCCACCGTGTATCGCAGCGGCACACACTGTGAACTTAGCGGAATTCATCACCCAGCTGCGCTTTGCGGATACGGCGAAGCTGTCGAGATCCACCGTCGCGTAGTCCAGGCGGAGCCTTTCATTGTCCTCCTGAACCGCCTTGCCGAAAAAATACACCTTCCTATCGGAGCTGTCCACGAACACCTTGATCACCGGATCCACCTCTATCGGCAGCTCCACTCTTATCGTCTTGACAGGCTCCGCAGCAACGGAAAAGTCAACGCAGTCCGTCACTCCCACCGCCGTCATGTCAAGGCTCTTTATTTTAGTAAACACCATATTGGATGAGTCGGTTTTCCGCAAATACACATGCATGCATTTTTCCGGGGTACAGAGATACTGCCCTTCCCCACGAATGATCTGTATGTACATATTACCTGCATTTTTGGTGACCGGATCCATGAACATGCTCCCGGCGCTGTCAGCTGCCGCGAATCCGGAATTACCGAACATCCTGCTTGTGAGCGCAACGCTCTTTATCGTGCCGTTCGCCTTGTCGGTGCCGAAATCCCAGGTAAAGTGATACCCGTTTCCCATTGCATATGTTTCATTCGAATTCAGTGTGCCCCTGGTTTCCAGCGTACCGGAGTAAGGGTCCCCGGCGGTCGCCACCGGGATAGTATCCGGCGGCAGCAGAATGCTGTCTGCCTTCTCCTCAAGGGTATTTCCAAGCAGCATGATGCCTCCGCAGAGATTCTTGTATATCGGCAGAGAACTCCTCATGAAATCCGACCAGCTGAATTGCTTGAAGATCGCATATGCCGGCGGAGAGAGCAGCCTTCTTATTGCGTCGGTGACAAGATTGTGCTCGGTGAACTGCCTGATCACACGCCCGGAATCCGCCCTGGTCAGGGTGAATGTTGCTTTTCCTTCCATTATGTAATACCTCCTGAATAGTCCACGTTCATATCCGCCGGAATAACCTCCGGAACCCCGATTTTCCACCGGGACGTCTTTTCATAAAGCGAAGCCTTATCACGCTGACTTCCGGAATTGCCGTAGATTCCATGTCCCACAAGCGTTGCCTGCATGTCCCCGGCGGCGATGTAGGCACTGCCGCTTCTGGTTTTCGCGGCGGCGTAGATTCTGTTCTTCCCGGCAGGCAGCTTGTCCACCAGGTGATAAACGTGCGTAAGTTCAATATCGCCGGATTTCACCGACTGAATAAAATTTCTGGGCACGTCCGTACCGTTCACGTTCACGGTCAGAAGGACTGCGTCCGCGTCGCTGTTCCGGAGCGTGAAATTTATATCCAGCTGCGCAAAGCATTCCTCCACCGTTTCGAATTCGAAATCCGCGATGATCTGCGGAGAAGCCGTCAGCGCGATCTGCGCCGTATTCTCGCGCTTGTAGTATACGGCGTTCTTCAGGTGCAGCAGCTTCTCCAGCAGGTCCTCAAGCTCGCTGCCGTCCTCGTCAATGCGGTTCTTGGAATACAACCTGGCGGATAATCCCCCGTTGTAGGTGTATTCTATCTCGCTTATTACGATTGTGTACAGCATATCCCCGTCCAGGAAATACACCACATCTCCCGCTTCCAGGAACGGAAGCCCCTGCATCTGCAGCTCCGCGCCGAAGAAGGAGAACGGCTTGAACTCGGAATAGATCCCGTCAAGTATCGCCTGGGTCATGAACGGGTCGTAAATTTCCAGCGTGGATATCTGCGCGCCGCTGCCGGCAATAAGCTCACCGTCCCCGGTATTTGCCTTCACGCAGGTTACGACGGAGCGCCCCATGTTTCGCTGAACTTCCCAGCAGTTCCTGTCCAGGATATTCACGTCAACATGCTGCGGCTTCTTCAGCGTGAGCCTGCCCTGGCGGTCCATCTTGGCGCACGCGCGGTTGATTCCGGCGATGTAGCCGATGATGTCCCTGACAGTGCTGTCCGCCGGGATAGATTCTATCTTGTATGGATACCCGGCGTCCGCGCAGATGATACCGTTATCCGAACATATCTTCCGCAGCAGCACGTCGCTGGTGACCGGAAGCGTCCCTGTGTAGCTGTATGCCGTATCCAGGCTGTACATACGGTCGTACGCGGTGATGTTGATAACATTCCCCCGGACGTATCTGCGCTCTATATAGAACACTCCCAGCGGACACCACTCCTCGCCGTCAAAGCTGATGAAGGCAGTTACCTCCACCCTGGAGGAAAGCTCCCCGGAATACCTCGCAGAAAAGTGCAGACGGTTGGCGCAGGTGGTGCCGATGGTGAACCAGTCCGGGTGGACCACGTCATCGAAGCTCATTTCAATGAGCGTATCGTCCTGGAATTCCACCCCGTCTGCCACTATCCTGCACCACACTCGGCGTCCGTTGTCCTGGGCAAGCTGCCGGAATTTTTCTGAAACCTCAACCATTCAACTCACCTCACTTCTGCCGGAATTCCAGCTCCACGCCGCCGTACATAGCCACGCCATTAATCACGGTGACCTCTGGCGCCGGCTCGTCCGAAACGTGGAAATCTGCGGTAACATCACCCTCCGGCGCATGGAAGCAAACTGTTACGAATATCTCGCTGCACAACTCCCGAAGCGCCTTAAGTTCGGATTCGGTAAGCAGTCCGAACAGCACTTTCAACCGGTATTTTCTGTTCACAAGGTCGATAAGCATATCTCCCTGCGTATTGTAGTGAATGTCCGTCCTCCTGGTTTCACGCTCTGCGGAAAGTTCAGTCACCTTATCAAACGTGACATTATTTATCGTGATAGTCATACGTCCCTCCTAGCGCTGCTTCCTTGTCTTTTTGGTATTCAGCTGCCGTGCGAGCTCTCTGCTCCCGGCGCGCAGCAGTTTTGCCAGGCGGTAGGCTTCCTCCCTGCCGCATTCCGTGGATTTCACGGGTTTGATTTCCTTGGTCACGTCGTTTTCCTCCTTTCTCAGCCGTGGAATTCGCCGCTGGTCTTTCTTCCGCGGATACGGTAGTGGTGCGGCTCCTCCCCGGCGAACAGGGTGGATTCCACGATCTCGTACTTTTCTCCGAAATACTCCAGTGACTGACCTGCATTAAATTCTGTCCCCATTGGGGTGGAGTTCACGCAGTCGAAATACACCACCAGTTCGCTGCGGTCCCTGGTGTGGGTCACGAGGTGGTCAGTGACGGTGCTTGTGCGTATTACACGGACATTCCCGAGCACTGTGCCGGAGTACCCGGAATCAGTCGGAGTAAGCAGCGTAACGCTGTCCGTCAGCAATTCTATCGGGATAGGATCTATCTTCATTCGCGCACCTCCACACCGGCGAACATGCAGCCTGCCGCCCTGAGCAGCCGTATCGTATTCAGTCCTGCCTCGTCGCAGTCTGCGGTGAATGTATTCGCCGTGCTGCCCCTGCTGGTCTGTGTGCTGTAGGAATAGTCCCCGATCGTCACCTTTTCGCTGCCGGAGCTGGAATCCCCGGAACCGTCGATAAGTTCCATCTCGCGAAGCAGCTGATATGTCTGGAATCCGGCAGCCTGCTTGACAAGCTCAGCCTGCCTGCCGCCGGACTGAAGCGCCTTTTCCGCCCTGCCCTCGGTAAGCGCGGCTATGATGTAGTCGCTGCGCTGAATACAGCCGGAAATATTCCTGGAATCCACCTCCGGAAATCCCATGCCGATGTATTCCTCAACGGTTATAAGCATGATATCCTCCTTTCAGAATAAGGGCGGCGGAGTTCCGCCGCCCTGCCTGTTTTCTTACGATCACGCGCCCAGGGAAACCGCGATAACAGCCTTCTTGTTATCCGGCACGAACAGGTCGTGATACTTGCGGTAGTCTATATCCCACGCGTCAGCGAACTGGTTCGCCTCGGGAGTGATGATCTTCACGTTGTCAGTCTTGGATACCGCAATCGGTGCGGACTTAGGGCAGATGATCCAATTAATATCCTTAGCCGCCTCCGTCGGAGCAAAACCGCCATCGCCGTCAGCCTTAAAAGTATACGCGGACTTCATACGGGCAGAGGGCACGGGGATTACCGGAACGCCGCTGATTGCCTTGACGCCGAATTCAAGCTCGCCCTGCTTGAAACTGGAGGATTCGACCGCGTAGGAGATCTCGCCGGAGAGCATGAGTTTATCGTAAACCGGGCGGCTCATAATGATAACGACGTCGCCCTCGTCGCCGGTGATATCGCGGACTTCGCCCAGCTGCGCCAGCAGAGTAGACATGACCGTAGCCTTGTCCGGGGTATAGGTCTTGCGGATACCGGCAGCGGCAGCCAGCTTGGAGTAGCGGTACGCGTCGATCTCAGGAATGACCTGTGTGCGCTGGAATTCCGCCGCAACGTTAGCCGCGGCAAGACCGAAGCCGCTCTCGTCCACGTCTATTGCGTCAATGCGGAAGCGTCTTCCTCTGTCCTGGGTCAGCGCGAAGGTTTCGTACGCGTAGGTCACTGCGCCTCCGGTGTAGCCCTCGTCGCGGTCGTAGCTTCCAAGACCCTGGAGCGACATCTTGGGCAGCTTGATCTCGCTGCCGCCGTTATAGATCACCTGGGAGGCATTATCCTCCATCCAGCCGGAGGTCGCTCCCTCCAGCACCTGCTTGTCGAGTTCCTTCTGAAATACCTTTGCATATTCGATTGTATTAGCCATTTGTATTTACCTCCTTTAATTCACTGCGTCGGACCAGCCTGCTGCGCACCCCTTATCTTTCCGGCAAACAGCCGCTGTTTGTGCCGCAGCGCCAGCCGCGCAGTCCTTCCGCCGTAATACGGCATGCGATATATGTAAACCCACCGCCCACCCTTGACCCGTGATGACTCCCATGATCCGCCTCTGACCGGCATTCCAATGCGGCAGAACCGTTATCTTCCGTCGGGCGCGGATCTCACGGAATCATCTTCTGGCGAAGATTCCGCGGATCGCCGCGAATCCGTCGCCCCTGCCGCCGCTCTCGGCGGAGATTCTGGGAACAGAGCGCCTTTCAAGCTTGATGTGGGGGTATTCCTCCAGCACCTCCGCCGCAGCCTCCTCAGGAGTTACGCCGTCCGCCGTGAGTATTCCCTCCGCGAACTTGATGCCCTCGTCAAGCTTACCGGAAGCCGCTCCGCCCACAAGCAGAGCCAGCTTTATCTTCAGCTGCACGATCTCACCGCGGAGCTGTTCAAGGAGCTCCTCCTGCACCACGTTCTCAGGTTCAGCAATTTCGGGGATATCCTCCTGGATACCCTGCTGAACGATCTCTTCGTTATCCATCAAAATCCGTCCTTTCCATCGCCTGTGCGTCCTCGAGGGAAATGCCGTAGATCTGCGAAAGCGCCCTGGCTCTCGAAATCATTCCGGCACTGTAAAGCTTCACCGCACGGTCAGTTCTTGTTCCGTCGTCCTCCGCCGCGCCGTCCGCGAATACCACGGAAGCACACTCAGACGCGTTGTCCGGGAGTTCCCCGGCGAGTTTCCCCAGTCGACAGATGTTCTCCGTCATGCGCCCCAGCGCGTCCGCAATTAGTCTGCGGAAGTACGCCTGCGTGCGGTAAGTACGGCTGTTCCTGCTGACCACCTCTGCGGCGGTGCGTATCGTACCGTCCTTGTAGGAAAGCGCCCCCTCGGAGAGTCCTGCCTGCATGCACAACAGGTCGAGAAGTTCCCCGAGCGCCTGCACATGCTCTGTCACGCGGAGTTCACCAGTGTTGTCGGTTATACGGAGTTCCTCCGCGTCCGACGTGGACATTGCCTGGAACACCTCGTCGTTCACATCGAAGTACTGCTTCCTGTTCCCGTCGCCGTCCCATTCGCCCCGGACTGCATACGCCGGAACGATAATGCGCTTCTTTCCCAGGACGAATTCCCTGGAAAGGCTGTCGAACACCGTGTCGATACTCCTGAGAGTATCCTCGGCGCCGGCGAAAACCGATGTGCCCAGCAGCGGACAGTCCCCGGCGGAATCCGCGCGGCGTGCGCTGCCAGCCCTGAAATACACGAACAGCGGCGAATCCAGCCCGTCGATGCGGCTGCGCTCCTCCAGTCCCGGGATAACTGCCTGGATATCCGCCCTGGCGCCGTCCTCACGGAAAAGTCGGTTCTCGATCACAACGCCGTCCCCGTCCACCTCCTGGGTTTCCGCCAGGACGTAGCCCCTGCCCCCGGACATGATCCTGGAAGCGAAAGCGCCGCCGGTGATCTCACGGGAATTCCACGCAGTAGGTACGAAGCAGTCCGCAGTCACAAAGTCAACTCTCACATTGCCATCGTAGTAGACGCGGATTACTCCGCCGCCCAGCGCGAACGCCCTCTCCAGGAATCCCGGGAAGCGCTCCGTGAAGCGGCTTTCTCTCAGCACACGCTCTACGAACTTTCTGGTGTCATCATCGGAATAGCACATCGTGGTGCCCTCGGTGAAGCACAGCCTGGAAAGCTCGCCGCACAGCGCCTTTGCCGCTCCAAGGGAAGCCAGCTTACGGGTGCCGCCCTGGATTCCGCCCTTACGGGTGTATCTCCAGTCACCGCCGCCGTTGTAGATGTCCTCCCATCTCTGGATATCAGCGTAGTACCCGGTAAGGCTCACCCCGGGATTCCGGCTGCCAGTCCGTAGCAGCCAGTCCTTAACGCCCAATTCACATTCCTCCTTATCAGATTCTGTCGGAAGTTCCCGGATTATTACCCGTTTCCCTTCCGCACCTAAATAATACCCCCTGAATTACTGCAATTTACTGCAAGAGTGAAAACGCCCGGGATTGACAATTGTGAAAAAAAGGTGTATAGTATATATTGTAAATAAAGAAAAGACTGATCGGAAAGTTCCGTAAAAAAGGAGTATTCTGTGAATATAATCATAGTCGGCTGCGGCAAGGTCGGACAAGCGCTTGCGGAGCAGCTCAATGAAGAAGGAAATAATATAACGGTGATTGACCTGGTGGCAAAGAAGGTCAATGAAATATCCAGCCAGTTTGATGTTATGGGCGTAGTCGGGAATGGCGCGACACACCTTGTCCAGCAGGAAGCCGGGATAAGCAAGGCAGACCTGCTGATAGCGGTGACCGGCTCCGACGAACTGAATCTGCTGTGCTGTCTTATCGCGAAGAAAGCAGGTAACTGCCAGACGATTGCCCGGGTGAGAAGTCCGCAGTATTACACCGAAGCCCCGTTCCTGAAGGACGAATTAGGTCTCGCCATGGTAATAAACCCCGAACAGGCAGCGGCGAACGAGATAGCGCGCGTATTGCGCTTCCCGTCTGCGATAAAGATAGACAGCTTCGGCAGAGGCAGGGTGGAACTGCTTAAATTCCGCTTGCCGGAGGGAAGCCCTCTTGTGGGCTGCGCCGCCAAGGAGATAGCCACCAAGCTTCACTGCGATGTGCTGGTGTGCACCGTGGAGCGCGGCGACGAGGTCCATATTCCGAAGGGCGATTTCGTGTTTGAGGAGAAGGACGTTATCTCCATAGTTGCCGCCACGCGCAAGGCGGCGGATTTCTTCAAGCGTATCAAGTACAAGACAAACTCCGTCAAGGACGTCATGATAGTCGGCGGCGGCGAGATCGGGCACTACCTCTGCGAACAGCTGACCCGTTCCGGAATGTCGGTGAAGCTTATCGAAAAGGATCCCAGACGCTGCGAGGAACTCTGCGAACTGCTGAACGATGTGACAATAATCAACGGCGACGCCAGCGACCAGAATATACTACTGGAAGCCGGCCTGGAAAATACCGGCGCGTTCGTAGCGCTGACGAACCTGGACGAGGAGAACATACTGCTCTCCCTTTTCGCGAAGAGCGCCGGGAACTGCAAGCTTGTGACAAAAATAAACCGTATCGACTTCGGCGGCGTAATAAACCATCTTGATCTCGATACGATAATCTATCCCAAGAACATAACCTCTGACAATATCGTGCGTTATGTCCGCGCAATGAGGAGCTCCATCGGCAGCAACATGGAAACCCTCTACAACATAATCAAGGGCAAGGTCGAAGCCGCAGAGTTCATCATAAAGGAGCAGTCCCCGGTAGTCGATGTTCCGCTGATGGAACTTGCGCTCAAACCCAACGTGCTTGTGGCAGCGATACTCCGGGACAAGAAAGTGCTCATACCGCGCGGTCATGACAGCCTGCAGATAGGCGACGCCGTGATAATCGTATCCAGCCGCCTTGCGTTGCACGATATCACCGATATTCTCAAGTAACAGGAGCCGGTCATGAACTACAGAATGATAACATATATTCTCGGCTGGATACTGCTGTTTGAGGGAATGTTCCTTGCAGTGCCCTCGATAACGGCGCTGGCATTCGGTGAATCCGCCCTGTGGACTTACCTGCTGTCCGCCAGCGTGTGCCTGCTGATAGGAAGCCTGCTGATACTGAAAAAACCGGAAAAGCGTCAGCTGTACGCACGCGAGGGCTGCGTGATAGTATCCCTCAGCTGGATAGTACTGAGTGCGTTCGGCGCGCTGCCGTTCTATCTTTCCGGGGAGATCCCGAACTTCATCGACGCGCTCTTTGAGTCCGTGTCGGGATTCACCACCACCGGCGCAAGTATCCTGTCCGATGTGGAAGCCATCTCCCACGCCTCGCGCATGTGGAGGAGCTTCACCCACTGGGTAGGCGGAATGGGCGTGCTGGTGTTCATCATGGCATTTATCCCCCTCTCCGGCGGCCAGAACATGCACATTATGAAGGCGGAAAGCCCGGGGCCGTCCGTCAGCAAGCTGGTGCCGCGCGTCAAGACTACGGCAATGCTGCTGTATTCCATCTATCTTGTGCTCACCACGATCGAATTTGTTATGCTGCTCTTCGGCGGAATGACAGTATATGAGGCACTGAACACAAGCTTCGCCACCGGCGGCACCGGCGGCTTCGGATTCTACAACTCCAGCATGGGAAGCTTCTCGCCGTATATCCAGATAGTGATAACAGTATTCATGCTGCTGTTTTCGGTGAATTTCAACTGCTACTTCCTGCTTCTGACGAGGAAGATAAAAGACGCATTCAACCTTGAGATGAGAACGTTCTTTATAATCTACACAGCCGCGACCCTGCTGATAACCTTCAACATTGCCGGACAGTTCAGCGGCACGGGAGAAGCGCTGCGGCATTCCGCGTTCACCGTGGCTTCGATAATGTCCACGACGGGATTCTCCACAGTGGATTTCAACCTGTGGCCGGAGCTTTCCCGGACGATCCTCGTGATACTCATGTTCATCGGAGCCTGCGCCGGCAGCACCTGCGGCGGAATCAAGATATCCCGTGTGATAATCCTGTTCAAGGGCATGGCAAAGGAGCTTCAGACTATGATACAGCCGCACCAGGTCAAGAAGATCAAGATGGATTCCCACACCATTGACCATGAAACGGTGCGTTCCGTGAATGTGTTCATGGTGGCGTACATGATGATATTTATAATATCACTGATATTGATATCCTTTGACAATCACGACCTGATAACGTCCTTCACCGCGGTTTCCGCAACGATAAATAATGTAGGACCCGGACTTGAACTGGTAGGTCCCATATCAAACTTCAGTTTCTTCTCCAACCAGTCGAAGATAGTGCTGATATTCGACATGATAGCCGGCAGACTGGAGCTTTTCCCCATGCTGCTGCTGTTCACCCCTGCCACATGGAAAAGATAAACATAGCAAAAGGTGGATTCCCTCAGGAATCCACCTCAGTTTGTAGAAAAAGTGAAATTTGCCTGCGAAGCAGGCTTTTAAAATACATTTTTCTCCACGGGTTTCCCGGGGAGAAAAACACTTCTAACCGCACAAGTGTATTGGAAACGGCTTCGCCTTATTCCTTACGCGCGCAGCGTGCATTTTATCGAAGATAAAATGCGTAAGGCTTGGCAAAGCCAAGCCAGTGGTTTGTTCGGCGGAAAAGCCCCTTTAGGGGATTTTTCGACGGTCTCAGGTGGATTCCCTCAGGGATCCACCTTTTGTTTTATTATAGCGCCGCTCACATCGGCGGAATGACGATCGTTTTTCTTCCCAGCTTTGCCGCGTAGTCCACGGTGAACTTAGTTCCTCCGGGCTTTCCGTCGAATACAGCCACCAGCAGGTCGCAAAGCTCCACCAGCGCCCTGTTTCGCTTCATCATGCATTCCTTCGTGTAGCTGTCGGAAAGGCACATAACCTTGCTGCACTGCGCAAGTATCTTCTGATAGCGCTGCTGCTCCCGGGCGCTCCACCTGCTCTCCTGCCCCCGGCAGGGTATCACCGCGTTAAGCCTGACCTCCGGATGAATCTCACGCAGGCGGAGTACTGCCTCCGCGCACCACATGTCAACGCCAAGCGCCATTCCGGTGTAAAAGTCGTCAGCACCGTGCTCGTACAGCTTCTCCACCTGTCGGTATATTCTGTTTTTAAGATCCACACACATGGGATCCTCCTCGCTGAAAAAGGGAAGCTTCTGCGGCCGGTAACCCGTGAACGATACTCTGTACATACGATCACCTTTCTATGAAAGAACGTTGTATTTATTCTATCATATTATCCGGCAAAAATCAATACCTTTTCATGTCAGATTAATCAATAAGAAAGAGCGCGAAAACTCCACAGTACGCCTCGCTCTCTGTCTTATGTTACGTCTTTCCGGCAGACATCATTCGTGCAATCACACCGGGAGCCTTCCCTACACCGCACACTATCACAGTGACATTATCCCTGCCGCCGTTGTCGAGCGCCATCTGCGCCAGCACTTCTGCGGCCTCCTCCGCCGAAACCGAGCCCAGCACTCCTGCGATGGATTCCTCGGATACCATATCCGTCAGTCCGTCGGAGCAGATGAGGTACACATCGCCACGCCTGTAGGAACCCATTGCAAGATACGGCTCCAGGATCAGCTCGTCAGCTGGGATCCCGAGATTCTGGGACAGCGGAGGCTTCCTCCCGTACGGCGCCCCGGCGATATGATCCCTGGAGATCTGCCGTAGGTCCCCTCCGGAATACCGGAACACCCGGCTGTCCCCGATGTTGCACAGCGTGATCCCAGCTTCTGTGAACGACAGCATTGCCGCCGTTGTGCCCATCGAGAACACGCCGTTCTTCTCGGCGTATCCGCATATTTCCCGGTTAGCCACCTGACAGAACGCCGCCAGGTCCCCTGCCGGATTCCTGCTGATCTGTAGTCCAGCCGCGCACTCTGCCGCGATGAGCGCAGCGATCTCGCCGCATTCCTCTCCGCCCAGCCCGTCGAAAACCCCGAACAGCGGCCGCTCCCGGGAATCCACGCTTCCCCGGAATTGCGCCCCGGCGCTTCCGGACTCCATGAACCTGCCGCCGCAGATGAAATTGTCCTGATTCACGCTGCGCAGCTTGCCAGGACTGCTCACGCACCCATACGATATAAGATACTTCATATAACCACTTTCCCGATAAAACCATACCGAACCAATTTATAGTCTGATTATACCACTTTTGCCCCAGAAAATCAATAGTTTATTGTAAAATCATTTCTCAAGAAAAAAGGCAGCAGAAAATTCTGCTGCCCCAGCTTGTCGAAAAATCGAATTTGCTCGCGAAGCGAGCTTTTGAAATCCGTTTTTTGCCTCAGCTCCGCCGAGGCAAAAAACACTTCTATCCGCACAAGTGTGAGGTTTGTCGGCATAGCCGACAAACCGTACGCGCCGGGCGGATGCTTCGGCGGAAAAGTCCCAACGGGACTTTTTCGACGGTCTGAGGCAGCAGAAAATTCTGCTGCCCTTATCATTATCTTGCCGAAGCCCGTCCGAGTACGAAGCTGCGGAATCTCTGCGCCGCCGGCGGCAGGAATACACTCTCGTCCTGCACCATGAAGAAATCCCGGCGGTAAGGCGGCGAGGATATCTTCAGCACGTCAATATCCAGCTTGCGCAGCATGTCCATCTCCGGGACTACAGCTATACCGAAGCCCTTGGCGACCAGCCCGGCGATGACCTCGTCCTCCTCCGTTTCAATGACGGAAGCCGGAGTCCCCCCTACAATGCCGTACATTCTGTCCACGACCCTGCGCAGACCGGAGCCCTCCGCGAAGCACACCGCCGGGTATTCCAGCGTATCCGCGAGATCCACGCTCTTCCGCCCGGAAAGCGCGTGCCCCCTGGGGACGATCATCACCAGCTCCTGGGAAGTTACCGGGAGTGCAGTCAGCCCCAGCGCCGGGTCCGGCTCAGAGCAGAACACCAAGTCGAACTTCCGCTGCATAAGCCCCTCGATCAGCCCCGACGAAAGGTCGGAGTGGAAGCTGAACTGCACGCCGCTCCCCGGGTCCGCCGCCAGGAAATCCGCGGTCAGCCGCGGAATGAAATCCACGCCCAGCGTTCTCAGGAATCCCAGCCGGACAATGCCCTCGCCGCGCGCGGTGCGCTGGAGGGATTCAATACCCACGTCCAGCGTGTCCAGCGAGCGCTGCGCGCACTCCAGGAATTCCTCCCCGAACCGCGTTAGCGTGGTATTCCTGCCGGAGCGCTCGAACAGCGGCACGCCCAGCTCGGATTCCAGCTGATTTATCGCGTGGCTGAGGCTGGGCTGAGAAATGCACAGCTGTTCCGCCGCCCGGGTGTAGTGCCGCACCTCGGCAAGCTTCACAAAATATCTCAGATGGTCTAAATTCATTCGTATCCCTCCACTTCTTATATTAATTATATCACATCTCATCAAAAAAAACTATTAAATCATAAAAAATATTCATTTGCCATTGCTAAGCAAAAGTGCTAGAATTAAAGCTGAAAAAACATAAAGGAGCAGAAATTATGGAAAAACAGAAACACCTGTTCCGCGGCGAAGTCGCATTGCCTGCCGCGGTAATGATAAACAGCCTCGGCGTGATACTCATGCTGTATTCCAACGCAGGTATATCAGCGATATCCAGCGTCCCCTACGCCTTCTCCGAGGTATTCACGTTCCTGTCACTGGGCACCTGGACATACATATTCCAGGGGCTTCTGGTGCTGAGCCTGATGATACTGCGGCGGAAATTCGTGCCGTCCTACCTGTTCAGCTTTGTTGTCGGATTCGTGTTCGGCGAGCTTCTGGACCTGCACAGAATGTGGGTCGGAGTACTCCCCGACAGCCTGCCCTGGCGCATTGTGTGGTTCCTGCTGAGCTATGTGCTTATCAGTATCGGAATTGCGATCTCCAACCGCTGCGGACTGCCGATAGTCCCGACGGACCTTTTCCCCAGGGAATTGTCCGACATAACCCAAGTCGGCTATCCCCGGATAAAGATCATATTCGACGTCAGCTGCCTTGCAGTGACCGCCGCCCTGACATTCTTCGGACTCGGACACATCGAAGGTCTGGGAATAGGCACCATCGCCGCGGCATTCACCATGGGCAAGGCAGTTGGTATCTGCGGAAACTTCATCGACCGTCACTTCCGGTTCGAAACCTTCCTCTCCCGTCGGAAAGTCTCTGCCGAATGACCATGACCTCGGTGTGCGCAACGTAGTCCGGTTTTATCTGCGCCAGGCGCTTCATGTGGGACTGTTCCAGATGGAGCGCCTGAAATTCTGCGCTCTCCCACTCCTCCAGCAGGAGAAGCGTGCCGTTTTCCTCCGCCGGAACGTAGTAATCATAGCGGATACACCCACGTTCACCGCGCACCAGCCCCGGGATACCTATTTCGCCCAGCTTCCGGAGGAACTCCTCCGCGCTTTCTTTTTTAAGATGGTATGTCACCAGTAGTTCCATGCTTACCTCCGTATAACGTTTCAGGCGCTGTCATAAATACAGCGCCTGAATTCTTATTCTGTTCTGCACATTATTCAGAAACTGCGTCTTTTTCCTGTATTTTTGCAGCCAGCTTCCTTGCGACGAACACAAGGATTATCGCAGCCGCAGCCAGCACCGCGGATCCGATGAAGCCCATCACATAGGAATTGGTGCTGTCATAGAATCCAGCGCTGATCTTAGGACCGACAAACGCGCCGATACCATATCCGATAAAGATCAGCCCGTAGTTACGGTCCTGGCGTCAACGTCACAGAACCGGATAATGCGGAATGCCGCCTCCGTGAGCGACTACGCGCACCAGATCAACGCCTGGCTCGAGAAAGAGTCCCAGCGTGTATCCGACGTTGCGGAGGAGATCGGCTACCAGAACTATGACGCCACCGCCCGGGATTACCTCTACCCCTACATTGTGGACTGCATAGAGCGCATGCCGGAGATATTCGCGATATATGTGGGCTGCCAGGATAACTACAGCTCGTTCTCCGACGGCTGGATTACCGATGCGGACTACACGATAGTGGACCGGCAGTGGTATCAGGACGCGGCGGCGTCCGACGGAGCCGTGATAACGGAGCCTTACATAGACGCGCTGACCGGAGAAATGGTAATCACGATCGCGAAGGCATTCCGCAGGGACGGCAGCGTGTCCTGCGTGGTTGCGGCGGACATGTTCCTGCCGCCGGCTGGAAGTTCAGCTATGCGATGAACAGCAACGAGCTTACCCGTGACGTAACCAACATCATAATCATATTCTGCGTACTTATCCCGGTGATGATAATCGCTGCCGCCGAGCTGGATCCCCAGGCGGCGAGGATTACGGGAAATGACGGAGAAATTCAAGGTATGACCAAATCCCCGTGCCAGCGGTACGGGGGATATTTTTATATGCCGGTCGCGGAATACCCGGAACAGCAAAAGCGGAGGACGTAAGCCCTCCGCTCTTTCTTATATATCTGCCGGATGGAGTCTGCCGCCTCCTTTGCGGAATCTGCGATCTTCTTGTTGATCTCGGAAACCTCCGCGGAGGAGGTTACAACGGAATTCATTTCCTCCGCAGCCTCGGCAGTCTTTTCGCTCGCTCTCTCAGCCTCGGAGGAGATCTGACCTATCATCATAGACTATTCTGGCAGTTTAAGCACACTAATTACAAATCGTGTAAATTAATCTGGAGATTCTTCTCAAGTGCGTCATAACCAGCAGTTTCTGGTATCCCGTTTTCGGTCATTCGGAAATCTATTCCGGCTTTTCGCGCCTGGGATTTCTGGTGATCCCTGGGAATATTGTACTGCCTGCCGTCCTTGATGAAATGCGCACCGGTCTGATGGAAGCAGAACGGGACTTCCTTCTCAACGCACTGCCTCCGGATATCCAGGACCCAGCCGAAATCGCACCACCGCGCCTCCGCCCCGGATTCACCGCCGACGGAAACCTCCTCGATTTCTCCGTCAAGGTACTGTGCGATATCCAGCGGACCCAGCAGCGGCGCCGCGATCACCGCCCGGTGCTTAATCGGAAGCGCCCTGAATATCGGAAGCCGGAAATCCGCGCGGTCCTGGTTTTCGACCGTGCAGCCTATCATCACATTGTCGTAGCCCTCGCCCCAGTCCCCGGGAAGGCAGCCTGCAAGCCGGTCGATACGCTTGGTGAAGAAAATGAAGAAGCAGTCGCTCCTCCGCCGTATCATATTCCAGCACTCCTGCCGCCAGGGGTCGGCGTCCTCCAGCAGGAAATCTGACGTGAAGCAGGTGTAGACCACGCTCCCGGAGGGAATCTTCCAGCTTCCGTCGCGCCGGCGCCTTATGGGCAGGTCGTAGCTGGAAGTCCTGCGGCACTGGCTGCTGACCGCCGCGCCGTACATCTCGTCCTGGCGGTACACATAACAGTGTTTGCACCCGGAGCTTATCCTGGTGCACCCGTGCCACGGATTCCACCCCGTTTCGTGCGCCTTGTACTCCATCTTGACCTCCTGAAAAAACCGGGCGCCCGAAAACGCCCGGCAGTATTCATCAGAACTCCCACAGGAACAGAGAGCCGTCCATGCCGCTCATATCCACGGCGAAGTTTCGGGTCACTCCATCGGCGTCCACATAGGAAATACCGTTGCTGGGCATATCCCCGGGGAATTCCAGCCCGGCAACCAGAGGACGGTCAGGAGTAAGCTCCGGCTGACTGTATGTCTCCTCCACTGCAAATGTGATATTTCCATCATCGTCAATGGTTTCACATGTCAGATGAAGTATCTTGAAATCCGATACGGTTTTGTTAGTTGTGAACAATACGCGCACCCCGGCAAAATCCTCCGGGATATTGAATTCATCGACCGCCCCGTTCACATAGTCCTCCTGAGCATAGTCCACATGCACGGTGGTTTCCTGCGGAACAAACGGCTCGACAGTTTCCGCAGTGGGAATGAACGGATCTGTGGACGGCGTCTCGGCAGAAGGTATCTCCACAGGCTCGGTGGTAGGAATTTCCACCGGCTCCGTATCAGATATACTGGTATCTGAGGTATTCGCCGCGGTGGACTGGGATGTCGTATCCTGGCTTGTCGCCTCGGAACTTCCAGAGGTATTCCCTCCGCATCCGGTAAGCAGTATTGCAAAAGCAGCAATTTCCGCGCATAAGTATGTCTTTTTCATATATCCTCCTTCATTTTCATAGTGCTGAGTATAATCCATTATAATCCATCTGTGGCAAATTGTCAATACCGGATAACGAAAAGGGGCGGCATTTCACCGTCCCTGTCGATTTCCTAAGGCAATACCGCACAAAGATTGTGCGTGTATTGCGCAGTCAGATTTTTCGTCAGATTGTACAATGCGGACGACGCAAGGCTGCCGCCTTGCTAGGATGAATTGTGCAAGATGACGGAAAATATGCAAGCAAGACGCGTGCAAAATCCAATAAATGGTCTTTGTGCGGTGTTGCCCTAATTCAATCCTGCCAGAATGATACTATGCGGCTTCACGCCCAAAGCGCCCTCCGTCCGGTAAAGTGGCTGAGCGTCCGCCTTTTTGCCATCTGCGTAAATATCCGAAGAGCACCCCGGGTCGTATTCAAGCACGGTTTCTCCGGGATTCACCACCAGGATCAGCCCATCGCCGTAGTGCACCGCCAGCGCACCGCCGCCGAGATCTTCGTATTTCAATTGACTGCGGATATCCTCCGCCGTACGCAGCCGGAATTCCGGGAAGCGCTTCCGTATTGCGATAAGCCCCCGATAGTATTCCACCACGCTGCGGTGGATGGTCACATCGTTCCACTTAATGCTGTTCACGCTGTCCGGCGAATTGTAGCTGTCGTGAACGAATCCGCCGTCGGGCGCCGTTTTGCTGCGCAGTATTTCCTGCCCTGCCTGCATGAACGGTATTCCCTCCGACAGGAACACCAGAGCCGCCGCCAGCTTATCCACCGATATCTGCTCATCCACGGAAGCCGCCGGCATGGAAATCCGCAGCTTGTCAAAGAGAGTGAGATTATCGTGCGCCTCAACGTAGTTCACCGCCTGCTGCGGAGTATCCGTCCAGCAATCCGACTGTTCTCTCCGCACGTCACTGCGGTAGATTCCGCCGGATATTACGGACTTCATCAGCTCCGACAGCTCCGCAGCGTTCCCGTTGACGTAGCCGCAGTCCTCGTCCGCGAATACGGAGCCCTTGACCCAATCGCGGAAATCATCGGAAAACATTGCGAACTGCGGCAGCATTACCGCGTTCTTCTTCATCGCGCGCAGCCTCTCCGGCAGCGGACTTGCGCCGCCTGTCCAGCCCTCGCCGTAAAGTATGATGGATGGATTTATCCTGCGCAGCTTCTCCGCCGCGGTATTCAGCGTCCGGATATCCAGCAGACCCATCAAATCGAACCGGAATCCGTCCAGTTTGTATTCCTCCGCCAGGTAGCACAGGCTGTCCACGATAAAACGGCTCGCCATAGCGCGCTCGCTGGCAAATTCGTTGCCGCATGCGGAGCCGTCGGAAAGGCTTCCGTCCTTTTTGTGCCGATAGTAGTATTCCGGAAAAGTCTTGGTGAACGGGGAATCTGCGGTGCTGTAGGTGTGGTTGTACACCACGTCCATTATCACGCCTATTCCCTTCCGGTGCGCCGCATGGATAAGATCCTTGAACTGCCTTACCCTGGCGGTGCCGTTATTGGGGTCCTTTGTGTAGCTTCCCTCGGGAATGTTGTAGTTGAGTGGGTCGTAACCCCAGTTGAATCCTGCCTCGGGGTCGTTCTCGTCAACCGTCTGGAAGTCGAACACCGGCAGCAGATGAATATGCGTAACCCCAAGCGCTGCGATGTGGTCGAGTCCCACAGCGTCACTGAAACCGTTAGTCACCCCGTTTTCGCAGAATGCACCGAACTTTCCCCTCAGCCGGAAGTTTCCGCTCTCATCGGAGGAGAAATCCCGGACATGCAGCTCGTATATCACCGCGTCCGTGTAGCTTTCCAGCTTAACAGGACGGTCGCCGTCCCATCCGTCCGGGTCGGTGCGCGAGAGATCGACTACCATTCCGCGAACTCCGTTAGCACCGGCGGAACGCGCGTAAATATCTATAGTTTCCCGGGAAGTGCCGCCGACGGTGAATTCGTAGGTGTAGTACACTCCGTGTAAGTCGCCGGGTACTGCGACCTCCCACACACCGCCGACCCTGCTCATTTCCAGAATAGAATGCGGCGTATTTGCCCTTGCGCTGAGATACAGCTTCAGCACGGCTCTCTCCGCCATGGGACTCCACACTCGGAACGTAGTCTGCGCCTGAGAATAAAGCGCGCCAAGTTCCCCGTCGTATGCATATTCCCTGTCGATCAAGTCGAGATCAGGCATTATATCCATGATTACCTCCGTAGTTATTTTTCGGTGAGGAACGCAATGCTGTACGCCGGCATGGTAAGTCCGCCGTCCAGCAGGACTTCCTCCGCAGAATCCACTGTCAGATATCCGCGAATCTGCATGTCGGAAAGCCCGTCAATTTCCGTGACATCCCTGCTTTCGCCGGAGTAGTTGTAAACTATCACGATACTGTCGCCGTCCCATGTGCGGCGCACCGCTGCGATATCCTGCCCGGGCACCGTAAGCACTTCAGTTGTCCCCCTTGCAATGCAGGGATTATCGTTGCGTATCCTGAGCGCACGCTTGTAGTAATTCAGTATGGAATTCTCGTCCGCAAGCTGCGTCTGAACGTCTGCAAAACGGTTTTCCTGCCGTTCCATGTTCGGCGGACCGTAGGTAAGTCCCGTGCCCTCGCTGTCCCATATCATCGGGGTGCGCTTGTTCTCATCACGTCCGCTTCCGGAAAGCCCTATCTCGTCGCCGTAATACACGAACGGCGAACCGGACATGGTGAGCAGCAGTCCTGCCGCCGCCTTTATTTTGGTTTCATCATATCCGAATATACCAGCGCCGCGGTTTGTGTCGTGATTTCCGATAAACGGTGCGTCTATCGCGGTATCGCTGTAAGAAGCCAGCTTCTGTTCTATGGTCGTCATTGCCTGTGCAAAGGACTTCACCGAATTGTCCGCGCCGGACATATTGATCGTCTTTGCAATTTTTCCATCTTCCTGCGCCATGGTGAAGCCGAACACGCTGTCGATACCGGAGCTGTAGTATTTCGTATAGGTCGTGAAACTCTCCCATACCTCGCCGACGACGTAGCATTCCGGGTCAGCCGCCTTGCAGTGCTTCATGAACCACTCCAGCACCTCGATGTTCTTGTCGGGATTTCCGCTGAAATACTCCTTCACAGCGTCCAGACGGAATCCGCCTGCCCCCTTTTCCAGCCAAAAGTCTGCGATTTTCTCAAATTCGCCGCGCACCGCCGGGTTGTCCAGATTAAGCTCTGGCATATTCTCTGAAAACACCGCCTGATACCAGTGTGAACCGGTCTGATACCAGGAGTTTGTACCGACAGGCTTCTCATCCGCAAAATAGTAGTAGTCGATGTACGGATCGTGCACCGGGCAGACATTGTCGTTAAGGCAGGGTTCGTCCTCTGCCGCACCGCAGGGATCGCTGCGCAGACTCTGCGAAGCATGCCTGAACCACTCGTGCTCGTTGGAGCTGTGGTTCATCACCAGGTCTATCAGCAGCTTTATCCCACGCTTTTTACACTCTGCGGCAAGCTCCTCAAAATCCTCCATCGTTCCGTACTGCTCGTCGATGGCGTAATAGTCCTTTACGCTGTACTTGTGGTAGGAATCCGACGGCATTATCGGCGAAAGCCAGATACCGTTGAATCCCATATCCTGAATATAATCCAGCCGGGAGGTCACTCCGGCAAGGTCGCCGACGCCGTCCCCGTTGCTGTCGCAGAAGGAATAAACGAACACCTGGTAGTAATTGCGGTAGTTGTCGTCAATCACATTCAGCTCATGATCGTAATGATATGCCGGAGCCTGCGGCTGTAAGCTATCTGACATAGTTTCCTCCGGGGTGCCGCACCCAGATAAAAGAATAGCCGCCGCCGTAACAGCGGCTGCGGCTGAAATAGAAAATGGTGTTTTTTTCATTGATCTTCCTCGGGCAAAGTTCTCATGGTGATAAGTTTCACGGATTCTCTCTCAATAAGTTCCGGACGAAGCCGAACCGCTTCTATTGAGATACCGCTGTTCATCTGCTGAATCATCAGAAACGCGGTCTTTCCGATATGTATGCGGTTCTGATACATCGTTGTAATACGAGGCTGCGAATATTCTGACGGGGGAAGGTTGTCGTAGCCCGTCACGCTGATATCTCCGGGCACTATGTAGCCCGCCTTTGCAAGTTCCTGCACTGCCGTGCACGCTAACAGGTCGCTGACACAAACCACTGCAGTGACTCCAGTCTGAGCAATCTCGAGGATCCTCTTTCGTGTGCCTTTCGCAGAGAAATGTCCATATCTGACCGCGCCGTTATCCTCCTCAAGCCCGAGTTCTCTGAGCGCGCCGGAATACGCCTGATAGCGTTCCTGAGTGACGACGCTGTCCTCCTCGCCCCCGAGGAATCCGATCCTGTCATGACCTCTCGTCCAGAGATAGCGCACAAGCTGGCGTATTCCGCCTGCGTTATCGCAGCCGACGCGCGCCGCCAGCTGATAATCCACATTATTGTCGAGTATCACCAGCGGGATATTCAGACTGCGCACATGCTCAATGAAAACCGGGTGCGGCTTGAAGCCCAGAAAAACCGCTCCCTCGCAGTTTCCCCCGGACACGATCGGATAGTAGGTGCCGCTTTTCAGCTCAGTATCGCTTATTGCGGTGATGTTTACCCCGATACCGTACTCCGCAGCGGCGGCCTGCAATCCGAGAATGATCTCATAGCCGAACTGATCCACCTTGTCGTAGTGGATACTACCGTAGATAAAGACAACTATTGACTTCGTGTAGGAAGTGCGGTTGGTCTTTACCTGATATCCCATCTCGCTGGCGCAGCCGAGCACGCGCTCCCGGGTTTTTTCGCTGATGTCAGTCGCCCCGGAAAGCGCCTTGGAAACTGTGCTCTTTGCCATGCCGAGCCTGTCGGCGATATCCTGGATAGTCACGTTCTTAACAGCCATGAGATCCTCCTGGAACTGTGATTTTGCCGTATAAGGGTCATCAGCCCTTTACTGCGCCGCCGGTAACGCCGCCGACATAGTACTTCTGCATAACGATGAACAGCGCGCCGATAGGAATGGAAACCAGCACTGCCGCCGCAGCGAACTGCGTGTAGTATGTGCCGATGAATTCACGTTCCAGCATCTTGAACATGCCCAACGCAACGGTGTAGCTGTCGTAGTTCGCACCGCAGATCATGCTCGGGAAGATGTAGTCCACCCATGGAGCCATGAACGTTGTGAGCACCGTGTATACGATGATAGGCTTGGAAAGCGGGATAGTGATGTGGAAGAACACCTGCGACCGCGTTGCACCGTCAAGGTACGCGGATTCGTCAAGGGATTTCGGGATCGTATCGAAAAATCCCTTTGCGATGTAGTAGGTAAGTCCGGAACCGCAGATGTAAACCAGAGTCAGGCAAACCAGCGGATTCTCGGTAAGTCCAAGACCCTTGAGGATATAATAGATAGCGACCATGGACATGAATCCGGGGAACATTCCGAGAATGAGCGCAATGTTCATCATAGGCTTGCGCATCTTGAACCTCAGGCGGCTGAGGGCGTAGGATACCGCAAGCACGATGAACGTTGAGCCTACGCAGGATACTACCGCCACGATGAACGTGTTCACAAACCACTTGGTGAACTTGAACTGCTGATCCTCAAAGATGAGCCTCGTGAAGTTATCCAGTGTGAAGCCCTTTGGCCAGAAGTAGCTGGTATAGGAACCAGGCTCCGCACGGAACGATGTCAGGATTATCCACATAAGCGGGAGGATCCACATTATGCCAAGCACCAGCAGCACAATCTGGATAACTACATTGATTGTGCGCTGCTGTCTGTGGTAGGAGTGTGACTGTGTTCTTATCTCTTTCATTACTGGAACGCCTCCTCATTCTTATAGGATGCGGATCTGCGGAAAGTTATCAGCGAAAGCAGCGAGCAGATGATGAACACCAGAATGCCTATTGTCGCAGCGTAGCTGTAATCTCTCGAGTTGACCGTCAGCTTATACAGCCAGGTAACGAGCAGATCGGTCTTTCCTGCCTGGTAGTAATCCAGCGTTGCCGGAGTACCGCCGGTGAGGAAGTAGATAACGTTGAAGTTGTTGATGTTGCCGACAAGCTGTGTAATAAGGTAAGGCGTGGTGACGAACAGCACATACGGCATTGTGATCTTGGTGAACATGATGAAGGGGGAAGCACCGTCGATCCTTGCCGCCTCGTACAGATCCTCTGGGATATTCATGAGGATACCAGAAACGATAAGCATCGTATAAGGGATACCTATCCACAGGTCAACAACTATGACCGTCACCCTCGCCCACATCGGATCGGTGAAGAACGGAAGCGGAGATGTGATCCAGCCCAGCTCCTGAAGAAGTACGTTCACGGGACCAGCCTCAGCAAACACATTCTTCATTACCAGCAGTGAAACGAACTGCGGCACTGCGATAGCGAGCACGAAAAGCGTTCTGTAGAACGCCTTGAACTTGACGCCCTTCTTGTTGATGAGCATAGCAAGGATAATTCCGAGGATGTAGTTCAGGAATGTCGCGAGGACCGCCCATATCAGCGTCCAGCCGAGCACGGGCCAGAAAGTGCTGCCGATAGTGGAATCGCTCCCCAGGATAACCTTGAAGTTATCGAAGCCCACCCAGGTGAACAGGTTTGCCGGCACCTGGTGATCCTTGTCGTAGTTGGTGAACGCCAGCGAGATCATGTAAACCAGCGGAACTATCGTGAATACCACGACGCCGGCCACAGGAATGAACATCAGCGTCTTGTGGAACTGCTCGTCCAGCAGCGACTTAATGTCGTCCACGAATCCCGGGAGCTTCTTACCTGATTTTCTGATCTGCTGTGCGCTGTATGCAGACTTTATGTTCTGCGCCCATAGGAATATGAATGTCACGGTTATGAACAGCGCGAAAATTCCGTAAAGGAGAATGAGCATTGAGTTGTCGCCGTTTTCGCGCATTACATCAATGCCGAGTTCCTCGTCGAAGTACCAGCCTCTCTGCACCGTGCCGAGATTCCTCAGACCCGCAACAAAGCCGAATCCGGAGTCGATCATGAAGCCGATATACGCCACCTCTGCGGCAAGGAACATCAGTCCCTTGACTATCTGTCCGCGGAAAAGGCTTCCGGCACCCATGACAATGTACGAAAGCTTGGTGAGAACGTCACCGTGCGCGAAAGTGCTTCCCAGCCAGGCGAATCCCCTGCCGATAGCTTTTATGAAGCGCCAAACGGCGCCGGGTAAGCCGATCACGAACTGAGCGATACCCTTTCCGATGGCTGCAAAAAATTCTGCTATTCTAACAAGTATTTTCTTGTACCACGGAAGAACGTAAAAATCAAGACTTGTCATTGCAGTTACCTCCTTGAGTAGTATTGACGCTTTGTGCAGTTTCAATGCAGCCTGTGGGAGGAGTTCACTCAGCACACCAGATATCATTATACAACTGAAATCAATCTGCGTCAAGTGTTCAGGAAGCATTGAAACTGCATAAAGCTTGTTCCACTTCTGTGGGCGGCGGTCAGACCGCCCACATGATGGAACTGGGAGAAACCTATATACTTAATGGTGGATTATCATGAATGCTTGTTTATCAGCCGAGGGTTGCGAGAACGGACTCAACATAAGCGTCAAGCTTCTGCTGGAGGTTATCCTTTGTGCATGTGCCTGCAATGATCTCCTGACCGAAAGCCTCAGCAGGAGTCCAGAAGTTCTGGCACTGGCTGATGGAGGTCTGTACGGTTGCGTACTGAGCCTGCTGTGCAAGAGCGCCGACAGCGATGTTGGAGTTCATTGTATCGGTATCGCCTGCAAGCTCAACGTTGGTGGGAGCGTAGGAGCGAACCTCGAATCTGGTCTTCTGGTTGTCCTTATTTGTAAGCCACTCAGCAAGAGCCATTGCGTCGAGCGGGTTCTTGGTCTCGGAATTTACGCCCATGATCTTGAAGTTAGCCATGCTGCCCATCTGAACGGTTTCACCGTTGGAGAGAGTGAACTCCGGAAGCTTGGTAGCTGCGTAGTTGTCGCCGAGGGAAGCCTGGATCTCGCCTGCGTTCCATACACCGGAAACTGCCGCCGCCAGAGTGCCTTCTGCGAAGCCAGCCTTTACAAGGGAGTCGTCAAAGTTAGCGCCGTACTTGGGGTTTGCAACCAGGTCGATGAGATATTCACCTACCATGTAGCCGCGCTCGTTATTGAAATCGCACTGTGTGGGATCGGTTCCATCTTCGCCGAAGAGCTTGCAGCCTGCGCCGAAGAAGAATCCGGACTGATACCAGCCGTCATCTGTATTGAAAGCGAAGTTTGTAGTAACACCCTCGATGTCCTTGCTCATAATTCCCTCGATGGACTTGACATCGTCCTCGGAAAGCTTGGACTTGTCGTAGTACATGAAATAAGTATCGGATACATAAGGATAGCCGTAAAGCTCGCCGTCAATGGAAGCCGCCGAAATAGAGGATTCAGAGTTTTCGGCAACGATTTCATCCTTGTTCTTTGTCACTCTGTAGAGTGCGCCGGCGTTCACCAGTATTGCGGTCTGGTCGGAAGCGAAAGCGAATACGTCAGCTGCTGCGGAGATATCCTTGACAACTTCCTTCTGAGCGTCTGCCTCGCTGACAACGCCGTAGGTGAAGGTGTAAGTCTTGTCAGGATTTGCGGCCGCGAACGCGTCGCACATCTGCTTGAGCAGTTCCTGATCCTCCTGCGGACCCCATACTGTGAGGTTCACAGCCTCGCCGCTGCCGGTGGAGTCACCGCCATTGGAAGAAGCTGCGCTGCTGTCAGCCGCAGAACCGCTCCCGGTGCTGCTGGAGTTGTCGCTGGAGTTGTTGCTGGAGCAGCCAACCATCATTACGCCTGCCATTGCCATGGAAGCTATCGCTGTCATGATCTTTCTGATTTTCATAATTCATTCCTCCTGAATATGATCATTTGTTTTCAAGTCTTTCGAAATCTTCGCTTTGTTTCGAAACAATGTTTCCTAGAATTAGTCCCGCAGGCTGTCTGTGCTTCCCTGCGAGTTTAGGCTTTGTTTCGAAATTTGCTTGTTTGATTCGAAATTCCGTTTTAATTATAACAGATTTTTTGGGTTTGTCAAGCGATTTTGCACAATTATTTTCAATAATCTCAAAAATAATTGTAAATTTGTCATGATAGACAAATCGCTCTAGGTCACTTTTGTGAATAATGGCAACGTTTCCGGTGAAACAATGTTACAATACATATAACGCGTTTCACCGCAAACGAAGCCTGAAACCTAAAATGGGAAATCAATGCTAAAACTCAGAGCATTATACCTTGCTGATGTGCCAGATATCCTTCGCGTATTCAGCAATGGTGCGGTCCGAGCTGAACTTACCGGCGGAGCAGATATTCAGCCAGCATTTCTTGGCAAACGCAAGCTCGTTGTTGTAGTCGCGGTTTGCCGCCAGCTTTGCCTTAACGTAGCTGTCAAGGTCGCCCAGCAGGTAGTAATGATCCGGAACGTGCCAGCTAGCGCCCTCCATGAGTGCGAAATAAAGCTCTCTGAACACGCCGCTGCCGCCGTCGGAAACGGTACCGTCAATGAGGGAGGATACCACGCGCTTGATCTTGGGATCGCTCTCGGTGACGTCACGCGGAACGTAGTTCGGCATGATCTTCTCCAGTTCCTCGACAGTCGCGCCAAAGATGTATTCGTTCTCTGAACCGGCTTCCTCGGCGATCTCAACGTTAGCGCCGTCCAGTGTGCCCAGGGTAACTGCGCCGTTCAGCATGAACTTCATGTTTCCGGTACCGGAAGCCTCGGTACCCGCTGTAGATATCTGCTCGGAAATATCCGCCGCAGCGACAAGCTTCTCCGCATAGGAAACACGGTAATTGCTCACGAATACAACTCTGAGCAGGTCCTTCGTATCCGGATCGGAGTTTACGAGCTTAGCTACCTCGTTAATAAACTTGATAATGCCCTTTGCACGGTAATATCCCGGTGCGGACTTTGCGCCAAAAATGAATGTCGTGGGTGTGAAATCCCTGAGATTACCGTCCTTGATCTCGTAGTACAGATACAGTATCGAGAACGCGTTGAGAAGCTGGCGCTTGTATTCATGCAGGCGCTTGATCTGGATATCATAAATGGACTTCGGGTCGATCTCAACTCCCTCGGATTTCTTGATGAAGTCGGCAAGCTGCTGCTTCTTGGTATGCTTGATGTCGATGAAGCGGCGGAGCACAGCCTCGTCGTCGGCGTACTTCTTCAGACCCTGGAGCTTGTCGAGGTCAGTAACCCAGCTGTTGTCGCCGAGGAGCTCAGTGATGAGTGCGGAAAGCTCCTGGTTGCAGAGCGCCAGCCATCTGCGCTGTGTGATACCGTTTGTCTTGTTCTGGAATCTCTCAGGATACAGCTCGTACCAGTCCTTCAGCACGGTGGTCTTGAGCAGGTCGGTGTGGATAGCCGCAACGCCGTTCACATAGGAGGAGCCGAACACCGCGATATTCGCCATATGAACTGTGCCGTTCTTGATAAGACGCATAACGGCGCGCTTATCCTGGGGAACATTCCTGCGGTGCATTTCGGATTCAAATGCCTCGTTAAGCATGATCATCACGCTGTAAACCTCGGGAACTACTCGCTCGATAAGTCTGCTGTCCCACTTCTCAAGGGCTTCCTGCATGATGGTATGGTTGGTGTAGTTGAACACCTTCTTGGCTGCCTCAAACGCCTTGTCAAAGGTCCAGCCCTCGTCGCGCATTACCACGCGGATAAACTCCGGCAGGGCGATAACGGGGTGGGTGTCGTTCATCTGAATGCAGTTGTAGTCTGCGAAATTCTCCATAGTGCCGAAAAGCGCCTTGTGCTTTCTGATGAGGTCAGCGACTGCGGCTGCGCTGAAGAAATACTCCTGCTTCAGACGGAGTATCTTGCCTGCCTCGGTTTCGTCGTTGGGGTAGAGTACCCGGGAAATATCCTCGGCGGCGCGCTTCTTCTCGCCGGCTTCGGTGAATTTGCTCTGGTTAAACAGGTCGAAGTCGAACTCGTCGTCGGTTTCAGCCTGCCACAGGCGCAGAGTACCCACGTTCTCAGTGCCGTAGCCGATAACCGGGTAGTCATAGGGAACCGCATTCACATCGCCGTCAGCGTAGTGTACTACAACAGTTTCCTGCTCGCGGCGAATGCTCCAGGGGTCGCCGTATCTCTGCCAGTCGTCAGCAGTTTCGGTCTGGAATCCGTCCTTGATGCCCTGCTTGAACAGACCGTACTTATAACGTATTCCGTAGCCGTCCAGCGGAAGGTCCAGTGCCGCCGCGCTGTCCAGGAAGCACGCGGCAAGTCTGCCCAGACCGCCGTTGCCGAGAGCGGCGTCCTCTACCTCCTCGAATTCGGAGATATCCACGCCCAGCGCCTTGAGTTCCTCCGCGGTGCTGTCCAGGATACCCAGGCACAGCAGGTTGTTGTATATTGCGCGGCCTACCAGGAACTCCATTGACAGGTAGCTTGCCTTGCGTGCCTTGTCATGCGCCATGCGGCTCTTGTCCCACGCCGGGGAAAGCTCCTCCATAACGAGCTTGGAAACTGCGCAGTGCAGCTGATTTGCGGTCAGCTCCTTAGGCTGTGAGCGGTATTCCTTCTCGCAGAGGGAAACAAGCTTCTCCTTGAAATTTTCGATCTTCATATTATGCTCCTTTCAGCTGTTACTTTTTTCTTGATCTCTTAACGGGAGGTTTTCTGTTGCAGATTTCGGTCAGTATGTTGAGATATTCCGCGCTTTCTGCGGTGAAATCGCTATCCAGAGTTCTCCAGCGCCAGTTATTTCCGACGGTGGAGGGGACGTTGATACGCGCTTCGGTGCCGAATCCACACAGCTCCTGCATTGTGGTCATAGCCATATCCGCGGTGCTTTTCCAGGCGATGTCGATGAACGCCTTTGGCAGTTCCGCCGCACGGCGCACTCCAAGGTATTCCTTCACGAAACGCTTGGTTTTACGGTCCAGGTCGTTGAACCAGCCCAGCGCCGTATCGTTGTCGTGGGTGGAAGTATACACGACGCAGTTCTGCGAGGTGTAGTTCTGCGGAAGATACTCGCTTTTTCCGGTGGGGTCGAAAGCGAACTGAAGCACCTTCATTCCGGGATAGGCCGCCTGCTTCAGCAGCTTCCTTACAGACGGAGTGATTATTCCCAGGTCCTCCGCGATGATACCGTCCTTTCCGGTTTCCTTCTTGATGACCTCGAACAGGTCGTATTTCGGACCCTCGCGCCATTCGCCGCCGTGCGCGGTCTTGTTTCCGAACGGGATAGCGTAGTAGCTGTTGAAGCCGATGAAGTGGTCTATACGGACGATATCATACAGCTTCTTTGCAAAACCCATTCTGCCGACCCACCAGCGGTAGTTTTCCTGCTTCATTCTGTCCCAGTCGTAGATGGGATTTCCCCACAGCTGCCCGTCCGCCGAGAATGCGTCCGGAGGGAATCCGGCAACAACGGTGGGAACTCTGTCCTTGTCCAGCTGGAACAGCTGCGGCTCGCACCAGACGTCGGCGCTGTCCAGCGCGCAGTAAATCGGGATATCGCCGATGATCTGAATTCCATTGCTGTTCGCGTATTCCTTCAGCCTGAACCACTGCTGAAAGAACTTGAACTGAAGGAACGCATAGAACTCCATATCCCTTGCGTACTTCTTCTTCGCGGAAGCCACCGCTTTGGCGTCGCGCAGGCGCAGCGGCTTTTCCCACTCGCTCCAGCTTTTTCCGCCGTGAGCGTCCTTGAGCGCCATGAACAGCGTATAATTCTCCAACCAGGGATTTTCCTCTACGAACGCCGTGTATTCAGCGGAAACGTTACCATTCATGCCCTTTGAAAAACGCCCGAATGCGAGCCTCATTACCTTATAGAAGTTCTCGTACATTGTGGCGTAGTCGATATATCTGGGATCCTCGCACCAGCTTAAATCCGTGTATTCCTCATGCTTCAGGAGTCCCTCCTCCTCCAGCATCTCAAGGCTGATGAAGTAAGGGTTCCCGGCGTAAATGGAAAAACTCTGGTACGGTGAATCCCCATAGCTTGTCTGCGACAGCGGAAGTATCTGCCACAGACTCTGACCGGCGCTTTTGAGCCAGTCAACGAAATTATAGGCTTCCCTGCCCATCGTGCCAATGCCGTATTTATTCGGCAGTGAGGCGATGTGCAGTAAAATACCGCTTTTTCTCATGTTGTCCTCCAATGAAATCTCTATATTCTGCCCATTGAACCGCCAGACCTGAACTGCGCCCGGAGAGTTACATGACTTGCCTCGGCGCCGTCTTCGATCATATTCACTAGCATGCGCACAGACAGACTTGATATCTGGTGAATCGGCTGGGCTAATGTTGCTATTCTGGGATTGCTGTATTCCGACAACTCAATTCCATCGAAACCGAGCACGGAAATATCTTCCGGAACGCGCTTCCCCATATCGAGGAACGCCCGGACCGCACCCACAGCGATTATATCCGACATGGCGAACACCGCCGTCATGCCCTTGCACTTATGATAAAGAGCAACCGCCGCCTCATATGCGGAACTGAATGTATATGCGCATAGTTCGCTGTCCGGAATATCCGCGCCGCGCTCGGAGCATACGCTGCAAAAGCCGCCGTAGCGAAGTCCCGAGGGACCGTAGGAACTGAGGTCGCCGCCGAGTATCCCGACTTTCCTGTGACCCTGGTCGAACAGCTGTTCCGCCGCCGCCCTGCCGCCGTCGTAATCGTCCACGCTGACGGAGGAAAGGTTTTCAAAGCCAAGCTCCTCGGCGTTCGCCGTGCTCAGTACACAGGGGAGTTTTATCTGTTCAAAGCTCCTCTGGAAGTTTCTCATATCGCCGCCCAGGAATATCACCCCGGCAGGTCTTTGCTCAGTGCAGAGCCTTGACGCAAACTGCACTTCGTCCTCCTGCTCATCGATGTAATTCACCGCGACCTGGAATCCCGCGGAGGAAGCCGCAATCTGTATCTGCTCAATAAGCGGTGAAAAGAACAGGTTGCTGCTTCCGTTCACGATGAGCAGAATGGTCTTTTCTGCGCTCTGGCGCATACGGCGCGCATTGCCGTTCGGGGTGTAGTTATACTGGCGAATCACCTCGTTTATGCGCTCCCGGGTCTGTTCACTTATCTCGCTGCTGCCGTTCAGCGCCCGGGAAACCGTGCTCACGCCGCAGCCCGCAAGTTTTGCAATATCCTTTATAGTCAATGGCTCACCTGTTGTCCGAATCAAATTACCGAAAACGTTTCCGGCAATTTGATTGTAGCATAAATCCACAGATTTTTCAAGGGTTTCTGAAAATTTTCCGTTTTGCACAATTCCACATCGGAATGTTCGGTAAATACGCACAACGCTTATCCAAAGTACTTTCCAGACTGCCGTGAAAGCCGCGGATACCAGAAAGGCGCCGGTCTGACCAGGCTTTGTGCCTGCCAGACTGGCGCCATTTCCGTATTCTCTTGATTACCTTTTCAGCAGCTCGTCAGTCAGTTCGATCATTCTCAGCACCCAAACTCCGGCGATATCCGACACTTTGTCCGCCGCAGTATCCACCCGTATTCTGGAGCCGTTGCCCATAATGAAATACAGGCTGTCGCTCGTTGAACCGGGATTACCGTGCCCGTAGTCGCACAGCATGGAAACGTATCCGTCAATGGACTTTTCATCAGTCACCATGGACAGCTTTCCGGAATCCCCGGCAAGCACGCACAGCGGCTTTGCGGCAATGGTCTGCGCAGTGCTGTCGTCAAGGTGCTTGTATGTGAACTTCCCGAAGCACGCGTAATCCGCGTCCCGGTTTATGGTTATTCCATCAGCGTTGTACCTGAAAGTGCCGGAAGTGTTCACCACGAATCTGCTGCCGTCCGCCAGCGACATGTAGCCATTTTCGCCTATGTTGAGTCTGCCGTCGCAAATCAGCCTTCCGTTTACCTTGAGTGTTCCGCCGCTGACGGATACAGTCGCACCCTTCTCGATGTACATGCTGCCGTCGATAACGGCGCCCTTCTTAAGGACGAGCTTCTTCCCCTTTGGCACGACGAATTCACTGGTAGGGGTTTCGCCGGGCTTTACATATATCGGGCTATTCTTGACGGTACAGTTATCTATAAGCACGCTGACGCCGTAATCCGGGTATCCGCTGTAAGCCACCCTGTCACCCAGCCGGTCTAGCTCTACGGTCTTGACCTCCGGCAGCGGAACACAGTTCTGAGCCGAAGCGCTTACCGCCGCTCCTGCCGATATTGCCACAGCCAGTGTGACAGCTGCTATTTTTCTGACAAATCTGTTCATGTTATCGCTCCTTTTCACAAATTACCAGTTCGGTTTTGTGACTATAGTATATCACATGATTTAACATTTGTCAACAGTTTTTATTCCATATACGCCCGGAAAAACAACCCGGGGAGCTTTCCAGCCCAGCCGCTTATCAGCGCGCGGTATTCCGGCGGAGTCACCGGCGTTCCAATCCCCATAACGTCGTATGTAACGGGACCCTCCTTTATGATAATGTCCCAGTCCCGGAAGCCGTTCGCGAGGTAAAAGCGATGACGGCTCTCGCGCTGCGGATAGTTTCCGGCGGATTCGTCCAGCTGTTCCCTCGCAAGGTAAATCCGCTTGTCCGGGAAGCGCTCGCGCAGCGCCGCGATTATCTTTCCGCCGGTGCCGCGGCCGCGCTGCCCCTCCTCAACCGCGAGGTAGAACAGATACGTCATATCCCCCAGCGTGACCACATACGCCATTCCGGCGAATCTGCCGTCGTCCATTGCCGCCAGAGCCTCCGCCCTGCCCTGCTTTGCCCGGCGCTTAAGTAGCCACCAGGGTGCGCGCTCCTCCTCCGGAAATGCCGACAGATACAGCGCATGGTATTGCTTTTCGAATTCTTTTCTGTAGGGTTCAAGTGTTATCATTCTTCGCTCCTATAGTTTATTTCATCGGCTCCGCATTGCAGACGCGTATCTGCTCCCGGTCCTGTATCGGGCAGGAGTACAGCCTGCACCCGTCCAGGTCGGCGCTATGCATGTCCACCGCGGATATCTGACGGTTGTTGTAGGTGGTGTGATAGTATATTCCTCTGTCCGCGTTCCAGCAGGAGGTGTAGATGGTTATTTCGTATTTCCCCTCCGCGACCTCGCAGCAGCCCCGGACCTGCTCCACCGAGCCGAGAATGTGGAAGAACTGCCCCACGCTCTCCTCCTCGGATTTCCCGGATATGGAGTTAGCCCGTGTAAACGCAGCGCGCACAAACCTAGACGTGGAGGAGAGATCCCCGGGAAGTCCCAGGGCGCCCATTCCGCGGCTGTAGCATTCCAGCGGAATCCCGAGATTATTCTGAGGCTGCTTCGGGGAAAGGCTCATGTAGTCGCACAGCCGGTTTATCTGCTGCTCAAAGGGCGGCTCGTTAGTAAGCACTCCGGCAGGATCCTCGTGTATTCTCAGCCCGTCCGCGAAAGGCTCAACAACGATAGCTCCGGATTTGTCGGCGATTATCCAGTGCATTTTCGCCGCCGGGAACTGTGCGCTGAACGGAGTCCCCACCAGGCTTATCTCGCCCAGCAGCTTTCTCGCCTCGGAAAGTCCGGCGCAGCGGCTGAGCACCCACGGGATAAACTCGAACTGCGCCACGCAGCGCCCCTCGCCAACCTCCGGGTATTCCGCGGACCGGGCGAAATTCAGCCCTGCCATTCCCAGTCCCTTTTCGTTCACTGCATCGTAATACAGCGGATAACCTCCGGCAATGTGCGCCATTCCGATCATGGCGTAGTGATGATCAAGGTCGCCGTCGTGCCGGAAATGGAACGGGTAATTCCGGGGCGTGATGGTGATCTGCTCACCGTAGGAAAATTCATAGTCCAGCGTTCTGCCCATGTAGAAGCATTCCGTCTGATAGGTTGCTGCCGTGCACATAACATATCCTCGCTTTCAGCTTTGTGTTTTTTTATAGTATAACACACAATTGTGAAATATCCGTGAAATCCCACCGGAAAATTCAGAATATCCGGCTCTGTCGGGATCCATTTATGGCGATATGTATTATATCACATTATAAAGTATTTTTCAATACGCGCTCCGTCGAACTTCCGCCCGGATTTTTATTCTCGTCCACCAGCGTGATGTAATCCCTCACCAGTCTGGAGATAAGCTCCACTTCTCTTTCCGACCTGCCGGAAAGCAGCCGGACCAGCTCCGCGATCATACGTTCCTTTTCAGTCATCTGTATCACCTCATAACTAATGATACAGAATTACCCGGACAGTCCACTGTCCGGGTAAAATTCATCTAGCCTCGTCAACGCTCTCAAAAAACGACCGCACCAGCCTGAGGGCGCTTGTTATCTCACGGTCGCTCCGCCCGGAAACCAGGGCGCGCCATTCCTTCACATGCAGGACGTCCTCTTCGGAAAGCTCCCCGTTAAGGAGGTAATCCGTTGACACCCCGAAGTAGTCCGACAGCTTCCCGAGAATTTCAGTGCTGGGATTCCGCCTGTTCAGTTCAATAAGCGCGATGTAGCTTTCGCTCACGAATATCTTTTCCGCAAGTTCCGCCTGAGTGATACCATTGTCGCCGCGCAGTGCACGGAGCCTTTCGCCAAGAGTAGCCATTCCGATCCCCCCTGATAAAAGTATAGCATACTATCCGGATTTGCTGAACTTACTGAAAGTAAAGATACTGTTGACATTTATCGCATATTGTGCTATACTGAAGTATAGCCTATCTTTACTATTAGTAATGTATGCCGCTCAGGAAGTTTTTATACGGACGCTGGGGGTGTCCTCCTGTAGTGTTACAATATAGCCAAAAGGAGATGATACGCATGAAGCTGTTGCCTACAATGGCTGGTGTACCGCATGTTCACAGTCACTATTGAACACGGAAAGAAGTACCTGCTGCTGGAAAAGCGCCCGGTGGGCAAATCCGACGGCAGTCCGCACAGATTCATCGTGTATTTCAAGGAAAACTCAGACCAATAACAGAAATCCCTCCCGAGCCGGGAGGGATTTATTTCGGGAAGCGTGCAGGATCACACCGCCAGGTACTTCTTGGCAAGGTCGTCGTTAAGTTCGCCTATCGCCCCCTGCGCAACGATGGAGCCCTTCTGGAGGATTATAAAATCCTCGGCTATCCTCTTGGCGAACTTTATGTTCTGCTCCACCAGAATAACGCTGAGATACATCTCCCTTGAGATACGGTTCAGCGTCGTGGCGATCTCGGAAACCACGTTCGGCTGAATACCCTCCGTCGGCTCGTCAAGGACCACTATCGAGGGTCTGCCCATAAGGCAGCGCCCGATGGCGAGCTGCTGCTGCTGACCGCCGGAAAGCACGCCGCCCTTGCGGTTCATGTGCTCCTTGAGTGCCGGGAAGTAATCCAGCACGATCTCGAACTGCTCCTTGAAGCTGACCGAGTTGTGCCCGAGGCAGCCAAGCTCCAGATTCTCGCGCACGGTGAAATCCGGGATTATCTCGCGCCCCTGCGGAACATATCCGATGCCCATCTGATTGTGCATATACGCCGGCATTTTCGTGATATTCTTGTTCTCCAGCTTGAGAGTTCCCTTTCCCTCCACCGGGAGAAGTCCCATGATACATTTCATGAGCGTGGTCTTGCCTACACCGTTGCGCCCCAGCACCACCAGCTTTCTGCCGCGGTTGAGGGTGAATGATACGTCCGTTATTACACGGCTCTTGCCGTAGTTTACATTGACGTGCGATACCTCCAGCATATTCTCACGCCTCCTTTGCTTCTTCGTCTGAATCGTCCTTGAGGTACACCTGGATAACGCGCGGATCCTTCTCCACCTCGTCGAATGTGCCCTCCGCAAGCAGCTGACCGTGGTGCAGCACCGTGACGGTCTGCGCCACCTGCTTTACGAAATCCATATCGTGCTCGACCACCATTACGGTATGATCGGCGAGCAGCTCCTTTATCATCTCGCCGGTCTTGTAGGTTTCGGCGGCGGTCATACCGGCGGTCGGCTCGTCAAGAATGATGAGCTTGGGATGCTTATCGTTACGGCTTTTTCTATGATATGGGAGTTAAGCCATGGCACGAAGGAAAACAGGGAGATCCATACTATGGTGAAAATGCATCATACATTCTTACTCTTACAAACAAGCAGATGACCGAGGCCAATATGGATTGGTACACAAAGCTTGCAGATCAGACCGGCGCTCTGCTGGCTCCGGTGGCCGCTGTATACAGATACATTCTCGAAAACAACATATCTGAGGCAGATCCGTACATCGTTCCCGGTGAAGAGTGTGGTGATAACGGTCATCAGAATAATCTCGGAAACTATATCGCCGCCTGCGTGCTGTATAAGCTCATTTTCCGTGAGTCACCGTTCGGACTGGGCATTCCGCTGTCGCATAGCTTTGGTACAGCCGGCGGCGGAATAACTCAGCGTCAGGCTGAACTGATTCAGAATGCAGTGGACAAAATTGTATGATACTGCGAGTTTGATAAAAACGACCGGCAGAAAACAGATGGTTTGCAATTCTTTAAAGTGATTGGAATAATTTAAAAGTGCACACCCCCTTGCCGAAAATGCACACCCTTACGACCTTTCGTTAAATAGTATAAAGGTAAAAAATAAGAAAGGCTCTGCGATAACCATTTTTCGGTCACCGCAGAGCCTGCTTTTGTTAAATTGTGTTGATAATCCCATTAAACAAGGATTTTCGGATAAAGAAAACGGACACCAATCAAGATACGAATTGTATCAAAATTGGTGTCCTGTTATGAAAAAGGCTTCAAATTTTGATACTATGCAACCGTGGTTGCATAGGGTTGCAATTTCTGTGATATGGTTGCATTTCTTAAAATTGCGTGTCAGCAATTGCACAAGTTCCTTGTTCTTCCTGTCCGATTGTCCTTGCATCGTTTAAGTTAAAAACAACAACATTGTGTTTTGAGTTGTATTTGCCAGGAACACGGTATGAGCAACTGGTATCCCAATTATGTGATGAAGCAATTAATCGACAGAGGTGAACGCTAAATATTCGAAATGTAGCCAGACCAGAATAAACTGACACAGGAACACTATGTGACTTGAAATCCGTGTTTTCATACGGAGCAACCAGTAATGATCGGCCTTGTTCGTCAATCATAAAGCAAATTCGTTTTGGACTTCCAATATCACGAAGAGCACTAATATATATATGAATGCAATTTGCTTTTAGGTAAAAAGAAATATATGTATCAGCTTTCATATTACTTTCCTTCATGATATTGCCAGTTTTCAGGCTTACTAAAATCAAATAAGAGCATGACCTTTTTATCAGACGAAACTAACTTTCCTTTTGCTCTGTAAACATACTGCAGGTTAAATTTCCATGTTTCATATAATTGTGACGAAAATTCTCTGCAAAAGATTTTTCTTGGTGTTATTTTATCTGCTCCTTGTACCCATCGTACCCCATCTTTATCTTGAATGGTAACCGGTATTACAAGAAGTCCCTTTGTTTTTGGGTTGACTTCGATTCTCACTCTTTCGCAGCTGTTTATTGACTGAAGCGCCATCATATTGAATGAAATACTATTATTCCACAATGTACAAGTCGGCTCTCCTTTTCTGGGAAGATGTGCGAACATCTTACCGCTTACCACCTTAAATCCGTCAATGCTGATTTCAGGAATGCTGTTGTTAAATGACGCCATCGTGTTTTCTCCTTATACTCTATCGGTTGTAATGTAGCCGTCAGCTAAGTCAATTTTATAGGAATCATCGTGCTGTTCTGCTGGGATTCCAAAGTAATCTCTCCAATCGCCGGGAAGATATGACCCCTTTTTTCCGCCGCCTACAAACAATTCAAAATCAGTCAGCTTAAACAGAAACAGCATCTCATTATTGTAGACAGCCGGTTTTCCTAACATTTTATATCGATACTGTTTATTCCATCTCATTAGGTCAAACAGTTTGGCTGCAAATATCTTGCAAAGCAGATCACGATTTTTAAGTTCCTTTTCTCCGCCGCCGTTTGCCCAGCGAAGCGAGTCAGGAGCATCCGGCTTGCAAGGACGAATGATGAGTCTTTTTTGCTCAGGGTGAATGAGAATTTGAATGTGCGTTACTCCGGGAAATTTTCTTAGACAAGCCATATTAAATTTAACACGGTTTTCCCATACTGTTATTGCAGGTTCTTTGGTATGAGAAAAAAGTTCAGCTTTGGTGACCTGATATCCTGCTAAATTGATTTCTTCAACATCCTCGCTCACATTCTCCAGAAGTTCAGCCTTTGCCGTTATATCTTCGATTTGATTGTTGTCATTCATTTTTGTCATCAGTACCTTTCTTTATTGTTGCCATACTTTGCTGCAATTCTTCTGCAGATGGAATCAAATATTGCTCTATTCCTGGAGCAGGGATACTTTGTGTTTTGGTTTGCCAGTCTGAGTCAGGCGTAAGATAGTAGAATCCATTTTCAAGTGTATGTTCATAGAATTCTTCACCAAAGTCATCTGTCCATTCGTCCGGACAAAGCTCAACCCTTTGCTTAACTGCATTTTCTGTGCCGTCTTTTGTAACAAAAACAGCCGGCATAGCGTTTGTAAGATTAAACACAATGATTTGTTCATTAAGCCGTTTCGCCCATATACCCCTGATCTTGTATAAAAAATCGGGGTTCCACTTCATAATGTTATATAGAGCATTACCAAAATGCTGACACAGCAGGGTTTTGGAATAAAACTGTTTTGTTGGGTCCGGACGCCATCGTATACTATGAACATCTGTTTCTTGGCACGGCCGAATTGCAATTTTTCGTTCAGTTGGATGGAGCAAAAGCTGCACAAATCCCACATCGTCAAACTTCTTCATGCAGAACAGATTAAAAGTTATCTTTTCTTCAGAGATCGTGAGGGAAGGCCCTTCATAGCGAACCTGTGTAAATTGGTTCCTGACCACCTGATACCCTTGAAGATCAAATGCGCTCAAATGCCTTTTTTCAATTTTTCTGATCTTCAATTTTGAATCAATACTGTTAGAAATATCATAATAGACGCTTGGATCTTCATTTATCCAGTGATGATTTATTGGTATAAATCCTCTGAAAATTCCCTCGTCGATCACATGAAGTAAAGGCAAAGTTCCTCGGATATGGCGCTTTCGGTTGTCTATCAGTATTTGGACAGATTCAAATTTCTCCGGTGAAATAATTGCCTCATGACGATCTGTGTAAAGGTACTGATCCCTATCTTTGCGGTTTCGCTTATGCTTGTGTTCGTATAAGTCTGCTGTGAATGTTTTCCATGTGAGGACATTTCCACAATATCTTTCATTTGTCAGTATATATCCGATAGAACTGCTGCTCCATTCCGTGACGCCGGTCTTGGTTTCGCATCCAATATCGGTTAAAAAATTAGCAATTTCTTCCTGAGTCCAGCCGAAGAGATAAGCGTCATAGATAAACCGAACAATAGCAGCTTCTGATTCGTTAATTTTAAGTGGAGCGTATTTTATGTATCTGCCGGTGACATCTTTTGGGCGATCATATCCAAGCAATGCAGGAGTCAGTAATTTACCGTCCTTAAAACGCTGCATTAGCGACCAGTTCATTGCCTCGCTCTTTTTTACGGATTCTTCTTGTGCAAATGTCGCTAAGAATGACAGCATAAATTCATTGTTTTCACCGAGAGTATTAAGATTGTCAGTTTCAAAATAGACGCCCACAGGTTTTGGAAGTCCCTTTAACAATCTGATGATTGAAATGCAGTCAACTAAGTTTCTTGCAAAACGTGATACGCTTTTGGTAACAATTAAATCATATTCTCCATGCTTGCAGGCTTCTATCATCTCAACAAATTGATCGCGCTTTTTTAAGGATGTTCCTGATATACCTTCGTCAGCGTAGATATGACGAAGCTCCCAGTTAGGGTGATCTTCTACAAGATGTAAATAGTGCGCTTGCTGCAGTTCATAAGAGGATAGCTGCTCATCGCTATCAGTGGAAACGCGGCAATAAGCACAAACTCGGAAAAATCTATTTCGTTCATTTGGGTCAACTTTAGGTTTTGCCGGAATAAACGTTTTCTGACTGTTGTCTTCACGCTGATATATTTCTCTCAGTTTTTCACGGCTGTTATTATGCATTCTTAATCTCCCAACTTGATGAATCAGCACCGTCATGAAGATGCCAAAGCCACACACCGTTTTTACGATAGGAAGTGATGCCAAGTTCTTTTTTTACTGTCTGTATCGTTCTTTCCGAAATGCCCATTGACTTTAGTTTCTTAAGTATATCTGCGCTGTATGTGTCCTGCTCATTCAGAATCTCTACAATGATCCGTGCGGCGAGCGACTTCTTGCTTTCAAATGTTTCATTGACCTGAAGCTGACTTGTATCTATGTCTTTCTGCCCTAACCAAGTTAGACCCGTTTTACGATTCAAATAAAAACCGATTGCAGAACCTTCCGGAGCAAGGCTTGATTTAACTGGAAACATATATCGAACAGCAGGATCTGATTTGTCCCTTGAAATCATTAGAACGCTTCGGGCAATAGCGGCAATATCAATGCTTCCAAGTCCACGATACAGATTTTTCTCTCCGCTTGATTTGTTCATATGTCCTATAACAACAACAGCGCAGTTATATTTAGCTGCAATATCAGCAATTCGCTTTAATTGCCCTCTCATTTTTCCCGCACTGAACATATCCGAATCTTGAGATAGGTATGCCTGTAACGGATCAAGAATAAATAATCTTGCTTGCGTTTGCTCAATTACAGATTCAATCCTTGAATCTTCCAGCGTAAGTGGATTTTCTTCATCTATTATATAAGCGATTTTGTTGCAGTCGGCTCCAGCTGATACTAGTCTAGGCTTAACCGTATCCGCCAAGTTATCTTCTGCTGTCTGATATACTACTCTTTGAGGCTCCGACACATGATATCCATCTGGCATATTTTTTCCGCGGGTCAAAAGGGCGGCAATGTTAAGCATAAAGGTTGATTTTCCTTCGCCGGGGTCGCCTTGAAGAATCGTAAGTTTTCCATACGGAATATATGGATACCAAAGCCATTCAACCTTGCGTTGAGTGACCGAAGAAAAGTATTCATATTGAAAATTACCATTTATCATACTTTGTACCACCATGTCATAATAAGCTGTTTAACTGTTCATTTCTCTTTGTCATTATAGCTACAAGTTCAGAAACGGCTACTACCTCTTCATCAGATAGGCCGCTCAAGTCCAAAGAACGTATGTTTGTCATGCCAAGAAGATAGTCTGTACTGACACGATATAGAGTTGCCAATCGCACTAGGATGTCAAACGAAGGCTGTCGAGTATTGTTTTCATATGTAGAAATTGCGCTTTTATTAACGCCTATCAGTTTGGCTACTTGTTCTTGACGGAGGTTTTTATCTAGACGTAACTGTCTAAGTCTTGAAGCAAATGTTGGAATCATTGATAAACATCACCTTTCAAGCAACTATTATATACTAACAAAAATCAGTTTGCATTTGGGCGATTTAATTTGTCAATTTGCAAACTTACACAGCTGTTAAGGTTGTAAATATGTATGAGTTTGCAAACATTATTAAGCAAGAAAATCGCATTAAATAGGACATCTGCAAGGTGAGAATTAAGTGTTTATTAAAACAAACAGCGCTTTTCTTATATACTGAAATGTTGCTGCCTTGCAATGTTAGGTATTTTATAAATAGCCTCGCCGATTCAATATCAGCGAGGTTTTGATTATGCTATTGGTTAATTTCCGTTCCATTCTTGAACCGAAATGTAATTCTGCCATCAGAGTGTACTGTGGCTGTGTCAAGAAATAAAATCCAGAGCTCGTCATCCCAGGTTTCTATAGCAAGCGGTTGCTTTTTCAGGGAATCTATAAAGATGTTGATCTCACGCCTTTTCTGAATTCTTGTGTTTCTGTCAGCAGTAGCATTATTCAATTGTTCTGTTACTTGTTCATATCGTTTGACCAGGCGGTTGTACCTGTTGCTATATTCTTCCTGGGACTGTTTCATTGAGGCATTATTCTTTATGCATTGACCTACCATTTCAGAAATTACATTTATTTCTTCATTCAAAGAATCAATCTCTGCGTTAAGTTCGGTGCAATCAGCGACAATAGAACACATTTCTTTGCAGGATTCTATGATCTGCTGCCGAGAGCCAATAAGTCGATTTAAGGCAGCAAGGTACTTTTCTTTAATGATTTCAGTTGAGAGGGTAGGTGTCCGGCACTTAATTGTCCCTTTAAATTTTGCATTGCAGCGTAAGATAACCTTGCGATATGCATCGTTAGAGTGCCAGACTTTTTGTCCGTAAAAACCTCCGCAATCGCCGCAGATAAGTTTGCTGGCAAATACGCTTGGGGGACGGCTTCGCAACATCGTGTTGCCCACCTCTTGACGAGGAGGATAAGTACATCATTCTGCCGTACTTCTGGATTCCCGAGGATAATCTGACCTTGCGTGTAAACCGCGACCATGTTCCATATGATGTGTGGGAACGTCAGGGTTTCTTGCAGACCACCGAGGGAAATGTGGTTCACTACGGCTTTATTGAGAAATTCATCGAACGGCTCGGCGAGCGTTTCAATATCCGTGAGATAGCCTTTGACCGTTGGGGCGCAGTTCAGATGGTGCAAAACCTCGAGAGCATGGGCTTTACAGTCGTGCCGTTCGGACAAGGTTTCAAGGATATGTCACCTCCGACAAAAGAACTGATGAAACTGGTGCTTGAACAGAAGATAGCACATGGCGGTCACCCGGTTCTGCGGTGGAACATGGACAATATCTACATTCGCACCGACCCTGCCGGGAACATCAAGGCTGACAAGGAAAAGTCCACAGAGAAGATTGACGGCGCGGTAGCTACTATTATGGCTCTCGACCGTGCTATCCGCTGTGGGAACGACCACGGGGCGAGTGTTTATGATGAAAGAGGACTGCTATTTTTGTAAAAGTGCTTTCAAATGTATTGCATTTTGCAAGCAAATGTGGTATAATAATAAAAACCAATAGCGTACTTGATATTTGGAGGTGTTCATTATGGCTAGAACTGCAAATGTATTTGCCCGTGTTGAACCGGAAATAAAAGAAGAGGCTGAACATATTCTTGACTGTCTTGGCATTCCTATGTCAAACGCAGTTGGTATGTTTTTAAGGCAGGTCGTACTTCAGAAAGGCATTCCGTTTGATGTTAAGCTGCCTGTTGACGACAGCATTCTTATGATGGACTCGCTTTCCAGAGAACAGCTTTATTCCGAGCTGGAAAAGAGCATGGAAGATATCAGGGCAGGCAGAGTACATTCAATAGACGAGGTCGAAGCAGAAATCCGCAGGGAGCTTGATAAATGAAATACCAAATCTTCTATACGGATTCCGCAAAGCAGGACCTTAAAAACATTTACAGATATATTTGTGACAGCCTTGTCGAACCGGAAATTGCCGAAAAACTGACAGACAAGATAATGAAGTCAATTCGTTCTCTTGATGAAATGCCGCAGCGATATCGGCTGTTTGACGAAGAACCATGGCGCAGCCGTGGACTGAGAATTCTTCCGGTAAACAATTATCTGATTTTCTATCTTTCAGATGAGGAAAAGACGGTTGTTACAATTCTCCGCATTATTTACGGCGGCAGAGATATCAGCAAGCAGCTTTCTGAAACACAGTATTGATACATAACACCTTTGCATCTGTCAGCAATGGCAGGTGCTTTTCTTATGCTCATTTTACGAAAGGACTGACTACATGAAGATATTCAGCAGCTTATTCCATTCAAGGGACAAGCCTAAAAACAGCACCGCCGGCAGCGCATACCGCTTTTACATGGGCGGTTCTACTGCGGGAAAGAACGTCACCGAGCGTTCCGCAATGCAGATGACCGCCGTGTATTCCTGCGTTAGAGTGCTGTCGGAAGCTGTGGCGGGATTACCGCTGCACGTCTACAAATACCGTTCGGACGGAGGCAAGGAGAAAGCCGTATCGCATTCTCTTTACCGCCTGCTCCACGACGAACCGAACCCCGAAATGACTTCGTTTGTTTTCCGTGAAACGCTTATGACGCACCTGCTACTTTGGGGCAACGCATACGCGCAGGTTATCTGCAACGGAAAGGGCGAGGTCATTGCTCTGTACCCGCTTATGCCTAACCGAATGACGGTTGACCGCGATTCTAAACTCGCCCGGTGGCGACTGCGTTGCTGCGGCGCAGATCTACAATATGCTGATGGACTACAAGGGCAACGTCACCGTGAAGATTGACGGTATAGCCGCGAGTGCCGCAAGCGTTATCGCGATGGCGAGAAACAAGGTTTTGATGTCCCCTGTTTCAATGCTGATGATACACAATCCAATGACGATTGCTATGGGCGATTCAGCCGAAATGCAGAAAGCAATCGAAATGCTGTCCGAGGTCAAGGAGAGCATTATGAACGCTTATGAAATCAAGACCGGAATGAGCCGAGCGAAAATCTCGCATCTCATGGACGCGGAAACGTGGATGAACGCAAACAAAGCGGTGGAACTCGGCTTTGCGGACGGTATTCTTGCCCGTGAAGAGCCTATGGAGGAACAGTACGCTATCCGGGTCGGGAATTTCAAAAGATACGCTATCTTCGGTTGTATATGCGTCTATTTCCGTGTTGCGTTCCCGATTTCTTGCGATAAGACGCTCCTGCGCCTTGAGGTCGGCTGCATTATCCTTACCAAGCCGCTCACCGAGTTCGTTGCGGGGCAGGCGGACAGCCATGTACTGGTCGGGTGAGTAATACCATCTCTGCTTGAAAGGGCAACCCTCGGAAGCAGGCTCGATGGAAAAGCACTCTTGTCTTGTTGTTACGATACTGCTGCCGTCAGACAGCATGACGCGGTATTCCTGATAGCTGAGTTTCTGATAGTTCTTCATAAAAAACCTCCGTTGTCGATAGTTCGAAACGGAGGTCATCACAGCTGCAAAAGGGCACAACAAAAGCACCGCAGTCCTAGGAGATTAATCTCCGTTTCGGATTGCAGCCGGCCTACCCACTAGGCAGCTGATTTATTCTGTTGTCCGTCATTGCCGTTGGGTCACGGGGATCAATCCGTGCGGCAATAACGGTTTAAAACGACTATTTTAGAGTTGTGTCTAAAAAAGTCGGCATTGGGTATTGTAGCTTAAAAGCAACTGCATTTTACTGCAAATATGAATTGGCATACATAACCATGATACCATTGATTTAAATGCAAAAAACTGCAAGCTTTACAACCTGTAAAACGATATATGTGCAATAAATCTTCAAGGGATTAATCCATAAAACAGAAAAACGGCAGCGTGAGATCCTTTTTCCAATATAGGAAAGTAGATCCCGCACTGCCGTCTAGCGTTCTGGCGGATTAAGTATTCGGTTATGCTACTTGTGTAAGTCGAATATTATCGACATTGAGAGTCCCGTCAGGGTTTGCGGTTATACGAGTTAAGCAGTCCTTTCGAACAATTTCAATTACTGTTCTATCCAGACTAATATCACAGACTCGCTTTCCTTCAAGGTTGCGGATTTCTTCCATGTAAATTCCTTCTTTCTTTAAATTTGGGTAAATGTTTTATAAAAAAAGCCGACACAAACATTCCAGGTAACATTTTACCCACGAATGCTCGTGCCGGCATGAACTCGCTTGGTTCTGCTCGTCTTAAGAGCAAATTATCTTTTGAAGCGCATCCTTCACTTGAGGATGCTGCTTTTATTTTTTTTATCGGCTATCTGAATAATCTCAGAAAGTAGCTTGCTAATTGATATATCTTCAAAAGTGAGTTTATCTTTCTTGACTCGAAGATAATACTCACCGTTTTCGTGTTTTATCGCTTGACCAATAGGAACGTGGTAATCTGGAGAATAAACCATGTTATCAGCTTTCTTGTTAGGGCATTCTGCCATTATTAGTCCTCCTGTTCATTGTTTTCTTCAACTTCATCATCTACATCTTAATCTTCATCTTCCCAAACTGCTATATCACCACGATTGGTGATTTCCCTCGCAAAAATACTAGGTATTTCTGGGCTTGCGGACATCCAAGTTTCCTCAATAACTTCCTCAGTTTTTGTGTTAATAAGAATTGCAGAAACTGAGGATTTGATAGGCGCTCCTTTAAAACGCATAATTAACTGCTCATATGCCGTCCTATTATCAAATACAAAGCTTGTCTTTTGATTTTCAAGAAACTCTGGTGCCCATGCATCCAAGAGGAACAGTCTAGCTACATGGTTAAAAATATTCCCAATTCCTGGTGTGACAGACCTGGAAATACCAATGACATCAAAATACCAAAACTGTTTTTTTTCACTTGGTATATTTAAACCAAAATCATAGAAAAGGCGAATACCAAATGGCGCCTCTCTATTTCTGTTATCAAAG
>OOCI01000090.1_pt1 | contig 81466 bp, 73 predicted proteins | sample 1671761 | NCBI WGS metagenome assembly OOCI01 (sample SAMN06348190, study PRJEB24527) | human gut metagenome | biome: human gut; feature: ankylosing spondylitis patient; material: feces | host: Homo sapiens | place: China | collected 2015-10
CTTCATACGCTACAACAATATAATCCTCCGACATTTCACTAAAGTGATCCAGATACTCATCTTTTGAGAATATATTTCTTATATCCTCTGCACTTATATCCAGATCCGTAAGCTCCAGAAGTTCACCTGTATGCAGGTCAAATGTACAGCCATAATAATAATGTCCCCCTCGTTCCGCTCGTTTTTCTTTAATCTGCAAGATACTCAAAATATTATCGTCCATATACATAATCCTGCTTTCCAGGCTATATAAGCCCGGCTCTACTGCCACATCCTCATCACCATACTTTCCTCGCATATCAGCCACTCTGCCTAAAAAGCAGTCGAATAGATTATCATAATCATTTCCGGGAAAATCTAATAATCTTCCCGTTCCTGCAAACCAGTCCTGTTCCTCTTTATCAAAAAATTGTGTGATTTTCTCTGCTGCAACAGAATCCCCCGAAATAACCGGTCTATCATAATAAATGCCGGCTATCATCAATCCTTCCTCATTATAAATGGAGTAATCTGTACGTTCTATGGTAACTTCCAGAGTCGAATTACTTTTGGTTCTTCTGTCCTCCCATTCCTCATCACTCTCAAGCCACTCCATATTTTCCTGTTCATCTGCTTCTATAGCAGCCTCACTTCTCTCCGTGGCAGAATCATCTGACTCAGTAGCAGCCTCACTTCTCTCTGTGCAGTGGCAGCCTGACTCCGTGGCAGTATTATTTTCCTCTGTATCCGAATAATCTGATTCCACAACAACATCTTTTACCTCTATATCTGCCGGAATTTGACTTAGCTGCGTCATTCCTATCAGAATAATTCCTAAAATAATTTCATAAACTTTCATTGTAAAGTTCCCCTCATCTTTTCCCGTTCTTCATAAGAATGTCCTATTTTACAGTTGTTTTCATCTGATACGCCTAATAATCTGTAATGATCCTTGAACGGATTCTATTCTTATTGTCTTTCCTTTCGATCCTGCATTCCAGCATGACCGGCTCTCCTGTCTCATCGACCCGGTATATGATCCCATCGTTATAATTCCGCCTTGTGTTATCTAACAGATACAGGTAATTCTCATCCACAAAAAACTGATAGGCCATATTAATTTCTTCTCCATAACTTACAAGAGTATAATTATCTGATAATACATTAAAAGGAGCCGGATATCCGACTTTGGATAAGATATTTCCCACGTCCTCACTACTCATATCTGCCAGATCTGTAAGTTTCAGGAGTTCTCCTGTATTTAGATCAAATGTACTTCCAAAATAATTATATTCCCTTCGTTCTGTACGTTTTTCCATAATCTGCATAATACTCAATATATCATCATCCATATACACAATTCTGGTTTCTATGCTATATATGCATGGCCATTCAGCCACATCCTCATCACCATACCATTGACGCATTTTTTGCACAGCATATAAAAAGTCTCCAAACTCATGGTTGTAATAGTGGGTATCCTCTTCCTTAAAGTCCAATGGACTTCTCAATCCCAAAAGCCACTCCATTTCCTCATCTTCAAAGAATTCCGTAATTTTCTCCGCCGCAACAGTATCACCTGTAACAACCGGTCTGTCATAATAAATACTAGCCAACAGCAAGCCTTCTTCATTGAAAACAGAATGATCTGTACGCTCTATGGTAACCTCCAGAGTTGAATTACTTTTCGTTCTTCTGTCTGCCCACTCCTTATCACTCTCAAACCACTTCCTGTTTTCCTGTTCGGCTGCGTCCATCTCTGCTTCTGTCTTTGTATATTCATAATTCTTTACTATTTGTGTTTCCGGCTTTTCATATCCAACCCATGCAGCAAATAACAGACTCATAATAATCATTGTACTTCTCATGTTCGTTCCTCCAAAATAGTGTTCGTTCTATGACATTCCAAGCTCCCGACATGCGATCTGTCCTGTTGTACGATCTGTGTAATAATAAAGCTCTGTGACTTCCAGGTTTTCTCCCCATTTACCGTTCCACTTAATCACAAGACTTGTCCTCAATCCGAGCGAAAATTCATTAATCAGATAATAAAAATTTCCATCATAGAAATATTGATATTTCATATCCACACAATGTCCATAATTATCTATAACATAATTATCTCCCTTAAGAACTTCATACTCTTCGGCCTCTTCATATGCTACAGAAAGAAAGATCTCTTTCATACCTTCCGGTTTTATATTAACCAGCTTTGTAATCGGAATTAGTTCTCCTGTCTGTAAATCAAAGGTACTTCCGTAGCAATACCAGTCATTGCGCTCAAGATTATAATTCCAGACTTGCACAATACTAATCATATCTTCATCCATATAACAAACACGGGTGTCCATGGTATAGTGGGTTGGATGTTGCGATAACATTTCATTCCCCCACCTTTCCTTCATCAGCTCCATTCCATTTTTAAAATCTTCATAAAAATTTATTTGAGAAAGCCATGAAATACCTGTTCCTTGATCATAAAAGGCTTCGGCTTCATTGTCAAAGTAAGCATTAATTTTCTTTACAGCTTCTGAATCTCCCTGAATTACCGGTTTATCGTAATAAACAATAGCAATCAGCCGACCTTCCTCATCATAAATGGATTGATCCATTCGCTCTATTATTACTTCCACAGAATAATTATCTTTATTTGTATCTGAAAATTTTTCATGCGTACATTCGCTTTCTGAAAATTGCTCGTAAATCTTCCCTATGTCGCCTATCATATGAAATGCGTCTAAAATACTTGACGGTATTCTTTCCTTACTCTTTGAAAATTGAAATAACTCATTATCACTATTACTACATGCCAATATATTAAACACCATAATGATTATCACAATACCCAATCTCAAGATTTCACTTTTATGTTTCATCTCTCTGCCTCCAAAAGATCGTCCCAAATATTTTCCGCTGCTTTTTTTCTCTTATCATCATTTCCAGCCGTCGCCACCTCAATATTTTCTCTAAAATAAATAGTGGCTTGATCAACATCTTGAATTTCAATAAATTTACTAAATTGTTTTTTATATATCCCGTCTTTTAACTCATATACCAAATACTCCAGTTGGGTATCCATATCTCCAAAGTATCCCCATCAGTGCACACATAAAGACTGCAACTGCAAGTGCATAGCCAAAGCTATACAGATGTAAAAGCATAAGAATGACTGCCACAGCGCTTTCTGCTGTGGCAATCCCTCTTGCGCGCAGACCAAATATTTTCTTCTCTCTTACATTGAGTCTGCGGTTCCTGCTTTCTACCGGTGAAATAACCATTAGTACAAGCCAGGATATAAACAAAACACATCCTGTTATAAGCTGATTCGTCCAGTGAAAACGCACAAGGATCAGTCCTGCCATGGTCCAGATAACCGAATAATACTTACATTTCTTCGGTGTTGATGCATGAAATCCCCCGGAATAGCTCCGTAGTGCAATATAGGACAATTCCATGCAAAGTGCTTCAAACGGGATCTGTAATAGTCCCCCGATTATGGCTCCATGCCTTCACACGCTGCAGCTAACCCGGCAATCCAGCAGATGTATATCAACGGACACTTCTGCTATGCCTATAAATTCGGCATCATCACCAATGGTCTTGGCATTGTCCGTGACATCACTTTTTACAACAAGGACTTTTTAAATGCACACCCTGATATCGTAATTGGGAAAAAATCCGATTCCCCGGATGAAGACAAATCGCTTGCTGACTCGAAAGCGCTCCTTCCGGTTCTAATCGGCTTCTTCCTGCGGACGGATGATCTACATATATCCCGAGAAAAATCTTCGTGCATATCCGGGTGTTGAACGCGGCTTGGAAGAATGGGATGAAACCTACAAGATTCGTGTCAATGTTGAAAAATCTATCAACCATTTCAAAGACAGTTTCTGTATTGCCGGTCGAAGAACTCAAAATGAGAAAACACTTCATGCAGACCTTCTTCTCGCCGGTATTACCCAACTGGTCACTGTGATGGTTGTCCAATATAAATTTATGACAGTATTAATTATCAGTAATTTTGATGTCATGCTTTCATCTTAGTACTAAAAAAACAGTCATAAGGCATCTGGTCAAAATAAAAGTAATAACCAATTGTAACCGGATACAGGAAGCAGGCAATCGTTTTAAGGAATGCTTCAAACAGACACTTTCCAACTGGTATGAATTCTCTCTCCATTTTCGGTATTTTTAAAATACATTTTCCGATGGTTCTTCCTTTTTTCTTCCACAGAAAAAAGAAAAAATACAGGATATTTACTAGAAACAAGGTTAAAATCTGAACATATAACAACCATCGTCCAGAATAACTTCCCATATATTGCATTGTATTATTTCTACAAATTCGCCAAATGCTGATAATTACACAAAATAAGATCATTCCAATTCCTTCCATTAAAATGACATCTATAACCGCCGCACAAAATCGTCTCATTTACTTTCTCTCCTATCTTATAGTATTAATCTTTTCTAATGCCCATCCCCATTTAGGAAACAGGCGATCTCCATCTACACGACGCAACTGTCCTTCCCCATATTCCGGATTTTCTCTTTCCTCGTAAGGGGTATCATAAATATGTAAAGGATATGTGTGAATCTTTTCACCCTTTTTAAAGTTCAGCTCTACCCTCGGCAATGCCTGATAATACATTACATTCTGCTCTTGCTCTGCCTGATAAGTAAAATCTGCATAAACATAGGGAAGTTCATCCTTCCACATCCTCTTTTTCTCACTAATCCCAACTGAATGAATAGGACGCGTATAGGAAAGTAATAAAATATTGCTTTCAAAATCAAAATTTCTAACCAACTTTCCATCTATTCCATGTTTTTCAAATCGTTCCTCAAACTCTTCCCTGCTGTCAACCACAAATGTCCACTGCTGCCGGTCAGCATAATCATACTGAATGGAACGCCAATCTGCCAAACCCACTTCTTCATTATTGACCTTTGAACTTCCTAAATATTCAAACGGAAGATCCATCCGGTCAAAATATTCACCACTTACTAACATTATAAGCACCTGCGGCAATAATGGTCCTGACCAGTCAAAAAGGATCCTCGTCCTAAAATTCCCCCCAACCAATATCATTGCCAAACTAACTATATAGATTATCATAACCAAAATTCTTTTCATTTTCATATAATATATACCTTTCATTATTATAAATATAAGAAATACATTGTGTTCATTTACATACCCGTGCCTGCACAAATAGTCATACATATTAATACTTCCTCAATTCATCCAGTAAATCATCGTCAAATTCTTCCTGATAAAGCTTAAAAAAGCAGGTAGAATTTACTGCTGCTCCTGCAACAACAAATAATCCCGTCATAAAAAACTTCATCAGTTTGTCCATGCTCTTTTTCATCTGCATTTTCCTCCTTTTCGATCTTAATTTTATCATGTAGAACGCTCTGTGCTTTAATAGGGAAAAAAATGACGCTTTATGGGAAAATCTGGAAATGTCAAAAGAAGTTTGCCGGAAAAAGCCAGGAAAAAAGAGCTGCATGGCAGCCCTTCTAAGATTTAAAGATATAAAATCAGATTCACTTTGAAAATATGATTTTCTGTTTCTATTTTCATAATGCCATGATATTTATCCACAATATCCGACACATTCTGAAGACCAATGCCATGCCCGTCTTCATTCTTACGCGTCAAATAACGGTTCTCTTCCTGATAAAGGATTCCATCATATTGATTTTCAACACAGATGCATAATAATCCCTGCTCCGTTTTTATATTCAGATGGATTTCCTTATCTGAACAGCCCTTTACCCCTTCGATCGCATTATCAAGCAGATTACTCAATAAAATATTGATATCATAGATGGAAATGAACTCTTCTTTCGGAATACTGCTTTTTACAGTAATTGCAGTTCCTTCCCGTTTTGCTTTTTCAATCATGAAATCCAGAATGGCATCCACGGCATCGTTTCCTGTATTCACTCCTCTTGTTGCGATCTCAATCTGCTCATTCATGCGTCCGATATAATCAACAAGCTGTTCCGTATTCCCTGTCAGGGCAAAATGTTGAAGCATTTGCAGATGATGAAGCAGGTCATGATGTAATGCACGGATTCTGTCTCTGGACTGCTGCATCGTCTCAAAACGGCGCGCATACATCTGAACTTCCTCTTCAAGAAATTGCTTTTCATACTTTTCCTTTCCAAGTTCATAGATCTTATTATAAAGATAAAAAAGAAAAAAGTTTAAAATTAAAATAATGAACAGGATTCCAAAAAGTACCAGGGAATTATTCACTTTATCCGCAAACAAAAGATAAACAAACCAGATACTTAAAAAGGGAAACACCATTATCAGAAGATAATACTTCTCTGAAGCAAGATCTCCCTTTTTCAAATGACAGAAATGATCTACTAATAATTGCAGCCCAAAATACATCAATACACTGACTATGTTCATCATCAGCTTGGACTGACTGCCCGGATCAGCCGGTGTAAAAATATACCAGATGATCGTTTCTGATGCCATCCTCATGGAAAGTGCCAGAATTGCTGCCATTATTCTTTTCAGGATACTGCCATTATAAGCAATAATGACTATGAAGATAACTCCTCCAATACTTGTAAGCAGGTTACAGGTATCATTTTGAAGGAACAAATAAAACAGACTATTGATAAGCCAGTAAATAACGATTCCACCTATTCTCCCCCGGCGGCTTCGTATATTATTCTTCAAAAAACATTCTGCAAATCTGACCGTTATATTAATTGCCATGAAATTAACGACCAGATAGATGACCATCTCCCACATACTCATCTTACTGTCCCTTTATTTCCAATAACTTTTGTAAAATTTCCTGCTTATACTTTTTGCTTACACCGATAACCGCGCCATTCTCCATTTCAAATTCATTTTTCCGGAATTCACGTACATAATGCCGGTTAATGATATAAGAATAATGTACCTGCCAGAAATTCGCCGGATCCAGTTGATCCAGTACTTCCTTCATTTTCCCGTAGAAACAGATCGTCTTGGACATCGTCACCATATAAATCTTTTTCGCATGGCATTCAAAATAAACAATTTCATCACAGGCCATATAACTGATATAACGATCCACCATATAAGAAAAATATACTTTCTCCAAGGGAAATATACCCAGATAGGTATCAAGCACTTCATAGACGGCAGCTTTGCTGACCGGTTTTACCAGAAAATCAAAAGGCCGTATCTTAAATAACTTCTCTGCATAATCGCGCCGATAGGAAATATACACAATCTGCATCATATGATTCCGCATCTGTTTCCGGATACGGTTTCCAACCTCAATTCCGGTGGTATCGCCAAGCTCAATATCCAAAAACAATAGCTGCGGAGCATTCGCAGTATGATCCAGTAATTCACACAACTCTGCTCCACTTTGCATAATGTCAACTTCTATGGAATGCCCCTTTTCCCCTGCATATTGCAAAACCGATTTTTCAATCTCAGAACATACATAGGAATTATCATCACATATTCCGATTTTCAGCTTATATTTCTCCATGTATCTTTATTTGTCCTTTTTCAATAATACATCGACGATTTCCAGAATGTCATCCTCAATACTTCTTCCTCTCCTTCAGTTCTTGGTACAACAGCTTATAATTCTCATAGCGGATTGGGCTGATCTCCCCTTCTGCAAGGGCTTCCTTTACTCCGCAGACCGGTTCGCTCAGATGTACGCAGCCCCCAAACCTGCAATAGGGTTCATAGGGCAGAAATTCGGGGTAAAACTCCTTCAGATCTTCCTTTTCCATTCCTTCAATATACAGGGACGTAAAGCCCGGCGTATCCATAATATAGGTATCTGCCTCGACGGCAAACAGCTCCGCATGACGGGTAGTATGCTTTCCACGCTCAATCTTACGGCTGATCTCCCCGGTCTCCATATGGGCTTCCGGTGTAAGGCTGTTGACAATCGTGGACTTGCCAACGCCGCTTGGGCCTGCCACAACCGTTGTCTTACCACGGAGGATTTCACGGATGCGGTCGATGCCCTCTTCTTCCCTGCCGCTTACAAACAGTACTTCACAGCCGCTTGCACGGTAAGCTGCCAAAAGCTCCTCCTGCTCCTTTTGCGATGCAAGATCCTTCTTATTAAAGCAGATCACCGTAGGAATCTCCTGCTTCTGCATCGAGATTAAGAAACGGTCAAGCAGATTATAATTTGGGTCAGGCTTCACAATTGCAAAGATTACAAGCGCCTGATCGATGTTGGCAGAGGCCGGACGGATTAAGGCATTCTTCCGCGGCAGAATTGCCTTAAGATTGCCAAGAAGCTGCCCTTCATCGAGCAGCTCAATTTCTACATTATCACCAACAAGGGGTTTCACCTTTTCCTTCCGGAAAACCCCTTTTGCCTTACATTCAAAGATTCCCTTTTCGGTATGCACGTAATAAAACCCGGCAATTCCTTTAATAATCTTACCCTTCATACTCAAAACTTTACTCCGCAGTAAATGCTACCGCTCTCCGGATCTCCTTGCTTTCAGTAGAACCGTCAATTGTGGTTACGGTTCCGTCATCATTCGTAACGGTTGTTGCTGCATTGACATTCGTGTACTGGAACAGAATCACTCCGGCTGCACTCCTGATCCCGGAGATATTCTGCTGTGGAATCGGGAACGAATCCGTCTGTGTGCTTAAGAGCTGTGTTCCATCGTCTGCATATACCGTAACGGTTACCATGGTTCCGGATTTAAAATTCGGATCCTCTTCCTTCGTCGGAGCCGCAATACTGTCTACAAATTTGTAAGTGGCCTGAATCGGTCCAAGACTTACATTAATATCTACCTTCGTTCCTTCCGGCGCATAGGAGCCTGCAGAATAGCTCTGATAGCAGACCAGGCCTGCTGCTACTGAATCATTATTTACTTCGGATACCGTACCGACTTCAAGACCTGCTTCTGTTAAAAGTGCGGTTGCAGTCATTTCATCCTTGCCCATCAGATCAGGCACCTGCTTCTTCTGGGTATCTGCACCCTTGCTGATACGGATCGTAATCGAAGCGCCTGATGGTGCCTTGCTTCCTGCTACAGGTTTCTGGCTGATAATCGAGCCCTCTTTAATAAAGTCATCATATCCATCTACCTTATTTGGTACAAAACCTTTATTAACCAGTGTGGATACTGCCTCTGCCTCGGTCATTCCCACGACATCCGGAACCTCCACACCCTCTACGCCTGCACTGACTGTAAGGATCACTTCCGTTCCGGAAGGGATCACGGTTCCTTCGCTGACACTGCAGCGGATGACGATATCCTTGGCATATTCACTGTTTTCTTCATATTCAATGACCGGAGTCAGCCCGACCTCCACCAATGCTTTCTTGACCGCATCGGCATCCTGCCCGACCACGTCAATCATCTTGATCTGCTTTATCTCTTCCTGTACGTTTTCTTCCTTATTACCTCCAAAGTCAAAAACGCCAAGTGTTTTGCCCACCAGAAACAGTATGATCGCACCGATCAGTATAGCTGCCACCACGGCAAGAATCGTAGTAAGCTTCTCCATCTTGGGATCATAATCATCCTCATCACCGGTATCGTAATCGTCCGGCTCTTCCATATAACGGCGGTTATTGGAACGGCTGGCCGCTTCTCTCTTCACATCCCGTTCCCTGCGAAGATGCATGGCATCCTCCATGGATTCCCGATCCCTGTACTGCTTCTTGATGGATACCATCTCGCGGTCGCTTACTGCCTTCGTGGCTCCCTCTTCATCCGGGTCTACCACCTTCACGAAATCCTCATCCGGATTCATCAGGGATTTCTTCAGATCCACGATCAGCTCTCCCATGGACTGATATCTTCTGTCCGGACTCTTCTGACAGCATTTGAACACAATCTGTTCGACACTGACCGGAATTTCCGAAACGAATTCTCTCGGAGATGGGAGCTCTTCCTGTATATGTTTAATTGCAATTGCAACGGTCGTTTCTCCATTAAACGGGACACGCCCTGTCAGCATTTCAAACAGAGTAATACCGAGGGAATAAATATCGCTCTTTTCATCCGAATATCCACCTCTTGCCTGCTCCGGTGATGTATAATGAACGGATCCCATCACATTCGAGGTAATGGTATTGCTGGTCGCTGCCTTGGCAATGCCAAAGTCCGTCACCTTCACCTTTCCTTCTTTGGAAATAATGACATTCTGGGGCTTGATATCACGGTGGATAATGTGATTGTTGTGTGCAGCCTCAATTCCCATACTGATCTGGATGGCAATGCTGATTGCCTCCTTAACAGACAGTCTGGCCTTCTTTTCAATATATTTCTTAAGGGTAATCCCTTCTACAAGCTCCATCACGATATAGTAAATACCGTCTTCCTCACCTACATCGTACACATTCACTACATTCGGGTGCATCAGGCCTGCTGCCGCCTGCGCTTCAATCCGGAATTTTGAAACAAAGTTCGCATTCTCACTGAATTCCTGCTTCAAAACCTTAACCGCAACGAAACGGTTCAGCTTATGGTCCTTGGCCTTATATACATCAGACATTCCACCCGTACCGATTTTTTCGAGTATTTCGTATCTGTCTCCAATTATCATTCCAATTTTGATCATCTTTTACCTCTTATATATCCTTCGCAAAGGCATCAATTATTATTACTGCAATGTTGTCTTTCCCACCATGCTCATTCGCACCATCGATCAGACACAGCGCCTTTTCCCTGATGGTATAGGCACTCTTCATAATCTTCAGAATCTCTTCATCCTCCAGCATGTTGGTCAGACCATCTGAACACATCAGAATCAGATCCCCCGGACGCAGCTCTTCATTAAAAAAGTCTACCTCCACTTCTGTCCTGGCCCCCACGGCTCTCGTAATAATATTCTTGTCCGGATGGTTTCTGGCAGTTGTTTCGTCCATGCCGCCCATCCGTACCATCTCTTCTACCAGGGAATGATCCCTTGTAATCTGCCGTATTTCATCGTTTACGATATATAATCTGCTGTCCCCCACATTCGCCACCTGAAGATAGTGCCCCATCAGGGTTGCCGCCACCATCGTGGTTCCCATCCCATACAGACTCACATCTTCGCCGGCCTTACGGCGGATCTGGTCATTTGCCACTTTAATTGCCTTGCCTAAAATCCGTACCGGACTCTTTTCAAAGCTTCCCTTTACTTCCCGTACAACGGTTTCCACTGCATATCGCGATGCATAATCACCGGCATTATGTCCTCCCATGCCATCTGCTACCAGAAACAGATTTGCCAGATTGCCTAAAGGAGTTTCCTGTGCAAACACATAATCCTGATTTAGTTGTCGTCTTTTTCCAATATCCGTAACCGAAAAAGCCTGTAACACTCCGTTACCTCCCACTGACTGCCCGGCAGGGCAAGTCACTCCATAATTGTTCTATATCATAGCATGATGGCCGAAAAAAAGCAAATCCACAAGCGTTACGCTCTTTTGAAGACCTGACAGCTATGTGTCAGTCTTCTTCCCTGGCAAGTACTCTTCTCCTTAACTGTCCGCAAGCTCCGTCGATATCTCTCCCCATCTCGCGGCGCACCGTTACCTGGATACCGCTTCGCTCAAGCTTTCCTTTAAATGCCTGAATTGCTTTGGTTTCCGACTGTACATAATCCCGTTCCCTGATCGGGTTTACCGGAATCAGATTCACATGACAGTTGAGCGGCTTTACCAGTGCACACAGCTCTCTGGCATCCTCCGGTGTATCATTGACTCCTCCCACAAGGGAATACTCAAAGGTAAGTCTTCTTCCGGTCTGTTCAAAATAATTCTGACAGGCCTCCATCAGTTCTGCGATAGAATACTGATTGGCAATTGGCATGAGCTTCCTTCGCTTTTCATCCGTTGTGGCATGAAGGGAAAGCGCCAAAGTGATCTGCAGCTTTTCCTGTGCCAGCTTATAAATCTCCGGCACCAGTCCACAGGTCGAAACCGTCACATTCCGCTGGCTGATATGAAGTCCGTTCTCATCAGTAAGCAAAGAAATGAACCGGAGCAGATTGTCATAATTATCAAGCGGTTCCCCGGTTCCCATGACCACCACATTGGAAACGCGCTCTTTCGTATCCTGCGTAATTGCATAAATCTGATCCAGCATCTCTGCCGGTGTCAGATTCCGTTCCCAGCCATCGAGAGTCGAGGCACAGAACCGACATCCCATTTTGCAGCCTACCTGGGAAGAAATGCACACACTGTTTCCATGCTTATAGCGCATGAACACACTCTCCACGAGATTCCCGTCCTTTAACTCAAACAGATATTTCCGTGTACCATCAAGCTTCGACTCCTGCATCCGTACTACCTGCAGTGTCGTGAGATCATAACGTTCCCTGCACCTTTCACGCAGAGCCACAGAAAGGTTGGTCATTTCATCAAAGCTCCGTGCCTGCCTGACATGGATCCATTCATACAGTTGTTTTGCCCGAAAGCTCTTTTCCCCAATTGCTGCCATTTCCTCCTGCAATTCAGGCAGAGTCATTGATTTGATATCCATTCCGGTCCGTTACTCCTTTTTCTCTACTCTGCGCAGCTTCGCAACGAAAAATCCATCCGTTTGATGAATTCCAGGCAAAAGCTGCAGCATGCCGTTCTCTTCACTGTCCCATAAGTCCTCCGGCAGATGCTCCTTCATGCTCTGTCTCTCAAAAGGGAAATTCTGTGTAAACCACTGAACCATCTGTTCATTCTCTGCCCTGTGAATCGTACAGGTACTGTACATCAGTGTTCCGCCCGGCTTCACATACTGCCATATGACGGACATGATCTTCTGCTGAAGCTCTACAAGCGCCTTCATCTGCTCCGGATTCATCCGATAACGGATGTCCCGCTTTTTTCCAAGAATGCCAAGTCCTGAGCAGGGAAGATCCGCATAGACTACATCGGCCTTTCCGATCATATTTTCATCCGGTTCCAACGCATCAAAGGTCTCGATCCGGATATTCGGGCAGTTGCATCTTCTGCTGTTTTCTTCAATCAAAGCGGTCTTACTGTCGGTAAGATCCCTCGAAATCACGTTTCCCTCTTTTAAAAGTCCTGCCGCATGCAGGCTTTTTCCTCCCGGTGCCGCACAGACATCCAGTAACAGCTCATCCCCAAGGAGCCCCGCTGCCTCGGTAACCAGCATACTGCTCACATCCTGTACCGTGAAAAGACCTTCCTCATAGCCGGGGATACTCTGTACGCTCTCCCCTCCCTCTATCAAATAGGCATAGGAAAGATAAGGATGCTGCCGCAGGGTAATCTGTTGTGCCGCCACACTCTGCTTCCAATCCTCTTTTTTCTCCTCCGGTCCGCAGTAACGCAGCACCACCGGATGAACCTTCTGCATCTCTTCGAAGATCTGCTTCGTAATTTCCGCTCCACGTTCCTCAAGAAACAGGGTTACCAGCCACTCCGGCATGGAATAGCGCACTGAATAGCATTTCACCGGATCTGTTTCATCGGGATAAGCAATCTGCGTTTTCGTCCTTGCAATGTTCCGGAGCACTCCGTTTACAAAGCCCTGTAAATTACGGAATCCTCTCTTTCCGGCAAGCTTTACTGCCTCATTGCATACTGCGCTGTCCGGAACGGAATCCATAAACAATAGCTGGTAAACACTAAGACGTAAAAGATTACGGATGAGTGGTTTCATTTTGGAAACCGGTGTCTTGGAACAGCTGTTTAATACATAATCAATCGTAATCTGTTTTTCAATTGTGCCCTCCGTCACCCGTTTGATAAAGGCCTTTGAGGGCTGCTTTAAGTAATCATATTTATTCAGGACATTCCGGATCACCAGATGGGAATAGGTTCCCCTTTCCAGAATTTCCATCAGCATCTCCAGAATCAGTTCTCGTTCATTCAACTTCATATCTCCTGTGCTAATCCCGTCTTCTTCGTCCCGTCAGCATTAACAGACGAAGAAGCTGTAATATTGCGGCTGCCGCTGCAGCTACGTAGGTCATGGCGGCAGCTTTTAACACCTTACCGCTCTGGGATACCTCATCCGGCGCAAGCATTCCGTAATCCCGCAGCATATTAAGGGCACGGCTTGAAGCATTAAATTCAACCGGAAGTGTCACGATCTGGAACAGTACCGCAAAGGTAAAAATATACACTCCGATCTGTGCAAGTGAAAAATAAGTTCCGTCCGGGAGGTGGAAATTCAGACCCAAAATCAGTCCCAGCAGGACAATCGGAATTCCAAGCTTAGACCCCAGATTGGCTGCCGGTACAAGGAGGGTACGGATCTTCATAGGAAGATATCCTTTGTGATGCTGTACCACATGTCCGCATTCATGCGCTGCCACGCCGATTGCAGCAACAGAAGTGCTTCCATATACACTGTCCGATAAGCGGACCACCTTTTGGGACGGATCATAATGATCCGTAAGCTTTCCGGACACATGCTCGATGCGCACGTCACTGATTCCGGACATCTGTAAAATCCGTTGTGCCGCCTGAGCCCCCGTCATTCCGGTACGGCTCTGTACCCTTGAATATTTACTGTAGGTGCTCTGTACAAAGCTGCTGGCAATCATGGAAAGGATTGCCCCAATGATTACTAAAATATAGGTTGGATCATATCCATAAAACATTGTCTCTTCCTCCTTTATCTATCAAATTGTAGCAGTTCAGCCTGTTACGTCAAAGTTCTCTTCCCTGACATCATAGCCCAACAGGAAGTCTTTTACTGACATTTTCTTCTTTCCTTCCAGCTGTACGGTCAAAACCCGGAGTGCCCCTTCACCACAGGCAACATCGAAGAACTCCTTTCCGGTCTGAATCACACTTCCCGGAACGGCTCCTTCTTTTCCTTCGATCACATCGGCATCCCAGATCTTCAGGGTTTTGCCTTTATAAAAGGTATAAGCGCTCGGCCAGGAATTAAGCCCCCGTACAAAACGTTCAATCACCTCTGCCGGCTTCGTCCAGTCGATATGACCCATCGCCTTATCCAGCTTCGCTGCATAAAACACAGCAAGGCTTTCATCCTGCTTTTCGGGCGTAATCTTCCCTGCTTCAATGATCGGCAGCGTCTCTACAAGGAGCTTTGCTCCTGCCTCCATCAGCTTATCGTGAAGGCTTTCTCCGGTTTCTTTTGCATCAATCGGAACGACCACACGACTCCACATATCTCCGGTATCGAGTCCCTTTTCCATCTGCTGAATGGTGACACCGGTCTCCTTGTCCCCGTTTAAAATCGCCCACTGGATCGGTGCCGCGCCACGGTATTTCGGGAGCAGGGAAGCATGAAGATTGATGCATCCGAATTTCGGCATATTTAAAATTTCTTCGGACAGGAGCTGTCCGAATGCCACGACGACAAATATATCGGCTTCGTATTTCCTGAGCTCCTCCACAGCCTCCGGTGCCTTGATCTTTACAGGCTGTAACACCGGAATGCCATAGGAAAGTGCACATTCCTTCACCGGAGTCATGGAAACCTCTTTGCCACGGCCTTTCTGTTTATCCGGCTGTGTCACTACCGCCGTAACTGTATGTCCGGCTTCAATCAATGCCTTTAACGGTGCCACCGAAAAATCCGGCGTTCCCATATATACAATCTTCATCCTCTCTCTCCTTCCTACTCCTCATTAAGATCCTCGGTATTCATCAGTTCTCCTTCCACACTGTCCACATAAAGCTTTCCATCGAGATGGTCAAGCTCATGGCAGATCGCACGTGCTAAAAGCTCCTCACCCTCTAAGGTAAACTCCTCCATATCCGCATTGTAAGCCTTCACCTTCACATGGTTCGGACGGGTCACCACACCGGTCTTGCCCGGAACACTTAAGCATCCTTCGTATCCGGTCTGTTCCCCATCAGTACTTAATATCACCGGATTAATAAGGAGAATCGGATCTTCCCCGGTCACATCGATGACGACAATCCGTTTCAGAATTCCAACCTGCGGTGCTGCAAGTCCCACACCATCTGCTTCATACATGGTATCAAACATATCATCAATCAGTTCCCGGGTACGGTCATTGACCTCTCTGACCTCCTTACATACCTTATTCAATACCGGATCTCCAATTTTTCTTACGTTTCTGATTGCCATTTTAAGGCTCCTTTCCTGTTAGTCATAATCGTAACTATTCAGAACCTCATTCGTAAAACCGCTGCTAACGTAGCGTAGTTTACCTCATGTGGTTACTTCGCCATATAAAATTGCTATTCTGTATGAATGCAAGCATTCACAGAAAGCAATTTTACATGGCTCTGAATAGTTACTCATAGTCAAAAATAACGTTTTCTGTCTTTAATTCAAACCCGTTTAAAAGAGCCTCCAGCCGTTCCTTCGCCTGCCGGATCGGCTCTTCCTTAAGGGATTTTAAGTAAATCATATAGCGGTAATAGTCCTTAACCTTCGATACGGCTGCGGGGGTCGGTCCGATCACATGGACATAGGCTCCTGCTTCCTTCGCAAGCCGTACTGCCAGTCCCTTGCAGCGTTTTTCATCCTTAGAAACCACAAGGATTGTCAGCATATGGCCTGCCGGTGGATATTCAAGCAGCTCCCGGTACAGGATCTCTTCCTCATAAAAGGCTTCATAATCCTGCTTCGCTGCCTGCTGAATGCTGTAATGCTCCGGGCGGTAGGTCTGGATGATGGCCTCTCCCGGAAGCGTTCCTCTCCCGGCACGCCCTTCCGCCTGCGTCAGCAGCTGAAAGGTCTTTTCCCCGGCACGGTAATCGCTGTCATTTAGGGAAAGGTCTGCCGCAAGCACTCCGACCAGTGTCACATTCGGGAAATCATGTCCCTTTACAATCATCTGGGTCCCCAAAAGCACATCCGCTTCCCCTTCCGCGAAAGCGGACAGGATCTTCTCAAAGCTTCCCTTCTGCTTCGTGGTATCACCGTCCATACGCAGCACCCGGATCCCCGGAAACAGCTCATACAGCTGCCTCTCAATCTGCTGGGTTCCTGCCTTGAAGCCAAGGATATAATTGGAGCTGCAATTCGGGCAGCGTTTCGGCTGAACCGTTTCGTACCCGCAGTAGTGGCATACCATTTTCCCTCCGATATGCTGGGACAGGGACACATCACAGTGCGGACACTTCATCACATAACCGCAGGAACGGCACGACACGAAGCCTGCATACCCACGACGGTTTAAGAACAGCATGATCTGCTGCTTTTTCCCTAACCGGTCACGGATCAGTTCCTGCAGGTCACTGCTGAAAATCGAACGGTTTCCCTTCCGGAGCTCCTGCCGCAGATCCACAATCCGGACATTGGCAAGCTCCCCGCCGTTTTTTCTGTTTTTCATGGTGAATAACCGGTATTCACCCTTTTTTGCTTTATAATAAGCCTCCAGTGACGGAGTCGCTGACCCCAGCACCAGGGATGCTTTCTTTAAGGAGGCAAGATACTCTGCGGTTTCTCTTGCATGGTAGCGTGGGGCATTCTCGCTGATATAGCTGCCCTCATGCTCTTCGTCTATCACGATCATGCCAAGAGACGGGAACGGCACAAAAAGCGCCGATCTCGGTCCGATCATCACATCAATTTCGCCCTTTCTTGCGCGCTCGCACTGGTCAAAACGCTCTCCCTGGGAAAGAGAGGAATTCATTACCGACACGCGGTCTCCAAAGCGTTTATAAAACCGCAGTAACGTCTGATAGGTCAGGGCGATCTCCGGAATCAGCACAATGCACTGCTTCCCCCTCTTTATCATCTCCTCAATCAGGGCTAAATAAACCAGTGTCTTGCCACTTCCTGTAATTCCATGAATAAGATACGTGTTCCGGATATTTTTATCATAATCGGAAAGAATCTGCTCCTTGATATAGCGTTGTTCTTCCGACAGCTCCGGTCCGCTCTGCGCAGTAACATTAAGGCTCACCGGATTGCGGTAACTGCTCTCACTTTCGATCGTAATGGCTCCCTGATTCACCAGACTGTTTAAGGTTGCTGCCGACACATGCAGCTTTCCGGTTACCAGCTCATAGGGAAGCTCCTCTTCGGTAAGAAGCTCCTGCAATACCCGCACTTTCGCGTTCTGATGCTTGCGCATGCACTCTCCAAGGAGGGAGGTCAGCTCTTCTGCTGACAAACTGCGCCGGAGCTTTTTCTTTTCGACGGCCTTCACGGCACGCTTTACCGGAAGCACGGTTTTGAGTGCGGCAATCATGGTGGAGCCATAAGTCTGCCGCATCCAGGCTGCCAGCCTGATGGCATCTGCCTCTGCCGGAAGGTTATCGGTAATGATTCCGTCAATTTCCTTGATTTTCTCTTCCGGGTATTCATTTTTACCGGTAATTTCAATCACGTATCCCTTTCTCTTGCGGTTGCCCGTGCCGAAAGGAATCTGTACGCACATTCCAACGGCCAGCTTCTCCTTCAAAGAGTCCGGGATCCGGTATTGAAACGGTCTATCTACTTTTTCATGGGAAATGTCAATAATGACATTTGCATAGGTTCCATGATTCATGCTTTATTCCTGTTCTGTAAATTGTGTTGCAGCTGTTCATTACCTTCCAAGGTACCTTTCATTTATTTTCCTGCAAGGATATCCCGGATCAGATTCCGTTCATCCATAGGATACTTTACACCCCTGATTTCCTGATAATCCTCATGTCCCTTACCGGCAAGCACGATGATATCTCCTGGCTGCCCATGATAGATCGCATAGGCAATGGCTTCCTTCCGGTCGCAGATTTCCACGTATTTTCCGTTGGTTTTTGCCATACCGGTCTTGATGTCATTGATGATATCCTGCGGTTCTTCATCTCTTGGATTATCCGATGTGATAATCGTCAGATCGGCAAGATTTCCGCTCACTTCTCCCATCTCGTAACGACGGATTTTGGAACGGTTCCCTCCACAGCCAAACAGACACACCAGACGCTTCGGCTCATATTCCCGTAAGGTAGTGAGAATACTCTTTAAGCTCATGGCATTATGCGCATAGTCAATGAGCAGGGTGAAATCGGGAGACACCGGAACCATCTCGATTCGTCCGCGCACATGTGCAGCCAACAGTGCCTTTTGGATCTGCGGTACGGATACCTTGAAATGACGGCAGACGGCAATTGCTGTTAACGCATTGTAAACGCTGAACCTCCCGGGAGTCGGAACCTCCACACGAAAATCTGCCGGCGCATCCTTTACATTACTTTTTACAAGGAAATCAATTCCAAGCTCTCCGGGCTTTTTCACAAGCTCCAAGTCTTCCGCATACAGGTCAGCGGTTTTATCAAAGCCATAGGTTTCAATCGTACAGGTATGCCCCTTTAATAATTCTTCCAGATTTTCATCGTCTTTATTTACAATTCCATGACGGCACTGCTGAAATAATAATCCCTTACACATCCGGTATTCTTCAAAGTCCGCATGCTCATTCGGTCCGATATGGTCGGGCTCTAAATTGGTAAAAATACCAAGCTCGAAGGTAAAGCCCTGCGTTCTATGTAATTTCAGTCCCTGGGACGCTACCTCCATAACGACAATTTCACAGCCCGCCTTTTCCATTCTTGCGAAATACTCCTGTAAAAGGAAGGATTCCGGTGTGGTATTGTTGGCCTTGATATGCTCGTCACCAATAATTGTTTCAATCGTACCGATCAATCCTACCTTATAGCCGGACTGCTCTAAGATTGACTTGATTAAATAAGTGGTCGTGGTCTTCCCCTTCGTTCCGGTAATTCCGATCACCTTCAGACGGTCTGCCGGATGTCCGAAATAGGCTGCCGAAATAAATGCCATGGCATATCGGGTATCCTTTACCTTAATCACGGTTGCCTCGTATCCATCCGGCAGTACAATATCCTTCTGCACGACAAGCACGCTGGCGCCCTTCTGTATGGCCTCTATGGCAAAATCGTGTCCATCCGTCTTATATCCGCAGATACAGATAAACAGACATCCCTTCGTAATCTTTCTGGAGTCAGTCACGACCTCCGTAACCTCTGTGGTATCCTGACCTGCCACGCATTCGTAGTCAAGTCCCTTTAGTAAATCTTTACATACAAACATAAACACACCTCCAGGGCATAATAATCCATATAATAAGATAGCATGATTGAATCTTTTTTTCAATGTCATAAAAAGGAGACAGAAATTCTTTTTTACCTGCGTTTTACATAGATAAGAATTTGTTAATATTTTTTCTGATTTTTTTAGATTTCGGACACATTTTGAACACATTTATTCAGTATGATAACACCATAGATAGTTGATAACTCACTATCTCCCCCTCATAAGAATAGCAAGGCTCCCGGTTATGCCGGGAGCCTTTGCTATGTTCCGACCGGTTACCCGATCTATGATCGGTTCTGATTTATTACTGCTTTACAGACTATTGTACCGTGATCTGTATCTGCGTAAGAAGCTCTGCGGCGTATTCCTTCGGAATCACAGCATTTTCCAGTGTTGTCGTGTTTGCTGCAGATATTGCCACGCAAAGCCTCAGGGTATCTTCCATGGAAGCTTCCTGCTGCAGGGCCATGACGGCTGCTGCCACTGCGCTGTCCCCGGAGCCGACCGTATTTAACGCTTTTACCTCCGGTGCTTTCGCATAGAGGCACTTCCTCTCCGTCGCATACAGCATGCCCTTTTCACCCATGGAAACAAGGACATGGGCAATCCCCTCCGAAACAAGCTGTAAAGCAGCTTCTCTGATCTCACTGAGTTCTCTAAGCTTTCTTCCGGTAAGATATTCCAGCTCTCTGGTGTTTGGCTTTATAAGAAACGGCTTTGCCATTACTCCCTGCACCAGCAGCTCCCCACTTGTATCCAGAACGGTACGGAGCTTCTGCCTTTCGGCAAGTTCAATAAGCTGTGCATAGATGTCTGTGGAAAGTCCTTTCGGGGAACTGCCGGAAAGCACCACGAACCTGCTTCCGGCAAGCTTTTCTGTGTAGGTTTGCAAAAACCTCTCCTTTTCCTCTTCACAGATCACCGGACCGGGCTCTAAAATTTCCGTCACATAGCCATCCATAGATAAAACGTTCGTGCTGGTACGGGTTTCTCCCGCAATCTGCGTAAATGCACTTTCAGCACCAAGCCCCTCCACATATTCTTCAATAAATCTCCCGGTATATCCTCCAAGAAAGCCAAGGGCACATACGGAACTGCCATACTGCCGCAATACCTTCGTTACATTGATCCCCTTTCCGCCCGCAATATTCTTCACGCTGTTGCCGCGGTTAACCTGCCCGGGCAGAAGCCTTGAGGTCGTTATGGTTTTATCAATTGCCGGATTTAATGTCACTGTCGTAATCATTGTCTCCCTCTTCTCCTTTATCACCTTCAGAACTGCTCCGATATTCCCTGTTCTGTTCTCTTTTCGGTTCTCTTTTCCTTTCCTTATTGATAATACTGGATCAAAATCTGGATGCTCTCGCGCCCGTTATAGGAATTAATCTGCGGAGAGTACACTATGCTGATCTCCATCTGTCCCTGCATGAGTCCTCCCCTGTAGCCCTGTATGAGCCGTTCCTCTCCATATTTCTGCATCAGATACCGGTTCATTTCTTCTCCATCCCCAAAGTATACCGCCTGATAAGGATTTCCCTGCTCATCCGCGATCCGGATTCTACGGAATTTTCCTGTTTTTCCGAGTTTTGCCATGGATAAAATACTGATCTGCTTCCTTGCAAAAAGCGGTTTCGGATTCCCTGTGCCAAATGGCTCCAGTTTTTCCAGTTCGGCAAGAAAATTCCGGTCAGCAAGCTTAAGGGGCAGGGGCACATCAATATGAACCACTTCTTCAAAATCCTCACTTTTCAGGGTAGAATTGGCATTCAGCGCCTTCCGGAAACGGTCGGCAAGCTGTGCATCACTGAATGCGTCTTCTGCCGCCAGCGTAAGTCCTGCCGCCTGTCTGTGCCCTCCAAACCTGGCAAACAGCTCCTTCACCTTATTCATCTCCTCGTACATGGAATAGGCTTCGATTGACCGTCCGCTTCCCTTTACACCCTCTTCTGCACTCGTCAGTACAAAAACAGGCCTGTGATACTTCTCACGAATTCTTCCTGCAATAATTCCCGCCAGCGATTCATGGCAGTCCGGCAGATACACGACAAGAATATCATCCCCGGAAAGCTCCTGTTCTACCTGCTGCGTGGCAAGCTTTACACCATCCTCGGTCATCTGCTTACGGCTTTCATTCATGCTCTTCAGATCCGATGCAATAAGTGCAGCCTCCTCTATCGATGACGCATCAAACAGCTCCAGTGCCCGTTTTGCGGTATCCAGCCGCCCCGTGGCATTGAGGCACGGTCCGATCACAAAGCCTGCATGATAAGGAGTAAGCGGCTTTCCATACAGGTCATTGACCTGCAGGAGCGCTTTCAACCCGTAATTCGTGGTCTTTGCCATCTCTTTTAACCCCTCACGCACCAGGATCCGGTTCTCGTCCCTTAATTCCATCACATCACACACCGTTGCAAGTGCCGTAAAGCTTAAGAGCTCCTGCTGCAGCGCCTGTGCAGCCGGCTCATCGACCGGCTCACCGTCCCATCCTGTCCAATGGATCTTCTGTGCCTCCCGGAACAGATACCGGATCAGCTTATAAGCAACCACTGCCCCGCAGATCTGCTTATAAGGATATGGACAATCCTCCTGCTTCGGATCAATTACGACGGCTGCAGGAGGCAGCCGGTAAATCCGTTCCCCCTCCTGCTCCTCATAGGGAACCTCATGGTGATCGGTCACAACAACCGTCATTCCACAGGTATTCGCAAGGCAGATCTGATCGGCTGCAGCAATCCCGTTATCACAGGTAAGTATCGTATCAATGCCATCCTCCTTTGCCTGTTCAATCAGATGATCGTTCAGTCCATATCCATCCTTCATCCGGTGTGGAATCACGGTATCCACATCTGCACCAAGAAGCCGCAGGCCCCGCAGCAGAATATACGCGGAACACACACCGTCCACATCGTAATCCCCGATGATACGGATTTTCACCCTCTGTCCGATCTTCCGAAAAAGACATTGACCGGCCTCCTGCATTCCTTTTAGTAAAGAAGGATCATGAAGATCTGCAAGCGTTCCATTCAAAAACCGGTCAATCTCCTGTTCTGTCACAAGATCCCGGTTCCGGAGAATCCTCGCCAGTACCGGTGATATATGAAATTTCTGTGCAATCGCATCAAAATCTGCCTTCCTGGCAGCCAGCATCCATTTTGCCATTTTTACCCCCATATACAAATAAAGAGTTCGCCGGCGAACTCTTCGCGCGCGAGCGGTGTTGCAAAGCAACTAATTTCTCCTCCGCGAGCTGCGCATCCACGCGGAGCGTTTGACTTATTTCCTGTTAAGTCAAAAAGCCTGCTGCTTAAAAGCAGCAGGCTTCTTAACTTTCTTGTTGATTATGCATTCTTCTGCGGAAATACTTTACGAAGCACCAACCACAGGGATCCTGTGATGCAGACGGAGGAATACGTACCGCAAAGAATACCTGCCATCAGTGGAAGTGCAAATTCCTTTACGGAGGAAACTCCGAATACATATAGCGCTGCAACCATGATAAAGGTTGTCAGGGAAGTAAATACGCTTCGGGATAAGGTCTGGGTAATACTGGTGTTCACAACCTCATCAAGTGTTTCCTTCCTGCCCATGTTCTGCATGTTCTCACGAACACGGTCAAAGATAACGATAGTCGCATTGATGGAGTAACCAACAATGGTCAGCATACATGCTATGAAGGTATTACCAACGGAAATTCTCACCACCGCATAGAACGCAAGTACAACCAGTACGTCATGTAACAGGGCAGCTACGGCACTTGCGCCGTAACGGATATCCTTGAAACGGAACCAGATATAAACCAGCATACATACAGCTGCGATCAGCACGGAAAGGATTGCATTGGAACGCATCTCATTACTTACGGTTGCACTGATGGATTCTGCCGTGATCTTCTCTGCATCCACGCTGAAATTCTCAACCATGGCATTCTTGAACTCTTCACGTTCTGCCACATCCAGGGTACGCGTCTTGAAGATGACCTCGGTTGTTCCGTCAATCTTCTGTGTCTGAACATTACCGTCACCGGTAATATCTTCAATTAACGGTACGACCTGCTCATCAATATCAAGCAGGGACATATCTTCATTAAAGGTTACGTTCGTGGATGTACCACCCATAAACTCAAGGCTGTAATTCAGTGCATTCTTTCCACCTGCCTTGTTGATTCCCATAAATACGAATCCACCTAAAATCACAGCGATGGAAATGGTGAAGAATACAGCCTTCCTGGAGGTAAAGTTTACAGCCTTCTTTTCTTTGGCTGTTCCGTATAACTTCTCGCTCTTTGCACCAAGTGCATAGAAGACATTCATTAAGGTTCTGGTCACTACCATTGCGGTGAACATGGATAATACAATACCCAGGGCAAGGGTGTAGGCAAATCCCTTAATCGTACCGGTTCCCATAATTGCAAGAACGGCTGCTGCAATCAGGGTTGTAATATTACCATCCACGATTGCGGAGGTTGCTTTCTTAAATCCGGTATCAATTGCAGAACGGACAGTCTTGCCTTTTGCAATCTCCTCACGGATACGGGCAAAAATAATTACGTTTGCATCGACCGCCATACCAATGGAAAGGATAATACCGGCAATACCCGGTAAGGTCAATGTAATATCAAAGGCATCCAGAAGAATGACAATCAGTTCGACATATAATCCCAGTGCAAGGCTGGCTGCCAAACCGGCGATACGGTAAACAAGGATCATGAAAAGCACGATCACGACAAAACCGATGATTGCTGCTTTAATACTGGTAGAAATTGCTTCCTCACCAAGCTGTGCACCTACGATCTTGGAATGAAGCTCTTCAAGCTCCAGCTTCAAGCCACCGATACGGATTGTGGAAGCAAGCTGCTCTGCTTCATCACTTGTAAAGTTACCGGTAATCTGTGCCTCGCCTCCGAGAATCGGCTCATTGACATTCGGCGCACTGATGATCTTTCCATCGTAATAAATCGCAATACTCTCGCTATTCTGGTAAGCATTCGTGGTTGCATCCGCAAACTTCTGTACACCTTCCGGTGTCATGGTAAGACTTACTACAAATTCATAGTTCTTCATCTGGTTCTGATAAGATCTGCGTTCTGCATTCTTAACATCGGTACCGGTTAATACGATGGAACCGTCTGCCTGAAGCTCCTCGATGCTCTTCATCAATGTGTAAACCGGCTGTCCTTCCTCATCCGTTCCGGTATACTGGTAATTTAAGTTTCCATCGGAATCGGTCTGACGGATAAAGTACAGGGAACCCGGCTTTCCAAGTTCCTCCAGAATCGCATTGGCATCAGAAACACCCGGGATTTCAATATTGATCCGGTCATCACCTTCCTGATATACCACAGATTCTGTGCTGTAACCATCGACACGCTGCTGCAGCTTGTAAATGGTATCGCTCATATCCTCGCTGCTGGGCTTTTCATCCCCGACAACCTGATAGGTAATACTTACACCACCCTCCAGATCAAGACCCAGATTAATGCTTCCTGCAGATCCGGAACCATCTACGCCAAGTCCGACTGTCGCAGTGTAACCAAGTCCTGCCAGTAATAATACAAATACCAGCAGCAAAATGATCGCTTTGTTCTTTTTCATTTACTCTTCCTCCTCCGCTAATGCGGCTTTTATCATAATTGCGCATTCTATACGCTTTTTTTGCAATTCACAGCCAAGATCATAGGTGTCATTGATCCTGCCATGGAAATTATAGGAATTTGCAGCACAACCGCCACTGCAATAAAATTTGGCAAAACAATTGCGGCATTTTTCTTTCGCATAAACGTTGCAGGTCTTGAATTCATCCCGGATGTCCGTGCGGACAATTCCGTCATCCACATTTCCCATCAGGAATTCCTCCCTGCCGACAAACTGATGACACGGATACAAATCTCCCCACGGTGTTACCGCAAGATATTCCGTACCCGATCCACAGCCGGATAATCTCTTTGCCACACAGGGACCTCCCTGCAGATCAATCATGAAGTGGAAGAAATTCACTCCCTTTCCTTCCTTATGACGCTTCAAAAGATCGACTGCCAGCTTATCATACTGGTCAAGCAGTGTCGGAAGATCCTCCTCCTGTAATGCATAGGGCTCGGTGCTCTCTGCAACCACCGGCTCTACGGAAATCTGCTCAAAGCCAAGATCTGCCAGATGCTTCACATCCTCTGAAAAGTCCAGATTATTACGGGTGAACGTACCTCTTACATAATAGTTCATCTGGTCACGGCTCTCTGCTACCTTCTGGAACTTCGGAACAATGAGATCATAGCTGCCCTGTCCCTTGCGGAACGGTCTCATCTTATCATTGATCTCCTTGCGTCCGTCAATGCTCAGAACCACATTGGACATTTCCTTATTTACAAATTCAAGAATATCATCGTTTAACAGTACCCCGTTGGTTGTCAGGGTAAAACGGAACTTCTTATGATTAGGCTCCTCCAGGCTTCTTCCATACTCGACAAGATCCTTAACCACCTGCCAGTTCATCAACGGCTCCCCGCCGAAGAAGTCCACCTCCAGATTCACACGGTTACCGGAGTTGGCAACAAGAAAATCCAGTGCCTTCTTTCCGACTTCAAAGCTCATCAGTGCCCGTCTTCCATGATATTCGCCCTCTTCTGCAAAGCAGTAACGGCAGGCGAGGTTACAGTCATGTGCAATATGAAGGCAGAGTGCTTTCACAACTGTCTGACGCTTCTTAAAATCAAAAATATAATTCTCATAAATGTCCGGTGCAAACAGTTGTCCAAGCTCCTTTAGCTCCCAGATCTCACCAAGTGCTTCGGTAATATCCTCTTCGGAATACTGACCCTTGAACTGCTCCTTTGCCTCTGTAAGAATCTCCTCTTCGGACCTTCCTTCTTCAAGGCGCTTATCGGCTAATGCGATCAGCTCATAGCTTAAGGGATCGACCACATGCACAGAGCCGCTGTTCACATCCAGAACGATGTTGTATCCATTATTAATATATTGATGTATCACTTTTCTATATCCTTTTTGTGTTTGTATTCTACTTGTCCCTCTTACTCAAAAATGATCCACTGGATCATTTTCTCATATGCATGGCAACTAAACTTATGCTGCGTTGCCGACCTGCATTCGTTAAATATTCCGGACCGGTTCGCACTAAGTTCAAGCTTCGCCCTCAGCTTGCTTTCACTAAGTGCTCTACACATACGCAATATAAGCAGCGACGTAAGCCGCTGCTTATGTTCACTTACTTATATTCGATACTTATTTTGCCTTTTCACAGGTCTGGTTTCCTACGGTACAGGAAGTCTTGCAGGCAGACTGACAGGAAGTCTGGCACTCACCACATCCGCCCTTCTTCATGGATTCCTTTAAATCTCTGGTAACTAAAGTCTTAATTCTCTTCATAATCCTATATCTCCTTTATATCCTGATCTAAAAACTTACCTGATATCGTCATTATGACGTTCACTTCGATAGTATAACATAAATGTGATGTTTGGGAAAGTGTTTATTTTTCTTTTTCGGAATCTTTCTCCGGATTGTCTTCCGGTTCTTTCTCTTCCGGGAGCTCCATAATCACCTTCAGAATACGATTCTGGCTCACTCCCTGTACCTGCAGCCGGATTCCCTGGTCTGTGACAATCTGTGCACCGTCCTCCGGCACACGGTCAAGATGCTCGATGATCAGTCCTCCGATCGAGTCATAATCCTCGGATTGCAGATCTGTTCCGAGTTCATCATTGATATCACTCAGCTTCATGCTGCCTTCTACGAGGTAGGTACGATCCTGCATCTTCTGGATCAGCTGTTCCTCATCGGAATCGTATTCATCACGGATCTCGCCAACGATCTCTTCCAGAAGATCTTCAAGAGTAATCATACCGGCTGTACCGCCATATTCATTCAGTACAAATGCCACATTGAAGCACTTCTGACGCATCTCTACAAGCAGATCTGCTGTCTTTTTAAATTCATATGTATAATAAGCCTGCCGCAGAATATCACTGATCCTGAACTTCGCTTTATCCTCGACAAGAATAAAGTCCTTAATATTGATCAGACCGATAATATTATCCTTATCCTCTTCAAAAACAGGGATTCTGGTATACATACAGTCCTTGAACACTTCCATAACCTCTTCGTAGGTTGCTTCCTTATCCACGGTCACCATATCGATTCTGGGAATCATGACATCCTTGGCTACGGCATCCCCGAAATCAAACACGTTATAAATCATCTCGCGCTCTTCGGATTCAATGACACCATCCTCATGTCCGACTTCTACATAGGTCCGAAGCTCGTTCTCCGTCATGGCGGTCTTCTTATCAGCATCCACCCGGAACAGCTTCATAATGCCCTTTGCCAGGGAATCAATCACGAATATAAGCGGTGTCAGAAGCTTCATCAGCCCGGAAATCATGGAAGCATACAGCAAAGCCATCTTTTCTGAATTAATCATTGCCATGTTCTTCGGTACGATCTCACCAAAAATCAGAATCACCACCGTCAGGATGGCCGTCGCAATTCCGACTGTAAAATGAATATGAATCGCAAGTGTCGTTGCCAGTGCGGAGGCCGACAGGTTGACAATATTATTGCCGATCAGAATCGCACTGAGCATCTTTCCATATTTATCCAAAACCTCCAGTGCGGTCTTCGCCCTCCTGTTTCCTTCCTCTGCAAGGGTTTTAAGTCTTACCCTGTTCACTGTTGTCAGTGACGTTTCTGCGGAAGAAAAGAACGCAGATAACAAAACTAAAATAATAAGTGCAATAAGCTGCATGACACCATCGGTATCCAAAATTAAAATCACTCCTTCTTTCTAATGCCTTTCGGCTGTCTATTGCTAAAAATGATACAATAACGGGTATTCTGTGTCAAGATCCTACATATAAATATTACATAAAACACACATAAGGAAACGAAATATTATGAAAACAAAGCTTCAGGTAAATGAAAGACTGTTGTTTTTCTTCAAATGCCTCCTGTTCTGTGGCATCCTAACCGGTATCTTACTGCTGCTCCTGGCATTTCTCATGTACCGGCTGCGGTTTTCGGAGGGAATCGTTACGGTCTGTATCTCCGCAATCTATGTCATTACCACCTTCTTTGCCGGCTTCATCACCGGTAAACGGGAAGGAAGCCGCAAATTTCTCTGGGGCCTGCTTGCAGGAAGCATTTACTTTATCATCCTGTTGATTCTGTCCATGGTGATGAAAACGCCCGGTGATCTGTCTACCATACATACGTTGACCGTGCTTGCACTCTGTGCCGGCGGAGGCATGTTAGGCGGGATGTTAAGCTGAACCAACCCTTTTTGCCTGGTGCGGCATTCCGCGAAAATGGATTTTTCTGTTATCTTACAAATTCAAAAGGGCAGCCGGGAATTTCTCACATACAACGGAAAATCCTGCTGCCCCTACTTTTCTTCTTTAATTAATAATCCACCTGTTGTCGGCTATTACCCTGTTATTGCTCGGTTACTTTAAGGCCTAACTTAGCCGCTGCACCAAAGTATCCATACATGGTTTCTTCATCGTTCAATACGGCACTGTAGTCTAAACCTGCCGGGAAGATAATCTGATACTTTTTATTCTGATACTCAAACTTAACCGTTACAGCCACATCATTACGCTCTGCCATTTTCTTCAAAATGTAATCGCTGATGGTATAAAGCTTACCGGAATCATAGGTGATGCTTCCCTTTTCCGGAGCCTCCTTTACTTTTCCATAAAAGTCCTTAACTACTGCAACACTTGCCGGAATCGGATGTGACTCCTTCACCACTCCACAGCCAGTACACTTGTATTCCTCCAGACCATCTGCTCCCGTTGTCGGGTCAAGTGTGATTACCCATTCGAAGCTGCAAACGTGCCTGGGCTTTGATTCTGTATTGTTTGCAGGCTGCGTGGTACCAGTATTCCCGGGTACAACTTCTCCACTCTTTTTTCCAATATGGAAGGAGCCTTTTGCTGACTTCTCTGCTCCATTCACATTCCAAACCATTTCTATGGTATGTGAACCATTCCTAAGAGTTTTCAAATATTCCGGCTTGAATTTTATAATCGTTGATCCAGAACTCAATTCATATTTAGTATCATCAACTATAGTTCCATCAACCTTAACATATTTGAAATTAGCAAGTTCCCCACTTCCACGGAAAGTTAATGATTCATTACTGCCCGGTTCATATGTAGCGTCATTACCACCGGTTATCTCAACTCCTTTATCGGAAGGTTGGGGGGCTGTTGCCGGAAATGTATACCTTACATAAATATTACCCGAATTTCCTTCCCGAAGTTCTGTCTTGTCCTGCCCATTTACCGTTGCCTTTATTTTAGATATAGGAGCAAATTTATAAGCAGTCTCTGGCTCTAACCCAACTTGTACCTTATACTCAGTATTATATTCTGCCTTCCCACTTGCGTACCCTCTATCATCAGTATAAAGCCATTGAACACTAGATACCTTAACTCCAGATGTAGAAACTATACACGTATCAACCAAATTTTGTCCTGCCTCCGGTGGTTTAACTTCTATGATCACTGAATTAATTGTCTTTGTTTGGTCTAAGCCTGTAGCGGGAAATATATAATTGACATAATTATTATCATAAGAAAAAGAGGCCACGTTACCATTTACTGTTGTTTGCACACTTCCAAACTCATAGTTGTACTCCGGTTTCAAATAAATACGCACCTGATATACCGATCTTTCACCTGCCACTTGTCCTGTTACGTCCGTGATTGCTGCAAGCCATTGAACCTTTGTCACCTTTACTCCCTTTGTGGAAACAGTACATGTATCAGCAAGTTTCTTTCCTGCCTCCGGAGGATCAATTGTTATCTCTACTGAGTTAATTATGTGTGTTGTTTCTGAACCTGTTGCCGGAAATGTATATGTAATTTTGCACCAATAAGTGTCCCACTCCAAATATACCGCTTTATTATTCAACTTTACATCTGGTCGTTCACTATTCGAGCCAAAAAAATATCCGTCCTCAGCATCACACTCAATGACCACGGTATATTGAGTATTAGCTTTTGCACTGCTCCCCGTCACCTTAATTCCTGTCGTTACGCTCACATCTGTTCCTTCATACCACTCTAAACTTTTTACTTTAGTCCCTGATATACTTTGTGTTACCTGTGTGATATCTGGTAAGCTTTCTCCAGCAACAGGCTCCGGCATTGTTATGTCAATGGATTTAATCATCGTTTTACCTTCTGCTCTCGCATCCAGCTTCATTCCCCCAAGCAATCCCACAACCATTACAAATGATAATATTATAGTTATTACTTTTCCATATATATATATATATACTTTTTCATTTATTTTATTCCTCCTATATCTATTGCCACCAACCGAACCTGCCACTGGCAGCTTCTTTGGATCATTTTCTCATATGCATGGCAACTTAAAGCTGTGGCTTTATAGCAATTCCGGAATATCCCCTACATCAGTTCATAACTTAGTTTGATCCAAACACCTCTTCTGCGATTGCATCCAGGCTGTCTTCAAGATTGTTGGAATCAGTCTGGATCAGTCCGAAGGTTGTCTGGGAAGAATCAACCATAATATAGAATTCGGATCCATCCTCTGCCATATCCCAGCTTAAGGTATCCATAAGTGCATCATTTTCATAAAGATAGATATTGTCATAATCAATATCCCATGTGCCCTGATGCTCTTCGATATTCCCTTCTGCATCCGTAATTCCGATATAGTATTCGTCTGCAGACAATAAGAATGCCATTACAAGTGTATAATCGGTATTGGCTCCTGCCCAGACAGTGCCATTTAAGAATGCTCCGACCTCTGCAGCCAGTGCTTCATTGTCTTCCTCGCTGCTTTGAACGTCTTCTACGTCCTCTGCTTCTTCTGCGTCTTCTATGGCTTCTTCCTCTTCTGTTTCCTCTGTATCTTCTGTCACGGACTCTGTAACTTCCGTACTGGAATCCCCGGTAACCTCCTTATCCTTACTTCCGCATCCAGCCATCGTAAATACCATTGTTGCTGCCAGTAATACTGCTAAGCACTTTCTTTTCATAACCTGTTTTCCTCCTTGGATTTCCTTTTTTATTTTCATAAGGCATCATACACTTTTTTCTTCTTTTTGTGGGGAAGTTTACATGAATTACAGATTTTTCGACATGAATGACAGGAAAGCAGAAAAAAAGCCCCCAGAGCAACCTCTGAAAGCCTCGTATTTCTTTCATATAAACCACCAATTAAAACTGATACTTCTGATCGGTGGAAACGTTCTCCCAGTTTTCCTTCTCCTGCATCTTATGAACAGCGAAGCCACCCTTCCATTCGATCTGCCACAGCCTGTTTACCCGCTTATTCTGGATCATATATCTGGCTGCATAGCCGAAATCCATAATAAGAAGTCCTGTAAGGGCAAAGGTCAGAATTGACAGGGACGGATTCTCAATCTGTACCACCCAGGCATATAACCTCGGGAAAACGCATCCCATAAATAGGGTAATCATTGCTGCGAAGCCCATCGAGGTCGGAACGGAGGTATACTTGCCAATGTGAAGCGGCAGTCCCGTATAATTCCACCAGACAATCTCACAGTGCTTTTCCACAAAGTTTCCTAAGACAATCTCTGCTACGGATACAAGCACCCCTGCTGCCACATAGTAGAACACAATACCCTGCAGGGAATTTTCAAAGAAAAACTCATGTCCAAACAGCATCGGCTTCTGCGGCAGTCCGAGAATCAGATACAATCCCACAATTGCCATGCCATATCCAAGAAGTCCGGGCATCATCATGCCCCGGTTATCCCAGTAACCGAACCGGAGTCCTACCCAGATATTCTCCGTCATATAGCCTAATATCGATGCAATTACCAATATCATCAGTAAAGGAGTTATTTTTGAAATCATCCTTATTCCTTCTTTCTGTTCCTATCATTGCTTCTGTTTCTTATTCTTTCCCGGAGCACGATTCCCGATATTCCGGTTCTCTCCTCCGGCTGCTCTCTTACAGCTCTATATCAATCACATCTTCCCTGCCGCGACGGATACTGCGTACCGTACTCATTACCACAATCAGATTCATGATACCGTCAATGCAGATACTAAGTCCAAGCACACGCACCAGAATGCTTCCTGTTTCAAACGGAGCAAGCAGCAACAATGCTCCCACAAAAGCAACCGTAATGGCCATCATGAGAATCAGCCACCATTTGCTGATCCCGAATTTCTTTGCATCAATTGCAGTCTGGATCTTTAAGGCGGCATCCACCAGCATGAAAATTCCGATGCACACGGCCAGGAATTCTACAATGTGCTCTGTTCTTAATAACAGAACAAATCCAAGGATCAGGGAAACAATACCCAGTCCGAAATCATACTGGAATGCCAGCTGGAACAGGTCACCGGTAAAATATCCGGAAAGCTTGCCAAGTCCATAGATCAGCAGGAACACGCCGTAGACCTTACACATCACGCTGACCCCCATCTGCGGCCAGATCAGCAATACCGCTCCTACCAGAATGGAACACACAATCAACAACAAATATATATTTTTTATCATCTTCAAATTTTTCATTTCTATCCGCCTCCTTCACTGTCAAGTAGAGAATAACCTATTTCTTTCCTCTATCCTATGGACAAAGAAACACTTACGTCCTAAATTTCAGGCATTCCTTGAAAAATGTCTGATTTTGCAAAATCACTTGACATAGTTTCATTTACTACATAAAATGGAGAGGAAAATAATTATAGGCAGGACGAAGATATGTTTCAGATCATTGTAGATTCCGCAGCAAACATCCCCGCAGAACTTGTTAAGCAGTATCATATTAAGGTACTTTCCTTTGTTAATTATGTGAATGGAGAAAAGCTGGTATGCTTTGATCCCGAGCTGACTTATGAAGAGGAACGTGAGAAGGGTAAGACCTATTATGACGCCATGCGCAACGGTGCCGATGTCAAGACAAGCCTCATCAGTACCGGAGACTTTGAAGCCGCTTTCCGTAAGGTTATGGAAGACGGTGAGGATGTGTTATATTTTTCCTTAAGCAAGAATATCAGCGGCACCTATAACTCTGCCCGGATTGCCATGGAAGAGCTGATGGAGAATCCTCCGATGGGACGCAAAATCCGGATTATCGATGCCTTAAATGCTTCTCTTGCACAGGGAATTCTCGCCATCTATGCAAGCGAAATGCGTGACAAGGGAATGGAAATTGACGAAGTTTATGACATACTCAAAACCTATCCGGCTAAAATGAACGGCGTTTTCACCGTAGGTGATTTAAAATATCTTGCTAAAACAGGCCGTCTTTCCGGTTCTGCAGCTTTTGTTGGAAACATTTTGAACATCAAACCGATTCTTCGTGGAAATAAGGACGGCTACATTGTACAGTTTAAGAAATGCCGTGGACGTAAGGCTGCCTTAAATGCACTGGTTTCTTTAGTCTGTGATAACATCGTAGATCCTGAAAATCAGATCATCGGCATTGCCCATGCCGATGCGTATGAGGATTCTCTTTATGTGATGGAAGAAATAAAGAAGCGTGTGAAGCTGCGGGGCTTCATCAACACTTCTTATGATTACTGTACCGGAAGCCATGTCGGCCCCGATACAATTGCATTATTCTTTATGGCAAAGGATCGTGAGCTTGGCGCTTAAACACCGAAGCTCCCGGATGCTGCTCGGCAAGACACCCCTGCAACAGGATCTTCACGGTAGCCTGATAGGACATGGACCATTGTTCAATGAGATGGTCCTTTTTTGCCGGCATTTTTTCCTTAATCCACCGGAGCATCATTCCAATCAGCGAATTACTGTAAAAGTCCACAATAAACTTGATCTCCTCTTCCGGCACATTCATCCCTTCTGCTTCCTTCTGCACATGCTTCATGACAAAGGCTTCCGTAACCGTATAAAAATAATTTGATATCAGCTCCCGGTTTTTCGAAGTATACAGATGCCCGATTGCTTTCCGGTAATTCAAAACCAGATGATACTTATGCAAAAGCTCCTCATAAAAAGAGGCTTCTGCATCCTCTTCCTTCAAAGACTGCTCTGTTTCATATTCAATTAGTGCATCGAGTACCTCATAAATATCACTGAAATAGTAATAAAAGGTATTCCGGTTGATTTCACATCTTTCACAGATATCCTTGACCGTGATCTTATCGATGGATTTTTCTTCCAGTAATTTAAGCAGGCAGAGCATAATCGCCTGTCTGGTATACTTCGCCATATGTACCCACAACTTTCTGATCGGATTGTTTTCCTGTTTCCTCGTTATGTTTCTGTCAGAACAATATTGTACCTATTTTCCTTCTTTTCTTCAACTGTTTCTGCACTTCTTGTTTCTGTGCTTCTTTATTTCTATACTTCTTCTAGTTCTATGCTTCTTCTGTTTCTATGCTTCTTCCTTGCAGACATCGATCCAGCCCTGCGCATCTGCAGCTTTTTCAAGTTCCGGGATCGTGAATCTTACTGCGCTGTGATCGTCCCCTGCTGCCGGATACACCATTTCAAACTTCTTAAGACTTTCATCCAGGTATACGATAACGCCCTCATTTACGCCAAACGGACAGACGCCACCGGGTGCATGGCCGACCTTTTCTTCCACCTCTTCAAAGGGGATCATCTTCGCTTTCACATGAAAGGTATCCTTATATTTCCGGTTATCCACCTTCGCCGTTCCTTCGGTCAGAATCAGAACCACCTGATCCCCCTGTAAAAAAGACATGGTCTTTGCAATCATTCCGGGCTGTACACCAAGGACCTGCGCCGCCAGTGCCACCGTTGCCGTGGACTCCCCTAACGTAATGACATGATCTGAAAATCCTTTGCTCTCTAAATATGCTTCCGCTTTCTGTAACGACATGATGCTGCTCCCTTCTTCTTCCGTTCTGCCTTACGGTACTCTGTCAGAGTCTTCGCTATCGTATTATAATCCCGTTCAAACAAAATGTCACTGATTTGTCTGCTTAATATCTCCTCCGGAATCCTTTCCGAGACACGTTCCAGAATCTTGTCCACCACAAACCGCTTGCTCTTTTCCTTGTACTTCGGCATGGCTAACCACTCCTGAATTGTGGCAAGCTCCGGACGCCACAGAATCTGCATCTTCCTCTCCCATTTCCGCTTCGGATTCTCCTTCGGAAGCCGCAGGAAATAAAAGTCTGCTTTTCCATTCATCTGCTCCACCGTAACAATGCCCCAGTAATCCGGCACGTGTTCTTCGATATGCATGGCATGCGTGGAACCCACAACCACGATATTGTAATCATAGTATTGATCGTAATCCTTTACCTGCCTTTTGAGCCTTGCATAGGTATCCGCATCACTTTTAATCTCGATGCCATAAAGACATTCCGGCGCCACCATCACAAGATCTGCCCGCGACCGTCCCATGGTCTTTTCTTCCAGAATACGGACCTTTCCATAGGTTTCCTCCAGAAACTCAAATAAGGGTTCCCGGATATCTTTATCTTTCAGGACCCCGGAGCTTTTTTCCTCAGACGAAACAGCCTGCTCCGGATGCTCCTCCTGCAGTTCCCTCTGCTCTTCCTCATACTCCTTACACAGCTCCTGTTTACGCTTGCGTGAAAGCTGCTTGATGCGGTACTCATCCTTCATGGCTTCTTCCTTCGTTGCATGCTCCTTCGCATAGACAAGCTCTACCGGGAGTCTTGGCTTCGTATATTTCGCACCTTTTCCATTGTTGTGTGCCTTTATGCGCTTATTCAGATCATTCGTCCAACCCGTGTAAAGCGTTCCGTCACTGCACTGAACGATATAAGTATAATTCATGGTCTGTCCACCTTCTAAAAAGGCGGTGCCGAAGCACCGCCTGAGCTTACCCGTTTTATTTCGGGTTTTTCACCTGATCTCCAACAAACCCATAATCGCACATCCTACCGCCTTCTGCAAGAGTATTGTCACGAAGGAGTACTCTTACGCCATTTTCCAGTCGGCGCTTTTTGTCTGCAGCATCGCCATATGCTTATAAATACTATTCTCCTGCTGCATCAGTTCTGCCGGAGTTCCCTGCTCGGCAGCCACGCCATCCTTTAAGACCACAATGTGATCGGCACTTGCGATCGTCCGCATACGATGTGCGATAATCATAACGGTCTTATTCTTAATGAGGTGGGACAGAGCCTGCTGGATCTGGGTTTCGTTTTCCACATCCAGAGAGGCGGTCGCCTCATCCAGAAGGATAATCGGGGCGTCCTTAAGGAATGCTCTGGCAATCGAAATTCTCTGGCGCTCTCCTCCAGATAATTCCTTACCGTTTTCACCGATCATAGTCTGATAAGCGTTCGGAAGCTTCTGCACGAACTCATCACAGTTTGCCAGTCTGGCAGCCGCAATGACCTCTTCGTCTGTTGCATCCTTTTTCCCGATCCGGATGTTTTCCATAACCGTGTTGTTAAACAGCGTCACATCCTGGAACACAATGGAATACAGGGAAAGCAGCTTTTCCGGATCAATTCCGCTGATGTCCATTCCACCAACGGTAATTTTACCGCTCGTAATATCCCAGAAGCGGGAAGCCAGTCTGGAAACGGTCGTCTTACCGCCGCCGCTCGGTCCGATGAGTGCGGTAACTTCGCCCTGTTTCGCCATAAAGCTGACATCCTGCAACACGATAGTATCATCATCATAAGAAAACTTCACATGTTCAAATACAATATCATATCCCTTGTTCGTAAGGGTCTCACTTCCGGTCTGTAATTTCCCGGACATCACTTCGTCCAACCTCTCACACCGTACGCCGGTTGCAATGATCGCTGCAAAATTCTGTAACGCGATCTGCATCGGATCATACAGACGGGATACCAGCATCAGGAACATAAAGAATGTGAGAATATCAATTTCTCCGTTGGCAAATAAAATACCGCCAACCAACGCTGTTGTTGCAATTCCAAGCTTTAATACCATCTGTGCGGAGGAAACGAACAGTGCCGTGTTTAATTCGGCAAATAAGGACTGCTTCTCTACTGCTTTGATCTTCTTTTGGAGTCCTTCCAGGTACTGCTCCTGTGCATTGTTCGAGCGAAGATCACGTACCGATTCGAGAAATTCCTGCACCCCATCGCTCAATTCAAGCTGTGCGGAAAGGTTCCTGCGGATGGCACGCTTCTGTAAGCCCGAAGAGGTTGCCACAACCAGAAACGCAATCGGAATTACCCAGAAGCTTGACAGGGCAAGCCGCCAGTCAAAGGCTGCGAACAAGCTGATTCCCACGATGGTTACGGATACTACGGAACCGATCAGCTCCGGAATCCAGTGGCTGGATGCGGTTTCGATCTGTGCACAGTCCGACATAATATTGGTCGTGAGATCACTTAAATCCTTTTTCCCAAAATAGGACAAAGGAAGCTTACGGAGACGTTCCGCAATCGCTGCTCTCCTGACGCCGCTTTCCTTATATGTGGCAAGGAATGTGGCATTGTACTGCAGACCCTGAAAAATTGCAATCACTCCAAGTACAAGGATGGAAGCAATGACATACGTTACAATTCTTCCACTGCTTAAGTTTCCATCCAGCAGGTCACGGATCAGCAGATACAGGATTCCTGCCGGGAACATCAGTACAATATCGGAAAGGCACACAATGATACAGGCCTTAATCATATCCTTTGCGCCCTGTGGGGACAAGGCATATTTATGTTGTAATTTCTCGATCATCGTTATGCACCTACCTTCCATTCAATCGATCGGGTATACTCTTCAAACATTTCTTTATACAGACCACCCTTCTCCATCAGTTCCTTATGGCTTCCGGCTTCGGCGCAGGTGCCGTCCTTCAGTACAAAGATACGGTCTGCATCAGCAACTGTTGTTAAACGGTGTGCAATCATAATCAGGGTTTTGCCAACCGACAATTCTTCAAAGGCCTTCTGCACCATAGCTTCATTATCCGGATCCGCAAATGCGGTCGCTTCATCTAAGATCAGAATCGGGGCATTCTTAAGCATGGCTCTGGCAATTGCAATCCGTTGCTGCTCGCCTCCTGACAGGTAAGTGCCCTTCGTACCGATGACGGTATGAATGCCGTCAGGAAGCACTGGCTACTGCTTTATCTGCAAGGTTATGTGCAATATACGTTTCGGTTGCGGAAGAAGATTCGTTGACAATCCGGCGGATCTTACCGGTTCCTTCCTGATCAAATACACCAAGTGGAAGTGTTACAATATGCTTCATCAGACGGGTTCTTAAATTCGCCTGTACCCGGAAGGCGGAAACATGGGTACACATTAATGCCCCGACATACATCAACATGGACAGAATCATAATACCGACTGCCTGCCAGGCAAGATCGGAAATCTGCGAAAGATTCTCTCCACTGACCGCTATCTTAATAATTCTCCACAGATCGTAATAGGGAACCATGCCGACCAGCGCACTCAGTGCAGCCAGCACACGTCCCAATACGATCACATGCCGGCAGGAACCGGCATACTCGTTGATGACTTTCATCACGTTGTCTTTTTTCACTGTTATTCCTCCTCCAGGACTTTTATATCAATCGGACCACCCTCTCACGGGTCTCCCTGTCCGATGATTTACGAATTTCATGTTGGCAGTTAATGTTAGTTATGACTAACCATTGTGCATTAGAAAAAGAAACCGTTAAGTTTCTTTTTCTCTGATTCCTAACACTGTATATCCATAACGAGAGTACCACGCCATTGAGTTAGTGTCAACTAATCTTTACTTTCTTTTCCCAAAACCTGCCTATTGCTCCGATCCGTCTGCTTCCGGTCCATAATAGGTCAGCGCCAGCATCGTAATATCATCGAACTGCGGAGCCTCCTGTACAAAGCTCTGAATTTCTTCCTTCATTTCATGAAGAAGCCCTTCACACCCTTCCGAAGCATGCCGGTTCAGTGCCTCCACCATCCGGTCTGTCCGGTAAAGCTCCTTCTGTGCGTTCGTTGCTTCCGGCACTCCATCCGTATAAACAAACAGCATATCTCCGGGTGCGAAACTGATTTCATAATCCCGGTATCCGGAATCCTCCATTCCGGCCAGGACGAATCCATGCTTATCCTTGAACAGCTCGAATTCTCCTCCGGCACGTTTCAGTACGGGATACTCATGTCCTGCATTGGCAGCCGTCATCAGGCCGGTTGTCAGATCCAGGATGCCAAGCCATACGGTTACGAACATTTCCTCTTCGTTATTTTCACATAACTGATTATTTACAAAAGCCAGAATCTCCGCAGGCGTTCCTCCCATCAGGGCACGGTTCTTAATCAGGGTCTTCGCAATTACCATGAAGAGAGCCGCCGGTACGCCCTTGCCCGATACATCGGCAATCACGACACCAAGGTGTGAAGAATCGATCAGGAAGAAGTCATAGAAGTCCCCGCCAACCTCCTTCGCCGGATGCATCGTTGCATAAATGTCCACATCCTTCCGATCTGGGAATGGAGGGAAAATACTTGGCAGCATATTCGCCTGAATTCTCGTTGCTACAGAAAGCTCTGCACCGATTCTCTCCTTCTCGGCAGTGACCTCGGAAAGCCTGCGGATGTAGTCCCCGACTTCCTCATACATCTTCTCAAAGGATCGGGCAAGCTCTTCAATCTCGTCCCCTGTATGTACATCAATCCGGAATACCTCTCCGGATGCCAGATTGCTTACCATCTCTCCGGATGCCTTGTTTAACAGGCTGATCGGATGAATCAGCCTTTGTCTTACCACGGCAAAGAGTCCGGCGCTGAAAACCAGAATCACCAACACGATATTGATGCTCGCTGCAAAGATAAATTTTGCAATCGACTGCCAGACGCCGGGCATCGAAATATCCACGCCGACAAGTGCCACAGGATCACCGTTACTGTTATAAACAGGGGAAACCACCGATGTGATAAAGCCATAGGTTTCGTCCATGGAAACCAGTGCACGCTCTTCCGGCTCCTTCTGGAAGGCCGCAAACGAAACCTCCTTACCACCCTTCATATAATCCTCGTGGTCACCTAATTCACAGGCTCCCTCCTCCTCATTTGCATCCCAGATATAAACAAGGTCATCTTCATAAGGCACATAGACATAATAATATTTAAGATCTGAATAGTCCTGGCTGGCATTTAAAAAATTCTCCACCTGCTCATAATACTCATCCTTCTGTAAGGTCGTTAAGTATCCTTCGATCCTGTCTCCGTCAATATAAGCTGCTGCCGTCTTTGCATAGGCAAACGCCTGTCCGCGTGACCTCTCCAGCGCATCCTCCCGGTACCGCACCACGACTGCAATACAGGTGGATACAATAATAAGCAGTGAAAATATCACCATCAATATAATTACCTTGGTTCCCAATTTCCGTTTTTTCATGATTTTCTTCCTTTAATTTCCTGTTTCTTCCGCATCGTGTTGCTCTATCTGATATTTTTATCATTATCCGGCTTCCGTAATTCCTTACTTTCTGAAAACTGCCTTCTTCCACTTATGCATCCACAGATCCGCAAGCACAAGCGAAACTACCGTTACCAGTACCGCAAGAATCAGAATCCCCGGCATCGGAAGAATCTGTGTCCCACGGATGAGATACAGTCCCAGATAGATGACAGCTGCAACGAACAGCCAGTGGATAAAATAAAAGGCGGTCATATCTGCACCGATCCGGTAAGCTGCTGCAACTGCCTTCTGTGGCAGATGCTTTCCGATAAAGTAATAAATTCCATACATTCCGATTGCCGTCACCAGACAGATCAATACATCCGGTGTGGTCACATGGTAATAGCACGACTCTCCCAGTCCGAACATACCGATCCGGTTTCTGATATGAAGCACATAATAAGGAACCGCCACAAGCAGGCAGACCGGTACCGCCATCCGGTAAAACAGATCCTTGTCCTTCATACGCTTCAGAAGCTTGCCAAAGACATATCCGCTTACGGGCATAATCAACCAGTTCAGATACACAAAATACGAAAGGACTTTTCCTGCTGCGTCCTCCACGCCGACAAAATACCCAAGTATCATATTCCCGGGCACAGATCCTACATCCACTCCGTTAAGCAGGGTTCCTATGATCGAACAGAGCAGGGCAATCCCCACCATGACTCCATCCTTTAATTTCAACTTAAGAAACAGGGCAATGGTCATCAACGCCAGTCCGGCGAACTGAAAAATATCATTATTAAAGGTCTGGTACAGGATCGGGTCGAGGTACCTTTCGGTATCTCCTGAAATTGCGTACCCGATCAGATCCGGTATCGTATACCGGCATAGATTTAAGACAAATCCAAGAATGAAAATAAAAATTCCTCTGTGGAAAATATCCTTCCACCCCTGTCTCCTGCTGTAAACAAGACAGGCTCCCATCGCAAACATCAGCCCCGGTGCAATCATCGGTCCTCCGATGACGGAATCAAATACATACGGAAGCCCTTTAGAAAGGGCTTCCTCCGGTACACAGTCAATGGTAATATGTACGGCAGCCACCATAAGTACGAAAACCACCTTGGCAAGGTCAATTTCCATCTGCCTTCCACTGTTTACATTTTCTTTTGCAAAGATCTGATTTATTAATTCCATAAAATCCCCCACAGACTTTTTCTTATTTACTACCTTACTCACTTTTCTCTCATTTTGCAAGTCTGTTTGGAAGATTTCCGTTCAGTACAAATGCATTTCACAAGTGCGATTTTTTTATTTATGCATTCTTCGTCCGCATCCGTTGCAATATTCATCCTTCATGGAATAATGTTTTCTTTATCGTTTCTTTTTCCTGTCTGCAAAGATATAGGACATCCCAAGCACCAGGGAACATGCGATTAAAATATATTGTACAAAGACGGCATTTCCTTCAAAATCCATGAAAGGATTATAGCAGTCCAGAATATGAATTACGGCAAGCTATTGTAGGAATCCCCGTTCACCGCCAGCACGGATCCCAGTCTTGCAGACATATCGGTGAGTTTTTCGCTATAACCATTTCCATAGGTATCCTGTGCAAATGCGGACTGAAAGCAGGACAACATCCCCCAAAGGTGTCCGGATGCTCTGTATCCAATCCATAATCTGAAATTCTATATTCATTCTTATGCCTTCCTTCTTAAGATCAGAAAAACCCTTCTGTCCTGTTTATGCAGCTATCATAACATGCTGCTTTAAACAGAACGAAGGGTTTTTCCTAAACAAATCTTAAACAATATAAAATTCTATGACAATAAATACCGTTCCAGGAACTCTTCCAGTTGTGGAATTTCTCCAATCCAATAACAGCTTCCATCCCTGCTTCTTTCCAGTAAATGCTCATTATACAGTTATGTAAGGATGCACACAGGCACAGTTCCAGTCTTGTGCAATCCAGCTTATGCAGAAGCCTTGCAATGTCAATCCGCTCTCCCATCAGGAGTTCATTCACCGTAATCCCAAGGATCTCACATAAGGTCTCCATATAGGTTACTTCCGGTAAACCATTTCCACATTCCCATTTTGAAATAGTCTTTTCACTGATATCCAGTTTTTCTGCAAGCTGCCTCTGCGTCATATTTCTGTTCCTGCGAAGCGCAGCAATAAATTGTCCTGTCTTTTTCTGATCCATAACCTCATCCTCCACCTGATTCGTCCGGTTCCCTTTTACACCTTTATAATAGAGGTAACGATTCAGAAACGGAACCCACGCTCCGTAGAGTTAACTGCTATTCCTTCGCACTGGTTGTGGATCCTTTATCCATTCTGTTAATTGCATTCTGTAAAATTTCTTTCGCCCGATCGACATTACCAGTTTCAAGAAGTGCAAGAATACTTTCCAGCAGAATGCATAATTCCTGATTTTGCATCTCTTCCATCCTTCTACCGCCTTTCCGATTCTGCATTGTTTTATACACAATAGTATAGCGGATTTACTCTCTGTTTACAAGTTCCATATTCACTTTTTATTAGGAATTAGTTTTTGATATTTTGTATAAGCAATGTTTTCAGAATACACCATTTGTAACAATTATAATTCAATATAATTACTATATCCCTGTCCGCTATATTTGTAAAGAAAAAGAACAAACTCATTTTACAAAATGAATTCGTCCTTTTTAAAAACAAACAGTTCCAGTTTCCTCATTGCTCATTCTAATGGATCAGAAAGAAGCTTCCTCTTCCGTTCCATCATTTCTTCAATCTTCTCAATATAAAGTCCCACATCCTTGACATTATCGCATCTTTCAATCCGTCCGTCCGGATAAACCCGCTTGGTGATGGAACCTGCGCCAAGAGCTACGATGGTCTGTTTCTCCTCCATGATCAGAATATTATAGATCCCAAAGTTACCCTCCGTCGCATAGCCGACATTTTCAAAGTTGCCGGACATGTTTTTCTGGCGGTAGAGGTAATATGGAACCATCCGGAGCTGCTTTGCCCCCTCCATGGCAATCTTCATGGTTTCCTCTGTATTGTTCAGCATGGAAATTCCCTTTTCCTCAATCCACTGACTGAGCTTTGATGCCCGTTTGATGGCAAGGGAATGCACGGTCAGACTGTCCGGCTGCATCGCCACAATTTCATCGATGGTATGGTGCACCTCTGCTTCTGTCTCTTCCGGGAGTCCTAAGATAATATCCATATTAATATTGGTAAATCCGACCTCTCTTGCAAGGGCAAATGCTTCCTTTACCTGCTCCACGGTGTGGCGTCTGCCGATCAGATCGAGGGTTTTCTGGTTCATGGTCTGCGGATTCACGGAAATCCTGGTAACTCCATGCTTCCTTAAAACCTCCAGCTTATCTCTTGTAATGCTGTCCGCTCTTCCTGCTTCAACCGTGAATTCCTGCAGATGGGACAGATCCAGCTTGGCTTCAATATAAGAAAGAAGACATTCCAGCTCCGGTGCCTTCAATGTGGTCGGCGTGCCCCCTCCAATATAAATCGTATCCAGAATCTTATCCCGATAAAAGCTGCTTACAAAGTCAATTTCCTTTTCCAGTGCCGTTAAGTACTCCGATACCCTCTTTTCCCAGGAAAAAATCGGATAAGAGGTAAAGGAACAGTACAGACAGGTGGTCGGGCAGAACGGAATCCCAATGTAAAGACTGTATCCGTCTTCATAATGAAGGGTATCAAGCAGAGCCTTTTCCCTGCGGGCAATTTCAATGGCAAGCTCTCCCTTCTCCTTACTGATGAGGTACGTATCCTGCATATACTGCATGATCTCCTCATCCGAAACATCCTCCTCCATCATCGTCATCGGAATCTTCGTCGGGCGGATTCCGGTCAGGGTTCCCCAGGGAAGCTGCCTGCCGGTATGCTCGGAAAGTGCTGTGTAAATCAGTTTTTTTAAGCAGTTCTTGATGTGCGGCCGATCCATGCCGTCTTCCAGCTCTACCTTATATCCGCCAAAATCCGTTCTTCCCCTGCCACCATCCACAATGCTCATGCGGATCATTTCCGGTTCAAAATCAATTTTCAGATCCGGAAGTCCTTCATCGGAGCTCACAATATCCTTTTCATCAGAATCCGGCACAAAGACCTTGACGTCCTGTGCCGGATAAAATGCTTTTACCAGAGAATGGATATCGTATTCATATCCATTCTGATTTACGATTACACTTAATAAATTGCTCATCTCTTCCTCTTCTCATTTCGACTAAAGAAATGCGTTATATTTTCTCTCATGTCCGATGCTGGTACATTCCCCATGTCCCGGATATACGGTCACATCATCGGGAAGTACCATGAGCTTCTCGCGGACAGATCTCACGAGTGCGCTCATGCTGCCTGTCGGAAGATCCGTCCTTCCCACGGAATCCTGAAACAGTGTATCACCACTAAGCAGCACCCCGGCTTCTTCAAAATAATAACAGCAGCTCCCCTTCGTATGTCCCGGCGTTGCAATCACCTGAAACTGCATCCCGGCAATTTCAACCTTTTGTCCATCCTTCAAAAGAACATCCGGGGTAACCGTACATGGTCTTCCTACGTCCCGTGAAACATTTAAGGAATCGCTTTCACACAGCTCTTTTTCACCTTCATAGGCATATACGCGGGCACCACTGCACTTTTTCAAGCCTTCCACACCCCAGATATGATCAAAATGTCCGTGGGTAAGACAGATTGCCGCCACGTGAAAGCCTTTCACCGTAAGCTGCTGATACAGAAGCTCTCCCCGGTCAGCCGGATCAAAGGCAATCACATCCTTCTTTCCTTCTTCATATACATAATAAAAATTCGTCTCACACACACCTAATGTAAATTTATCAACCTTTAACTCTGCCATAAGCTTCCTTTCCAAACCGTCTCATTACCTGTTTCATTACCAGTTTCATCAGCCCGTGGTTCGCTCGATATCCATCACACTTTCAATGCTGCGTAATTTATCCACCAGCGTATTCAGCTGTTCCCTGCTGTTGATTTCAAATGCAATAGCAAGTGTTGCATAACCCTGTTTATTCACTCTCGTATTAAGACTCCGGATGCTGATGTTCTTCTCGGTAAGAATCTTCGTAATATCTGCAAGAAGTCCGTTCCGGTTCATTGCATAAATCTTAATTTCCGCAATATACTTCTCATCTACGGCATCCTTCGCATTGTCTTCCCATTCGGCATCAATGAGACGCACTCTTTCCATCTCCGGAAGATTAATGATATTAATGCAGTCGGTACGATGAATAGAAACGCCGCGTCCTCTCGTTACAAAACCAACGATTTCGTCTCCGGGAACCGGCAGACAGCACTTGGAAAAACGTACCGCCAGATCATGCATTCCTTTTACCACGATACCGCTCTTGGATCTCATGTGCGGAATGTTCTTCTGCTGGTCATTCTCCGCAACTGCCGCCAGAACTTCCTCATTGGTCAGTTCCTTCTTGTGATCCTTTTCATAAAGTTCGAGCATCTTGTTAATAATCTGCCCTTCCTTTAATCCTCCGTGTCCTACTGCGGCAAGCACGGATTCCCAGTCATGGAAACCATATTTATTCATGATGGAATTCATGTATTCCGGCACCATGATCTCATTGGTGTCAATCACCTTTGCCTTGCAGTATGCCTGTAAAAGTTCACGTCCCTTGACAATATTTTCTTCTTTGAATTCATTCTTAAACCATTGGTTGATCTTGCTCTTGGCCTGTGTACTCTTTACCACATTCAGCCAGTCACGGCTTGGTCCCTTGGAATTCTGGGACGTCATAATTTCCACCCGGTCACCATTCTTGATCTCATAATCAATCGTTACGAGCTTTCCGTTTACCCTCGCACCAATCATCTTATTGCCGACCGCACTGTGAATACTGTAAGCGAAATCAATCGGCGTAGAGCCTGCCGGAAGATTCTTTACCTCTCCGGTCGGGGTAAAGCAGTAAACACTATCGGAAAACAAATCCAGATCACTCTTCAAAAGATTCATGAACTCTTTGTTGTCGGACATATCCTGCTGCCATTCCAGAATCTGACGCAGCCAGGACAGCTTCTCTTCCTCGGAGTCCTCAATCTTCTTGCCATCGGAAGCAACCTTATATTTCCAGTGTGCTGCAATACCATATTCCGCAGCCTTATGCATTTCATAGGTACGGATCTGGATTTCAAAGGGCTGCCCACTCTTCCCGATCAGCGTCGTATGAAGGGACTGGTACATATTCGCCTTGGGCATGGCAATATAATCCTTGAAACGTCCCGGGATCGGCTTATACATTTCATGAATAACACCAAGTGCTGCATAGCAGTCCTTGACAGTATTTACAATAATACGGACCGCGAACAGATCGTAGATCTGTTCAATGGATTTATTCTGGTTCTTCATTTTCTTATAGATACTGAAAAAGTGCTTGATACGACCGTCAATATGGGCTTCGATTCCGGCATTTTTAATGTGTTCACTGACTTCATCCACGATATCCTGGATGTATTTCTCACGTTCACTTTTACGGATTGCAATTTTATCTACCAGATCGTAATACGCCTCCGGTTCGAGATATTTTAAGGATAAATCATCTAATTCTACTTTGATTTTGGAAATACCGAGACGCTGTGCAATCGGGGCATAGATTTCCTGTGTCTCCCGCGCAATGCGCTGCTGTGCCTCCGGCTTCTGGTATTTCAGGGTACGCATATTATGAAGACGGTCTGCCAGCTTAATCAGAATTACCCGGATATCCTTCGCCATGGCAAGAAACATCTTACGCAGATTCTCTGCCTGCATTTCCAGCCGGTCGGGCTTGCCGTCCTGATCGGTTGACAGATGCAGATTCTGCAGCTTTGTAACACCATCTACCAAAAGAGCTACCTCCGGGCCGAATTCTTTCTCAATTTCTTCCCCGGTCATAATGGTATCCTCCACCACATCATGCAAAAGTCCTGCAGCAATGGTTTCCTGATCCATCTCAAGGTCTGCCAGAATGATCGCGACGCACAGGGGATGTACAATGTAAGGCTCTCCGGACTTCCGTACCTGATCCTTATGTGCCTGATAGGCCACATGGTATGCCTTCTCAATCAGGGAAATGTCATCGGAGGGATGGTATTTGCGCACACGCAAAATAAGATCCCGATATAACTGCTCCGGACTTTGAAATTCCTGAATGGATTCGATTCGTCCATCATCGAAAACCATTTCACTCTTTGACTGTTCTGCAGTTGTCTTGCTGGTATCCTTTTCTTCTGTCATGTCATCACCCTTTGGCATTTTAGTAAAAATTACCTGCTGATTTTAACTTATCTGTTATTATTAGCAATATCCATATTATTATATATTTATTTATGAATGTAGTCAATCCGTGAAGAAAGCAGATTCTATCCTCAAATTCGATTGAACGTTTGTTCTGTTTATGATATACTGATCAAGTATAGTTGAAAAGAAAGCAGGATGTGATTTTCCGATTATAAGATGCCCTCTAGTTTACAAAGGAGGGTGATGCCCTATGAACACAATAGAAGTACTTACCTTATTGTTAGTAGTTTTCGCGGCTCTGTCTTATATAGACAATCATAATAAAAAGAAATAAACATCCCATACCGTCCAAAGTGAGGATGTCTATTTCTTTAGATAATCATTAATTCACTGAGGGCAAATCGGAGTTACATCCGATTCACTTTCTGAGTAAATTATACATGAGGGTACTTGAAAAAACAAGTACCCTTTTTGATTTTGTATATAGATGTAAGCGTGTAATCAGACCGATGCTTAGACTCACATAGATGTAAGCGTATAAACAGGCCGATGCTTAGCCACATAAAGAGGTGATACCTCTTTATGTGGCTACCGCTTACAGCGGTATGATAAAAATAAAAGGTGTACCTCCTTCCAAGCAAGCTTGGGGAGGTACACCTTTATTTTTATCGCATCGTCTGTTTATACGCTTACATCATTCCCATTCCGGCGCCGCCTGCAGGCATTGCAGGGGTATCTTCTTTGATGGAAGCAACTACGGATTCGGTTGTAAGTAAGGTGGAAGCTACGCTTGTTGCGTTCTGAAGTGCGCTTCTTGTTACCTTGGCAGGATCAAGAATACCTGCAGCAACCATATCCACATATTCTTCTTTTAATGCATCAAATCCTGTTCCTACAGGAGATTCTTTTACTTTGTTGATGATAACGCTTCCTTCCAGTCCTGCGTTTGCAGCAATGTGGAACAGAGGAGCTTCCAGTGCCTTTAATACGATCTGTGCACCGGTCTTTTCATCACCTTCAAGGCTGTCAGCAAGCTTTGCAACTTCCTTGGACGCATGGATATATGCAGAACCACCACCACAGATAATACCTTCTTCTACTGCGGCTCTGGTAGCTGCAAGTGCATCTTCGAGACGAAGCTTTGCTTCCTTCATTTCGGTTTCGGTTGCAGCACCTACACGGATAACTGCTACGCCGCCTGCAAGCTTTGCAAGTCTTTCCTGTAATTTTTCTTTGTCGAAATCAGATGTGGTTTCTTCGATCTGTTTCTTGATCTGGCTGATTCTGGCTGCAATTGCCTCCTTATCACCTTCACCATCAACGATAACGGTATTTTCCTTCTGAACCTTAACAGATTTCGCACGGCCTAACTGAGCCATAGTAGCTTCCTTAAGGTCAAGACCAAGTTCTTCGCTGATTACCTGACCACCTGTCAGAATTGCAATATCCTCAAGCATTGCTTTACGTCTGTCACCATAACCGGGTGCCTTAACAGCAACAACATTGAAGGTACCACGTAATTTATTTACGATCAGAGTGGTAAGTGCTTCGCCTTCTACATCTTCTGCAACGATTAAAAGCTTTGCACCGGACTGTACGATCTGCTCTAACAGCGGAAGGATTTCCTGGATGTTGGAGATCTTCTTATCCGTAATCAGGATGTAAGGATTGTCAAGAACCGCTTCCATCTTATCCATATCGGTTGCCATGTATGCGGAAATATATCCTCTGTCGAACTGCATACCTTCTACCAGGTCAAGCTCGGTCATCATCGTCTTGCTTTCTTCGATGGTAATAACGCCGTCACCGGATACCTTTTCCATTGCATCTGCAACAAGCTTACCGACTTCTTCATCTCCTGCGGAAATGGCTGCTACTCTTGCAATGTGCTCTTTACCGTTTACCTTGGAGCTCATCTTTGCGATGGCTTCTACTGCACAGTCCGTTGCTTTCTTCATACCTTTACGAAGGATGATCGGGTTAGCGCCTGCTGCCAGGTTCTTCATACCTGCATTGACCATTGCCTGTGCAAGTACGGTTGCTGTTGTTGTACCATCACCGGCAACATCGTTTGTCTTGGTTGCTACTTCTTTCACAAGCTGTGCACCCATGTTTTCAAATGCATCCTCCAATTCGATTTCCTTTGCAATGGTAACACCATCGTTTGTAATTAACGGAGCGCCATAGGACTTATCCAGAACTACGTTTCTTCCCTTAGGTCCAAGTGTTACTCTTACGGTGTCAGCTAACTGATTAACACCGGCTTCTAATGCTGCACGGGCTTCTGCCCCATATTTAATTTCCTTTGCCATGATTTTTTCCTCCTGAAAATCTACTAAATTATTTCTCTTTCATTTCCATAATGAAATGCCTTTTGATTGAAATACTTCTTAAGAAGCACTTCAGAAATACTTCTTAACTACTGAAATTTTAAACAAAGCTTCTTAAACAGACGCTTCTTACTGGATCACTGCAAGAATATCACTCTGTTTTACAATGATATATTCCTCGTCATCGATCTTTACATCAGTTCCTGCATATTTGGAGTAAATAACCTGATCTCCAACCTTTACTTCCATCTTGATTTCCTTGCCGTCTACAACTCCGCCGGGGCCTACTGCAATAACCTCTGCCTGCTGGGGCTTTTCCTTATTCTGTCCGGGTAATACGATACCGGATTTGGTGGTTTCTTCTGCAACTAACTGTTTCAGAACAACTCTGTCTGCTAATGGTACTAATTTCATGATTTACTGCCTCCTTGTTATATCTTAAAAATCTCTATGTTCCTTCGTCTTATTAGCACTCATTTATACTGAGTGCTAACATCTAAATCATATATTAAATTTATATGCCTTCCTTTGCAAATTGTATCACAATGCTATATTTTTCTTTTTCTTATATTATCTCTCTTTTTCTTTGTTTTTCTCTCGTTTTTGCATTTGGCACGTTTAATTTATTAAAACTTTGTGAACAAATCATAATAATGTAAAAAAGATGACCACTTTTTTACAGTGGTCATCTGTCTCACTCATTTATAACTACACCTGTTATTACACCTATTATACAGTCACAGCGTTACTTTCCTTTACCCTCAAGGCGTTCCCGGTAACCCGGTGCCTGTTTCATGGCAAGCTTATCCTCAAACATTTCATACTGTGCATCGGAAAACAGCTCCTGCACCGACTGCTCAATGTTATTCTTATACACAATACCGATTGCTGCAGACGGTGCCAGCTTCTCATCCTCATAGTTTACGCATCGTTCCTTAATTCTGCGTGCATAATCCTCCGCTTCTCCCTCTTCTACCATCGGAATCAGAACTCCGAATACATCTCCGTCAATTCTACCGATTACAAAATAAGGGTTTGCCTCTTCCCGTACGATATCCGCAACAATCCGGATCAGACGGTCACTTTCTTCATCTCCGTAATGATCGTTTGCATACTTCCAGTCGTTGATGTTAATTTCAATTACTGCTACCGGAACAACTTCGGACCGGTCCACAATCTGCATTCTTTTTTCAAAATAATCATTCGCAAATACGCTGGTCAGTTCATCCATACGTGAGGACTGCTCCTTCTGCTTTGCTTCGTCCTTCCCTTCCAGTTCTTCCATGTACTCTACAACCAGCCGCATATCCTCCGCACTGGAAATCGGGAAGCTGTTCATACTCTCTTTTCTCTTCTGATCCATAAAACCTGTATTATGCTCCATGCCAGTACCCCCGTATCGTTGTTTTTCATTTATAGCATATATGATAAGTATATCCTTTCCCTATACGGAACGCAAGACCCTCCATTACTTTCTTCCCATCGCTCTTAACACTCCAAAAGTCAATTCGTAAATCCGCTTCCGGACAGGAAAATACCCTTTCCGAGTGATCCTCTGCATATACAGATGGGTCACTCAGGAAGGGTATTCTCATTTATATATATCCCCTAAACCTTTTACTTACAGTTATTATTTTACACTAAAATTCTCTCTTTGTGGGACAGATTACGTGAATTACAGATTTTTCGACATGAATTACAGATTATTGGGATATGCGGGTTCTCCCGCTCCATGTTATAATGTAATAAGCGCAGAAGAAAAACAAGCGCCTCCTCTGGAGGCATTTGTTTTTCATGCGCTTATTAACGAGCATGCGCCCGACGAAGACGGGCAGATAGTGCGAAGCACGGGCATGTGAGTGATATGAACAAATAAAAATCCCCCAAGAGGTCTCAACATGCGAATTGCCATTTGTGATGATGATCCAATCGAATTACAGAACATTTCAACTTTTATAGAAGAATATTTTAAGAGCAAAAATCTTCCGTTTAACTGCAGACCCTTTTCAAGCAGTACTGAACTGGCCAATACCGCTCCCGGTGAGTTTGACCTTTATCTGCTTGATGTCTTAATGCCTGCTCTTAACGGAATCGAACTGGCGAAAGAAATCCGCAGCTTTGACCGTGCTGCCCATATTATTTTTCTGACCTCTTCACCGGAATTTGCTGTTGAAAGCTATTCGGTGAAAGCGAGTAACTATCTCTTAAAGCCGGTTTCCACAGAGCTCCTTGCTGCTTCCCTTGACGAGCTTTTAGAAGAGGCGTCTCTCAGGCAGGAAAAGTATGTGGTTCTGCGAAGCTCCATCGGAATCCGTAAGATCCGGCTGTCCCAGATTGTATATGCGGAAGCGCAGGAGCGCCGTATTCTGTACCATCTGGAAAATGGAGAAGTCTTAGAATGTACCGGACGCTTTTCTTCCGTCTGTGAGGATCTGCTTAAAAACCGGGAATTTTTTCTTCCGCACCGATCGTTCCTCGTAAACATGAGTTATATCAGTACCATTGGAAATACTGATATTCAGATGCAGACCGGACAGATCATTCCCTTAGCCCAGCGCCGGTTAGTTGAAATCAAGGAATATTATCTGGCCTATCAGATGGAGGATATTTTAGGATGAACGCTGCTGACATTGCAAATTTGATCAATTATGCCTTTGTTTTATTCTTCGGAATCATTGCTGCTTTTTATATGGCAGATCTTCCGTTTGAAGAACACCACCGGCTCTATGCCCTGACGTTGCCCGGATTCAGCGCCATACAGCTTGTATGCTATCTTCTGCTTGGTCAGACCGTTGTCTATAAATGCTATCCGCTTCTTATCCATCTGCCCTTAATTCTGCTGATCCGCTTTGTGTGCCACAGGAACACCTATATTTCCATCATCGCCGTGCTCGCAGCCTACCTGTTCTGTACACCGCGTAAATGGTTCGGTACGCTGATCGCTTCCTTTGCAGGCAACGATCCTATGGTTTCCAATATCGGAGCCATCCTGATCACGATTCCGCTCCTGCTTTTGATTATCCGTTATGTTGCCCCCTGTATCACCCGTCTGCAGCATGAAAGCAAGATGCTTCTTAGCCTGTTCATGCTGTTGCCCGTTATATATTACATTCTGGAATACTCCTTTACGGTATATACCGATCTGCTCTACACAGGAGGCGCCGTTGTTATGGAATTCATGGACAGTGTAATCGTTATACTGTACTTTATATTCTCCATGCTTTCCCTTGAATTTTCCAGCCAGATACATAAAGCCCAGCAGGCAAATGTCCTCCTTACGGCAGCTGCCACACAGGCCCAGAAGGAAATCGCCCAGCTTTCGAAATCCGAGCAACAGGCAGCAATTTACCGCCACGATCTGCGGCATCACATGAACTTCCTGCAATCCTGCATTCAGGAGAATCGGAAAGAAACTGCTCTCAACTATATCAATGAAATCTATGATGATCTGGAGCGCAGCCGGTTCACACGGTACTCAGCGAATGAACCATTAAACCTGATTCTCTCTTTTTATGCAGACAAAGCTTCTGCAGGCAATATACAAACTGACATCCGGATTACGGCAACAGACTTCACCCGTTTCCAGATTATGGATTTATGCAGTCTGCTTGGAAATGCATTCGAAAATGCCATTCACGCCTGTGAGCAGATGGAACACCCGGACAATGCCTACATCAAACTTAAAATCTACGAAAAAAGCAACCGCCTCTGTATTAATATGGTCAACACCTACTCCATGGAACCGGTCTTCGAGAATAAGATCCCCGTTTCCCATAAGAGCAATCACGGAATTGGTGTCATCAGCATGATTTCTATTATTGAAAAATATGGCGGCGTATATGGCTTCTCCGCCAGCAACGGGGAATTTCACTTTCAGGTTTCCATGTAACATACGCATTCACACAATGTTACTTTTACTTTATAGGAATTTCCTATAAAGTAAAAATAAATCCCGGCAAGAATTTCTCTCACCGGGATTTCATTTTACATTTTCACAGTAACCGTTCGTCCATACCCGTTCATAAGCTGCCGAATTGTTTATGCGTATATCTTCTCAAGCATCATATTCCCGCAGTACTGCTAATCACGAAGAACAAACTTCTCTAACAGCTCACTTAAAGTAGAGGCAGATGCTGCCAGTTCTTCGCTCGTAGCAGAAGTTTCCTCTGCTGCTGCAGAATTGGACTGGATAACATCGTTGATGTCTTCCACACCCTTACGGATCTCTTCTACAGATGTAGCCTGTCTGTCAGATGCGGTACGGATGTTAGCTACTTCCTGAATAATCTTATCCAGCTCATCCATAACCTTCTTCATAGCTTCTCCGGTTTCCTTCGTTACCTTGTTACCATCATCTACCTCACTCAGGGACTGCTCAATCAGCTTCTTGGATTCTACTGCGGAATTCGCACTTTCTTCTGCAAGCTGTCTGATCTGATCTGCAACAACAGCAAAGCCACGTCCTGCTTCTCCTGCACGTGCCGCCTCAATCGAAGCATTTAAGGAAAGTAAATTGGTCTGGGATGCAATATTCTCAATATCTGCAATGATCTTCTCAACATTCTGTGTGGTTGTATTAATCTTCTTCATTGCTTCTACCAGTTCATCCATCTTCTTCTGGCTGTTGCTGGCTTCAATGCCAACCTGTTTCGCCTTGTCATGGACAATATCGGTAGATTTCGTATTCTCTAATACCTGATTGGTTACTTCATCCACGGTAGCTACCAGTTCTTCTACGGCTGCTGCCTGGTTCGTTGCACCTTCCGCAATATCCTGTGCACTCTCTGCCAGCTGACCACTTCCTGCAGATACCTGTTCACCGGATTCCTGAATGCCATGCATGGTCTCACTGATCTTCACTACCATTTCATTCAATTTATCCAGTACACTGCGTAGCTGTCCGACATAAGCCTCCGGGCAGCTGCTTCTGACATTGAAGTTACCTACTGAAAAACTCTCTACGATCATTAACAGATCGGAAATCACCTTCTTTAATACACCTGCTGCTGTCTCGAAGGTATCGGAAAGACCACCTAACTCATCCTCTGCTTCATAAGGTGTTCCGATTTCAAAATCTCCCTGGGAAATCTTCTCTGCCGCCACCACCAGACTCTCAATCGGTGCAACCAGTAATGCTGCAAGTCTCTTCATTACATAGGCATTAAATGCTATCCCTAAAATGGCAAGTACTAAAATCACGATAATCCCCGGAATATTCTTACTCATAACCATCTCTGCAAGAGATACAACAACAAGTAATAAAAAGGAAATCGTTACCATCCGGAACACCAGATTTAATTTATCCTTAATGGGTCTGTCTCTTAACATTTTGTCAATTTTGTTTTTCACTATGCCTCTCCTCCTGTGTATTCGTATAAGTTATATTATAACTATATAAAGCGCATAATTCAAGTGCTAAACTTGTATTCTGCCTGCAAAATCCATGTAGAACAACGAATTGCATGACCATTTTCTGTAAATTAAAAGAGACATCCATCACGAATGTCTCTTTAAAAATCTGCCTCTGAAATTCAGTTTATCAATAAGTTCAAATCAGAGTCTATGCATTTACCTTTTTGCCCTTCTGATTCTTCAGTGTCTGTACACCTTCGATTACCAGAACGACTGCAAGGCCAATTAACAGAATACCTAAAATGGTCTGTGCATAAGGACCCCAGTCAGCTCCGCCTGCTGCAATCATACCGATCTGGTTCTTCACCGTGATTGCTAAGGAAGCGATGGTTACTACGATCATGAATGCCATCGGGATTAAGAACATTCTGTTATTCTTTCCTGCATTGCCAAGCCATGTAGCTACAGCAAGAAGTCCGATACCTGCAAGAAGCTGGTTGGCTGCACCAAACAGACCCCAGATCTTTGCATATCCGGTCATACCAAGCAAGATACCGAGAACTACGGTAAGGATGGTTGCAAAGTACGGATTTACCATAACCTTCCTGAATCCACCCTTGATATCCTTCGGTGTCTGTCCGGGTTCAAGCCAGAACTCCTGGAACATGAAACGTGCAAGACGTGTTGCCGTATCCAGAGAGGTCAGACAGAATGCGGAATAAGTTAATACCAGTAAGGAATTTAAAATCTTGTAGCTTCCCGGAATAATGTCATCGATCATGTGGGCGATACCACCACCAAAGATTGCGGTTGCACCAACTAAAGCGTTGTCCGGATTTGCTGCATTCCACTTGTATGCATATCCGATTGCACAAAGAGTAAGTACGGCAAGTACACACTCTAATAACATACCACCGTAAGCGATCGGCTTAGCGTCCGTTTCCTTATCCAGCTGCTTGGAGGTCGTTCCGGAAGAAACCAGTGAATGGAAACCGGAAATTGCACCACATGCAACAGTTGTAAACAATACCGGGAACAGATACTGTGTACCGTTGCCATTGTCTACTGCAAATCCGCCAAATGCAGGGAAGCTGGAGTCAAAGGTAGGATGTGCTACGATAACACCAAATACTGCTACGCCAAGCATTGCATATAATAAGAAGGAGCTTAGATAATCACGCGGCTGAAGCAGAATCCATACCGGTGTTACGGAAGCAATGGCAATATAAAGACCAACGATCCACATCCAGGTCTTCGTAGACAGGTAAATTGGATGGAAATTCATGCCGATTGCCATAATTGCAACAATTGCAAGTACACCGATTACGGAAGCAATCCCCATCGGCATATTGCGACGGTATACACAGAAACCAAATGCAATAGCCACAACAATAAAGAGCAGGGAAATCATTGCTACCGATGCAGGAGTCGCAGATTTGACCATATCTACCGCACCACTCTCATCATATACTGCACCAAAGGTAGTTGCTACAATAGAAGCAAATGCAGCTACCACAAGGATCAGTGTCAGATAAGAGAAAATGATAAACAGTCTCTTGGCCCGTTTGCTCATATTAGTAGAAATAATTTCGCCAATGGACATACCTTTATTGCGGACAGAAGCAAAAAGCGCACCAAAGTCATGTACACCACCGAAGAAAATTCCTCCAACTAAAATCCAGAGGGCTACGGGCAGCCATCCGAAAATTGCTGCACCAATCGGTCCTGTAATAGGACCAGCGCCTGCGATGGATGAAAAATGATGTCCCATCAGAACCGGAGCCTTTGCCGGTACATAGTCCACACCGTCTTCCATAGTATGTGCAGGTGTTTCTTTGTTTCCTTCGCCTACGCCCCACTGTTTACACAGCCAGCCACCGTAAAAGATATAGCCGATTACCAGAATGGCAACGCAGATCAGAAGAAGTACTAATGAATTCATGTTACTTATCTCCCTTCATTCTTGATGAATATAGTACTTTTTTCAAAAATTTCGCTGTATGACGGCCGCTCGGATTCGCGTCAATCTGTCCTGTTGACAGCTCCACCAGAGCCGTATGATGATCCATCCAGCCATGCAGTGAAAAATGAAAACTTTTGGAAATGCGGCATTTCTTCAATGCCCGTCTTGCGTCCTCCTCACACGTGTCACAAATAAAAACAGGTGTAATAAAAGAAGACATATGTCCCGGCCCGATGTGGAGCCTTTCCATCCCATCCGCATGTACATAATCGCGCCACTTCTCATACAGTTCACATGTTAAATGCGGAATATTTATCAGATAAAGAAATTCTTCGTTGTCTGCTGTCCACAATTCAGCCTTTTTCGATATCACATATCTTCCTGAATGCTCAAAAAAATCACAGCGAGCTGTGATTGGGTTCCGGTCATCTTCGACCGGATGAATGTCATAGCAGGAACTGAAGCTTTTTATTAACCGTGCAATTGCGGTTTCTCTCGTATATTGCATTCCTAATTGATTCACTCCGTAAAAATTAAATTTCTGTAAAATTTCTATTATATTTTTATTATTTTAATACGTTGTTTTCATTTTCGCAACCCCTTTCGACATTCTCCGTCCAAACAGTTCCGCTATAATACAGATCCGGTAATGCCTGTACACCAAGCATTACCGGATCTATGTTATAAGCGAAGCGCCTTCCTATGAATTATATAAAAGAAGCAACACAATATGCCGCATATATGGCAAGTAATGCAATTCCCTGCACCCTGGAGGATTTCTTCCGAATCAGAATCGGTATCAGCAGCACTGCCATAACAAGCAATGCAAGCGGCATGTCGATCAAGACCGTGGATCGTTCCAATGGAATACCTGCGATTGCAGAAGGAATACCAATTACCAGAAGCATATTCAGGATATTGGCTCCAACGATATTGCCAAGTCCGACATTTCCATAGCCCTTAATAATCGAAACCAGGGAAGTGACCAGTTCCGGCAGGGAAGTTCCAAGCGCAATAAATGTAACCGCAATGACACGCTCCGGCACACCGAGGGCTTCCGCAATCAGAATACCGTTATCCACGAGCAGATTAGCACCAAAATAAAGAAACACGGCACATACCACAAGAACAAGCAGATGCTTCCAGATCGGGCCTCCTTCTTTCTTCCCATCCTCTCCATTCTCACTCTCTTCGCCTTCAGATCCTGCCTTCTTAATATTAAGGTACGCATACACTGCAAACAGCAGGATCAGCACAACACCTGCCGGACGATTGAATTTCTGTGTAAGATAAGCATACAGGTTCATGCCGATCAATACCGCAAAGAAAAAAATCCCTCTCCACCGGATTGCCGCTGCCTCAATCTTCTTTGATGGGCGAATCGTCTGTGTCAGTCCGGCAATCAATGCCGTATTACAGATGATCGAGCCAAATGCATTTCCTGCCGCAATTGCGGCAGATCCATCAAACGCTGCCGTTGTGGATACCAGAATTTCAGGAAGGGTGGTACCGAGACTTACAATGGTTGCTCCTACAACAATCTCCGGAATCCCCAGCTTTTTGGCAATTGCTACTGCCGCATCCACTAACCGGTCACCCCCAAGACAGATCAGAATAAGTCCCAGAATAAATAGTAAAACTGTCTGTATCATTTTCGATATCCTTTCTTTGCACAGACCTTTTTCTTTGGTAGTATTTCCTCTTATGTCTGTTTTTATTTCAAAGTATCACACACCACAATTCATCTGTCAACCGTTTCCGGCAGCTTATGAATAGGCACGGCTGAACTGCTACATCTGCAAGCGTATGAATTCTCACAACCAGTGATCCGGACGGTAATGAGTATCATCATCAGCAATATGAACCATCTTTTATCGCACGATTCTCCCTTCATATACTAACCGCGATTCAGCCTCTGGTCTCTCATAAACAGGTACCTGTCATCCGCCTCATCATAGTATTTACGCCCGGATCCCGAAAAAATCTGCATTAATATGGAGCATGACTGATTATAAAACTCATCCTCATAATGGACAATATGAGCACCACCAAGTGGAAATCTATCCGACGCAAAATAATGCTTTGAAATATCGATCACATAGCATTTCGTCAAATCCTCAAACATCTTTTCATATTGCAAAATTGCCTGCTTTCTCTTTTCCAGATCTTCGCTTCCGCTGTTTAACTTTTGCAGCCTGTCATCCAGATCAATATAGGTATCCTTCAGGTCTGTCTTTATAAGAATTATGTTTTCTCCATACTTTCCGAGCAAAAACCGGGCAAGCCTTGTCATTTGTTCACCGGCATATTCCATATCATAGTTTTCAAAGAAATATGTATTCCGGCTGCATTCTCCTGATACCTGCTTATAAAATCCGGTTCTTTGAACAAAATCATCTATTTCCCACAATTGTCCCCTGAACATTACGGCATTACAGATCAAATCATAAAAATCTATCACGATCCAGTCAGCTGATGATGCTTTCAGGACATCTATCCCCGAATGCCGGAATGCTTCTTCAATGGTCCTTCTTCGCCAGGAATTGTTCTCAAATAAACTGTTATCCTTCGGAACATCACATGGAACCGGAGCTTCAAAGGCAAGTAAATGCGGCTGCTTGAAGATATATTTATTCACCACTATATCCTGCTTATTTCGATTCATTATCTCCCTGGAAATACAGCTTCCCCAGATATCCACCTTTATTTTGTGGTTAGCGGATAAAAATTGCTCCAGGGCTTTCCCATTATTTTTTATCAGAAAGAGAATTTCACACTCGTCCTCACAAACACTGAAGCCGACCATTTCCGAGAGCTGTAATGCCATCTCCTTCAGAATCTGCATTTTCCACATGAATAATATCCGATAACATTCATAAGACCCGGAAAGCTCCTTCTCTATAATCATCTGAATTGCTTTGGCTGCACTCAGCAGCTCCTTATTCATTTCGTTTTCTTCCAGATAAAGTACGGCTTCTTCAAGGTCTGCCACATGGTGTTTCATCAACTCCATTATTCCATGGTAATGTGACCGGATAAATTCCTTAGACGAATACATGATGATTTTATCTGCCAATTGCTCCTGATTAAGCATTCTGTTTTGATAACCGCGTGCCATCAGATTATCATAATACTTCAATATTCTATTCATTCTGAATTCCGGATTCTCTTCAGAATAATAAAATTGGTGACTCTTGTTGTCAAAAATATCTCTCAGCTTATGGGCAGCATCCAGGTAAAAATATTCCTCAAACGCAGACGGCGAGGTGGACTGCGCATCTCCGAAATAATGCCCTGCTATATCAATCACAACCGGATTCACAATTGAAATAAAATAGCTCTCCAGCTCCCCGATCCGGGCATTTAAGGCACTCCGGTTTTTACCGTTTCTCACCTCTCCCTTTACTACCAGTGTCTCAGAAAAGCTCAGACGGACTAATACAATCTTTTCTTTTGGATAATATTTCAGTAAAAGTCCGGCATATTTCCTAATCTGTTCTTTCCAGAAGCTTTCACTAAACGGAGGGGTCTGTTTCTCAAATTTGTCTTTATTTGTTTTGTAAAAATCAGATAAAACAAAAGCATCGGAGGCCGTGTAATAATTATCATCCATTTTATAAAGAGAAATTGCTGCAGCAGCATAAAAATCAACTATCATATATTCTGCCCGGTTTTTTGAAAGGCACTGTTCAAGGTCTTTTTCTATATCTATCCTTACCCGCTCTGCACACCGTTCCTTCAACTCCTGTTTTTTACCGTTCAGTATGGATAACTGGGAAATAATACACGCATCCTGATTTATCCGGCACTCCGGCAAATAAGAAAATATTTTTTTCAACACAACAGAGCCCTGCAGCATCACGTCCGGCTCCGGCACTGAGGGTATCATCCGGGCATTCTCTGACAGGAGCTCCGCAATTCTTTCCCTCTCTTTTCCACCGGCAATTCCTATCTTTATACCACAGGAAGCATCGTCTCTGCTTATTGTCGGAATAAACGATATTGCAGACGACACTTTACCCTTCGGACTCTTATGCAGTTTACAGCACATAACCGCACCGAGTCTGTTTTCACTGAATTCATTCATTGATGTGAGAAAATTTCCCAATGAATAAGCGCATGGCACCATTCTTTCATCGGAGGTGGTAAGTATTTCATAATTCTGCATCAAATGAGGATGCGATGCAACAATCAGATCAGCTCCTGCTTCTGCCATTTCTTCCGCCGTTTTTCTTTGAGCGGATTTTATCTCAGAGGAATTCATCTTTCCCCAATGCTGATATGCAATAATGAATTCCGCGTGATTTTTTCTTGCCTCATCAACATACTGTTTAAATAATTCTGTTTTGTACCGGCCAAGCTCCTCCATCCACAAATTCATTTTAGCTTCGTGTCCATTATTAATCATACACAAAGCAATCACGGCAATTTTTATCCCCTTAACGGAAAAATAAACCGGATTATCATTAAGTGTTCCTATGTTTTGCATACCATTACTTCTGATCAACGAAACTGTATTTTTCAATCCTCCAGCCCCCGTATCGCAGTTATGGTTATTTGCTGTAACCAATGCATCAAAGCCCGCATCCTTTACAGCTCCGATAAAGGTTGAAGGTGAATTACAATTAGGACTTCCGGATGAAGTTCTCAGTTCTTCGCATTCATACGGAGAATGGTCATCACACATGGTTTCCAGTACACCAATTGCCAAATCTCCCTTTTGAATAATCGTGCTGATATCGTCAAACGAACCTGTAAAATCAAATTCCTTATTTTGGACTATACGCTGATGATTTACCGCACACATCAGATCTCCCATCAGCATGATCATGGCATCTGATTCCCGTGTTCTCGACAGGTCGCGGCCGCACACGATCCGGGTTTTTGTACATTCTCCATTCTCCATTTGGCTGATGACTTCCGTCATGCCCTTTTTTCTGGCGGTCACCATTCCATATTCATCTACAACGGCAACATTCTCATCCAGCGATTGAAAGCTAACGTAAGGAATCGTATTTTTATATTCTGCTTCTATTTTTTTCGATTCATTTTCAGATAGGCAAATGACATTTTGAGCCTTTAATTTCATTGAAACAGGTACAAATGGAATTTTATCCGATTTGTTCCCCCTGATTTCCACACCGTCACAAAATTGATATGCACACACATCCGCAAGATATTCCACCCCGTTTCGAAAACCCAGAATGGTTTTCTCCGGTTTTTGTGAATACCTGGTTTTAATGCACAGCTCCGGTTCACCGGCTCTGTAATAAGACAGAATATAACCGTCTGCATTTTTCACTTCATTCCAGGAAGAAATGGCTCTGCCATCTCCCCCTTTTACCTTAAAGCCATCCGGAATCCCAATACGAGCTTCCAAATCATTATTCTTCATTCTCCACATATAGCAATCATTCTCCATTATGCAAAATTAACTTATAATACTTGGCATAGCCATCAATAAAGTGCTGGTTGTCATCAATTCGCGCCCTGAAATCATCGTGACGTACAAAGAATGAACCAAGAATTTTATCCGGCCTTTCCATATACATCGCATATTCCGGATAAAAATATCCATCCAGCATATGAAATGCCCTGTACTTGATAATCTCAACAAATTCATCCTCATCAATCTGATTCATATAATCCACTGAAATGTTCTGTTCTTTTATTCTCAGGTAGATGTCATAGGTTTCCATCAATAATTCAAGATAAGTATGATATGAGGTTTGTTGTTTTCTAATCCTCTCGCGATTCTCCCATGCATTTCTGAGTGCAAATGTATAATACTTTTCTTCATGTACAAACCTGGTAAACTCATTCATTGCATAAGCCAGCCAATGATCTCTGTATACCACGTAATTCTTATTTATAAAATAATCAATACTCCGTCTTGCAGCATCAAGATAAGCATTATTACCGGTAATATCATAGGCCTTTATCAGGGCATATGCTGACTCTCCATCGTAGTATACGGTACGGAAGGCCTCTTTTACCTCAAAATTGGCTGCGTCTAAAACATGAGTCATTTTTCCGGTTTCTTTATCCTGCAAATATAAAATTCCATTTGCCAGAAGCGTAATCATATCCGTAAAGTCACGATCCCCAAATACTTCCATATGCTTCGTCAGCGCAATAACAGCAATTCCATTTCCCCCAAGCTTAATTTCCCTGCTTCCTGCTTCAACAACAAATGCCGTCTCATTATCCTTATAACTGATTTGTGTGAGAAGATAATCGATTGCTTTATTTATCGTTTCCAGTAAAGAATTATCGCCTGTAACCTCATATGCACACATCATAGACCATACCGTTCCGGTATGTCTCAATATGTTATAGGAAGTCATTACCGCATTAAATCGTGAAAAATAACCATATATAAATTTATCTGACGGTAACATCTGCCTTGTTAAATACTGAGAAGAGGTTGTGAGAATTTCCCTTACAAACTCAGGAGTAAGCTCTCCGATCGTTCTTCTTCCACAATGCATTCCCGCATTATAAAGCATATATATTTCCTTATCCGTGTCCATAAAAAAGCTTTTGCAATTAAAGAAATAAACAAATGGCAGGATGACAGGAGAACACGGTCTTCCATTCCAGCCTAAGTATTTTTCCACCTGTTCTGTGTTAATACAGGGAACATTCTCATGACCGGGCTTCGATGCCTTCATAGGTATGACGGAATAATCATAAAGTCCATAGGAATTAGCCTCTGCTTCCAAAAAAGCTATATCCATCCATGGATCCAGCGAAAATCCCATTCTGAAAAAATCCTTATATTTTACTGACAGAAAAATTTTCTTTAAATTCGCAAATGGAACTTTTTGAACAAAATCCACAACATCAATTTTAATCCACACCGGCGTAAGGCTGTATTTATCAATAACAGTCCTTACCTTTTCCCTTACTTTCATAAAGGAAGCTTCAAAATCCGCAGCCGATGCATGACATACCCTGGCTCTTTTCTTCCCATCGGAGACGGAAACAAACACCGTATACTTAACCTCATCCTGAATATCCTTACACTTAATATCAATCGGATTGCTTTTTAAGTATTCCTCAACATAGCCTTTCATTGCATCCAGCTTCTTTTCAAATAAAGCCTTGGAAACCAACCGGTTTTTCTCCTGATTATATTTATTGCTATGTTTTGTTCTGGGTATTGTTTTCATATGGTATCCCCCATTAATCAATATATTTTTATAAGGAAACCGGCAAAGGTAAACAACCTTTGCCGGCAGGTTTTAATGAAATAATTCTATTCCTCAGTTTCTTCCTTTTTACGGGATTTCTTTAAAGCCTTACCTGATGCGCCAGCCGCACCCAGTGATGAAACCAAACCAAAAAGCCAACCTGCTAATGCCATGCCATCACCGGTCTCAGGTCTACGTCTCTTACCAAGAACCGCTTTTTCAACACCTCTTCTTGCACCCAGAACTGCTGAACCATTACCTCTTCTTGCTCCCAGAACCTCACCATCATCATCGGTATCAGTATCGGTATCCGTATCGGTATCCGTGTCAGTATCGGTATCGGTATCCGTGTCTGTGTCCGTATCCGTATCGGTATCCGTATCCGTATCGGTATCTGTGTCGGTATCCGTATCGGTATCGGTATCGGTGTCTGTGTCAGTATCCGTGTCGGTATCGGTATCCGTGTCGGTATCCGTGTCCGTATCTGTGTCGGTATCCGTGTCTGTGTCCGTATCCGTATCCGTATCGGTATCCGTGTCGGTATCTGTATCGGTATCCGTATCAGTGTCAGTATCGGTATCAGTATCTGTGTCAGTATCGGTATCGGTATCAGTATCGGTATCCGTGTCTGTGTCCGTATCCGTGTCTGTGTCCGTATCCGTGTCCGTGTCGGTATCTGTGTCTGTGTCAGTATCCGTGTCGGTATCGGTATCTGTGTCAGTATCGGTGTCAGTATCGGTGTCTGTATCCGTGTCAGTGTCGGTATCAGTATCAGTATCAGTATCGGTGTCCGTATCCGTGTCCGTATCGGTATCGGTGTCTGTATCTGTATCGGTATCTGTGTCGGTATCCGTATCCGTGTCCGTATCTGTGTCGGTATCCGTGTCAGTATCGGTATCTGTATCTGTGTCAGTATCGGTATCTGTATCTGTATCCGTGTCTGTGTCGGTATCCGTATCGGTATCGGTATCCGTGTCAGTATCCGTATCCGTGTCAGTATCCGTGTCGGTGTCCGTATCCGTATCGGTATCGGTGTCGGTATCCGTGTCAGTATCAGTATCCGTGTCGGTATCAGTATCCGTATCGGTATCCGTGTCGGTATCAGTATCCGTATCGGTATCCGTGTCGGTATCCGTGTCAGTGTCGGTATCGGTATCCGTATCTGTGTCAGTATCAGTATCGGTGTCATCATCGCCTTCGATCTGATGCATTTCCTGACCATTTTTAGTTATAGTCTTGGCAATAACTCTTACGTCACAGGAACTGTTAACCTCTACCTCACCATTAGCACAAATAACAAGACCACCCATATCTTTATTAATAACTACTTTACCGGAGTAATCACCAAAATTCCATACATATTTTGTAAGATGATTGTCATAATCGGTGTTGTTAATCGGATTGTCAAATGTAATTGTAATGTCTGCTTCACCATGCGACACATTTATAATTATCTTGACATTTTTATCTCTGTTAAGTTTATAAAGGCTTCCTTCACCATCCGTAAAGATCTTAGCAAACTCCCCATTAACAAGGTCTGCCGCATCTACCGTAATGGTAACCGTACCTCTTTCTTCAATATCTCCGGAAGCAATTCTGTCTCTAACATCCTTTAATGCCTCAAGTCCTCTAATCGATGTATCATCTGCATCTGCAAGCTTCTGCCCACTCTCTGCTATGTTTTTAAGATTCTCTGATACATTTAACTGCTTTTTAATATCCTTTAGAAGTTGAGCCTTCTCTTCATCGGTAAGAGTTGTACCCTGCTTCTCATATGCCTCCGCAATAGCATTTGCTATCTCTTCCGGATCATTGATATTCTCAACAGCCACGACCTGAGATTTATCGCTTATGTTTTTTACATTTGCATTTCCATCTTTCGCTATTATCAGAATCGCATTGCCTTCAATCCAATCAAAAGTTCCATCCCGGCCGTTTCCATCTAAATCCGATCCATCCTTAACAATTGAAAACTTAGGTGTTACAGCAGGTCTTCCATCATTTAATGTTTCATCCGGTTTAGATATTTCACCCGTTTTAATACCTTCTGACACATTATCAACATTATCTACTAAAATATTGCCATCAATATGAGCTGTTCCACCATTGGTACTTGTCAGCTTTTCGCCATAAATAACATAGTTTTTTCCAACTGATATATCATTCAGAAAATCTTTAATAAGAGCGTTCTCATTTTTAGATGAATCCACATTGCCGGTAGATTTATCAGGGTTTAAATTGGTATCATTGCCCTTGTTGTTTGTCTCAAGGTCTGTGTCGGTGTCTGTGTCTGTATCCGTGTCCGTGTCGGTATCTGTGTCGGTATCCGTATCCGTGTCTGTATCCGTATCGGTGTCGGTATCGGTATCGGTATCGGTATCAGTATCTGTATCCGTGTCGGTGTCAGTATCCGTGTCAGTATCTGTGTCGGTATCCGTATCAGTATCTGTATCTGTATCTGTGTCGGTATCCGTATCGGTATCTGTGTCGGTATCCGTATCCGTGTCGGTGTCGGTGTCGGTATCCGTGTCAGTATCCGTATCCGTGTCTGTATCCGTATCGGTGTCGGTATCCGTATCGGTATCTGTATCCGTGTCGGTGTCCGTGTCGGTATCCGTGTCAGTATCCGTATCTGTATCCGTGTCGGTGTCCGTATCCGTATCCGTGTCGGTGTCCGTGTCGGTATCCGTGTCAGTATCCGTATCCGTGTCTGTATCCGTATCGGTATCAGTATCACCGTCGCTGTCTGTATCACCATCACTGTCAGAATCGCTATCGCTATCTGTGTCACTATCAGAGTCACTGTTGCTATCTGCAACATTTCCATTGGAACTGTTCAGATCAACGGCATTATCATTTCCATTGTCATTATTGGAATCCGACATCTGTGTCTTGTTATCTTCTTCTGCTTCTTCCTGATCATCCGATCCGCATCCAACGCTTTCAACAATTTTTCCGCTTTCCGCATCATACACTTCAGCAGCGTGTACTTCCATATCAGAAGCGAGCATTACGCTCATTGCCGCTCCAATCGCTATTCCCAGCGCTTTTAAAGTGTTGTTTTTCATAAAATCTCCCTTCCATTAATAATTCCCTTTTTACGTTACCTGTTACATATTATATTAAGGTCATTCCCTGTGAGTACTTTATTATATTATTCTGCGATATGCTCGAACAGATATTTGAGGACTGCCGGTGTAAACTTCCGTGCCTTAATTCCCAACTGGAATTGTCCATCTTCCATTTTTTCCTGTCTCAGAACATCCGCATTCATAATTAACGTATCCGCTACGATGATAATCTGTCTGCCAACAAGATTCGGTGTACCTGCCGGTGCCAGCAATCCCATTCCAAGCGGACTTACATTAATTGCATCAACATAAAACTTCTCAAATGTATCGCATGTAACTATCACACTCTTTACGCGATAATCCACACGATTAATACCTCTTCTTTCCTCCATGATACACCCTCCAACCAGAGAATCAGCAATTATAAAACATCATATACATTATAGCGGTTTTTTCCTCAAAGAGTCAATGATTTTATGAATTTTTGTACTGTATTTCGCATATTTGTAACATTTAAACAACATTATGGCAATGGTGTCACAAATAAAAAAGTGCCTGAAAAAATTTCCTTTGTTTTCAAGCACTTTTTCTGATTTTATATCATTATTTTCGCTTTTTTTCGTTTTTTCATAAAACTATATTGATCTCAAACAGCTATATTTTCATTAATTATGTTGCTATTTTGCTCTGATTGTTGTCCTGCGGATTACCGCAAATGACCTCTATGCTGGATAATTTGTGCATTTTTGCCAAAAGGCTCCGCTTCATACGTCAGAATACATTATTCTTGAAGCTTATGCATGAGAAAGTTCCGGGAAATAAAGCTTATCCTGTTCTATGCTTTTTAGTTCCTGCCCAAGATAAAACAACCGGTAGTCATCACTTCCATTATAAATTTGAAAACAGACACACCCATCCGGACACACATAATCTTTTGCCAGTGGCTCTGATCCACCGACCAGTGTCAGATCTCCTCCACTTCTTACCGCCTGCATATCTCCATAAAGAAGCTGCATCATCTTGGAACAGATTCCATACCCCTGTTCATTGACCGGGCATCCATAGGTACAGACATACTTATCACCTATCTCTTCTCCGTTTCTACAATAATTCTCCGTATGATCACTTCTTAAAAATCCTGTAACTTCGATTTCAAAATTATATTCCTCTGCATACCACTTTTTCATAGATTTTCTCCTTAAAAAATGAATGTTTTACATTCACCGCAATAAATTAATTTCCCATGAGCTGGCTTTGGGCAGAATGGAAACACCATTCCACTGGTAATTGTCCAGTCCAATATCCTCGGGTGTGACAGACTGATATTCTCCTTCTACGCCATTAATCTTTATTTTAGAATCATCAATTTCAACTATAACCGCAAAAGGCTCTTTATATGTTAAAATTCCGTTAAGATGACTATATTTTTCTTTTAGCGTTTCCGAACTGTCAATTTGCGAACCAATCCAGACATTGGATGAGGAATTGACAGTATAATATGTTGTGCCGTTCTTTTCAATTACTGCATCGCCATGATCATGTCCATTCATACACAGAAATACATTCCTGGCAGAAAACACATTCTGTATAGTATCCCTATTCCGAACTCCCCGTTTTGCAAATTCATTCGAAAAACTATGATGTGAAAAAACAATATGCTTTTTATGATCATTCAGTTCCTCTCTTAGCCAATTCAACTGCTCTTGCGGCAAAACAGGATATACGGATCCTTTTACCTTATAATTATTTTCATAAAATGCTTCTTCAACACCATCTTTACTATAAAAACATGTATTAAGAACGATAAATTTGTAATTTTCTAATTCAAAGGAATAAAATGGAGATTTCATATCATAAAAAACAAGAATCTCATCCAACTGATGTCGATCCGTCTCATGATTTCCAATGGTATAGTACATAGGAACCCTAGTCTGTAAAAACGCATTTACCAATCTTTTATTTTCAAGAACAGGTTCACAGAAATCGCCTAGTGAAATACAGAAATCAAGCTGATTCTCTTTTACTTTCCTTATAATTTTGCTTATTCGTTCATCTCCATCTTCCACCGTATCATAATGCATATCGCTAAATACAAGAAATCTTATACTCATTTTTTCACCGTTAACCTATAACTTATTTTTTAATGTATCTCTTACTCACTGATGATTGAACTTTTCTTTCTATCATATGATCTCTTTCTGAAATTCTATCGCAAAGAATTGGTGAAGAATTATCCTTTATGGAAAAAGCTTCTTCTATCCTTCCTTTTCCCTTTGTTGCATAGCAATAAACACATCCATTCCTGCAGGTATTATATGTACCAATATCCAGACTCTGCACGCATCCGCAGGCTTCTCTTTGTCCTTTATCAGCAGAAAGTGAAAGTGGCTTTCCTACAATTCGTTCAATCAAAGTCTTATCTATACAGGAATTATGTTCTATGCCGCATTCCTGCAAATCTATCTTCTCCGCACAACTGGCAATCGTAATTCCATTTTCTTTTCCGATCTCAGCTATTCGCCTTGAAAACGCAAGCAATTCTTCTCCGTCTGGAAAATACACTCCCAGACGCTTATTTATCTCTGTACAATTGTAGTAAGGATCGAGAAAACTAATTACACACTTTTCTGTTTTACCTCCAAAATCAGAAGCCAGCTCCCCAAATGTCTGCAAGTGCCATTCCTGTGTGTATTTAGCCGAGAATAGAATTGGGTCATATCTCCAGATCACCTTCATGCACCCGATTTGATCAGATAATGCTTTAAAGTTTTCCCTGATCCATTTTTTATCTGGAAGATTCTGCTCAATATCTCTGTCATATCCCGTGACTGTATATTGAAAGTAATACTGATATTCCCTTAATCCCTCCAGTTTTTCTATCGCAGGAATCGCATTCTTTGTCCAAAACACAATGCAATCACAGGAAAGGGGATGGATGGGTGTTTTATACAATTGCAGCGGAAACATAGGATTTCGATTGATTACATACCCTTCCTTTACTCTCTGTAAAAACCAGTCAAAATGGAATGCCGGAATATCTGTCTTTCTCGAAACACTTAATATCATTTTCTCAATCCCCCCAGAGTCTATATATAGCATAGGAATCCCAAATCCTCCACGCTGAATGCAGTAAGTTGTAAAAATCAAGGAGCAAGATGCATTATACTTCCAATGAAACAACTGGTAATCATATACATGTCATATCTATTATTTATAATACGGAAGAAATTTTTACGATTAATGTCCTAAAGCCATAACCAAAAGCACTCCCGATTTTCTATCTGGAGTGTCATTAATTATACCTATTCACTTAGCCTCTACAACAAACGCTTTACATTCTGCTTGTTATACAAAAATCTTCTCACTTCCATAATCTTGTCGTCTCCCTCATCATCTATTACAACATAATAGACAACAAAGTTTTTCACATAAATTCTGTAATATAGATAGCGTCGTTCCCTTAGGGAACGATATGGTTCAAATGATTCTGCCACCGTCTGACGCTCCAATATTGCATTTTCAACCTCATCTAACAAATCATTTGCAGCCTTTTCATTATGTAATTCCTCTGCGATATATACAACCTTTTCCTCTAGATCCCTATAGAACAATGGCAAATATCACAGCTTATACTTTGTATTAGCCATTTATCCTCCTTCTAAGGTTAGAGAAAACTTCTTCATGCGTATATCTTCTGTCATCTTCTTCCGCAGCTTTATCAGCCATATCAAGAGCTGCTTCAATGCCATCTGTTAATCTTGAATATGCTTCCAGACTAAGCACAACCATTGCACCGTATCCGTTTTTTGTTAAATATACCGGTTCACCACATGCAACTGCCTTCTCTACATCCGGAAATTTATTTCTTAAATCAGAAACCGGTCTAATCTGTATCATAAAAACCTCCTTGCATTACTTATCATAATTTTATCATAATTTTATCATAATTTTATCATCATTTTATCTTTAAATATATAATATCCGATAAATCACGATTTTACAACTAGCAGCTGTAACTAAAATTTTCAAATGTACACAAGGTTCACAGTACGCAAAATTTCTTATTATTTAAGCCCAAAATATAAGGAGCCTTTGCAGACCCCCTATACAATGTATAGCTTCAATTCCATCTTTTGAGAAAATCGAAATACATTATCTTCATAATAGAGCTTTGCACTCTTTTTCATGAAGTCCTTGGATATTTCGAATGTCCCTAAAAACGTCGCATCTTCAATTAACGTGCCTCGCTGATAGCAGCCTGTGCTGGGACAGGCCTGTAACGTACATTTATCACTCAAAGATTGCAGATGCTGTTTTTTTTCCAATCGGAAGCATCTTGCTTATATACCTCATTACCGTATACCGGATTCAAATACCAGATAAATGCTCCGTGATCAAAAACAATCTGATCAACGAAATTATCAATCACAGTATCAGGTATCTTAGCCCTGGCATCAAAAGAAGTCATCTTGATAAACTCAGAAAGGCTATCTATGCGTCTGTCCTTTGCGCCATTATCTTCCAATTCTAAAACCCGTTGTCTGCATTCATCATTTAATTTCTCTAAGTTTGAAATCTGATCTTCTAATTTCTTTTTCTTGCTTCGGAAGACTTCTCTGGAAATATCTCCATCAGCACACATATTGACTAAATTATCAATCTGTCGCTGATTCTGTTCAAGCCTTTCCTTATCGTTTCTTTCTGGAGCTTTTACTTCAGCAACATCCCAGGCCATAGCCATAGCTTCCTTATAGATAGCATCTTTATTACCAAGAAGCTTCTTAAAAACGAAATCAGCCTGAACATCAAGCTTCCATCCCATAAATGACGAGTTGTCACAAACACCTTCAATATCCAGTCCCTTTTTCAGTCTTCCTGCAGGAGTTCCTGTCCGAAGCTGACCATAACATTGAAACACAAAGGAATCTGTACCATCTTTTGCCTTATGAGCAATCCTTCTGTTCATAGCATGCCCGCAAGTACAAACTACTTTGTTACCCCAAAGATGCTTGCAGGGTGACCGTCCCTGTGGCCTGCCATTTTTGTCATACTTATGCATTCGATGCTGATCCCTTATCTCCTGCGCTCTGTCAAAGTCTTCAGGCGAAACCAGTATTTCATGTGTACCTTCTACATACACCTTATCCACAGCTCCATGATTATTGATTTTCTTCTGAACCAGATAATCAGGAACATACTGCTTCCGGTATACGATTCTACCGCAATAAAAAGGATTCTGTAGAATTCTGTTAACATTGCCGGACTGCCATCTGGTAAGCCCCATCGCTGTCTTGCGCCCTTCCTGCTCCATAATGTCCTGAATCTTACGAACACCATTACCCGCAAGATAAAGCTCAAAGATTCTCTTTACGGTATCAGCCTGTTCCGGATTAACCACCAGCTGATCACCTACTCTGTCATAGCCTAAGATATTGCCATTGCCATAAAGTACCATTCTTAAATGAAATCATCTGGCCAGCTTTTACTCTCTGAGAAATCTTTTTACTTTCATTCTGGGCCAGCGTAGCCATGATAGAAAGTCGAAGCTCTCCATCCTCATCATTCAATGTCCAGATATTGTCTTCTGTAAACCACACCTCCACGCCATACGTTTTGAGAGTTCTGGTCTGCTGAAGTGTATCTACTGTATTTCTTGCAAACCTGGATACCTCTCTAGTTACAATTAGATCAAATTTCTTGTCTTTTGCATCTTTGAGCATCCTCATAAAAGACTCACGCTTGTGAATCGATGTACCGGTGATACCTTCATCAATATAACGATCCACCAGGGTCCAATCCTTATGTCTGCTCAATATATCATCATAGTACTGCACCTGATTCTCGAGTGCAGAGATCTGCGCCTCATGCTCTGTCGAAACACGGGCGTAGATAGCAACTCTTCTTGCCATTTTGCACCTCGCATTCCTTCATCAAGCCGTACCATGGATACACGATACAGCTTAATTATAAGATTATTATCTTGTTTACTCAACGGGTAAATTGCGTTTTTTGCAATGTACCTCAGTTCCTCATCTGTAATCTTTCCTTCTTTATTAAGCTGCTTCATAATGTCGAACGCAGCCAATTTAATAGCCATTTCCTCAGCTTCCGGAGGAAATGTAATCTCTTTTAATTCCTTCATGACCATCCCTCCTAAAGCTTCTCAATGAAATAGTTTTCCATGTAGGAAATCAATTCACAATGAATACGGCTTGCCTTTCTCCTGACTACAGGAACCGTTACACCAGCTTCTTCAGCCAATGTGTAGTAGTCCTTCTCCTGCTTAAGAAGCGGAATGATAATCTCCTGTTCCTTCACGCTAAGTGCATGCAGATGTCTTTTGAAAGAAGCGTATTCATCAGCCATCATCACAATGACATACTCTCTTCGCTTGAATTCCTGTACCAGAGCCGAATCTGATAAAGCATCCTCTGCTGAATTCAGTCCTTTGATAGCTCCCTCAAGCATTACATCAAGAACCGCTTCATCCGCTGTAGGATTACTGTAGTTACCCATATTCTGAATACGGACTCCAAGCTCATCTTTGTGATTGCTACGCCTTCTCTCCTTCTCGGCTTTGATCTCGTAGATCAATCTCATCTTGCAATCCTCGATGATTCCCTGGAAGGAAGAGTAATTGGAATAGATCAGCTCGGCCCTCTCCTCGCTGACTAGTCACCGTAGTTTTCATAAAAATTAACCTTAGTGGCCATATACACCTATATTCAGTTGTGTTTATGTCACTAAGCTGCGCGCTGCTTCGTAACTTCTTTACATAATTCATTCTATTGGATCCTGGCTTATGAATCGTTACCGCATACGTGTACCAAAGGTTCACATACTGTGTACCTTAGCCCTCAAGAATCTGAGTCTGCCTAAGCACCCCTAGTGCAGACTGCTTTGCCTTATCCGTCTTCAGATTGTTTAGAATCTCTATTGCCTCATTCACAACAGGCTCAAGATTATCCGGCGAGTCACCGTTTAATATATAATCAGCAGATACATGAAACAGGCGGCTCAGCTGGGTAAGCATCTCGGCTGAAACACCCCTGCTGTTGTTCTCATAATTGGAAATTGCAGACTTTCCCTCAAGATGAAGTCTTGCAGCAAGCTCCTCCTGGGTAAATCCTGCATCCGTTCTAAGCTTTTTAATTCTTCCACCAGCTGTTGTTACATCGTAAACGTCAAATCCTGCGCCTTGGCTAATTGATCTTTTTGTGCCACACTCTAAATGACACGAAAAAACTATTAGTTTTTTAGAGGAGGCTAAAGCGCATGGATCAATTAACTCACACTGTCCGCCGGTCGAACTGGATAAACATCATTCGACAGTGCCAGGACAGACCGGCAGGCACTACGGCAAAGCAGTGGCTTGCTGAAAACGATATTTCTGAAAAATCTTACTATTACTGGCTCCGAAAGATCCGCCGGGAAGTCTGTGAACAGGAGGGACTTCAGGAAGCCACCAATCCGTCTGCCCTCTCTTTTGTAGAAATCCCGGTAAAAACTGCTCTGGACACAGCACCAGTGCCAACCGTCCCGACGGCAATGACTCCGGTTGCAGTGATCAGATCAGGCCACCTGACTCTGGAATTATCAAACGATATTTCAGAGTCCCTGCTTTGCAGGCTGTTGCAGGGGGTGCTTCATGCTTGAGGATGCTGCCGGTATCCGCAGAGTCGTGATTGCCTGCGGATATGTGGATCTGCGCAAAGGGATCGATGGGCTGTCCATGATCATCGGAGACAGATACCATCAGAATCCTTTTGAAAAAGGAACTTTATTCCTATTCTGTGGCAGACGGTCCGACCGCATCAAGGGACTTCTATGGATGGGAGACGGTTTTCTTCAGCTCTACAAACGGCTGGAGGCAGGTTCCCTGTCCTGGCCGAGAACCAGCGAAGAGGCCGCAGACCTTACAGAGGAACAGTTCCGTTATCTTATGATGGGGCTGAATCCCCTTAACCCCAAAGTCAGGGAAGTAACACCGCAAAAGCCCACCTGATCTTTGTGCAAAACATAGATTTTTTATGCCTGTTATCCGGTCAGATCCATTCCCGGTGTTACAGCCTCTCTGAAGGCTGTTTCATGGTCTGTGACGTATCCACAGGAGGATCCGGATAAAATTTCAGCACCTTGAAAACTTTATATTTCCCTGGCTCTATGACCATCACACCGCCATACAGGCATAGGCAGAATGACGAAACCTGCGGGGGTGCCGGTTCGCAATCCTTTGTGTTTTCTGGTATAATGAAAACAGTTTAAGGAGCAGAACAATGGCAGACAGACATACACTGGAAGAACTGAATAACTGCAGCAGGGAAGAACTGATCACCATCGTTCTTATGATGCAGGGACAGCTGGATACCCTGAATGAGAACATCGAGCGGCTGATCGAACAGGTACGCATAGCGAACAGCTATCGTTTCGGAAAACACACAGAAACGCTGGATTCCATAGATGGTCAGCTGTCCTTCTTTGATGAAGCAGAAAGCTGCTGCGATCTGTCTGTCCCGGAACCTGCTGCGGAGGAAGTACTTCCATCCCGACGTAACCATAAGAAAAAAGGGCAGCGGGAAACGGATCTGAAAGATTTCCCGGAAGAGATCCTTCCTCCTTATCAGGTATCCACAGAAGAACTGGATGCGTTTTATGGTGCAGGCAACTGGCGCAGAATGAAGGATGAAACCTACAAAAGACTGCGCCATGAGCCCGAATCCTGGACAGTGGAAATCCATACCGTGGAAGTCTATGTAGGCACTGGCGGAGATCATCAGGACGAATTCTTACGTGGAAAGCGCCCCAAGGACCTTCTGCATGGAAGCATCGTTACTCCTTCCCTGCTTGCATCCATTCTGAATGTAAAATATGTGAACTCCTCTGCACTGCACAGAGTCGAGCAGGAGTTTCAACGCAATGGTGTAAATATCTCCAGACAGACCATGTCGAACTGGATCATCCGGTGTGCGGAGAAATATTTCGAACCGTTTGTGGATCGTATGAAGCAGGAACTGCTGTCCCTGCCGGTGACGCAGTCAGACGAAACACCGACACAGGTGATCGGTGACAGTGACCGTCCGAACAGTAAATGCTACATGTGGGTACACCGTTCCGGGGAGTTCTATAAGGGACGTCCTGTGGTGATCTACGAATACCAGAAAGGCAGGGATCACGAAAAGCCACTGGAGTTTTACCGGAACTACAAAGGAGTTCTGGTCACGGACAGTCTGGAGCAGTATCATCTGCTGGACAAAAAACTGCCGGAAGTGACAAACGCAAACTGTTGGGCACATGCAAGAAGAGCCTTTGCAGATGCCGTAAAGGCAGCGGATAAAAAGAATCCCCTGTCAGTAAAAAATTCCGTGGCATACCAGGCATTACAAAAGATCGCAGAATTCTACCGGATCGATACCGAACTGAAAGAACTTCCGGCAACGGATCGCCTTACACAGCGGCAGACAAGGATAAAGCCGCTGGTTGAGGATTTCTTTGCGTGGGCGAAACAACAAGCTGCAGAATGTGCGGTGCCTCCGAAATCCAGGACCGGACAGGGACTAAATTTCGTCATCCATCAGGAAAACTATTTAAAGGTATTTCTGACCGATGGGGATATTCCAATCGATAACTCCGCTTCCGAGCGGGCTATCCGGACTTTCTGTATCGGCAAGAAGAACTGGATGTTCCATAACACAGCAAAAGGTGCCGGAGCCAGCGCTCTTGTTTACAGTATTTCAGAAACAGCAAAGCTGAACAATCTGCGCCCATACTACTACTTCAGGTATATCCTCAAGGAGCTGCCTAAGTATTGTGACGAAAAAGGAAATATAGATCCGGAAAAACTAGATCAGCTGATGCCCTGGGCAGAAGAGCTTCCCGAGGAATGCCGGAAACCACGCCGCTCATAAAAGCGGCGTTAAATTTAAGGGTAGGCGCAGGATTTGACGTTTACGTTACATCAATTGCTCCATTGTTTCTGTTTACCTTCTTCATAATCTGCACCCTTTCCGGTGCCTTCCAAAACAGAAGCGAACCGGAAAAAGGGCGCAAAAATAAAAAGAGCACTGCAAAACAAATACTTAAAACCTTCTGATACACATATACGTATCTTCCAGTAAGCTTCTGTTTTGCAGGCCCTTTTTAATCTGAATAGATGTCTTATACTCCCTGGCTGCATCTATCCGTAGTAAATACGACTCTCTTCACAAACTCTTGGCTACCTGGCGTCACTCATTTGTAAGTCTTTTAACGCATTATCTATGCGACCAATCCAATGATCTCCCTGATAACCTCATCCATATTTAATTGTTGTGATATAACTGCCACAGCTATTTAACGATTTCGTTAATCTTGGCGGCATATCTGGTTAATCGAGCATGTCTCTTCTTAGCAAGCTCCTCCTCAGATCTAGTATCATCAAATACGGATACCTTGCCTTTCTTCACGCACACAACAAGGCGGGCACCGCATTCCGGGCAAACCATATACGAAGTTGTACTAGCTGACTCCATAAGAAATGCCCCACATCTGTGGCAACATACCACACATTCCCCAGTTTTTTCCTCCGCAAAACTCACCAACATCACGCCTCCTTTGACTATCAAGGTTGATATCTCTCATTCGGAAAAGGGAAAGAAACCGATATGATGAGCATACTATAATCTCCCGATAATGGCCTTTCCGTAGTGTAGTCAACACTGCCATCATCAATGCACGACTGGTCTGATCTGTAAAAACTGTTTAGCACACATTACGCGAGGTCTTTAATGACCTTAACAGCCACACCCTGAATCTCACAATCTGAAACAATGATGTCCTTCATAGTCTTATTCTCAGGATGAAGTCTGATCTTCTGATTCTCTTTGTCTACAAAATAGCGCTTCAGCGTGTTCTCATTCCCTACAAGTGCAACAACAATATCGCCATCCATGGCTTCTGACTGCTTTCTGACAAGTACCAGATCTCTGGGAGAGATTCCAGCATCAATCATGGACTCGCTATTTGCTCTTAATAAGAAAAAAGTTCCGTTGCCAAACATCGAAGCAGGCAATGACACGTATTCCTCTATATACTCTTCCTCCAGCGTAGGAACGCCGCAGGAAACAGCACCAAGTAGTGCCACACTTGTAAACTCTGTCTGAACCTTCTCGGTCTGCTCAGTAGAAATCTGCTGGCCATCATATCTGATCATGCCATTGTCACTCATGGCTAACAGATATTTATATGCAGTTCCTCTGGCAATACCGACCGCATTAGCAATCTCTGTTGTAGACGGTGAGTGGCGATAATTCTTGTAGTATTCCTCTACAAATGCCTTAATAGTACCCATAAGCTCTGTAGATTTATGTCTCATACGCCGCTCCTTTCTAAAGGAAGCAATCCGCTTTCGTTGCTTCCTGATTAAAAGTATAATACTTCGAACGCGTGTTTGCAATAACAATCTACAAAAAGTTTAAAATAGCCGACAAGCCGCGAAAATCGTGCACTCCCCCTTTTATGATTCTTATTGTAGCAAAAAGCCTGTCCGTTAATAGGGACAGGCTTTAGATGCAATCGCTCATCTTACTTTCAGCCCATTCGAATACCCAGCTTTAACCATGATTTTGCGCATTTGTTCATACGTTACATCATATTCGATTGCAAGTTGCCTGATTGTCTTTTGACGATCAGCATACTTTCTTACAGCAGATTTTGCCTGAACTGTAGTTAATTTTACCATCATAAGCTCTCCTTTCCTGTTTTTATAAAAAGAGTTTACAACAGAAAACTATCTTTATATTTAATTCCAACATTTATTAAGAATCTTGAGTTAAAAAAGCCCATAACATTTGACCAACATATACATCTGCATACCGCTGATAACTTGCTTGCTTACCATACTTATCATGAAAATACTCTACATATGCGTCATTGATATCCTCTATTTCCTCAGCAGTCACCGGAAAAATAGCTGGCTCGTCATTTTTTATTGCCTCTAAACGCTGCTCCAATGCCATAACTTCTAGTTTTGCTTCCGCAAGTTGCTTCTCATAAAATGCTACAATTGCATCTTTACCCTCCATCTCGCCAGATTCAATTTTTTCGGCCCAGTTTTTCCAAGCAGAAGCTCCTTTGGAATATGTATTTGTTGTATATTCTTCAAACTCTGACGAGACATACCATGACTGTACCATTTTGTAATACACATCCCTTACAGCGCCAACATCAGATTCCTCATCTTTTATAGACTCATACTGTATTTCTTCCTTATCGCTATTCATCTCTAATGCAATAGCCTTAATCAACTCTGCCAAGCCAACGTCTAGACCAACATTTTGAGTACCTATTGCTGGTTTTTGCATAGAACTCATGTTAAAAGGATTTGGAAATACACCAAATTGAGCGATCCAAGGGACAGCCTCTATAAGCTTATTATTCATGTATTCCATGTATGTCATTTTATCCAAATTAATAGCAAGAGCCTGACAAAGCTTACCTATATTTTCCTCTGGTTGATCCATATGCGTTTCTGTAAATAATGCCAATCCATTTACTACTCTTTCCGCCCATATTACAAGACACTTTGTAGTAAAATGACTCTGGCAAGATTTATATATAAGTCCTCTCAATTCTTTTGGAAGATCATCTACATCTTTTAATAATGCCCTATAAAAATCACAAATCTGAGTCACTGTAACATTATCTCTGTTAGCATTTTTTCTACTTGAAGGGTTTTTATCCCAATTTTTTATTAGAATTGCCAATAATTCAGCACAAACAACAGGATAAAAGTTTTCTCCTCCCTCAATGCTAGAATCCATTTTAAAAAGAGTTGGATCTATTTCATATCGCTCAAAGACTTTATCTCTTTTGTTTTCAAAAGTACTGCTGGCTTTCATTCCGCAAAGCTTTACCATCTCTGAAGTCGAATAATCAGCAAGCCTTCTTTTTTTCTGCTTTGACACAAAATCCCTCCTTTCTAAGAATAAGTATTTTACCCAAAGTCATATATTAAGCTGAAAATTTACCATATCAGAGAGCGACGTAATATTCTCA